>Ga0182027_10004356_pt1 | contig 21982 bp, 18 predicted proteins | sample 712E1DmetaG_FD_121300 | JGI IMG/M metagenome (GOLD analysis project Ga0182027, IMG submission 121300) | Permafrost microbial communities from Stordalen Mire, Sweden - 712E1D metaG (Illumina Assembly) | ecosystem: Environmental > Terrestrial > Soil > Wetlands > Permafrost | place: Sweden... | reverse complement strand
CGCGACGCAGCCATCGCTTGCATGCGCGAGATCGGCGTCGAAACCGGCGGCTCGAATGTGCAATTCGCCATCAATCCACAAGACGGCCGCATGACCATCATCGAGATGAACCCGCGCGTCTCTCGCTCCTCGGCGCTCGCGTCGAAGGCCACTGGCTTTCCCATCGCCAAGATCGCCGCAAAGCTCGCCGTCGGTTACACGCTCGACGAGATTCCCAACGACATCACACGAAAAACGCCAGCCTGCTTTGAGCCGACGATCGATTACGTCGTCGTCAAGATTCCCAAGTGGCAGTTCGAAAAATTTCCCGGCGCCGACGAGACACTGGGTCCGCAGATGAAGTCAGTGGGCGAAGTGATGGCCATCGGGCGCACCTTCAAGGAAGCGCTGATGAAGGCTTGGCGCTCGCTTGAAACTGGCAAAAGGACTGGCACAGAAGTTCTGGAGCCGCGCCGTCTGACGCAGATGCTGGTCACGCCCCGGCCGGAGCGCCTCGGTTACATCCGATACGCCTTCGAGCGCGGCCTAAGCGTGCGCGAAGTGTCGCGCCTCACAAAGATCGATCCCTGGTTCCTGCACCAGTTGCGCGAGGTCACGCTCGCGCAGACGGCCATCGCAAGCACGACTCCGAAACAAATCGACGCGGAGCAGTTGCGCGGCCTCAAGCGCTTCGGCCTCAGCGACGAACGCATCGCCACTGAGTGGAGGCTCGAAGGCCACGAAGGCATCAAGCGGGTGAGGGAACTGCGCGAAGGGCAGGGAATTCGCCCCGTCTTCAAGCTCGTCGACACCTGCGCCGCCGAGTTCGAGTCGATGACGCCGTATCTCTACTCCACCTACGAGGAGGAGGACGAAGCGCCACCGACGAAGACGCCAAAGGTAATCATTCTCGGCTCCGGTCCGAACCGCATCGGCCAGGGCATCGAGTTCGACTATTGCTGCTGCCACGCCGCCTTCGCGCTGAAGGAAGACGGATACGAGACCATCATGGTCAACTGCAACCCCGAGACCGTATCCACCGACTACGACACCAGCGACCGTCTCTACTTTGAGCCGCTTGTGCTTGAAGACGTGCTGGCCATCTACAACCACGAGGCGCAGTCCGGCGCGAAGATCGGCATGATCGTCCAGTTCGGCGGGCAAACGCCGCTGAACCTCGCGCAGCACCTCCTCGCGGCCGGCGTGCCCATTATCGGCACCTCGCCCGATTCGATTGATCTGGCCGAAGACCGCAAGCGCTTCGGCAAGCTCATTGAGGATCTCGAGATTCCGCAGCCACGCGGAGGCACCGCGACCAATGTGGACCAGGCGTTGGCCGTCGCCGAGCAGATCGGCTATCCCGTACTCGTTCGCCCCAGCTACGTGCTCGGCGGCCGCGCAATGGTCATCGCTTATGACTCCGACGCCGTCACCCGCTACATGCGCCAGGCCGTCGAGTACTCACAGGAGCGCCCGGTCCTCATCGACCACTTCCTCGAAAACGCGATCGAAGTGGACGTCGATGCGCTGTGCGACTCGAAAGACGTCCTCATCGCGGGAATCATGCAGCACATCGAGGAGGCGGGAATCCACTCCGGCGACTCCTCGTGCGTGCTGCCTGCCGTCGGCATCAGCGAGTCAACGCTTGAAACCATTCGCGGCTACACGCGCAAGCTGGCCCTCGCTCTCAAAGTCGTTGGCCTGGTCAATTTGCAGTTGGCAATCCAGCGCGACGATCAAGGCAACGACAGCGTCTACGTCATTGAGGTCAACCCCCGCGCCTCGCGCACCGTGCCCTACGTCTCGAAGGCCACCGGCGTTCCTCTCGCCAAGATCGCTGCACGGCTCATGACCGGCCGTAAGCTGCGAGAGCTGCTGCCGGACGAGGTTGCTTCCGGCAAGGATTTGGGCACCGGCGCTCACTACTACGTCAAATCGCCGGTCTTTCCCTGGTCGAAGTTCGCCGGCGTCGACACCGTTCTCGGCCCTGAGATGAAGTCCACCGGCGAGGTGATGGGTGTCGCGTCCAGCTTCGGCGAAGCCTTCGCCAAGGCGCAGCTCTCGGCCGGCCAGGTGTTGCCCACGGGCGGCACGGTTTTTTTCACCGTGAACGACCACGACAAACAACCCGCAATCGCCCTTGCGCTCCGCTACGTCCATCTCGGTTTCAAGATCGTCGCCACGGAAGGCACAGCCAACGCGCTCGAGGGCGCGGGCTTGATCGTCGAGCGTGTCTTCAAGGTGAACGAGGGCCGACCCAATGCCGTCGATCTCATTAAGGAACAGAAAATCCAGTTGGTCGTGAATACGCCGCGCGGCCAGGACGCGATCTTCGACGAGAAGGCCATCCGGCGCGCCGCAGTCCTCGCGCGTGTCCCCACCATCACCACGCTGGCAGCAGCCCAAGCTGCGGCGGATGGAATCGCAGCCATGCAAAAGAACCGCGTGACGGTCTACTCCCTGCAGGAGCTGCATTCAGCCAACGGGCGTTGACCCGCGGCGATGCGCTTCAAACTCGCATAGCGAACAGTTTGGCAAATTGGGGATTCCGGAGAAGGGAAGTGCGCGGCCTCTCTACGCCGGGTTCTACAATGAAAAAATGCTGATGGAAGGCATCTTTGCCCCGGTCACCACGCCGTTTTACCCCGATGAGCGCATCTATTTCCGCAAGATCGAGGCCAACATGGCTCGATACTCCCGCAGCCTGCTGGCGGGGATGGTGGTTCTCGGCTCGACGGGCGAGGCCGTCCTGCTCGACGATGCCGAAACGCGTGACGTTCTGCGCTCGGCTGCCGAAGCCACTTCGCCGGAGAAAGTCCTCATCGCCGGCGTGGGCCGCGAGAGCGTGAAGGCCACGGTCGAATTGGCCGAAGCTGCAGCGCAATTCCAATACGACGCTGTGCTCGTTCGCCCACCCAGCTACTATGCCGGGCAGATCACTGCGGCGGCCGTGCTGCATTACTTTCGCAGTGTCGCCGACCGCTCTCCGTTGCCGGTCGTCCTCTACAACATTCCCAAGTTTGTCCCTTACCAGATACCGGTCGAGGTCATCGCCGAGCTGGCCCACCACCCGAACATCATCGGCGTCAAAGATTCGAGCGGCAGCGTCGAGCGCATCCGGGAGACAGTTGCCGTCACGCAAAACGCTCCCCGGCGCACGGTGCCCGTCACGCAGGTCTTTGAAGCAGTAACAGGACGAATGCTCGCGCCGCGTACCGACGCTTCCACCAGCTTTGTCTCTGCCGGCGACCTGGCTGGCGGCGTGGCCGTTGCCACAGCCCCTCCGGCCGCGCCCGTCAAAACTCGTGAAAGGACCCGCACCAGGGAAGTAGGCTTCCAGGTTCTCACTGGCTCCGAACGCTCGATCTTCGCATCACTCGGGGCTGGAGCGTCGGGCGCCATCGTCGCCTTCGCCGCCTTTGCTCCGCAGGCCTGCCAGGAAATTTACATCGCCTGGAAGGATCATGACTTGGGGCTCGCGGAAGAGAAGCAGCAACGCATTCTCGCCGCGGGCAGCCGCATCGTGGGCGGCCTCGGATTGGCTGGAATCAAATACGCTTGCGACTTCAACGGCTACTACGGAGGCCACCCCCGTGCGCCGCTTCTGCCGTTGGCCGCCGAGGAGAAGGCTGAGGTTGAGTGCTTATTGGGAGAAGTCAGGAACTGATCGGTGGATACGCAATGTCTGATAACAGATATTCTGTTAACTAAAGCCAGCTAACATCCAGCCCCGCCTATCTCTATGCCCCTGAACGCCATAGGGGCCCCCTTCCCCTCCTCCATCATTCTTAGATACTTGATTCTGCCCCCGAGTTCTCGGGGCACACGCCCGCCTCGCCATGCGTAGTAACGCAGTTCCTCAACTACTCTGGAGGTCTTTGGCTGAATTACATCTTGTAGCGGCCGAGGTCTTCGTCGTTCAATCCCTCGAGCCATCCGCGCAATTGTTCCGCGGTAGGGCCTTCGGGCGGGCCACTGGTGTTCAGTTTGGCGCTCTCCATCACCTTATCCGCCACGTAAATCGGGCAGTCGGCGCGAAGCGCCAGCGCGATGGCATCAGAAGGCCGGGCATCGACTGCCACCTGCTCATCCCCCTGCCGAAGCCATAAAACGGCATAGAATGTATCATCTCTAAGCTCTGTAATCACAACACGTTCCAATTCGCCGTTCAAGTACCGCACGAGGTTCCTCGCCAAGTCGTGCGTCATCGGGCGTGCCGCCGTCATCTTCTCGATCTCCAGCGCAATGGCATTCGCCTCGAAGATCCCCACCCAGATCGGCATCACCGCATCCGATCCTACATCCTTCAGGACCACGATGGGCATGTTCGTGGAGGGGTCCATCATGAGGCCCCGGATCCGAACTTCGATATCCATCAGTTCCCTCTTTCCCTGATCCTCGCTCATCGCCGAGTCGGCAATCAGCCCTTTCGGCCTCCAGCACCCTCGCTCCCTTGCTGGCTTGCTCCCTGCATTTAGACGGCTTCGCCAATCAAACTGTTAGGATACGCTCCCGTGATCCTGACGCGTACATAACTCCCCGGAGCCGGAGCAATCGGCTGCGACCAAACAAAATTCACCGGCTTGTTCTGGCTGCTTCGGCCCGCGATCTGCCCACGCGCCGGATTCGCGCCCTCCACCATCACTTCAATAATCCCGCCGATCTGCTTGGAATAATTTACCCTCTGAATCTCCCTCTGCCGCTCAAGCAGTACTTGAAGACGGGTCGCCGTCTCGGCCTCCGGCACCGTGTCGATCATGACCAGCGCCGGCGTATTCGGCCGCGCTGAGTACTTGAATGCGAAGACGCAATCGTACTCGACCTGCGCCAGTAGGTCCATGGTCTGGATAAAATCGCCATCGCTCTCGCCGGGAAAGCCGACAATGATGTCGGTCGAAATCGAAATCTGCCGCCGAGCCGCCTTGATCCACGCGATCCGCTCCAGATACCACTCCGGCGTGTACTCCCGCGCCATCCTCTCCAGCACCCGTGCCGAGCCCGACTGCACCGGCAGGTGTACATGATCGCAGAGAGTGGGCACGCGGTCGATCGCCTCGACAATGTCGCGCGTGAAGTCCCGGGGATGGCTGGTGGTGAAGCGCACGCGCCGGATGCCGGGAACCTCGCCGACCGCGGCCAGCAGTTCGGCGAAGCTCGACTTCCCTTCCGGGTCGCGGTAACTGTTCACGTTCTGGCCCAGGAGTTGAATCTCGGTGTAGCCCAGGCCGGCGATGCGCCGCGCCTCCGCAAGGACCGAACTGGACGTGCGGCTGCGCTCCTTGCCGCGCGTGTACGGTACCACGCAGTATGAGCAGAACTTATCGCAGCCTTCGATGATAGTGATGTAACCGCGGTAGGGATTCTGCCGCGCCGTAAACTCAGTCTCGAAGGTCTCGCCGGTCTGCCGGTCGTCCAGGCCGGTAATTCGGTTCTCGCCCGCCTCAAGCCGCGTCAGCATTTCAGGCAGTTTCCGGTAGCTTGCCGAACCTGAGACCAGGGATACATAGGGCGCCCGCTCGAAGATCTTTTCGCCCTCCTGCTGCGCCACGCAGCCCAGCACGCCAAAACGCTTCCCCTGCTTGTGCAGCTTCTTGTAGTCGTTCAGGCGATTGAAAACCTTCTGCTCCGCCTTGTCGCGAATGGAACAGGTGTTGTAAAGGATCAGCCCGGCGTCTTCCTCGGACTCCACCTGCCGGTAACCCTCCTGGCGCAGCGTGCCAATCACCTTCTCGGAGTCATGGGCGTTCATCTGGCAGCCGAATGTTTCCAAATAAAATGTTTTGTCGGTCGCCATAGACATCCTCAGTATACGGTGATTGCCGTTTCCCCAGTCGGTCTTTCGCTCACGACGGGATGCCCGCTTTCGAAATTGTTTTGAAAGGGCGCGGTAGCTGGCGCCGCCAACTCCGCTAACTCCGCTGTTTCACTGGTGCAGCAACTTGAACGCGTGCGTCCACTCGTTTTTCGTGAAGCCCAGAATGCACCACAACATGCACAGGGGCTCAATGGCGCGCGCCGCCTCCACAGTGCCCATGTCCGCCGTCTCCCAGCCGAACTGGTCCAGAATTCGCGCCGTGGTCGCCTTCGCGTTCTCGTCGTTTCCGCAAATGAACATCGTCGGCGGTCCGCCTTTGTACTGCGGATCGACGAATTGGCCGTTCCCGACGGAGTTGAACGCCTTCACAAAATGCGCTTTGGGGAATTCGCGCTGCAGCCGCTCCATCAACGAGTCGTCGAACTTGGTGAACAACTTCAGAACCCCGTTCACCGGCGGCGCGTCGGCGATCGGATTGCAGGCGTCCATCACCAGCTTGCCGTCCAGGTTGGCGCTTCCCGCCATGCGCAAAACATCGGCGGCAATCGACCCCTTCACTCCCAGCGCCAGAACCTCGCCAAACGCCGCCGTCTCGCTGAAGCTGCCCACCTGCGCCTTTGGATGCTCGTGCTGCCACTCCGCCAACTTTGCCTTGTCGCGCGTTCCCACCATGGTCTGGTGACCGTTCTTGATGAACCCGGCTGCGAGCGCCTTTGCCACGTCGCCTGAACCAAGAACTCCGACCTTCATACTCATTCCTCCTCTTGGTCGATCTCGCTAGGGATTTCGACCGATCCTATTGCGGATTCTGTTCGTCGCGCATTCCCGTATGCAGGTAAGCCAGCAAGGCGTTCAACTGTTCCTTCGTAAATCGCCCCGTAAACGATGGCATCATTCCCTTCCCTGTCACCACCACTCGCCCCACTTCGGCATCGGTTGCCGGCGCGCCGCTAGGCAACTTGTTCCGGCGAAACACGTCATGCAGATTCGGCGGCACTTTCTTGAGCGCCAGATCGTTGAACTCATGGCAGTGTGCGCAACGAACGTCGTATAAGTGCTTGCCTTCCGCTTGCTGCGGCGTCAGCTTCGGCGCCGACCGGCAGCCAACCACGCCGGTACCAGGGCAAAGAGCAATACCCGCGCAAAGAGCAACCCAGATACTTGTGCGCCAAGTGGTTCTCTGGCTGCGAGCGCAATCGTCAACGTTCTGGTGGATCGAAATGGGGAAATCCTCCGGGAGGCACTTGCCCAACTACCGGATTCAACGGACTCCCTCCTGAAACCCGCATCTTCAGTCTGATGGGGCGCACTCACGGAGGTCAAGCCGTTCATCCCGCTAACTAGAGTTGACCCCAGTTCTCAAGGACGTCGCGGACCGGCAAGCAAGTATCCTGATTCCATGACGCTTCCCTCGTTAGAACAAATTCGTGATGCTCAAAGCCTGGTCTATCAGTACATGCCGCCCACACCGCAATACAGTTGGCCGCTCATCAACCAGCGGCTTGGCGCCGAGGCGTGGATCAAGCATGAAAACCACACCCCAGTCGGAGCATTCAAGCTGCGCGGCGCCTTGGTTTATGCAACCTGGCTCAAGCAAGCCCAGCCCGAGCTCACGGGCGTGGTGGCGGCCACCCGCGGCAACTTTGGCCAGGGCGTGGCCATGGCAGCCCGCCTGCTGGGGATGAAAGCGGTCATTGTTGTTCCCCGTGGCAACAGTGTCGAGAAGAATAGCGCCATGCGGGCACAGGGCGCGGAGCTGGTCGAGCACGGGCAGGACTTTCAGGACTCGCTTGAATTTGCCAGCATCCTGGCGCGGGAACGCGGCTACGCAATGATCGAATCGTTTCACGAGCGCCTGGTCTGGGGCACCGCCACCTACGCATTGGAACTGTTTCAGGCAGCGGCCAAACTGGATGTTGTGTACGTCCCCATTGGGATGGGCTCGTCGATCTGCGGTATGGTGGCTGCGCGGAATGCTCTGAATCTGCCCACTGAAATCGTCGGCGTTACTGCCGCTGGATGTGCGGCCACCGCAATCAGCTTCAAGGAACGCAAGCTGGTTGAGGCACCAGCCCTTTCATTGATCGCCGACGGTCTCGCCTGCCGTAAGCCCAATCAGGATGCATTGGAGATCATCTTTGCCCATGTTGCCCGCATCGTCGAAGTCTCCGATGCCGAGATCGCGGAGGCGATGTGCATCTATTACCAGGACACGCACAACGTTGCCGAAGGCGCCGGAGCCGCTTCTCTCGCAGCCGCACTGAAGGAGAAGCCTTCTCTCGGCGGCAAACGCGCCGGCATCATCCTCTCGGGAGGCAATGTGGACCGTGAATTATTGATCGCCGCGCTCAACGGTGCGTTCCAGTCAGTGAGGCCGGCATGACAGAACGCTACGAACACGTCACGCCCTTTGCCCATTCCGCCAATAACCGCTGCTTCGGCTGCGGCCCGGCCAATGCAACCGGACTGCGCCTCGAATTCCTGCTCGCGGACGACGGTTCTGTCGTCAGCCTTCCGGTCGTCGCCGGCACATTCGACGGCCATCCCGGCTACCTGCATGGCGGCATCATTGCCACGCTGCTCGATGAGGCGATGAGCAAAGCAGTGCGCGCTCAAGGCCGGCCGTCGATGACGCGCAAGATTGAGGTCGAGTACCTCCGCCCCGTTCCCAGCGGCGCCCCGCTTCGCATCGAAGGCCGCGTCGTGCGCAACGAGCAGCGCAAGCACTGGGCCGAAGCCAGCATTCTGAATGCAGAAGGAAAGGTATTGGCCCATGGCAAGGGACTGTTTATTGAGTTAGCTCCAACCGCCCAAAGCTGAGGGCGGCCCGAAGACCGCCCCGTTGCCGGTGAATTCGCCATCCGCTTAGTGAACCATGTTGATGGTGTCCTGCGTGACCGTGTCGAACGTGGTCACCGACTTGGCATTGGCCTCGAACGCCCGCTGCGCAATAATCAGATCGGAGAACTCCGTCGAAATGTTGACGTTCGACGCCTCGAGCGCGTCGTCCTGCACGGCAGCCAAGCCCGAGGTGCCCGAAGTTCCCATCACCGCCGTTCCGCTGGCCAGCGTGGTTGCGTAGTCACCGTCACCGAGGAGCGTCACCCCCTGAAGATTGGACACGTTGGCCAGCGCCAGTTGACCCACATTCTGCTGCTGTCCGTTGGAATAGCTGGCCGTCACTGTCCCATCGGAGCCGATGGTGAAGCTTTGATACTGACCGCTCGCGTAGCCATTCTGCGTGGTGGCTGAGACTGCGGAGGCAGTGTCCACCTGGCTGATGGCCGGCGTCCCGCTCGCCCCCAGCAGGTTCCACTGGACATTCATGCCGTTGGCCGCGTCGGCCAACCCGTCGAAGGCCAGCGCAATCGACTGAACATCGCCGGGCGCCGTTCCGACCGTCCCCGCGACTCCGCCTGTGGGAGTTACTGTGGTCAAATTGCCGCTGGCATTAAACGTCAAGGTCCCCGTGATCGCCGCTGGCGCAGCGCCCGCGTAGGCTGAATCCGGCAAGGCGACCGAATAGTCCCAGGTGTTCGCCGCCGCGCCCGGCTCGAAAGTCACCGTCGCCACATGCGGCTCGCCTAAAGAGTCATAGACCGTGATCTGTGCCGGAAACTGCGTTCCCGCCGCCGTTGTGGCATTCAGGTTGGCCGTCATGCTCAACGTGGTCGTGGCCTTTGGCTCCTGCACCTGGCCTACCGGAACCTCGACCGCCGCCAGCGGCGCATTCGTATTCACTACGCCGTTGACCGCCGGATAACCCATCACGCTCAAGCCGTGCGCAGTCACGAGGGCCCCGCTCGAGTCCAGCGAGAAGTTGCCTGCGCGTGTGTATTCATAGCCACCGCCGTTGCTGACCACGAAGAACCCGCTCCCATTCAACGCAACGTCGGTGGAGTTGCCGGTGGAATTGATGGAACCTTGTGTGAACGCGATCTCGTTCGAGGCCACCTTCACGCCGGCGCCTGCCTGAATCGGGTCGCCCGCGCCGGTGAAACCAATCTGCTGGTAGAACAGATCGGAGAAGTTGGTCGACTGCGACTTGAAGGCCGTTGTGTTCATGTTCGAGAGATCGTTCGCAATGGTGTTCAACGCTGTCGAATCGGCGCCGAGCCCGGTAAGCGGAATTGAGAAACTTGCCATGATCCATCTCCTCATGATTTTTTTTGCGGTTGTGCGGGCCATCGTGGCCGGCAAGTGAACTTGCGTTAATGGGCCGCGATCATGGGGCCAGAAGCCGGCTGCGCGTGCGTTCGGCCGTCCAGCGCATGGGCTACGCGCTGCGCTGCAGGATTGGCGCGCGGCGCACTCAAATTGCCCGGCGCATGCTGAGCTGTTCGTGTCTGCGCCGCTGACGGGCTTCCCGTCGCAGCGTTCGATTGAGCCGCCGGCAGCGTTCCCGCCGCATTCGTGGCGGCGCGCGGCGCCGCGGCAGCCGCCAGGGCGCTTGTGCCCGTTGGGCCGGTGGTTGTCCCGGCATCTTTCCCGGTCGCGCTGCTGCCCGAGCTTGGGGTGGTGCTGCCGAGGTCCGTCGTCAGCGTCTGGTTGATGTCGATCAGTTGCTCCAGGCTGTTTACCTCCACAAGCTGGTTGATGTACTCGTTGGGATCAGTGGTCGCGGTCGGATCCTGGTTCTGCATCTCGGTCACGAGCAGCGTGAGAAAGTCATTGGCCGAGATCGTCGCCGAATTGCTGCTCGCGCCGCTGGAACTGTTCGTGCCGCTTGTTCCCGCAGCGCCCGTTGTGGAGTCTGCCATCGGCGCAGCGGCCCCCCCCGTCAGCGCCTGCCCCGCCGTCACCGCATGATTGAAGATTCCTGCTGCCGTCATCTCCCCTCCCTGTTTTGCCTTGTTCCTCGCGTCGATTTCCCTGCTCCCTTGCTCCCTGTTCTCACGTTCCCATGGGCACTGCCTTTCTACTCCCTATTGGCTACTCCCTACTTCCTGCACTCCTCACGCCATCACGGAAATATGCACCCCGCGCCGCTCTCCCGTGTGAGCGATTGCATCGAACTTGGCACTCTCGGATGTGGCGCTCAGCGATGGAGCGGGCGCATTTGCGCTCCCGCGGTCCTGTGAATCCAATTGCGATGCTGCTGCAGTGTTCTGCTCCGCATGCTGGCCAGCATCTTGCTGCATGCTTTGGTCGACGCCCGACTCCATCCCGCTGCCGCCGGGAGCGGCCATCGTCAACGTCGCCACCGGTGAGTGCTGTTCCGCCAGATACGTGTTCAGCCCTGCCAGATGCCCGCTCAAAGCCTGTGCCGCCTCCGAAGAGCCGGGTACCACCGCCGCATGAACGCTGCCCCCATTCAGATCCGCGCGCACGCCCACCCAACCCAGCGCCGGATCCTCGAATCCCGCCTCCACCCGCTGCCCTCCGGCATGAATCCAAGCCGGCGTTCCTACCGCCGTCCCGGCCCCCACCCCGGAATCGAGCGCGGCAAATGTCTCTCGCGGCGCTGGCCCAGAGAAAGTGCCGGAGGCCCCGGGCGCTGTGATTGCTGCTCCTTGGGCGCCCACCGAATCGTGCGCCCACGGCGATCCATCTACCGCCGCGCCAGATGGCTGCGCTACTGCGACGTGTGCAGCCGATGCGCTCGCCGCTCCAGCAACAGCTTCATGCATGGGCCGGGTCGTGGCTTGTAGCAGGGACTGCGCGCCGCTCCCCAGGTTCGGCTCGTCTGCGCCCGCGATCGCAGTGCCGGGTTGCACCACACTGTTCTCATCAACGCCACGATGTGTTCCAAGGCCGGCGGCAGCTGCATCGGGCGCCTGCACGGCATGGCGTCCGCTCTGCGCGCCGGGTTGGCCCCCATGCAGCTCTTGCGATTCTTCCGCCGGCGTTCCCGATGGGAGCGGCCATGGGCTCTGCCGGGCCGCGGCGAATCTTCCCGGTTCACTCCGCACGGAAGACACTCCCTCGCTGGTTTCATCACCCTGCGCCACGATGCGCGTTGCGCTCAGCGGGTTGCGGCTTGGTGTGCGCGCGCCCATACCAGTTTGCGGATCAGCCGCTGCTGCGCGCCCGGACGCCCTGATTTCTGCCGTGACCGCCGGACTCTCCGCTACCCCCGCGTCGCTCGCCGGTTCCGAAGCGAAGCTGACGAGGCGATTCGCAAGGGCGGCTGTTGGCGCATCCGGCCAATCCGCCGAGAGAATTTGCGGCTGGGCCGGAGCCGCCGCCGCGACTACGTCGGCCGCGGCTGAAACCTGCATCTCAAGCGGTCCGGTGCCAGCCGGTTGCGCTTGCTGTTCCGCATTCGGTCCCTCCAAAACGCTTTCCCGCTTCTCGCTCCCGTTGTTGCGGTGCGTGCCCGTGGTCCATCCGGCTGTGCTTGTGCTGCTGGTTGAGTCTGCTGCGACAGAGACCTCAGTGGTTTGCGCACTTATCCCGGCCATGGCAGCACCCGCCAGGATCTGCCGCCGAGAGGCCGCCGCGCTCCTCCAAACATCGGTTGCGCTCTCGAGGCCGGCTGGCGGCGGGTTCGTTGCGTCACCCAACAGCCCATTCCTTTGACTGGTTGCCGCCATTGATCGCGGGGCTGCTTGCGCGTTGTTAGCGCCCCCGCGCTCATCCGTACCGTTCGCCGCGCCGATCTCGTCCTTGTCCGTCGCGCCGCCGCTTGCGCGCGGCATTGCGTCCCATGCACGCAACATCGACTGCCAATTGGAGCGAAAACTCTCCCCGCCAGAAACGGACGACCGGGATGTGTTCCCATTCGCCGCGTCCAGCCGGCCCTCGCTCTTCTCCTTGCCGAGCGCGAATGGCGTCGCCTGGCTCTGCCCTGGCCCGGCGCCCGCGCCTGCACGCCCGCCTGCCCCGATCTCTGCGCCAACCTCGATGCCTACGCCAACCGTCATGCGATGGTGCAGTGCAGAAGACGTGCCAAAGTGCACGGGAAGGGGTTAGAAGATTGTCAGGTTTGGGAAGGTTCCTCCCAATTAAGGAAACTCTCTCCCCGGCGCAACGGATTCTGCCTCAAGTTCTCCTGACCGCTCTCGAATCCCTTTCAATCTCCACCATCCCATTCCCATCATCCATCCCCACTCGCACCATCCCGCCCGACCTCAACTTGCTCCGCCACACGCGTCAGGCCTCTTCGCCGGCGTCGCCGCCTCGCCGCGACCGGATCAGGAACCAGTCGTCGAGTTCTCTTTGTGCGCGCCGGCCCGCCTCGATGGCGTCCCCAGCTTCCGTCTCACGAACCAACGTCTCCACCTGCCGGCGTTCGATCCTCTTGGCGAGGAACTCGCGGCGGCGCGCAGTGATTGTCAGTTCCATCTCCGCAATCCTCGGCGTGAGAGCCGCAGCATGCCGCCGCGCGGCGCCTGTCTCCTCCAGGCCGGCGATCCTGTCCTCCACCTCGCCCGTGCCTACGCTTGCCACCACCAGCCGCCGTCCGCCGCGCTCCCTTTTCTCGGCGGCGGCCAGCGCTGCTTCCAGGCGCTTGAGATCGCCCGTCGCCGACTCGAGCGCCGCCCGGCTCAGTTCCTCTTCGATCTCCCGAACCCGCAGCAGACGCCGCATGGCGCGCGAGACGGCCATGGCTCAAACCTCCGTTGCCAGCGCGGCAAGGCGGTGCAATCCATCGACAAAGTGGACCTGTTCTTCCGCCTCCTGTGTGAGAAATGCGCGGATTGCCTCTCGCGCACGCAGCGCGCGGTCCAGATCCGGGTCCGCGCCCGGCTTATACGCTCCAATGCGCACCAGATCCTCCGAGCGGGTGTAAATCGCCATCAATTTCCGCACCAGCGCGGCCTGCTCGCGATGCTCCCCCCGGGCCACGGCAGGCATCAGCCGGCTGATCGAGTCCAGCACCTCAATCGGCGGATACCAACCCTCCGCCGCAAGCGCGCGTGAGAGCACCACGTGACCGTCAAGGAGCGACCGGACAGCGTCCACCAGCGGATCCTGCTGGTCGTCGCCCTCCATCAGCACGGTATAGAACGCAGTAATCGAGCCCGTGCGGAAGCGCCCGGCGCGTTCCACCAGCCGCGCCAGCCGCGCAAACACCGAAGGCGTGTACCCTTTCGCCGTGGGCGGCTCGCCTGCCGCCAGGCCGATCTCGCGTGCCGCCATGGCAAACCGGGTGAGCGAATCGAGCACCAACAAAACATGCCTGCCTTGCGCGGCAAAGAACTCGGCCACGGTGGTTGCGGCCAGCGCCGCCCGCATGCGCAAGAGCGGCGATTGATCGGAGGTGGAAACCACAACCACCGCGCGCGCCAGGCCCTCGACGCCCAAAGAATCGCGCAGAAACTCACCCACTTCGCGGCCGCGCTCCCCCACCAGGCCCACCACCGTGACCTCAGCCTCGGTGTTGCGCGTCATCATGCCGATCAACGTGCTCTTGCCCACCCCCGACCCGCCGAAGATGCCCACCCTCTGCCCGCGCCCCACCGTCAACAATCCGTCGATGGCGCGAATGCCTGTGCCGAGGGCTTCGCGAATGGGCACGCGGCCAAGCGGCGAGCGCACCGCTCCGTCGAGCGGCAGCGTTCTTGAAACCGCAGGTAAACGGCCTCCATCGATCGGCACCCCCTGCGCGCTCAGAACTCTGCCCAACAGCGCCGGTCCCACCTCGATCTCGGGCGTCCTCCCCAGCGACCACACCGGGTCGCCAAAGCGAATGCCCTCCGCCGCTTCCACGGGCATCGACAGAACATTCGATCCGCGAAACCCGATCACCTCGGCGGCATGCGCGCGGCCTTGCTGGTCCTGTATCTCGCAACATTCGCCCACCGAGGCCGGCGGACCGGCCGATTCGATGGTCTGTCCCACAGACTCGAGAACCTGTCCGCGCCAGCGCCAGGGCTGTCCGCGCTCCAGGCGGACAATATAACGCTCGAGCAGCGGCGTCACGGCTCGGCCTCGCCCGTTTCGGCATCCCGCGCGGCGCATGCCTCGTCTGGACTCGCTCCTGCCATGGACGCAGTCGAAACGCCGGCGCGATCAAAAAAGCCGCGCTCAATCTCTCTCAGTTGCGATCGCACTCCCAGGTCGACCGTTCCCACCTCGCTCTCCACTACACAATCGCCCAGGCGCATTCCTTCGCCCGCAACCACAGCCGGCTTCACATTGCGATTGGGCAGAAGCGCGATGGCTTCGGTCCACAATTCCAGTTCCGCTGCGGGAACGCGCAGCCGCATCTCGGACGAGGCCGCCAACTGCCCCAGCGCGACCCGCACCGCCCCGGTCAGCAGCAGCGGATCCATCTGCGCCTCGCGACGCAGGATGCGCGCGGCGATGGCCAGCGCCAGCTTCACCACCTCCTGTTCGACCGCAAGCAGATACCGGTCACATTCTTCGGCAAAGCGGGCGGCGAGCGCGGCGAGCTGCCGTTTGTAGCCATCTTTCTCCAGAGCCAGCGCAGCTGCTTCCGCCTCGCGCTCGGCCTGGCGGCCCTCCTGCCGTCCGCGCTCGCGTCCGGCCTCAAATGTCCGGCGCGCTTCCTCCGCCGTCTGCTCCTCCATTGCGGCGCAGGCTGTGCCCGCTCGCACGCCCTTTGCCCTTCCACCCGCCGGCTCTGCCGCGCCTGCTTCTTCCGCCTCCACCCAGCCTTCCCACGCAGGCAATGGCGGCACACCGGGGCAAACGGGATACTCGAGGGCCTCGACGTCGCCCCCCGTCACTTTTTTCTGCGCTCCCATCGCCCGCTTCAACTCCCTAGAACTGGTTGCATAAATACTTTGAAGCGGCGGGAAGAGCATCCCACAGGGGCTAAAGCCCGCGATTTTAGGCGCTTCTTTCGGCACGACTGAACAGGCTGCGGAAAAAGGAACCAACATGGTTACACATCAAGATTCGATGAATCACTCGGAGCGAAATTAAAGGACTTGCGAGTCCTTCTTCCGGCCGAAAATCGTCGAAATTACTACATTGGTTCCTTTTTCCGCAGCCTGTTCAGTCGTGCCCTTTTACGAAACCATTTATGCAACCAGTTCTACTCCCTATTCCCTATTCCCTACTCCCTGCTTTTCTCACGCCAGCATCTCGTCGCCGGTCTCCAGCTTGAGAATGACTTTGCCCTCGGCTTCCAGCCGACGCGCCAGGTTCAGAATCTCCTGCTGCGCCTGCGCCACCTCCCGCGAGCGCACCGGGCCCAGTACTTCCATGTCCTCTTTGAGCATCTCCACGGCGCGCGAGCTCATCGATTTGAAGATCTGCGCGCGTAGCTCGTCGTCGGCGCCGCGCAAGGCAAGCGCCAGTTGCCGCTTGTCCACGCCGGAGACGATCTCGCGAATCGTTGCCGGCGGCACGGTGACCAGATCCTCAAAAGTGAACATCAGATTCCGGATGCTGAGCGCGAGCTCCGGCTGGCCTTCCTCAATGGCCTCCAGAATTTTCTTCGACTCTTCGGCATTCAGCCGGTTCAGCAGATCGGCAACGGCCTTGAAGCCGGAGTAGCTGCGCCGCGCCGCGTCGCCCACCGACTCCAGCCGCCGGTGCAGAATCAGCGCCACCTTTTGCGCCATCTCCGGCGAAAACTGCCGCATCTCCGCCAGCCGCTGGATGGCGACCACCTTGTGTTCTTCGTTCAGGTTGTCCAGCACCATCGAAGCCCGGCGCGGGTCAAGGTGCGCGAGCACCAGAGCGATGGTTTGCGGATGCTCGGAGTCGAGCAGTTTCCCCAATTGCTGCGGATCGGTGCGCTGCAGCTTGGCCAGATTCCCCTGCGCCGCCTCCTGCGAGCGCCGCATCAGCGTCAACATGTCTTCGGCGCGCTGTTTGCCGAAGGCTTCCACCAGCACGCGATTGGCATAGTCCATGCCGCCGTGCACCATGAAGTTCTGCGTGTCGAGAAGCTGCCAGAACTCTTCAAGCACCTCGGCCGAGAGGTCGGGCGTGACGCCGCGCAGATCGGCCAACTCTTCGGTGAGCTGCTGGACATCGGCCTCGGGCAGGGCGCGCAAAAGTTCCTTGGCCAATTGTTCGCCCACGGCAACGAGCAGGATCGCCGCCTTGCGCACCCCGGAGAGACTCGCCGCCGGGCGGCGCCGCGTCGTTCCGCTCTCGATTCCCTGCTCCGCCAAGGCGAATTCCTTTCCTGCCCAGGATCTGCCACGAACCCTCAGTCCGAGTGAATCCAGCTCTGCAGCAATCGTGAGCTCTGCGTCGGCTCGCGCTTGAGATGCGTGGTCACCTGCTCGAAGATCTCCTGTGTGCGCAATCGCTCCGGATCCGCCTGAGCCGGCCCGGGTGGGCTCAGCGCCCCCGGCGATGCCGCCGCGGTTGCCGCGCTGAGCTCCCTGCTTGCTGTCCGGATGGGCCCAAGCGCCGCCAGCGCGGCCCCGGCGTGGCGAATTGCGGGCCGCACGGCGAAGGCCACCACCACCAGGAGACCCACGAGCAGCGCGGCGTACTTCACCAGCTCCGGTGAGTTCTCTGCCATGTGCAGCATTTGTTCAGGCACGGCAACAGGCGGTTGCGGGCGATTGTCGTCAAAGGCCAGATCCTGGACCGTCACGAGATCGCCGCGCGATGCGTCGAAGCCCACCGACGCCTGTGCCAGCGCCGTCAGGTTGCGCAACTCGTCGGCCGACCGCGGCTGCCAGACTGCCGCATGGTTCTTCGCCGCCGGCTGCATCAGACGGTCGTTGACCACGATGGCCGCGGTCAGCCGCCGCACTCGCCCCGGATTGTCCACCAGATGACGAACCGTCTTCGAAACACCGTAGGTGCTGGACTCGCTCTTAGCGGTCTCGGGCAGAGTGGTCTCACGCGGATAGACCGGCAGCGCCTGTGTGTTGGGTGCGTTCGACGCCGTGCCGGGAACCCCCGCGGCCACGGGCTGCGCGCCGGTCGTCTGCTCGGTGCGCTGCATGGAGAGCGTCACCGTCTTGTCCGGGTCGTAGCTCTCTTGCGTTTGCTCGGTCGCAGTGGAATCGTAGTCCAGCGACACCGAGGCGCGCACGTTGCCCACGCCGGTCACCGGCTCCAGCGTGGCGACGAGCTTGTCCTCGAGTGCCTGCTCGGCGCCGAGCCGCATCGCGTCGGCGGTCTTCGGCCCCAGCGGCAGATTGCCGGCAGCGTCCACAAGCACCACGCGGTCCGGGCGCAAACCGTCGACGGCGGATGCGACAAGGTTGCGAATCGCCTCCGGCTCGCCGCCGGCCAGCGAACGGTGGCGCAGCCGGAGCACCACCGAGGCCTTCGCCGGCCGCTCCTCGTCGCGAAAAAGCGAATCGTGGGGCAACACCAGATGCACGCGCGCCGATTCGATGTCGGAGAGGGTGGCGACGGTGTGTTCGAGCTCGCCCTCCAGCGCGCGCTGATAGTTCACCTGCTCGTCGAACTCCGATCCCACCCAGTTCGGCTTGTCAAAGATCTCAAAGCCGAGCCGCCCGCTCTTCACCCCGCCCTTGGCCGCGGTCGCCAGGCGCGCTTTGTCCAACTGCGCGGCCGGAACCAGGATTCCCGCGCCATCGGGGGTAGGCTCAAACGGAATCTGCGCCTGGGCCAGAATCTGACCCATCTGGCGCGCGTCATCGGGATCTAGATTGACATACAGCGTGCGCCAGTCGGGGCTGAGAGCGTACCAGATCAACCCCCCGACAAGCGCCGCCACGAGCATCGTGGCAATCGCCACCCTGCCGCGCTCGGCCGGAGCCATCTGCGCCCAGCGAACCCGGGCCATGCCCAATAGCCCGGACCACCTGCCGCCCATTTCCAGCTTTCCGGGCGTTGCCGGCAGACTCTTTTCCAACTGCGTTCCCGTGGGCATGGTTCCCGTTTCTCGATCTAGCTACTAGCTTCTAGCCGCTAGTTGCGTCCTGTTTGCAAACTCAACGAATCGCCCGCTGAGGATTACGTTCCCTTTTCTCTTCGCCTCGCCTGCAAGGATTTGTCTCCCTCATAATCTAGCTAGAAGCTAGAGGCTAGAAGCTCGTAGCTGTACTTAAAACTGCATCCCCATCACACTCTCGTAGGCCTGGACCGCCTTGTTGCGCACTGCGAGCGCCAGCTCGAAGGCCATGCTCGCCTTCTCGGTGGCGATCACCGCCTGATGCACGTCCACTCCGGAGCCGGTCATCAGGCCGCTTACCGTCGCATTGGCCTGCGCCTCAAGCTGACCAACCTGTCCCACCGCGCCGGTGATCAGGTCGGCGAACGGCGCCGGGGACCCGCCTGGTTTTCCATCCGCCCATGACCAGCCCGCTAGGCCGGCGCCGGAAGATCCTGCCCCGGGAACCGCAGTTACGGCGTTCATCGCAGTCAACATCGCGTCGCGCCTCCTATGTCGCTTTCTCGCCTCGGCACTTTGTTCCCGATTGCCGAGCTCCCTTTCCCACGTGCCCCTACGACTTGGCAATTTCCAGCGCCGAGGCGATCATGCCCTTCTCGGCCTGCACAGCAGATCCGTTGAGCCCGTATGCACGCGTCGCCCCCATCAGGTCCACCATCTCTGTGAGGGGATTAATGTCGGGATAGGCGACGTAGCCATCCGGTCCGGCGTCGGGATGCCCGGGATCGTAGCGTTTGAGTGTAGGCGAGGGATCCTCGACCACCTGGGCAATGTGCACGCCTGGCGCCACATTGGGCGCTCCCGGCAAAGCGAGCAGCGGAGGCAGTGCCGGCGCGCCTGCAATTCCTGCGCCAGCTTGCGCAGTCGACGCTGTCATCGATTCGGTCATGGATTCGGTCATCGAATCGAGAAAGCCCGCGTCGCCTCCGTTGGCGGCAAAGACCACCTCCTGACGGCGATACGGTCCCCCTTGAGCGGTGCGCGTGGTCTCCGCATTGGCCATGTTGGCCGCCACCACCTCGGCGCGCATCCGTTCGGCCTGCATCGCCTCGCCTGAAGTCTCCATCAATCCGAACAGATTCATGCATCAACCTCCCTGTCTTGCTCTTGCATTTGCTTTTGTTTTTGTTCTTGCTTTTCCTGTTTCCTATTCCCTAGTCCCTGTCCTTTCATTTGTCCGCATGAATCGCGTCCATCACGCGCTGGTACTCCTGGCGCAGCAGGGCCACACCGGTCCTGAACTTCAGTTGCGCCTCGGCCAGGTGCAGGCTTTCGCGGTCGATGGAGACGTTATTTCCATCGGGACGCGCAATCAATCCGTCCACGTCGGTGACGCGCACCTTCCGCTGCCCCTGTCCCCGGTCCACATCGTCCATGGCCTCCCGCATCTCGGCCTCAAAGTCCATGCCCACGGTCCGGTAGCCTGGCGTGTCCACGTTGGCCATATTGGCGGCGGTCAGCTTGGCCTCGGCGGCGGCCAAATCCAGGTAGCGGACGATCTGGTCGCTCAATCGCGTTTCGATCTCCATGCTCATCTTTCCCCTCCCCACGCGCGCCGATTGATCGGCCCTCCTTTAGTGCGCCGGTTCACTGGCTCCTCCGCTCCGAGCCGCAGCACCTTCGCGTTCCGCTTTGCGCCCTTTCTCCGCCACCACGCTCCTGCCGCACCCTTGCGCAAACCCTCAGTTCACCGTGAACCCGAAGTCGATCTCCCGTGAAGTCAGCACGGGGTTTTCTCCGGCAAGGATCACGCCGCGCTCCAACACGTGCTCCAATTCGCGGACGTTGCCCGGCCAATCGTGCGCGGCCAGTTTGGCGAGGGCTCCCTGATCCACGCGCTTGACCGGCGCATCCCGGCCCATCTTCTTTAAAAAGTGGTCAACCAGCAGCGGCAGATCCTGTGCGTGCTCGGCCAGCGCGGGCGTGCGGACGAGGAAGACTGCCAGCCGGTAATAGAGATCGGAGCGGAAACCGCCGGTTTGCACCTGCTGCGCCAGCGGCCGGTGCGTGGCGGCGATGATGCGCACATCCACCTTGACCGTCTCGTTATCGCCCACCCGCTGCAGCTCCCCGCACTCCACAAAGCGCAGCAGCTTCGACTGCAACGCGAGCGGCATCTCGCCGATCTCGTCCAGGAACAGCGTCCCCCCATCGGCGGTCTCGATGCGCCCGGTGCGGCCCTGCACAGCGCCAGTGAATGCGCCGCGCGTGTGCCCGAAGAGTTCGGCTTCGAGCAGCGCCTCGGGAATGGCTGCGCAATTGATCGCGACAAATGGCTTGCGGCTGCGCGTGGATAGCCTGTAGAGCGCCTCCGCGACCAATTCCTTGCCCGTGCCCGTCGGACCTTCGATGAGAACTGGCGTCATCCGGGGAGCCACCAGCCGCACGCGGCGGCTGATCTCAAGCATGCAGGGGGCATTGCCCACCAATTCCGGCAGCCGCTCTTGAGAGCCGGGCTCAGCCGCGGGAATGCCCAGATCCACTCGAACGGGGATGGTCTTTTGCTCGCCCGCTTGCGCCTCAAGGACAACCGGCGCCGCCCCTTGCGCCGCAGCAGGAAGATCAACGGAAAGAGATTCCGGCTGCGGTACGGCAAGCGGAAGGTCAGACGCGGCGCGGGCCTGGCTCAGCGCCGGAGCTGAGTTCCACACCACGGTATCGATTTCCTGGCTGCGCCGAAGCGCGTAGAGAAGTTCCTGGCGATAGGGCCCCCGCGGACTCTCGCCTTCCGCCGAGCCCGCCGCGGTCACCAGATCGACTTCAGGAAAGGACCCTCTGAAGTCGCTCAGGAACTCGCTGAGATCGAGATCGGGCAACCAGGAGTCGACGATCACCGCCTCGGGTGGCGCGGCTTCGGCCTCAGCCCATGCCTGCGCCCCGCCCCCCGCCTCGCGCACCTGCCAGCGCAGGCCGGCGAGCACGTGCGCCAGCCGTTGGCGGAAGCTGCGATCGGCACTGGCCACCAGCACAGTGCGCGACCGGACGCGCAGATGGGTCGTGGGAAGAACGGGAACCGGAAATGGCTGCATCGGAGGTCTCCTTATGGCCGTTAAGGTGGAAGAATGCCTGAGTCAACCGCCGAACATCAGTGCGCGGCGTTCATGGGAGGAGCAGATGGAACAGCGATCGGCGGTTCCTGGATCGGCAGGGGCGCCGGAGCCGACAGTTCGGCCTCGGCGGGCACTACGTAGCCGCGCCCGCGCACCGTCCGGATCAGGCGGCCCGGCGGCGGATCCTCCAGCTTGCGACGAAGGTAGTTCACATATACGTCGACGATGTTGGTGGTCTGTACCGGTTCCAGATTCCATACCGAATCCAGCAGCTCCACTCGGGAGACGCACGCGCCGCGGTTGAGCAGCAGATGTTCCAGCAGGGCAAACTCCTTGTTGGTGAGAGGAATCAGCCGGCCGCCGCGCCGCGCCGTGTGGTCCAGCCGG
>Ga0182027_10004355_pt1 | contig 21983 bp, 15 predicted proteins | sample 712E1DmetaG_FD_121300 | JGI IMG/M metagenome (GOLD analysis project Ga0182027, IMG submission 121300) | Permafrost microbial communities from Stordalen Mire, Sweden - 712E1D metaG (Illumina Assembly) | ecosystem: Environmental > Terrestrial > Soil > Wetlands > Permafrost | place: Sweden... | reverse complement strand
GCGTATATACACGGGGCCATTTCTGTGTCCTGCCAGATGATGGGATGCCAGAATTCCAGCCCGGACTGATTCGCTGAATAGAGCTCGATACCATGGTTGGTAATCCTGTCGAACCACCTAGTCGGCATTTTCGCCGTCCAACACCCGCTCTACACTTTTCTGAACCGCGCGAAACGCGAGCAAGTAACGTTCGCCATAAACTATGTTTTTAAGCTTACTTCAGCTTTGTTTTCGTGTCCTTCTCGACTTTGTTTTCGTGACTGCTTGGCCCGCCCCTTCGAGCCGCGCCCTTCGTCGAGCTTGTCCCCGCGTTTGTATGCAAGTTCGAGCCAATGCCGTGCTTCGTCCCGATTTCCCAACTGGCAGGCATAGCAGGCCAGGTTGTAACCCATCAGCCATTCTTCAGGAAAGCGCGTGGATATGCCCCTCCTGGAATTGCCCACCCTCGGGAAATCTTAGGCCATCCCATCTTGGAGCAGGTTCAGCGGCTTGGCTGCCCTTTCCGGGCCAGCCCGGTCCCGATCCCGGCTTCGGTGAAGCCGGCGGCGACACATTGCATCACTTCACGATTGAAAATGTTGGGCACGATGTCTTCAGGACTCAACTGCTGGCTCGCAATTCATTCCATGAGTCGCAGTCGCCATGAGGCGTCAGCGGGCTGTGGCCGATGGTGACCAGGAACAAAAAGGCCGCCAACCTGGGGCGGAAGTGTGAGAATGGGCGAATTCATCTGAAGACAGTGGCAAATTCCAGGTTGCAAAACGGAAAACGCATATAATCAGGGAACATGTTCGATTTTTTTATTACTATGTGGCTGGGCGGGCGTGACGCCGGCGCCTACGTTGGCCGTAGCCGTGATTGGGTGGAGACTTGGGCGACTCCCTGGGGCGACCAGCCTGTTCCTGGTCGTATCCGTTACAAATATGAGGGTGAAGATCGCCGTTACTACCGCCCAGATCTGGACGCCCGGCTCACTTTGAAGCCAACAGGTTCGCCCAGGCGTAATTCCGCTGGTCGGCTGGCAGCAAAGTAAGCTTGGGACCCTTGCCGCCAAGCCAGGATGGCGGCGCAATTCCATAGCTGATCTCTAAGGTCCTTGTGCCCCCGATTTGATTTATCTCGGTGCAAATTTGAGCATCGCTGATCCCGTGGCTGCGCCTCCACAACACATAAAACGCCCTCATGCCGTGTGACGTAAATTTCCGCTTGAGAATTTTCTTATCGAACAAGCGATCCAGGCACTTGGTAAGGCTGCCGGTCTGGGCGTGAGGGCAGGCGACTTTGCCTTTGGCCACGGTCCGGACGTTTGGGAAATACCACGGGTTGTTAGGATGATAGCGATCATGCCAGATTTTGTGCGAGTCGATAATGATCCGAAACTCGGGGGTGATGGCGACAAAGGGGTTCTCCCGACCGGCTTTTTTGCACCGGCGAACGCACATGCTATCGCCCAATATGTGGCCAGGTTCATCCGGCTGCGCGTCTAGGCGCAATTGCAACATTTCCTCCGTGCGGCAGCCGCTCGCCGCTTCAAACAGCGCCTGCCAGCCCAGTGCCTCACTTTTCGGGCTGTTGAACACCGCGCGCACGGCTACATGCAATTCCTCTGCCAGCTGCGGGCTGTATGCCTTGCAGTGCTTCGCCTTGAGGTAAGAGGAAAACTTGCCGATCTTTGCCATTGGATTATCCGCAAGTTTCTCTTTTCTGACCGCCCACTTGCACGCGTTGGAAAGGCAGTTTTTGTCCAAGTCCGTTGCCCGGTTGCAGGATGATCCTTTCCGCGAGGAGTTCTTTCTCCTCCAGTCGCGATATTCGTCCCAGTTGTTTTGGGTGAGCGCGCCCACTTCCCTGCCTTCCCAAAACCCACGCAGTGCGACGATGGCAGCTTTTTCCGAAGTGAGGTGGTCACCTGGTTTCTTCGGGTTTCCTTGGTGGTCGGCGTAGCCACCCCTCTCGTAGTCATCCAGGATCGTAGTGATCAGCACTGGTCCCGTTTCCTCGACTTTCTCAATGATCCCCAATTTCTTGGAAGTTCTGCCGTGGACCCACCCATCGCGGAGCTTCCTGGCTGTGCCGATCCGTGTGGTATTCAGGCACTCGGTGGTGTCTTTACCGTTCTCCACTTTCCTGACGAAGTAGGTTTGCGTGCCATCTGGGTTTTCGTGGCTGTAGAGGTATTTCTCTCCTTTGATTTTCTTCAAGTATTCCATACATGGGGAGTTTATGGGGAGTAAGCCGAAATGTCAAGTTTGTGCAAAAAATTTGTCTGATCACAAATCTCATTTTTTGAGCGGAGCTTCGAAATCCAATTGATTCATAAATACCGTATTTACAGTTACTTATGAGTGATTTCCAGGATGTGATTTTGCCGGGAAATTCTTTAGAAGAAGTGGTGCACCCAGATGGAGTTGAACCATCAACCTTCTGATCCGTAGTCAGATGCTCTATCCAATTGAGCTATGGGTGCAAGGTGCTCATTCCCATCCACTCGTGATATGGCAAGCGCGCGCACGACGCGTTTTCATCCCAGCACAGTCAGATTGTATCCCGGAAGGTCCGGTCTGGCAAACAACAATTGGCGCCATTTCTCCTTTCCGCATTCAACACTCACCGGTCATCCCAGCCGCCGCCGAGGGCTTTGATGAGGCGGACGGTGGCGGCGAAACGACGGGCGGATAGCGCCGCCGTTTGCTCCTCCTGCTGCAACACAAGGCACTGGGCGTTGTCGAATTCAAGCCCGGTCAGCACGCCCGCGTCGGAACGCGCCTGGGTCAGTTGGCTGACCCGCCGGGCGGAGGCCAGGGCTTCCTTTTGGCTGTCGGCTTGCTGATTCCCAAAAGTGATTTGGGCCAGGCTGTCTTCCACTTCCTTGAACGCGGTCAGCGCGCTTTGTTGGTATTTGGCCAGAGCTTCCTGGCAGGCGGCCTGGGCTTGCCGCACTTCGGCGGCGGTGCGGCCGGCGGTGAAAATAGGAAGACTCGCGCTGGGCCCGAGCGAAAAGGTGAGGCTGTCCATATTGAACAGGTTGTTGGCTTCGCCGCTCAAGTAGCCGGCCTGACCGGTCAACCGCACCACGGGAAAGTAAGCCGCGCGCGCGACCCCGATCTGCGCGTTTTTCGCGGCGAGGGCGCGCTCCGCGGCGGCGATGTCCGGGCGGCGTTCCAACACGGAGGAAGGCAGCCCTATCGGAACCAGCGGCGGGGTTTCGGCCAGGGGGCCTCCGGCCAGGGTGAAGGAGCTGGCCGGCTGCCCGCAAAGCAGCGCCAGCGCATCCAGCGTTTCCGCGCGCTGGCGGGCCGTGTCGGCCAGTTCCGACTTGGTGGCGGCCAGGTCGGCGACCGCCTGGGCGGCGTCCATTTCCGGGATGGTTCCGGCGGCGAAGCGGGCGTTGAAAATGCGGACGGCATCCCCGCGCAGTTGGACGAGGCGGTCGAGCGTCGCGATTTGGCTGTCCAGGGAGCGGACGAGAAAATAATTGACAGCAACGTCCGCCGTCAGTGTCAGGAGAACATTCTGGCAATCGGCGGCGCTGGCCTGGGCCTGGGCGTGGGCGGATTCAAAGGAGCGGCGCACCCGCCCCCAGAGATCCACCTCGTAGCTCAAGTCCAGCGGGACCTGGAAGGAGTTGAGGTAAATGGGCTTGAGCTTGATGGGGAAGGGGACCGGTTCGTTGCCGGAAACGCGCTGGCGGCTGACCGCGGGGTCGAGGGAAAGTTCCGGGAAGAACTGGCTGCGGGTCATCCGGGCGGCGGCGCGGGCCTGGTCCACGCGCGCCAGGGCGGCGCGAAGGTCTTGGTTGTTGGCCAGGGCGTTGGTTTCGAGACCGGCAAGAGCGTCGTCGTTAAAAACATTCCACCAGTCGCCCTTGGGAACGGCGTCCCTGGGTTCAGCCACTTTCCAGCGCCAATCGGCCGGCGCGGCAGGGGCGGCGGCCGGCCGGCGGTAATCCGGGCCGACGGCGCAGGAGGCGGTGACCAGAAGAAGGAGGCAGGGGCCGAGGAGAGGCGGTGTTGTCATGACTTTAATCCAGGGTTTGATGGTAGCGTTTGACGCCGATGGCCAGGACGACGGCGGTGAAAAGGGCGATGGGCCAGATTTGCGGGGCGATCTCGGCCAGGCCGTTGCCTTTGAGGAGGATGCCGCGGACGATGCGCAGGAAATGGGTCAGCGGCAGAATTTCGCCGACATCCTGCGCCCAGTGGGGCATGCCGCGGAAGGGAAACATGAAGCCGGACAGGAGCATGGAGGGCAGGAAGAAGAACACCCCCATTTGCATGGCCTGGCGCTGGTTTTGAGCCAGCGTGGAAAAGGTGATGCCCATGGACAGATTGGCGGCGATGAAAACCAGGGCGACGGCGAAGAGGAGAAACAGGTTGCCGACCACCGGCACATGAAAGATGAAGCGGGCCGCGATGAGAAGGAGGCTGATTTGAATGTAGCCCACCAGGATGTAGGGAATGATCTTGCCAATCATCACCTCGAAGGGCCGCGTGGGCATGGAGAGCAGATTCTCCATCGTGCCGGATTCGCGTTCGCGCGTGATGGCCAGGGCGGTGATCATGACCATGGTCATGGTCAGGACCACGCCCAGCAGGCCGGGAACGATGTTGAGCTGGGTCACGCCCTCCGGGTTGTAGAGGGCGTGGACGCGCAGGGCGGCCGGGCCGTTGGCGGGGGCGAGCCAGGAGAGCGGACCCTTGAGATCATTTTGCAGGGCGTTGTCAAGAAACGCGGGCAGTGCGCCCAGGGCGTTGCCCGTCGCAACCGGATCGGTGGCGTCGGCCTCGATGAGAATGGCCGGACGGTCGCCGCGCAAAAGGTCGCGGTTGAAGTTCTGCGGAACGTTGACGACAAATTGAACCTCGCCCCGGGCGAGAAGGTCGCGGCCCTGGGCCTCGGTTCTTACCTGGCGGACGAAATCGAAGTAGGTGGTGTTCTTGATGGCGCTGAGCAAGGTGCGCGACAGCGGGCCGTCATCGGCGGCCAGCAGGGCGGCGGGCAGGTGCTTGGGGTCGGAATTGATGGCAAAACCAAAAAGAATGAGCTGGAGGATCGGCACGCCGACCATCATGCCGAAAGTGAGCCGGTCCCGGCGCATCTGGATGAACTCCTTGACAATCATCGCCCAAAAGCGCGCCCAGGAAAATTCGTGGCGGATTTTCATGACGGGAGATTGCCGGGAGCCTGGTCCATGAGGTGAATGAAAACATCTTCCAAGCCGGGTTCGACTTGACGCCATTCCAGTGGCGGGGTGCGAAAGGGGGCGATGGCTTGTTGAAGCGCGGCGGGATCGTCGCCGCTGACATGGAGCTGGGCGCCGAAGGCCGAGGCTTGTTTGACGCCGGGGCGGCGGCGGAGTTGGACGGCCAGATCCGTCAAATCCGGCCCCGCGACCGCCCAGGTGAGGAGTCGGGACTGGGCGATGACTTCGGCCGCCGTGCCGTGGGTGAGGAGTTTGCCGCCGGCGATGAAGGCCAGGCGATGGCAGCGCTCCGCTTCGTCCATATAATGGGTGGCGATGAGAAAGGTCAGGCCGCGGGCGGCGAGTTGATGGATTTGTTCCCAGAAATCGCGGCGGGCCTTGGGGTCCACGCCGGCGGTGGGTTCGTCCAGCAAAAGGAGTTTCGGGCGGTGGATCAAGCAGGCGGCCAGGGCCAGGCGCTGTTTCCAGCCCCCGGAAAGCTGGCCGGCCAGTTGCTCTTTGCGCTGCGCCAGCCCCAGGCCGTCTATGCTTTCGCGCACGGCCTGGCGGCGGTTCTTGACAGCATACATGCGAGCCACGAAGTCGAGGTTTTCCTCCACGCTCAAGTCATCGTAAAAACTAAATCGCTGGGTCATGTAGCCGACCTGGCGCTTGACGGCCTCGGTGTCGGTGATGACGTCGCAGCCCAGGCAAACACCCCGGCCTTCGTCGGGGCGGAGCAGGCCGCACAACATGCGAATGAAAGTGGTCTTGCCGCTGCCGTTGGGGCCGAGAAAGCCGCAGATTTCGCCCGTGCGGACTTGCAGATCAATATGATCCACCGCAGTGATCCGGCCGAACCGCTTGGTCATGCCGCGCACGTCAATGGAGAGTTCTTCAGGGAGTTCTTCGGGCATGTCAGGGGCCGAACAGCACGTCCACCGGCTGGCCGGGATGAAGGTTGATAGCGGTGGCCGCGTCAAAAACAGCCTCCACCATGAAGACCAGTTTGCCGCGGCTTTCCTCACTATAGATGACGGGCGGCGTGTATTCCGCCTGGGGCGAAATGAAGGAAACCTTGCCGGCCAGGGTCTGACGGACCCCATCCACCATGACGCGGACGGCCTCGCCGGGATGAATCGCCCCCACGCGCGTTTCCGCCACGAAGGCGCGGACTTTGACGTTCTCCGGCGGAAGCAATGCCACGACCGGCCGGCCCGCGGCGACCCATTCGCCCGGACGATAAAGCGTGTCAAATATCAGCCCGGCCGCGGGCGCGGTCTGGCTCTTCTGCGACAAGTCCCACTCGGCGCGGGCCAGGGCGGCTTCCAGCGCGCGGACGCCGGCTTCGGCGGCGGCGATTTGGTCGTCGCGCGAGCCGGTTTGCGCGGTTTTCAAATCCGCTTCCAGTTGGGCGGCGCGCTGGCTGTCCTGGTCCCGGGTGGAACGGGCGCGGTCCAGGTCCTGCCGGGCGGCGGCACCGGGAACGGCGGCGAGTTGTTCCTGGCGGGCCAGTTCCTGGCCGGCCAGGGCCAGGGCGGCTTGGGCCTGGTTGAGTTGGGCCTGCGCAGACTGGATTTCAAAAGGGCGTTTGCCTTTCTTCAAATCCTCCAGCGTGGCGCGGGCCTGGGCCAGTTGTCCGGCGGCCTGATCGCGCGCGGCTTTCTCCGGGACATTGTCCAGGGTGAACAAGGGATCGCCGACGCGGACCTGGGCGCCGCGCTGGACGGAGAGCGCGTCGAGCGTTCCGGCCCCGGGGGAGGAGACATAGACAAATTCCCCCTCCACATAACCTTGCACGGAGGGCGGGGGCGGCCCGCCGCAGCCGGCCAGCAGGCCGATCGCGCCCAGCACGGGGACCAGTTTGCGAAGGGGCGGTGATTTCGAGTCAATCATAAGTGTGATTCTTCTTTCCGGGCGATCACGCCGTTGAGGATGACCTTGAGGATGACGGGAAAGGCGGTTCTGGGGGTCAGGCCCAGCTCGGCCATTTTGGGCGGGTTGATCACGGCTTGCACCGCGCCGAGCAGAATTTCGATCATGAACCCGGCGGGGATGTCGTTGCGGATCAGGCCGGCCTTGCGCCCCTCGGCGAAGAGCTTGCCGAAGTGGCGTTGAATGATGTCGCGGCGGCGCGCCTCGACCAACTGGAACATTTCCGGGGCCGCCCGGCGGAGATCGCGGATAAAATGCGGCTGGATTTCGTCCATCTGGCGCTGCGCCTGGGCCAGAAGTTGCCGGAGGGCGGCGCGGACGTCGCCAACCGAGCCGGAGGTGATCCGCGCCAAGTCGGCGTCCGCGTCGTCAAACTTGTTCGTCAGGACGGATTTCAGCAGGTCGTTTTTGCCGGGGAAATGCGCGTAGAGCGTTTTCTTGCTCATGCCCAGTTCGCCGGCCAGGTCGTCCATGGTGACGTGGCGGAAGCCGTTGGCAAAGAAATGGCGGCGCGCGCCGGCGATGATGCGCCGCCGGGCCTCGCGGGCGGCGGCCGGGAGCGGCGCGGTCTTTGTTTTGCGGTTCATGTCCGGTTCCGCGGCGATATACGCCGGAAACTATTATAGTATTATCAGTTTCCACAATTTTGTCAAGGCCGGGAATTCGCGGCGGAGAGCCGCGAATCAACGATGGAAAGGACGGATGGGACGGAAAGGACCAACAGGACCCCAGTCCGGGCTATTTTCCCAGCGCGCTTTTCTGCTGCTGCAAGGCCTGGAGGGCGCCGGTGTAGGCGGGGGGGATGGCTTGCAGGAGTTGATCAATCACGGAAGCCTGTTGGCTGGCCAGGGTGGGATTGGCCAGTTGATAGGAGAGAAAATTCTGGTTGCCGGAGTTCATGTGAATGCTCTGAATCGGCGCGCCGGGCGGGATTTGATCGGCGGCCGTAGGGAGGACGAATTGCCGGCCTCCCAGGAACGGGGCGACCGTCGAGAGCGCAAAATCCGAGGCGGAGCCGGTCTTGGCCATGTCAAGAAGGGTGGCCAGGGCTTGCGGGTTGGTCAGGGCCATTTGAGCCAGGGAATCCAGGGCGACCACCTGGCCGCCGCCGGGGGTTTGCGCCATCTGCGCCAGCGCAGGCAGGCCCGTGCCATTGGGCAGATTGGCCAGGGTGATGGCGGAATAAAAGCCCCAGACGGAACCGTACTGCTGAATGTCCTGCGTCACCTCCGCCCCGTTGGCCGCTTCGGTGGCCAGGACCTGGAACAGCGGCCCCACGTCCGTGTCGTGGCTGGACTGGGGTTGTTGAGCCAGAAACAATTGCTGGCGGACGGCGGCCAGGAATTCCTGCTGGTATTGTCCGGTGCCCGCCGCGCCCATGCCCTTGGCCAGCTCGGCGACATCCGAGGGAAGGGTGCTGGATTGCAAAATCTGCAACATGGCAGTCGTGGCCTCCGCTCCGCCGATTTGGGCCAGGGCGTCAATCAGCCCCGCGCGCAGGGAGGGGTATCCCAGTTGCCCGGCTCCGTTGACCCCGGCGTAATTGGTGTCCTGATTCTGCGCCAGGAATTCCTGAATGCCCGGCACCGCGGCCGGACCCTGGCGGACCAGTTGTTGCAAGGTTTGCTTCCAGGCCTGCGCCTGGTCGGGCGTGACCGGGTTCTTCCCGTCAATCTGCGTCAGGCTGGCCACTAATTCCTTGGGCGAACGGTCATCCGCCGGGACTGCGGGAATGGAAGGAGGAGGCTGGACCGCGGGGGCGGTGTTCCGCCGGGTGGGAATGGAGAAGTTGGGCGTAACGGGCGCCCCGGAGGGAACGGCCGGCTTGGGTTCGGACGGAGTGGCCGCCGGCGGCGCGGGTGGGGGCGGTGGAGCGGGCTTTTCCAGCACGAGGTATCCGGCGACGCCCGCCGTCAGGAGAACCGCCAGGACGAGGACGGGAAAAAAGATGGACTTCCGCGCCGGCTCCGGCGTCCGTCCGCCCCGCGCGGATCGCGCCTTGGGATTATTGTCTTTCATGTTCTGGCAACGGTCTTGCTGAATTCAACCCGGAATCCGGGAAGAGTCTTTGGAAGATAAACCCTTACGCGCTGGCGGGCAACTTCTTTACACCCGCAGATTGCCCTTGCCAACCGCGCTTGGGTTGCCGAATCTTCATGTTCCAATGGCTAAACGAGCGCTCATTACCGGGATTACCGGCCAGGATGGTTCTTACCTGGCGGAATTGTTGCTGGACAAAGGATACGAGGTGCATGGCATCATCCGCCGAGCGAGCACCTTCAACACGGGACGGCTCGAGCCCATCTATTCCGACCCGCACACGGACAAGGCCCGGTTGTTCCTCCATTACGGCGACTTGAGCGACGCCAGTGGTTTGAGCCGCCTTGTCAGCGAGGTGCGGCCGGAGGAAGTGTACAATCTGGCCTCCCAAAGCCATGTGCGGGTGAGCTTCGATTCCCCGGAATATACCACGGACATCGGCGCCGGCGGCACGGTGCGGCTGCTGGAAGCCATCCGGCAGGGCAATTTGAAAACGCGCTTTTACCAGGCTTCGTCCAGCGAGATGTACGGCAAGGTGCGGGAAATCCCGCAAAGCGAAACCACGCCTTTTTATCCGCGCAGCCCCTATGGCTGCGCCAAAGTGTATTCGTATTGGATCACGGTCAATTACCGGGAATCGTACGGCTTGCACGCCAGCAACGGGATTCTCTTCAACCACGAATCCCCGCGGCGCGGCGAGACGTTCGTCACGCGCAAGATCACCCGCGGTTTGGCCCATATTCTGGCGGGGTTGCAGGACAAGCTGTATCTGGGCAATTTGGAGGCCAAGCGCGACTGGGGCTACGCCAGGGAATATGTGGAGGCGATGTGGCTCATGCTCCAGCAGGACCAGCCGGATGATTATGTGGTGGCGACGGGGGAAACGCATTCCATCCGCGACTTTCTGGACCTGGCCTTTTCCCATGTCGGGTTGTCGTGGGAAAAATATGTGGAGATTGATCCGCGGTATTACCGGCCGGCGGAGGTGGATTTGCTGATGGGCGATGCCCGCAAGGCGCGGCGCCAACTGGGCTGGGAGCCAAAAACCAAGTTTGCCGATCTGGTCAAACTCATGGTGGATGCGGACATCCAGCTCTTGAAGGACCATCGCGAAGGCCGGATCCGGGTGACGGGCTGATCTCTTCCCTTTACATTCCCCTCCTTTTTCCCTATTCTCTGGCCCTGAGCGCAAAACCACGCCCATTTATGCCATTGACACATACCAAAGAGCTTTTCGCCAAGGCCCTCAAGGGAAAATACGCCCTGGGCGCCTTCAACGTGAACAACATGGAGCTGCTCCAGGCCATCGTCGAAGCCTGCGAGGAGGAAAAAGCCCCTTTCATGCTGCAAATCTCCAGAGGCGCCCGCCAATACGCCAACCCCGTCTATCTGAAGAAGTTGATCGAAGCCGCCGTCTCCACCTCCAACATCCCCATGGCCGTCCACCTCGATCACGGCGACACCTTCGAGCTTTGCAAAGAGTGCATTGATGAGGGCTTTACCAGCGTGATGATTGACGGCAGCCACGAACCCTTCGCAAAAAACGTCGAACTCTGCCGCCGCGTCGTTGAATACGCCCACCCCCACAATTGCGTCGTCGAAGGCGAGTTGGGCATGTTGGTCGGCGCGCAGCACGACGAGGGCGAAGAAGGCGGCGGCTACTCCAAGGGCGGCGCCTACACCCACCCCGGCGAAGCGGTGGATTTTGTGCGCCAGACCGGGGTGGATTCCCTGGCCGTCGCCATCGGCAACTCCCACGGCGCTTACAAATTCAAGGGCGAACAACATCTCGATTTGGACCGCCTCAGAGCCATCAAAAAAGCCCTCCTCGACGCCGGCATGGGAGATTATCCCCTGGTCCTGCACGGCGCTTCCAGCGTCCCCAAAGACCTCGTCCAGGAAATCAACAAATACGGCGGCAAACTCGGCGAAGACGCCGCGGGCGTGCCGGAAGCGGACATCGAAGTCGCCCGCCGCGTCGGTTGCGCCAAAGTAAATATTGACACCGATCTGCGGCTCGCCATGACCGCCGCCATCCGCAAATGCCTCTTTGAAAACCCAAAGGAATTCGACCCGCGCAAATACCTCGGCCCCGCCCGCGCCCGGGTCAAGGAACTGGTCCGCCACAAAGTCCGGGACGTTCTTTGTTGCGCCGGCCGCGCCTTTGATTAAGCCACAAGTTTTTTGGAGAAATCGCTTGAGTTTCTGTCAGGATTGGCGATGGTATAGGCAGGTCAGACGCGCGGCCGAGGCCGGAGCGGACCGTTGTTCTTTGGAATTTTTGGCAAAGATTTAGCCCTGCCATGTTCGTGATTATCAACAAAGTCCTTGAACCATAAATTAGCCAACTCGGAACCCTGATCTCGGTTGTGGCCGACAGGCCTTAACTGGAAGTCGAAAGCAATCGTCCCGGTTCCAATCTGTTCCTAACCAGTTCAGACGCAATTGTTCATACACGGCATTACGGCGGGGTTATTTTTTTCCCAGGTCAACGCCGATGGAGAATCGGCGCTCCGAAACCGAAAGGGTTTGCCCGTCGCCAATTCATGTTGCCATTCAAGTTGCTGACTCTCAAGATTTTACGCTTTCACCAATTCGGATGGCCTACAGCTTTTTCGGCCTGTTGCAGAGGCCGGGGGATCATTCCGCCTTGGGCGAACATGGAGAGCAAAGCGGCTCCCCATAACAGGAATGGGTTGTCTTTCTCTCGCATAGCACAGCACGTTTGCCAACGAACCAGCCGCTCCCATCTTCAACCTCTTACACAATCCAAGCCAAGGTCATGGTCGTTTGCCGGCGGGGCCGCCCAGCCGTCTTGCCCTCTGCGCATGGCCTTTGCTCCGTGAAAGATGCGCTTATACGCGACTGACGCCGATCGTGTTCCACTACCACAGACCACAAAAACTTCCATAGTCACTGACACAGGCCTTGACACTGAATGTTAAATGTTAAGATCTGACTCAGACGTTGGTGCCACCGAGCCTCAGCTCGCGCCGCCGCCGGGCGCCACCGCGTAACGGACTCGCCTGCCTGCCCCTGGGATGTGCCATTTTGACCCACGAATTCTGCTATAGACCCCATTTTCGATGCTTCTTCGCATATACTCCTCAATCCAATTGGTGCCGTATGGATCCCCAAGAAAACTAACATTGGTCTCAGGCAATTGGACAATATAGACTGTGGCCTCAGCAAGCCTAGGACTGCCTTCAGGCCATACAATAGTGATTCCTCCTCGAACATTGTTGGTGGCTTCACCTAATGCGGATGCGCTGAATCGCTTCAATTCTAGCGGCGCTGAGTTAGGAGGCGCTAGTTGAGTACTCCCGTCAAAGGACAGTAAGACGACTAGAATTGCGGCGAGCAGACCTTTTACTGGTCTAAATACTGAAGCGATCATGAGATACCTTTCACCTTGAATATATGTGTGTCGGCCAATAGAGTTGAACCACCGGCGGATCGGTCGGAAGCGAATAGGTGACCCTGAACGTCGTTGAAAGGGAGTTTCCGGCGAGATCGGGGCCGCGGAGGGTGGCCGTATTTAGCCCAAGCGCCAGCGGAACGTCGAAACATTGGAAATAATTGGTGGTGGCGGCCCACACGTTGGTATCGTAATACTGGCTGGTAACGAAGGCTTGTTGGTTAGTGACCAATCCGGCGCTGTTGGTCATGTCGTACGAAATCGAGGCCAGCGGGGTTGCGCAGCAGCCCTGAATTTGGATAATAGACTGCGTGACGTTGGTGGCGAGATTGGTGACCACCAAGGGCGAAGCGACGGAAGCGAGGCTGACTCGCACGGAGTGCCAGGTCTGAACGGCGTCTGCCGGCAGGCCCTTCAGTCCGACGTATATCTTGTGCCAACCCTGGTTTGTGCCAACATTGGCGACCAGATTTGAATTGAAAGACGACCAAGTGGCGCTGGTGAAATTGGTGGAATCAACCATCGTCGCCATGTAAGCGGGCAGGCCCCCAGTAACGTTGAGTCGAACAGGGACGGACGAAGATGGCACGTACTGATTGGTGACGGAAGCGATAAAGCTGATGATGTTTGGATCCGCGCCGAATTGATAGCATTGTGCGATGGTCAGGCCCAGGCCAGCGAAATCCTCCCCACCGTTCAGATTAAGAGTGCCGAAGAATTTCATCGCCCACCAATCCGGCACGCTGTTGGTCGTGGTGGATAGAACCAACTGCGCGGCGAAGAACATGGAATTGCTGCCAATATTGAAGGGCGGGGCTACGATGACGGAGTTGGAGGCGGTCAAGGTCTGCCAGACCCCCCAAGCGGCCAGATTCGTGTCCAAGATGCTGTTGGTCAGGATGTTGTAGGTCAAGTTGCTCAGGGTGTTCTGGACGGTGAACACGGCTTGCGTGCCGGAACTGGATGTGCCGATGGTGAGCCAGTAGCTCGCGTAGTCCGCATAGTTTGTGGTGTACGTGACACCGGCGATGTAGCCGAGGCCGGCCTCCATCCCCATCATCCTGCCAAACCCACCGCCGCCCAAGGTGTCCTGCCAGGCGGCAATGGCGTTGGAAACGTCAAGCCAGCCGTTCGTGTACATGCCGCCAAACTCTGCCTCCCATGTCTCCATGTTGAGAAACGCCCCCCGTGCCTGCTCATATCCGTTATTGTCCGAGCCGATGAAAAACCCGTTGGTCCAAGTGCTGTGCGTCGGCACAATGGTCTCGCCCTCTCCCGTGGCGGCCAGCTCTCCATCCAGATACAATTCACAATCTCCCTCCGTCCACTCCAGACCAATTTGGTGAAACGTGTTTGATGCCCATGATATGGGGGCGCTCATGTAGGTGCTGGCGACACCCGCGCCCACACCGCCAAAATAGATGTTCGAGCCGCCCGCATCCGCATAGAGGGTGAACAAGCCGTGCGGCGAGTTGCTGCTCCAATCGCCGCAGCCGACAAAATAAGCCGGTTCCCCCCTGGCTGACGCTGGCCCAATTGGGCGCGAAATAAAAGAGGATCGTCCCGTTCGGGTAATAGATATTGCCCAGCACCTTGTAGTTTAGATATGCGGGGATGAGATTGGTCGTGTCCAGAATCAATCCGTAACCGTCATCGGTCACCGCATCAATTACGTTTGTGTAAGCAAGAGGCGCGACGCCCCAAAGCGTGTCGAAGCCCGGCTGGAAACTAAACACATCCCCCGGAAGGGCTGGCGGCGACTCCTGGGCAAAGCCGCTGACGGACAAAAACAAGATCGTCAGTCCCAACCGCCGCTCTCCGAGGTTTTTCATCGGGTCGCCTTTCCAGCTAAGCCTGCCAGCCAGCCAAAGGGGCGTGACTACTCACGCCCCAACTCAGGCACAGACATGCCTTCACAAAGAACGCTTTCGGCACGCCCGATGGGGGCGTGCCTCGAACCGTGTCCTGTGAACCGAAATTGCCTGTTTCGTGCCGGACAGCAGCCGAAGCCGCAAATTCTGTTTTAGTTTGTTATTTCCTATATTTCTTGTAAAGCTTATCTTGACAAGCGATCTTTACGCTTCCTGACGCCGGAAAGCAAGCATATATTCCACTTTTTTTCTTCTCATTTCTTGTCGTTGCGAATGCCAACGGAAGGCCGACGGGACGCAAACCGGGTTCAATCACCGGCGGTTTCCTGATTTTCCGGCATTTTTCCCTTGACATTCCGCACTTACATGCTAATCTATTCGGCGTGAGGAGAAGGCAGGCATGGCGGGACGGCAGCGGGGCGAAGACGGGTGTCGCCCGGAATTGCGGACTACAGAGGGCGGATTTGGCGCAAAGGCGCGAGGCCGCAAAGCCGCAACAGGTGGTGGCACGGGCAACTTGCCCGTTGCTGCCAGGCAACTTGCCTGACAGCGGTTTCGGGCGGGTCGCCCGAAACCACACGCGAGTCGCCTGTGCCACCCATGGCGTGAATTGTTCATGCGGATCGCAGATGGGGCGGAAGGCGGCGGCAGAGGCTCCAACGGCGGCGGAATCCCGCGCCCGGCCTCCAATCATTCAATACTCTATCAATTTAGTATGCTTTATGATTCCATCGTTGCAAGCATGCTTTTTTCCGCCAGTTTTGACCATTTTGGCCAGAAATGAACACAAGTGACTGTCTATGAACTATTTACGCACAAAACCAAGCTGTCCAAATCAAGCTCAATCAAGGCTAATCAAGGCTAATCAAGGTATTCTTTGCACCAGATTGACCACGAATCCATTACTCCAATACTCCACCACTCCACTGGACTTTTCCCATTTCGCGGTCGAAAATAGGCCCCAATTCGAGTAACTATGTGTTCCCAAGACCTTCATGAATTGGCCCTGGGGTTTGCAGCTCCATTCCGCCCCTTGACACCACCGCGCTCAAACCGCACTTTCTCCGGGCCGCTGCCATCGGCGCGCGGCCCAATACAGTTATGAACCAGGCACACCATCTTTTTGATTCCCTCCAGCAATTCGACGCCGGCAACGGCCAGTCCGGCGCCTTTTACTCCCTCCCCGCCCTGGAAGAAGCGGGCGTCGCCCCCATTTCCAAGCTGCCCGTCTCCATCCGCTTGGTCCTCGAATCGGTCTTGCGCAATTGCGACGGCAAGAAAGTCACCGAAAGCAATGTCCGCGAACTGGCCCAGTGGCAGCCCAACGCCCCGCGCACACAGGAAATTCCTTTCATCGTCGCCCGCATTGTCCTGCAGGATTTCACCGGCGTGCCGCTTTTGGTGGACCTGGCCGCCATGCGTTCGGCGATGGCGCGTTTGGGAAAAAACCCAAAAATCATCGAGCCGCTCGTCCCGGTGGACCTGGTCGTGGACCATTCGGTGCAGGTGGATTTCGCCGGCTCCGCCGATGCCATGTCGCGCAACCTGGACCTGGAGTTCCAACGCAATCGCGAACGCTACCAGTTCCTCAAATGGGGCATGCAAGCGTTCCACACCTTCAAAGTCGTCCCGCCCGGAATCGGCATCGTTCACCAAGTCAACCTGGAATATCTGGCCCAAGGCGTCCTCCCCAATCTTAATCCTAATCTTAATCTTAATCCCAATCTCAATCCGGCCAGCCCCGAACCACACGCCACCCCGGGCGCCCTGCCCGTCTATTATCCCGACACCCTGGTCGGCACCGATTCCCACACCACCATGATCAACGGCCTGGGCATTGTCGGGTGGGGCGTGGGCGGCATCGAGGCGGAAGCCGGCATGCTGGGTCAGCCTGTTTATTTTCTGACGCCCGACGTGGTGGGCGTTCATCTCACCGGCGCCCTGCGGGAAGGCGTCACCGCCACCGATCTTGCGCTGACGGTCACCGAAATGCTGCGCAAGGCCAAAGTAGTCGGCAAGTTCGTCGAGTTTTACGGCCCCGGCGCGGCGGCCCTGCCGGTGGTGGACCGCGCCACCATTGCCAACATGGCCCCCGAATACGGCGCGACGATGGGCTTCTTTCCCATGGACGCCGAGTGTGTGGATTACCTTCGCCAAACGGGCCGCAGCGAGGAGCATTGCCGCCTTTACGAAAACTATTTCCGCGCACAGGGCCTCTTCGGGATTCCGAAAAAAGGGGACATCGCCTATTCCACCTACCTGGAACTGGACCTGGCCGGCGTGCGCCCGAGCGTGGCCGGTCCAAAACGGCCGCAGGACAAAATTGAATTGGCCGCGCTGAAACAGGAATTCCGCACGGCCTTTTCCAGGCCCGCCGCCGAAAACGGTTTCGGCAAGGCGGCCGGGGATTTGCCCCGCGCCTTTCCGGTCCCGGCCGAAGGCTCCGCCGCGCCCGGCGGCAGCCAGATTCACCACGGGGACATTTTGATCGCCGCCATCACCAGTTGCACCAACACAAGCAATCCGTCCGTCATGCTCGCCGCCGGTTTGCTGGCCAAAAAGGCCGTGGAAAAGGGACTCGGGCCTCATCCGTTCGTCAAGGCGTCGCTCGCCCCCGGTTCGCGCGTCGTCACAGATTATTTGACAAAGACCGGCCTGCAACCCTTCCTGGACCGGCTCGGCTTCAACCTGGTCGGCTACGGTTGCGCCACTTGCATCGGCAACTCCGGCCCGCTGGCCGCGCCTGTCGAGGAGGCCGTCGTCAAGAATGACGTCATCGCCGCCGCCGTCCTTTCCGGCAACCGCAATTTCGAGGCGCGCGTCCATCAAAACATCAAGGCCAACTTCCTCATGTCCCCGCCGCTGGTCGTCGCCTTCGCCCTGGCGGGCCGCGTCACCATAGATTTGACAACCGAGCCGCTCGGCGCGGACCGGGGAGGGCAGCCGGTTTATTTGAAGGACCTCTGGCCCAGTTCCGCCGAAATCCGCCAGGCCATGCAATCGGCCCTCAAGCCCGAGGTATTCCGCCGGCTCTACCGCGATTTCGCCGCGCAAAATCCCAAATGGAATGAAATCCCCGCCGCCCTCGGCCAGGTCTTCCAGTGGGACCCGCAAAGCACCTACATCCAGGAGCCGCCCTTCTTCGACCATTTCAGCCTGCAACCGGGCGTCATTGCCGAAATCATCGGCGCCCGGCCCCTGGGCATTTTTGGCGACAGCGTCACCACCGACCATATCTCGCCCGCCGGCAGCATCAAGAAGACTTCCCCGGCGGGCGAATATCTCATCGGGCGCGGCGTGAATTTTGTGGACTTCAACAGCTACGGTTCCCGGCGCGGCAACGACCGCGTGATGACGCGCGGCACCTTCGCCAACGTCCGCATCAAGAACCTGATGACCCCCGGAGTGGAAGGCGGCGTGACCCGGTTCCAGCCCTCCGGCCAACAAATGAGCATCTTCGACGCCGCCGCCAAATACGCCGAAAAAGGCACCCCGCTCATCGTCCTGGCCGGCTTGGAATATGGCACCGGCAGTTCGCGCGACTGGGCCGCCAAGGGCACGCGATTGCTGGGTGTCAGGGTCGTCGTCGCGCGGAGTTTCGAGCGCATCCATCGTTCCAACCTCGTAGGCATGGGCGTTCTGCCCCTCCAGTTCCGGGAAGGCGTTTCCGCCCAAACCCTCAAATTGGATGGCACGGAAACCTATGATGTCCTCGGCCTGAGCAACCGTTTCAAGCCCCAGCAAGACCTTACTCTCCGCATCACCCGCGCCGCCGGCCAGTCGGAAAACATCCCCGTCCGCTGCCGGATAGACACGCCGATAGAAATAGACTACTACCGGCACGGCGGCATTCTGCCTTTCGTATTGCGTCAACTCGCTGCCGCGCCGTAGAGTCCGTTCTGACAAGAAAAGACCATGCCCCAAAAGAAATCAGACCCATCCCAGGTGGTGCTCTACCAGACCCCTGATGGCAAAGTAACCGTCAACGTCCTGTTTGCGCGGGACAATTTTTGGCTGACGCAGCGGACCATGGCCAATCTTTTCGGGGTGAAGACGCCGGCCGTGTCGCGCCATTTGAAGAACATTTACTTCAGCGGAGAGCTGATGCCGGAGGCAACTGTTTCCAAAATGGAAACAGTTCAAATTGAGGGTGGCCGCCAAATCTCACGCGGCGTCGAGTTCTACAACTTGGACGCCGTGATCGCCGTGGGATACCGGGTTAATTCTGTCAAAGCGACTCATTTTCGGATTTGGGCCACGAACACTCTGCGGGAGTTCATTGTAAAAGGGTTTGTGTTGAACGACCAGATGCTCAAGAACGGACGGGTATTCGGGAAGGATTATTTCGATGAGTTGCTGGAAAGAATCCGGGAAATCCGGGCGAGCGAGCGGCGGGCTTATCAGAAGATCGCCGACGTGTTCGAGCAGTGCAGCAGCGATTATCGGGGCAACAGCCAGGAAACCCAGTTGTTCTACAAGATCGTCCAAAATCAGCTTCACTTTGCGACCACCGGCAAAACCGCCGCCGAAATCGTTTTTCAGCGGGCGGACAGTGATAAGCCGTTCATGGGGTTGACAACATGGCAGAATTCACCCCAGGGGAAAATCCTCAAGAGCGATGTGACCATAGCGAAGAACTACCTGAACCAGATTGAAGTTTCGAAACTCAACCGGTTGGTGGGCATGTTCATAGATTTTGCGGAGTTGCGGGCGTTAAACCAGCGGGTTATGACTATGAAGGACTGGTTGAAGCAAGTTGAGAGATTTTTGAACTTCACGGACCAGCAGGTGCTTCGTCACGCTGGAAAGATCTCGCACGAAATGGCCGTGGCGAAGGCCCATGAAGAATTCGACAAATACCGGGTGAAGCAAGATGCGGATTATATCTCGGACTTCGATCAGGCATTTTCGCGATACCTGAAAGGGAACAGCGAGCCATGAACGTGCGCGTCAGCGCCATTGACGGAAGTCGTATCCGACCTTCCGCCGGACCAGCGGCCCGGCGGCACGGGCGAGTCGCCCGTGCCAGCCGGGAGCCAGGAGATATGGGGCTTAATTCCCCGCGGGGGCCGCGGGGCGCTCCACCGGCAGGCCGCAAGCCGCGCGCAGTGGCTTGATGGAATCCCAATACGCGGCGTCTTCCAGGCAGAACATGCGCGGGTCCTTGGCCATCTCGACCAGGTTCATCCCACCGCGCCCGCCGCCGCCGCCGCCGCCACCGCCGCCACGGCGGGCCGGCGCGGCGGAGGCATTGGCCGCCACAGCCGGCGTTTTGCTGTCAAACACAGGGCTGCGGGCCGACGCCCACGGCATGTAATAACACCATTTCGGCTGCGTCTTGTACACGTCCAGCGGGACCGGGCCGCCTTCGCTGACGGCCATCACCTTGCCGTCCGACAGCGCGTTCATCTCGTCATAAAACCGCTGGTCGAACGCCGCATAACAGTCCAGCGCCAGAACGTCCACGTATTGCTGGCCGGGAAAGCAATCCACAAACTGGAGGGACGGGGGGTTGGGCCGGTCGCAGTTCCACACCCAAATCAGATTGTTCACCTTGTCCACGTTGACCAGCCGGTCGTACATCATGCGAAAATACTGCCGGGTCCCGCGCTCGCCCGCGCGGCCACCCCACCAGAACCATTGTCCGTTCATTTCATGCACGGGCCGCCAGAGAACCGGCACCCGGGCCTCCTGAAGCTGCCTCAAGTACCCCGCGATGACATCCACCTGGGCGCACCATCTCGTGTTGACAGGCGTGCCGGGCGTGAGCAAGGCCTCCCAATCCGTGTCGCTGAGCCGGCCCTGGACGCTACTGTTCGCTTTGTCGTCCTGGAAGGTCACCGGTTCATTGGTGGTCGGCCGGACCTCATGCCAGCACAGGGCGATGATGGACCCGTTCCGCCACTGTTTGATGACTTCCTTGACGGTGTTGTCCCTCGCGTAGATCGAGTCAATGTCGCCCGCCCTGGAAAAACCCCAGTCCGAGCCATACAACGCCGGCGTCTTGCCGAGGCTGCGGGCGGCGGCGGCGGTGGACAGCTCATGCACGCCCGCGAAATTGTGCTGGCCGATGATGGTGTGCTTGCCGCAAATGCTGTAAAGATACTTCAGCAGCGCCTTGGCCTCGGGCGTGGCGTTGGGATTCACCGGCGCGTGCTCGACGATCCAGTCGGCTGGCTGAAGCGGCGGTTTGGGAAGGAGCTGCGCCGCCGGCGAAGTCGCGCCCGCCGTTTGGCCGGCGGCTGCGGGCGCCGCCTGTGCCCTGGCCTGCGCCGGCCCCATCCAGCCGCCCATGAAAAAGGCCGCCGCGGCCATCCAACAGACGCTTGAGGAATGCAGAAGTTTCATTGTTTTCATAGATAAGAATTGTGGGGTTCGCGCCGCCCTTTGATTAGACGCAGCGCGGGCGAGGAAGAATTGGCTCTTGGCCTCACTCATGATGACCGCATAATGCCAAAAGCGGCCGCCATGTCAACCGTCAATTTTCTGCTCACCTGGAACTGCGTCCACCTTGCCAATCCCAACAAACTCGACCATATTAGGCACGTCAACGAACGGCTCGGACTGCCCATCCGATGCTGCTGACGCCAGTGGATTTACTTGGAACAAGAATATGAAAAAAGACGCCGACCCTGGAATTGACGAAGTGCGCGCCGCCCGCATGGAGGTCTCCGGGCGCTACGGTCACAGTATTGACCGGATGCTCGCCGACCATATCCAAAAGCAAGCACATTGCGCCGACCGTTTGGTGGCGCTCGAACCAGCGCAAGGCCGTCGCAAATCACCCCGGCGCGCCGCCAAAAAGCACGCCGCTCTTCCTGCATGATTGATGTGGCGTCTTGCTGACATGAAATTGGACCATAGGCGGACCACAGGTTTGCTATTCATCATATACCTGTTTTGCCTGTCACTGTCATGGGTGCTCTACTTGGCCGCACGCCATGAATACGGGCGGTGGGGGGAGTCGGTGGTCGGTAGTTTCGCGGACACGCTTTCCCTAGTACCTTGCTGAAAAAACCCCCGCATCTCGTCAGAATCCAAACTATGGATTGACCCCTTGCCTACGCCCGGCCGGGAAAGAGCCATCTCCAAGCAGAAGCCCGCCCGCGAGGGGGGCTTCCCAAAGACGGTTTGCCGGCTGGCAGCGCCAATTCATGTTGCCTTTGAACTTATTGATTCCCAAGACCTTACGCTTTGACGGCTTCGGACGGCTTGCAACTATTTCAGCCTCTTCAAAGGGCCGGTGAATCATTCCCCGTTGGGCGAACATGGAGAGGAAGGCGGTCCCGCATAACCGCAACGAGGTTGACCCCCATCCCCTTCCACGACCGCAGACCGCCAAAAAGTCTCGATACTGAGGACTGACGCCCGCCCTGAAAATCTACTGTCAATACATATATTACAATCTCATTAACTGACCCGAATGGCGCTTAGTTTAGCTTCCTATTATTTCTGGGGTTGTTTTTCCAATAGCGGTTACGGTGAGGGATTTCCTGGAAGAGGTTGCGTGGACGATTCAGCAGCGGATAAGGTTTGG
>Ga0182027_10004354_pt1 | contig 21983 bp, 40 predicted proteins | sample 712E1DmetaG_FD_121300 | JGI IMG/M metagenome (GOLD analysis project Ga0182027, IMG submission 121300) | Permafrost microbial communities from Stordalen Mire, Sweden - 712E1D metaG (Illumina Assembly) | ecosystem: Environmental > Terrestrial > Soil > Wetlands > Permafrost | place: Sweden... | reverse complement strand
TCACTAGCATAATATTCTTCAACATTAATACCAGCTCTTTCAAGAGCAACTCTACCGCAACTTATACCGTCAAATAGTGATAATACCTTCATATAAATATCCTTAATTATTAAATATCTTATAACACTTTAATTATTTGCTACTTTAAAATCATCTCCAGTAAATTTAAGCGTAAAAGTTTTTGTTTTAAAATCACAGTCAATCATTATTCTTTCTCCAGTTTTAGGATATAACCAAATACCATCTTTAGAGTATTTGTCTTGGTCATATTTTAAATCTCCAGTTTTATCTATAACAGCATATCCTGAATCGTGTTTTTTTCTTGTTGCTTTGAATTTTATTTCACTCATATCATTTATATTTAATTTACCAATAGTGAAAGAAAGATGTGGCTGGGTTAGACCAGCAGTCCTTGTTATAATTTTGTTGCCTTATAACAAGTCGTATCTTAGCAACGGTATAGATTTACAGATTACCAAATTAATGGGTCACTTCAGCGGCTCTCTGTCCGCCACACATCTTTCTCTCGCTACTGGCCACCACAGGGAATGATGGTTTTAATTATTCCCTAATAAGGAAAGGCAAGTCTGCGGTTTTGCTAGACTAGAATTGATAGTTGAAATAAATTCAACACCAATTAATGTCCGCCAATGGCTTGACCGAATGAGAGTATCTTTAATAGTTTTTATCCAGCTTTTGCGGCTGTCTCCCTCACAATCCTGTTATGAGTCTATTAAGAAAGGAACGAATTATTTACTGGTAGTACAGGAATCGAACCTGTGACCACTTAATGAAAAGTAAGCTCATACCAACAGAGCAAACTACCAGTTCCGTCAGACGGTTAGGGTTAATTACTCCCTAATAAGGAAATAGTAAGCTGCCTTTTCCCTTGCGTTGAAAACTTCTGTCTACCTTAAGCACCAGACAGTTGGGCTGAAAGTTATATAGGCCTTACAATCTTACTATATTCCCTTATTAAGAAACAATCATCGGCACTGCCACCAGCTCTTTTTCTCCGGATACATTTTCATAAAACAATTTACCTGATCTTTGTCGTTTTTTATTGAGCCGGCGCAATAGGCGGCAAAGGTTGCTGGCTTAAACATTAGTAATCCCTCTGCGCTTGAGCCCTCCCAATTCTTCCGATATTTTCCCATACGGCTCTCACAAATTGCTATTCTCACTAAGCTTTCAGTATACTTAAAACTTTTATTATAGGCTTGTTCTCTCATCTTAAATTCAGTTTCGGTATTAGTTAGGGATGGAAAGTAAACTATTTCAAGGTTAGGTTCGGGATAAGCTGACTGGTGCGTTCCTAGGAGGGAAAATATTATTGTAAAGATTAGGTTAGTCATATTTATTAGTTCTATAATTTAAGAACCATATATAAGAAATCATAACCCAAATTAAAGCCGACCATTCTTTCATCGTGATATAACAGCTCCAAGCAATTAGTGACAAAATTGTAACAAACCAGAATTCAAATTTTTTCATATATTTTATAATTAATTTAACAGCTCGGGATTATTTAATCTTAGATTGATAAACTTCTCTCCCTGCTAAGGTGTTTTTGGATGTGTAGTTCCAGTCGTTAAATTTCTTAGTCCTTCCTTTACGGATAGCTTGCTTATATTCTGAAATAGTTTGTTTGGTCATATATTTAAAATTGATTTTTACTTTCTCGGTTCGCCGTATAAAGAGAACTGTTTATGGCTGCTAATTGAAGCTCAATGTAGCGCATTCTTTCTCGGACTTTCATATAATCAAGTCCGTCTTTAGTTGTTTCCCACTTTCTTTTAAGAGCAGTATCGCTTTTAACCGTTGTTCGATAAGTTTCATAATACAAGGCTCTATTTTCAAGTAAAATAATCTTTTCCTCTCCCATTTTAGAGAAACTGTCTACTAATAGGATTTTAATTTGAGCCAACTGATTTGGAGTTTTACCGATTAAAGTTTCTATTTTATAGTCTGGCATAATTTTGTTTTGTTCGCTCATTATTAATCTCTGTTTTACACTTAAAGCAAGTGGCTTTAGATATCTTGACTTGTCTTTCTACTTCTTTACCGCAATGCTGACATTTGTAGATATACATAATTAATCTAGTTGGCTTATTTTAGTTTTTAAATCTCTTATTATTTTGGCTAATTCAGAAATTTGATAAGGTTGATATTCGTTAGAATCTCTTAAAAGCTGTTGTAGCCACTCTAGCCCGTAATCTCTTATCAAGTTCTCGGCGTAAACATCTAGCTTCCCCGAATAGTAGTGATTACATCTTGAGCATTGCGGTTTTAAATTTCTTTCGTCAAAATCTAGTCTGTCGTGTTTAAAGTGTCCGGCTTGGAGTTCTTTCCATTGTTTCACTACACCACAAGTATAGCACTCATTAAATCCGTCTAAATTAGCGTCTTTTCTTCTCACCCATTGACTCATTAAAGTCCAAGCTTGTTTGTGTAATTTCTTTTTAGTGTTTTCAATGAAACCCTTAGTCTTACTTTTGCGCTCTATCCTAGCCATTATTTTGGCTTGTTTCTTTCGTTTCTCGTGATCTTTATAATGAGTGTAGCACCAAGAAGTGTTAGTGTATCTTTTTTTATCGCACTCTTTACAGGGCTTATAAGTCTTTTGTTTAACTATCATATCTTTCTCTTAGCTAAATAAAGGTTGGAGTATTTAAGAGCAGTGTTCTTAACCTTAGCTGCTTTAATGTTTCTTATCTCTTGCGAGGAGATGTGCTGCTCAATAATCTGCTTCACTCTAGTTTTAGATAAGTTGAATTGTGAAGCTAAGTCTTTTATTTTGGCAAAGTTCCTATACAGAGAAACTATATGCTGATTTCTTTTTTCATTTTCAATTAAGTTCATATTATTTTAAGTCAATTTAAGTTAATTCCTCAATCTCATCGCTCCATTTTCTCTTCTGCCTTTGTTCCGGGAATACTTACTTCGTCAAATCTATTCGTAAATTGTTCAAGCTAAACCGGCAATAATAATATTAATCATAACGCCTGCGGCAGCACGCGGCAAAAGCCGCGCGATATTTTAAATAATTTTAATAAAGGGACTAAAAAAAAATTATTATAAAAGATATTTTTAATTAATCCTAGTTAAGAGGGGAGAATTTAATATACCAACCCTTAAGTCTAGGGAGATTTTCTAAAACTAACCTGATTTGTTTTTTTGAAATTTTACCTTGGCCAATTACATCTTGAAGTAAAACCTCAATGGCTCTTTGTTTTAACGGAGAACTTAAAACCTTCTGAAATCCATCAGACACTTGAATTATTGATTTTGCTAATAACTCTGTGCTTTCAGGATTTTGTTCGTCTTTGACAATTTTAATTTGTTTTTTCATAAATTTATTTATTATTATCTAAATCTTTAAGGATTATGAATTGAATGGGTCACCATTGCTAAATAATTCTTCTAAGTTAGGATTTGCTTCTTTATAAGCGTCTAAAATAGATGAGCTAACAGGTTTTGGAGGTTTTGCTTGAGTAATATATTTAGTTTCTAATTTCTCACCGCTTCTTTTAATGCTGATATCATAATTTGTCGGTTCTCCCCAATCAACATCTCGGTCTAAGTTATAAAGAACTTCTTGAATTGTAGATTGAGTAACTTCCCAAATTTTAATGGTGCTGTCTTTATAATCCCAGATAACGAAAGCCCAGAAATGCTTAATCGGTTTAGTGGAGTCAATCGGTTCTGGTTTAGGGGTGCTATAAGGAGTTCTAACTGGAGTTTTCTTTCCCGCACTGTCTTCTTTCCAGTCTAGCCAACCCATAATCGGGGCGGACAGGATACGGATTAAATTTTCACCATCTACTAATTTTAAATACTTTGAGCTTGATTTTGGCTGCTCATACCCTTCGGGGAAAAATGACATATTTTTATATTAGTTAATTAAATAATTTATTAAAACTTGGTTTCCACTCGGTGTATTCGGGCATCTCTTCAAAAGAAATTTCTAATTCTCCTTGTAAAAGTCGCCACTCTTTACTCCCTCCTTTGTGTTGGTGATTTGGATTTTGGCATTTTCTTGACTCCATTCTTATTCCTTTTTCTTTAAGGTCTACTAGTCGGCGGCGGTAGTCTACACAATAAGTATCTATAAATTCGTTTACACAATGCCAGTTATTATCTTCAAGGATTTTTAGTATCTCTTGTTGTTTAGATAGTTTGTCCATACTAATTGAAAACGCTATGTATAATATTTCTTGCCGTTAAAACCTTAAAACCTTTTTCATTTCTCCAAGCCTTAATCACATAATCAGCTTGTGCTGCGGTCAGTCTTTCTAATCTCTCGGCCAATATTTCGTTAGTATAGTCGCAGTGAGTATCGGGGTATCGGTCGGTATTACGAGGAGTAGAAGCCCATATCTCCATTAAGTATTTGTGGTCATCCTTTTTATCTTTTATCATCCCCGCTATATAACGGCGTTGTTGAAGTGAAGAAGTCATATTAGTTTTTGACAGTTAAAAGATTAAAATAGTTTTGAAATTGCTCCTTTGTTCCTATCCATTGAGGCTTACCGTCTTCTACTCCCGATAAGGCCAGGCCGCATAGATATGCCAATTTGTATTCTTTTACTTCTGTCGTCTTCAGAATAGACATATTATTTATATTCCTTCATCTCTTTAAGATGAGATTTGAGCCATTTATTAATTTTAGTATTTATTTTCTCCGCACTCCTCGCACTCCTCGCACTCCTCGCACTCCTCGCACTCCTCGCACTCTCCGCCGCACTCGCCGCACTCCACACCGCACTCTCCGCACTCCACACCGCACTCTCCGCACTCCACACCGCACTCTCCGCACTCTCCGCCGCACTCGCCGCCGCACTCCTATTTTCTTCTGTATCATTTTCTAAAACTTTTTTAGCGGCTTCAATAGCTAGTCTTGGTCGATTATCATTAGGATATAATTTCTCAAAGTTCTTAATAGCTAATTCAGCCGAGAAGATAGATAAAGCGACAGAATCTTTTTTAGTCCAATTCCAAATCTTAACTAAGCGCATATCGGAATGAACAGACTTGTCTTCTTTAACTTCTTTTTTGCCTTTAACCTCTACCTTTGCTAATATCTCTCCTTTAACAAAAGATAAAGCGTCTAAGATAGTAGAGGAACAATGGAAACCATAATTACACATATTTATTTTATCTTCGTGTTTCCACTCTCCTTTTTTCCAAACACAGTCACCTAAGTTTGATTTAATTTTCTTTCCCTCTAGTCTGAGGAATTTATAATACATATTATTTAGCTAATAAATTAAGAATAGAATTAAAGTTATACATCCATAATCCGAATACTAGAATTGTTAAGACAATGGCCGACCAAGAAAACTTGTTCGTTTTCTTTTGTTGTGATTTCCAAGTGATTTGATTTTTCATATTTATTATATCCAAGAGGAAAGGCTATTATGGATTAGTCGGGCTAGAGGCTCCGAACTTTATATCCCTTTATTCTTTCCTCTCAGATATTAATGTTCTTTTAACTTACCTATAGCTTAGCATACTATTTTAAATAAAGCAAGTGTTAGTCAAGGTCTGTAAATATGTGTTTTTGTTAGGGTTTTTAAGGTATTTTTTATAGTTATCCCCTTTTCAAATTTGAAATAAATTTGTTTGAACAATTTTTTCAATTACTTTTCCCTTTTTAATCTCAATTCTATCTAAGATATATTTCCCGATTTCCGGTTCAACGCAGTTTCTTAATAATAGTCTTTTATTGATAGTATCTTTGGGAAGTTTAAATCCTTTTATTTTTTCTAAATCTTCAATAGAACTATCGTGCCCTCTAAATCCTTGTCTATTTGTAGGAGGTATGTAAAAGTTTGCCCAATAGTAATGTTTTTCTAGTTCCTGGGGTGGTATTAATGGTTTATAATACCCAATAACATTTTCCACTACGAACATCCCCTTAAAGTAATTTTGTAAAAATATTATCTCTTGCCATAATTTCATATCTGGATAAATTGGTTTTTGGTGGATTTTCCCTTCCCTATAAGTAGCCACAAACCTTACTTTGCTATAGCTCTGACAGGGAGGTGATGTCCAAATAAAATCAAACTCTGAAAAGTGTTCTAATAGATATTTATGGGCATCAGCTACAATAACTTTATCTTTAGGAAAGAAGTCTTGATATATTTTAGCTATTTCTGGTTTAAATTCTATAGCGGTTATCTCGTGTTCATCTCCCCATAACTTTCTATTTCCTCCTATACCAGCATATAAATTTAATATTTTCATATTTGTTTTCTTTGCTTACTAAAACTCTTTTAAACAATCTTCACAATACTTACCTTTAATATTGCCACCGCAATTAGGGCAGATACCTTTAGGGACATTTCCGGTAATACACATATCTTCCAGTTCTTTAGTAATTTTTGCTTCTATTAATTCTATTTCCCACTTATCTTGAATTTTTAGAACTACACTACCAAAAGCTGGCGATCTTCCTTTTTTACCAAGTCCACTTTCAAAATTTATTCTACCGTTAGGAACAAACAATTTACCTCCTCTTACCCCCTTATGAAATCTTTTAGTTGTTATAAACTCAATAGGGAATAAGATATAAATTTCATTCTTAGCTTTCTGATAAGTTTCCCAAGCCTTTGTTATAAATTCGTGTTTTCTTGTAAAAGGCGGATTAATCCATATCCGTTTATAAGTAGTCCAATCCTTAGAAAGACCATCAGTTTCTATTGTATCATAATTTTCAATGCCAAATTCTTCAGCCTTTTCTTTCGTTGTGGCGGGATCATAATCAAATTCTCCAAATCTATCTACAAATCCTTTTGGGGTCATCCAATCATCTTTTTTTGTTAGGTTTGTTCGCATATTTATATGTTTTTGTCAACGCAATCTCTAATGGCATATTGTATCTAACAATTCTTTGCCATACGGTATGATATTTTAGTTTTGAATACTTTTCTACACATTCTGCTAAAGACATTTTTTTACCTTTATATTCAACTATTTTAGTATCTTTTCTATTTCGTGCCTGTAATTTTTTCGGTATCATTTTGCAATTTTTAGGACAATAATTTTTATTTACATCAATTCTTTCAATAGACATACCATTTTTATATCCACTTTCTATACACCAATTATAGAAAGATAAAAAACTTTTTCTCCAATTTTTATCCATAGAAATACCTTTTGAACCATACCATCTATACTCACGACAATTTTCTCTATAACATCTTGAAATAATACCGTTCCATACATTGTAAAGTGGGTGTTTTCTTAAGCCGTGATTTTCTCCTATTGTATATCCCATATATTTTTAATTTAGTTAATTATATTAGGAGTATATCACAGTTATTATTATAATGCAAATTCATTATCTTTTGTAAATTGAACATTTGATTTAGCCATAGATTTAATTCTTCTAAGTCCTTCTCCTATATTTATAAACTTTTAAAACTTTTTTCTCTTAAAATTCTTTTTATCTCTTTCTTTGTCGGGAACTCAATAATAGAACCGCATATCTTACAGGTAGCAGTCACATAGCCATCAAAGACGCTAAATGACCAGTTATTTTCTAGGCATTTTTCGCAAGCTCTTATTGGCATATCGTTTTATTAATTTAGATAATAACATATTAAAAGTTAATTTCTCTTCATCGGCCAATTTTGCCAAATTATCTATTGTTTTATCAGATAATCTGTAAGTCTTTGGCCTGTAATGGTCTATCATAAATGTATTACTATATATTGTATTACATAAGCCCCAACCCCTAATTCTTATCCTCTCTCTAAGCTATAACCTTAACTTGTCTTTTAACTTGTTTAGTTATCTTAGATGTTTTGTTAATTATTAGTAAGAACAGCTTGATAAATTTGGCGATTTTTGATAACTTCGTCGGAGTTATTTAGCTTGTCGGTCGGATTAAGCAGTTGAGTTTTATGGGCTAGTTGTTTTGAGATGCTCCCCATTTTAACTTGGCACATCTATATTGATAAATAAAAAAGCAAATTTCTGAATTAATCTATCCAGTTGCGGACGGGTCCAGTGCCACACAACGGGATATGAGCGATTAACTCATAAATCTGCTTTCTTACTGGGCCCGTCTTATTCTTTTGTTTTTAACTTACACTCCTATTATACTCTTCCCCAAGAATAAAGTCAATACCCCCTCTTGTCACCCTCTTGCTTTAAAGTAAATAGTATGCTAAAATAGAGGTAGGTTTAAAGACTTTACCTGACCTAAAGCATAAGCTGGATATAAAAGTTAGGTAAAACTCCCTCGTCATAGACGACGCTTTGGCTGCGGCTAGAGTGCAAATCTTTATTTTTAATAATATCTAACGGAAGCCAGATGCTCAATAAGTTCACAATTATTGTTGGTTTTCAAAAGTTTTAGCACCCTGTTTTTGGGTGTTTTTTAAAAGGGTAAATATTTAAAAATTGATTCTAACCTGCTTCTATCCCGACGGAGGCGTCTGAACGGATGAGGTGGATACTATCATCCCTTAAGGGGGGAATATACGAGAAGAATAAATTATCTCAATTTTATACAAGCGCTTTTAAATATTCCCCCTTTTTAAGAACCCTAAGAACTTTATGAATATTTTATATATAAACAAACAACCGATAGATGACGAAATGGAAGACTTGTCTGATTTAACTGTGGATTTAATCAAGAAAATAAAGAACTTTAAGCCTAAGAAAATGGATCAAATTAGAAAAAGCAGAGAATATTTTGATAAAAACTAATATAAATAAATATGTCTAACAAGACAACAAAAGATTTAGAAGTAGTTGAAGGAGTAAACGAAGAAGCAAATGCTTTAGAAGCCAAGAAAACTGAAGCAGTAGCCAAGATTAATGCTATTTTAACTGAATATGATTTTGATTTAGGAGTAGTCGGCTTCGCTTTAGTCCCGAAGATTAAAAAGTAAGTATGGCCACCTTGATTATATTTTTATTGGGTTTTTTTATAGGGTTTATTTTCTGCTCGTTTTTAGCGATAACAGCTTTTATCGTTATTAAGGAAATAATGTTTAAATACGGAATCCCTATTAAGCATTATGCCGAACGAGCATTAGATAACCTAGAAGAAAAAACAAAAGACGGCACCACGATAGTTTTTCCTGAAACCACCAGGGAGATTTTTAACAAAGAAGACAGTAATTTATCCGATTTATTAAAAAATTAAGCTATATTTTATGAGTAAAGAGCTGGTATTCGGTCGGGAAGCGTTTGATAAAATCATTGTAGGTTTTAATAAAACAGCTAATGCTGTGGGCGGAACTCTCGGTCCGGCCGGAAGAAATGTTTTAATAGATGACCCTATTTTGCCGCATATCACTAACGACGGGGCGACAATAGCCGAATCAATCTCTTTCCCTGATAAGTTTGAAAATTTAGGCAGCTGGCTAGTTCGCAACACAAGTTCGCAGACTAACGATGACGCCGGCGACGGTACGACAACCACAGCGGTTCTTTTACAGGAAATTGTCCGTTTAAGCCTTCTTAGACCGGAGAACCCTATGATTATCAAGAATAGTCTTCAAGAGGCCATAGTGGGCATTGTAGAGGCTCTCAAGGCATCTTCTAAGCCCATCTCAATAGACGAAGTAAAGAAAATAGCCCTGATGTCCTCGGAGAATGAGGAAATAGCCGAAATAGTAAGCGATACTATCAAAAAAGTCGGAGTAAAAGGCGTAATCGTAGTGGAAGAAAGCAAGACCTTTGAAACTTCGGTTGATATTCAAGAAGGTTATGAATGTAATAATGGTTTCATTTCTCCTTACTTCGCTAACGATCCAGCGCAGACTAAAGCTGTTTATGATAATATTCCGGTTCTGTGTTCGGAAAAGAAACTTAATACCGTTCAAGATATAAAACCCCTCTTTGACCAAATGGACAAAGCCGGAAAGAGTGAGTTAGTAATAGTTTGTTCTGATATTGACCCGCAAGTTCTGGGTATCTTAGTAGCTAACAAAATACAAGGCAGATTAGGAGTTCTGGTTATAAAAGTAGTCGGGACTCAACTAGAAGATATTTGCGCCACAGTCGGGGCGATTATGGTTTCTGATATTACAGGGGTAGGATTTGATAAAATTGATATAACTAAACACTTAGGATTAGCTCAAAGAGTAAGTTCTGATACTAAAAAGACTTTATTTGTAGCTAAGACTGAAAGTGGCCAAGCTCTCGCTGAAAGGTTAAAGCAAGAAGCCGAATTAAACACCAACGAATACCAAAAGAGCGAGATTTTAAAGAGAATTGCTAAACTTACCGGAGGAATTGCTATCATAAAAGTAGGCGGAGCGACTGATTTAGAGAGAGTTTACAAGAAACACAAAACTGATGATACCGTAGCTGCGGCAAGAGCAGCCTTAGAGGAAGGGATAGTAGAAGGAGGAGGGATGGCTTTATGGCGTATTTCTCACGATTTAGAGCCTAAAACAGTCGGCGAAGAGATTTTAAAGGAAGCTCTAACCGCACCTTTAAAGAAAATCTGTGAAAACGCCGGTAAAGATTACTCCGAGTTGCTTCTTAAAATGCCCGCTGGTCAAGGATATGATTTTAAAAATAACCAGTATACTAATCTTTTAGAAAGTGGTATAATAGATCCGTTAAAGGTAGAAAGAGTAAGTTTAGTTAATGCCGTTTCAAATGCGTCTAACTTCATTACACTCCACTGCGCAATAACTGATGCGCCAGTAGATAATAAATAAAAATATGTCTGAGTATTCAAAAAAAGAGAGAGAAAATTATAACGAACACCGAGAAAGAACTTCTAAGGACTTAGGAATTGATAAAAATAAATACAATGCTCTAAGGAGAGCAGCTCTTAGGATTTCAGAAGCTGATACTAATTCCGCTAATGGGGCAGATAGAATGGGTAGAGAATATGGCGATAAAGAACATAAAAAAGATACTCGCCCTAATTTTAAGAAAATTCACAAAATGGCTAAAAAGTTAGGTGGTCATATGTATCATCAATCAGACCCTAGAGGAGCTTCAATTTATGTGGGGAAGAAACGAATGAGCCAAAAAGATTATAATTCTAAAGGACACGCTATTTATTAATATGATTACTCCCTTAGTAGGTAAAATACAACTTAAAATAGAACAACCTAAAGTAGGAAATTTAGACTTATCAGCTAAAGAAAGTGCCGTAGAGGTAGGAGAAGTCTTAGCTGTTGGAGAAGGAATTAATAATGTAAAGGTTGGCGATAAAGTAATGATAAAAGCGTGGGCAATTGACATTTTGAGTTATGAAGGAGAAAAGTTTTACTTTATAGACAGCGATTCTCGCGGTCTTTGCGCTATAATTAATTAATAAATATATGGAAAAAGAGAAAAAAGAAAAAGGTGGTAAATTAGAAGAAAAGAAAGAGCATATGGCTAAGAAGATGTTTGTTTCAGGCCACGGTTCTAAATCTCATATTCTGAAAGGATTAAAAGAAATGGAAAAAAATCCTAAATTAGAAAAGCACTCTATTTATAATGGAAAAGAAGGGGAATTTGATGAAGTTAAAAGAGGAAATTTTAAATAAGTTATGTGCGATAACATCCAAGAAGCTCACGACAATATAGTTATAAATGAAACCCCTGATGGCATTAGAACTTACTGTAAGATATGCGGAAAAGTTAATGTTATAAGAAAAGACCCCTTTTCAGGTAGAATGGATAACATAGAATACAGCAAAGTCTTTAAGAGAGATTTGCTTCAGCCGTCTGAAAATTTATATTATAAATATCTCCCGGAGTTAATGAGTTTAGCTTAATATATGAAAGCAAAAGATAAGAAACTAGAAATGGCTCGTAAGCTCCACTTTGAAAAAGACGAAAGAGATGGTATTGTCAATTATAAAAAGGCCATTGTCAAATCTAAAGGGAAAGAAAAGAAAACCTATGAGAAGATTCTCCCTCAAGAAGAACATCATTTAAGAGAAATTAAAGATATTTAATATATGCCCGCAGGCAGACCGTTAAAATTTGAAACAGTAGAAGAACTTCAAAGAATGATTGATAGCTATTTTGATAACACTCCTGAAGATGAGTGGACTATTACTGGGCTAGCTTTAGCCTTAGATACATATAGACAAACCTTAATCAATTACGAGGGAAAGGAAGATTTTATGGACACGATAAAAAAGGCTAAGCAAATTGTAGAGAATGGTTATGAAAAAGATTTAAAGAAACACGGAAGAACCGGAACAATATTCGCCTTAAAGAATTTTGATTGGAAAGATAAAACAGAAACTGATATAACTTCAGCCGGTAAAGCCTTATCAAGTATTACTTCAGAAGACACAGCTATTGCGCAAGAACTTAATAAACTTAAACAAAATGGAAATAACAGCGCAACAAGTGAGCCGAGCGAGAGAAGCATTGCCGGCGCTATGGGTGGAGAAGTATCAAATCAAGAATGAGGCTGGTGTTCCTTTAGAATTTAAACATCATAAGTTCTTATGGGATATTTTGAATGATTTGAGTCCCTTACAAGTTCAACTGAAAGCTCCGCAAGTTGGAATGACTGTCACTAACATTTTAAAAAGTTTCTGGGTGGCAATGAAGTTAAAGAAAGACATTATTTATACTCTCCCCACTCAAGGCGATGTAAGCGATATGGCTGGTGGCAAGATTAATCGTCTTGTCGCTCAAAACCCTATTTTACAAGAATGGATTAAAGACCACGACACAGTAGAGCAAAAGAGTATTGGAGAGAATATAATTCACTACCGGGGAAGTTTTACAACTAAGAGCGCAATGATGGTTTCCTCTGATTTAAACATTCACGATGAGGTAGACGCTTCCGACCAAAAAGTAATAGAACAATATGAGACGAGACTTCAGGCTAAGAGAGACGGTTGGCGCTGGTATTTCTCCCATCCCTCTGTGGTTGATTACGGAGTAGACATTCACTGGCAGAACAGCGATCAAAAGCATTGGTTCATTACTTGCCCTCACTGTCATAAAGAGCAATTCCTTAAATGGCCTGATAGCATTGACACTAACAAGAGAATATTCATTTGTCAGGAGTGTAAGGGAGAGCTTAAAAATGAAGACCGAGAGAACGGTCGCTGGATAGCTCGTTACAGTAAAGAGTGGCAAGAAAAGCATACTATCAAACCTTTCTCAGGTTATTGGATTAATCAATTAATGTGTTCCTGGATAAGCGCCGATAAGATTTTAAAAGATTACAAAGAGAAGTCAGCGGAATATTTTTACAATTATGTATTGGGTCTGCCTTATTCCGGAGGAGACTCAAAACTAACTCAGCAGCAGTTATTTCAGAATTTAACTAATCAAGCTTCAGCCCCTGAACAGAATGAGCGAGTAGTAATGGGGCTTGATACCGGACTTAAGCTAGATTATGTCTTAGGCAATCAGAGATTGGGGTTGTTCTTTCACGGCGATGCCGAGAACTACAACACCCTAGACGCTTTAATGGTTCGTTGGCCTAAACTGATAGTGATAATGGATGGCGGCGGAGATTTGATAGGTTCAAGACAGTTTTACGAAAGGTGGCCATCAAGAGTATTTCTCTGTTATTCCACGGGTGAGAGGAAAGGAAACGACATAACAACTTGGGGTGAGGGAGATAAATACGGCCAAGTCATCCTAGACAGAGAGCGAGGTATTCAGTGGGTTGTAGACGAGTTTAGAGAGAAGAAAATACCTTTACAAGGGACTGAAAGCGACTGGTGGGAATACTGGCTGGACTGGAAGAATCTCTCAAGGATTAAGATAATAGACAACACCACTCAGCAAGTTAAAGGTATTAAATGGGTCAGAGCCGGTCGTGACCATAGAGCCACAGCCACAGTTCTCTGGCGAATAGGCGTAGACAAATTCGCCGACACAATGGCGCAGATTGTTTACCCTACTGGAAATAGAAATATATATTAATAATAAATAGATGAATGAGAATTCAATACAAGGGAGTGCGATGTTCGGTGCCGTTCAGCAAGTGCACGGCCTTTTCGCCGACATCAATAAGACTAAAGAAAGCAGTGATAATCTGACTATTAAGCCGGTTGATGATTATGAGTCTTCTTTATCCGAGGAAAAGATAACTTCTTTAACAAACAGCTGGAAGCGTGATTACTCTCCCTATGAGGGAGAGATTAAGAAAGACCAGCAACTTTGTTTTGATTACTGGATAGGGAAACAACAGACTGATATTGATGACCTGACCGCAGGGCGGAGGATTATAGTTAATAAGCTCTTCACGGCTATTGAAACCTTTCTCCCCATTGCGACTCGCGCTAATCCTGAGCCTTTAGTGTCAGGAGATAACTCAAACGAAGGACAGGCTTTAATGAAAGATGTCAAAGACGCTTTAGTTTATCAGGCCTCTATTCAGAAGCTGAAGCGCAAGCTAGCTAAGATGACTAGACACTGGATGCTTAATCTAATCGGAGCTGTCGGGATAGATTACGATGTAGAAATTGACGATATTAAAACCGAGGTTATTCACCCTAGTAAGTTTATATTTGATAAAGACGGACATATTAACGAATCAGGTTTGTTCATTGGAGAGTATTTAGGCGAAAGATGTAAGGCTTCCGCCGATCGCTTAGCCGAGCTGTTCCCTAAAAAGAAAGATGTAATAATGGTTTTGGCGAGCGGTAAGAAAGGAACAAAACTTGAATACATTAAATGGTGGTGGAGAGGGACTGATGTCTTCTTTACACTAGGAGATACAATTGTTTTAGGAAAATACAAAAACCCTCATTGGAACTACGACGGTCAGACTGAAAGGGTGGACGCTGAAACTGGCGCTAAGATAACCGAGGATGTTGTGGGGATTAATCACTTGCCTAGACCGACTGCTCCTTATGTTTTTCTTTCTATTTTTAGCACCAGCCAAAGACCGCACGATGATACCGGTTTAATTTTACAAAATATTAGCCAGCAAGACCAAATTAATAAAAGACATCGTCAGTTAGATAAGAACATTGACGGACAGAATAACGGCATAGTAGTAGATGGTCGTGTAATGACTAAGGAACAGGCTTCTGAGGCCGCTTCCGCTAAGCGTAGAGGCGCTGCTATTATGGTTAATGGCAACCCCAGAGAAGCGGTTAGCTTTGACGCCGCTCCTCCTTTAGCGCCTGATGTATGGAAAGGCTTACAGAAATCGGAGATGGATTTAGACAATATCTTTGGCACTTCCGGTTCAACTCCGACAGGTATTGCTTCCGAGGATACCGCTAGAGGAAAGATTATGGTTTCTCAAATGGACGCTTCTCGTATTGGTGGTGGTATCACTGAGTATATTGAACAAGTAGCTGAAACTATTTATAACTTCTGGGTTCAGATGATGATAGTTCACTATGACTCAACTCACTATATAAACATTTTAGGAGCGCAAGAAGGCTCGGATTTAGTTCAGTTGGTAAACACTCGCTTTACTAAGGCTCTGACGATTACTGTTAAAGAAGGTTCGTTAATTCCTAAAGACCCGCTTACGCAGAGAAATGAAGCGATTGACTTATGGTCAGCTAACTCTATTGATCCGCTTAATCTTTACAAGAAATTAGACTTCCCTGACCCTAATGCAGCCGCTCAGTCCCTTATTCTGTGGCAAATGCTTCAGAAAGGACAAATCCAACCGCAACAGTATTTACCCTCATTTCAAGCTCCGGCTTTACCACAGCAACCAGGGAGTCTACCAACCGAGCAACCTGGCACAGGCGGTCCGGCCGTAAACGCTCCCACCGGCCAGCCGATTGAAAATGCCCCAGCTCCTGCCGCCGGCACGCAAACAGCGGCGGATATTCAGAGTAAAGCGTTGCTTCAGTCAGTCCCTGTGAAATAACTTTATAAACTAACTTACTTATATGAAATTATCTTATGAAGAAAGAAAAGAACTCCCTAAAAAGGATTTCGCTGAGAAAAAGAGCCGTGCCTACCCAATCGAAAATGAAAGTCACGCCCGCAATGCGCTGGCAAGAGTTTCTCAGTTCGGCTCGGAAGCTCAAAAGAAAACTGTGCAGGCTAAGGTTCATAAAAAGTATCCTGAAATAGAGGAGAAAAAAGAGAAGATGGCTAAAAAAATGAAATAACTATAAAACTATGAAAAAATGTATTAAATATGATGGTCTAGGTTTGTTAAATGGGGAGATTATCTGCCCTGACTGCTTAGGTTTCGGTAAGGTAGAAGGAGAAGAAGCGGAAGTTGTCGTTGAGCCTGTTGAGCCTGTTGAACCGATTACGGAAGAAGTAAAAAAAAACGACGAAGAGGTATCACCGGTATCTTCAGAAGTATCTTCGGAAGTTCCAGTAGAGGTATCTCCTGAAGAAGTAAAATAAATAAACTAAAAGTTTAAATAGTTTAACGGTCGCTAGGGCTACGACCAGACGCAAGTCAAATAAATCCCCGTAATAATATGGAAAACAAAAAAGAGTTAGACCGCTCGACAATAGATTTGGATGCGCCCGCAGTCTTTAATGACGCCACAGAAGAAGACCCGATGCTTCCAAGCCAAGCGGCTGAAGAGTCAAAAGATACAATAGAGAAAAAGGTTTCTGCGTCTCCCGATGAAGACGCTGTAATCGAGAAAGCTCGAATTCCCTATTCCCGATTTGAAAAAGTTAATGAGCGAGCCATACAAGCCGAAATCCGACTTCAAATGCTCGAAGAACAGTTAGCTCAATCGAATCAAAAATCTGAGTCAGGCCAAGAAGTGGAGATGCCAAATGAATGGCGGCAAATCTTAGGAGATACTGCCGAAGGTAAAGTAGCTTACGACTTACTGATGAAGATGAACGAAAAATCACACAGCGAAGAAACTAATAGGATTTTGGAAGAACTTGATAAGCGTCAAGCAGCCAAGAACGAGGAAGTAAACGAAAACCTTGATTATATCGAAGATAATCTCGCTAGACTACAAGATAGTTTAGAAAGAGATTTAACGGAAGCTGAAGAAGCGGCTGTTCTCGATATTCAAGATGAGTTCACTCCTCAAGATAGAAACGGCAATTATATTGCCCCCTTACTATCGGCTGAAAAGGCGTTTGAGATTTATTCTTTAAGACAAGCGGCCACTAAAGGCGAAAAGTCTCAAGCTCGCCGTAAAGTTGTTTCTATAACTGGTGCCAGCTCAGAGGGCGATAGTTCAAGATCTGACTGGGAATCCTACAACCCTATGGCGTGGGGGCAATGGGAAAAGAAATTATAAACTAATCTAAAATGTTATGGCATACAACAATGTTGTCGATACCCTCACCCTAGAAGACATCGCGCCGGTGGTGGTAGACACTGTTTTACGCGGCAATCTCTTTACAACTGAGATGCTCGCTAAAACAAAAGATTTTCGCGCAGCCACGATTGACTTCCCGATTAAATATCAAACCGGGACACAGATTACTCCTTTCAATGGTTATGATGTCTTGGGAACGACTTTCACCGATACTCGTATCTTGATAAAGTTTAATCCGAGATTTCAGGCAGCCAATGTCACCTTAGCAGTGACCGATATAGCGGCTAATAATACCGTTCGGAAGATTCTTGATTTGACTGAAGTTGAAATGAGAAGCCGCGCTCAGGACTTAGCCGATGCTATTGGTACTCAGTTCTATGGTGACGGCACAGGTACCAGCAATAAGGTTTTCTTAGGTTTAGGTAATTTAGTTGATGACTCTTCGTCTATCGGCGGTTTATCCCGTTCGACTTACACGACCTTACAGTCAACCAATACCGCTTCCGGTGGAACTTTATCTCTGTATAAAATGCGGACTTTATTCAATGCGATTGCTGATTACACTATCGCTCCGACTAAAGGCTACACCGATTACGCTACTTGGGCTTTGTATGAAACCCTTCTACAACCCCAGGAAAAAATCTTCAAAGAAGTTAATGTCGCCCCTAACTTTAAAGGTTATACCGGCTTTGACTCTTTGATGTTTGCAGGTTTACCGATAGCGGCCGATCGTAAAGCTACGGCTGGCACCTTGTTCTTCTTAAACTCTAACTTTATTAACTTCTATGGTCTTAAAGTTTTAGTCGCTGATGGAATGGGTGGCAAACCGGTGGAAGTTGGCGGTAAGTTATTTACTGGCAACCAATACGAGAAGACTTCTAACTTAGGATTCTTCTGGACTGGTTGGATTAAGTCTACTAACCAATTAGCTTACAATTCTCAGATTGTAGTTGGTGGTAATTTAATCACCGATAATCCGAGAAGGCACGGAAAATTGACCGGAATTTCGACTGTCTAAACTTTGACATCTAATTAATTAATATTATCCTTTTACCTGATTAAGTTCAGAGAGGGTTAAAAGAAAAAATATGTCTGTTTACATTGAAAATTATGTACCAGTCGTCAAGTATCAAGGGTTAAATACCCAAAAAAATGTCTCCTTTGAGGGAACTTTGGCAGTTACGGGAACTACTGCTTTTACAGGCGTCTCTACTTTTACCGCCGCCCCAGTATTTACTGCCGGCATTCCATCGGGGGCAGTTCTTAGGACAATCACGGACAGCGCGGCGACAGGGGCGACAGTGGTCTTAACCGCGGCGCAATCTGGCCAGACGTTTAATAACGCCTCTACTGGTGGAAGTCCGTCTTGGACTTTGCCAACGGCCGCTAATGGACTTTGGTACACGTTTACCGTGTCTAATGTCACTACGGGCTTTACTGTTACGGGAGGAACAATCAAATGTAAAACTTCAGCTACTGGCACTACCCTTAGCGGAACAACTTTGACTAATACTCAAGGAACGGCGGTCGTGAATGATACTATAACCCTGGTCTGTGATGGAACGGTATGGAGAATGGTCGCGCAATCAGGAATATTCGCTTGCGCTTAATTAACTAACTAAACAAATATGGCAACAAATCTAAAAGCATTTCCTCAGATTGTTGGTCAGGATGTTTTCACAAACTCCGCGACTCAACAGTTACCTTTGGGGGTCTATGCTGAAACTAACGATGGCCGTGGCTTTCGTTATGCGTTAGTTGGTGCTACTTCTACGGTCGCTGGTAAGGTTTATCAGAGTCCGGCTGAAGATACGACCAACTTAAATCCGTCTGGTGGTTTATCCATCAGTGCGGCTGCGATTGGCGCTACTACTGTCACCTTAACAAGTTCTATTACCTTAGCCTTAAATGCGTTGGCTGGCGGTATTATGACTGTTAATGTCGGTACTGGCGTCGGACAGACTTATAAGATTTCCGGCAATACCGCTGTTTCTGGCGCTGCCGGTATGGTAGTTACCCTGGAAGACCCGATTCGGGTTGCCCTGGATACTTCCTCGAAAATAAATCTTAAAGCGAATCCTTACAACGGCATTATCGTCACTCCGGCTACGATGACTGGCGAAATCGTCGGCGTCGCTCCGAGTGTTATCACTAACGGTTATTACGGTTGGATTCAGACCAGAGGATTAACTTCTTGTTTATTCACTGGCACTGGCACCGCTGGCACCGCCGTTGGTGTATTACAGGGTGGAACGATCGGCTCTCTAGCTCCGGCTATTGCTGGAACTCCGATTGTCGGTTTTTGCGCTGGCACTGTTATTACAGGCGAATATGGCGCTATTATGCTAACTCTTGTCTAGGAGTAGCGTAGTTAGACTTTTCTTCCCCTCAATGTTTGGGGGGAAGTATAAGTCTAATTAATTAACTAATAAACAACTATGTCATCACAATTTGATTTCGAGGGCGTCTATGACAAAAATAAACGCTACATCGTAAACAATTGGTCAGACGAGGATTTCACCCAGGAGTTTGGGGCGGAGAACATTTATAACGGCGATAAACTCATTGAGAGTTCGCCGGCTTATTCCGTCACCATTAAGCCAGGGGAAATCAGAGAGCTTAGTCAGTTTGAGGCTTATCTTTTCGTCAAGCATTTCGTTGATAGAGAAATGTATAAAGTGGCCGCTAAACTAACTGATAAAAAAGAAATAGAAAAGGCGGAAATGGGCGTTAATAACGCCGAAGCTCGCAAGCCCTACGAGGACAAGACTATCCAAGAAGTTAAAGCCGGAGAGTCTACTCCTTTTATGGACAAAATCAGAGCGGAAATCAGAGCCGAGGAAATCGCTAAAATGAAATCAACCGATGTCAATCTTCCAGTGGATGAGAAGTTGATTGATAAACGCACGAAAGAATATAAAGAAAAAATGAAAACTCAGACTACCTCAGTCGGAGCGGAAGAATTTGCGGGAGTTAAATAAAAACACAATGAAGCTGTTTACGCCGACAGAAACAATAACCAAAAAGCAAAACGAAGCGGCGATAAGCCTTAAGCGTTCATTGGATTTTGATAAAGAGATAACTCGCAAGCGTGAAGAATTACAAAGACTTAATTTAGAAGCTGAGGCGTCCCTTCAAAAGCAGATAATCACTCAAGAGCAAGAAAAGAAAGATTATCTGATTCAAGTTAATGCTTTAAAACAAGAAGTATTATCCTTAGAAGAAAGACGAAGGGATTCCTTAGTTCCTATAACCGAGAAATGGAAAGAACTTGAAACTGCCGAAAAGATACTTAAATCCAAAGAAACCAAGATAGCTGAATTAGAGGGAGAATTGGAAGAAAGGAGAGATTTGCTTGAGAATAGGCTGACAGAACTCGCTGACAGGGCTGAAATGGCCGATTTAAGAGATAAAAAACAGGAAGTGGCACAATTAGGCATCAACACCCAGACAGAGCAAATTAAAACCCAAAATAAGGCTTTCAATGAATTTGCCGAAAAGGCTGTGACTGACTTCAAATTAAAGGAAAAAATACTTAATACCAGAGAAGCCGAGATACTACTGAAAGAAAAAGTAGTTAATGCCAAGGAATTAGAACAAATTGAAAAAGAAAAGAGTTTTGTGGCCAGAGAAAGACAGATTCAAGATAAATATGCCACTTTAGAAAGAACAATAAATAGACTTAAAAATAAACAATAATTTTATGCTTCAGTCAATAAGTTCATCGTCGGCCATAAATACCCCCTCAATAGTCAATACGGCGGGAGTTGCTCTTGTGGATGCTTCTCCAAATGGTCGTTTCGGTTGGCAAATACAAAATGTCGGAACTAACCCTCTATTCGTTTGTTTGGGAGGGACGGCTTCAACAATGGTTTTTCATTTTGTTTTAAAAGGAGGAACCGGAAACAACGACGGATTAGGAGCGTCTTTCTCACAGTTTGGGACAACGGTTTTTCAGGGAGCGATTTCAGTAGCGGGGACTTCCCCTTTATTTACTGTTTTAGAAATTAGAAATAATTAAAAATATATGATTAACCAACCCAGCGAAGATGACATTTTACAAGTCAGTCCAGCTTTCCAAAACAAGATTATTGCGATGCGCCAACAGATAGCCGACAAAGAAATGGAAATTCAAAGGCTTAATAAAGAAATAATCTCTCTGAACTATACCAACGAACAATTAATTTTACAGAAAAAAGAATTAGAAGAACAAACCCCTATTTTGATTAAGAAAAAAGACGATTTAGAAAGCCAAATTAAATTTCTGGCTGTTCAGAGTGATAATTTAAAAGAAGATATTGTCAAATCTGAGAACGAACTTCAAAATCATAAAATACAAAAAGAAACAGAAGCTAAAACTGTCTACGAAGCGCAGAATAGCTTAAAAGTGGCTAAAGACATTCACGAGTTTAATGTTTCTCAATTGAACAAGAAACAACAAGAGGTTAATGACAAGGAAGATAGTTTAAACACTAAGTTGGCTAAATTAAGAGAAATTATACAATAATATGGGCTTAAATCCAGGACTTACCAATTCAATAGTCGGTTCAACTTCAACAACGGCGGAAACTACTGGTTTATTGCCAGAAGTTTTCGATTATATAGGATGTAATTACGCAGGAACGACGGCTGATATTTATACCTATAAATCAGGCGGTTCGGGCGGGATAACAGTTGCTACTTTAACAGTAAATTGGACTGACTCTACAAAAACGGTTTTATCAACAATAGTAAGAACTTAATATGGGTAATTTAATTTTCAATCCCCTAAAGGGAGAATTTAATATAAATTTTTGGTCTACTGCTAGT
>Ga0182027_10004353_pt1 | contig 21984 bp, 12 predicted proteins | sample 712E1DmetaG_FD_121300 | JGI IMG/M metagenome (GOLD analysis project Ga0182027, IMG submission 121300) | Permafrost microbial communities from Stordalen Mire, Sweden - 712E1D metaG (Illumina Assembly) | ecosystem: Environmental > Terrestrial > Soil > Wetlands > Permafrost | place: Sweden... | reverse complement strand
TATCCATTGCAGCGTTGATGATGTCTGTTATCGCAATGGCTCAACCATATTCAAATCCGGATCCAGTAGATCTAGGAGCTGCTGGCAATTACAGAGCTCTGGCGGGAACCGCACTCAATATTGGCGCTGGTTGCTCCGTTAACGGAAATGTCGGGGGTACTTCAGTAACTAATGGCGGAACAGTAACTGGAACAACAGACGTTGGCAACTCAGCCTGTACTGCTGCTTTTGGCGCCTTAACCCTGGCGATTAATACCACCACTTTACGAACACCTGATGCCACATTTGCGGCCGTGGAGCTCGGCGGGTTGAACCTGGGGCGCGGAGTCTATGCTGGTTCTGGTACTTTTGGGATAAACAGCACTCTTACACTAACTGGCACAGCGACTGATATTTTCATCTTTCAGATGACAACAACACTCATCACGGGAACAGGTTGCCATGTGACCCTCGCCGGTGGTGCACTTGCCTCTAATGTCTTTTGGCAAGTTGGTAGTGCAGCAACTATTGATGGAGATTTCAAGGGAATCATCCTGGCGAAAACTTATATTACGCAAAATACTGGTACGATAGACGGTGGATCATTAGGGCTGACTGCTGTTACATTAAACGGTACTTCAGTACTACCGGTGGAACTAACATCTTTCTCGGCCAAATTAAATAACGGTGCAGTAGAATTAAACTGGAACACATCCACAGAAGTAAATAACTTCGGATTTGAAGTACAGAGAAGTCAAACTTCAAACGTAAAAAGTGAAACGCTGATTTATAATTGGACAAAGATTGGCTTCGTAAATGGTGCAGGCCTTAGTAATTCCCCCAAGAATTATTTATTTGTAGATAAAACAGTTTCTTACGGCAGCTATGCTTACCGCCTAAAACAAATTGATAGCGACGGCAATTATAAATACAGCAGCGTAACAGAAGTTAATGCAGGACAGCTACCAAAAGGCTATTTGCTTACTCAAAATTATCCTAATCCGTTTAATCCTTCAACACTGATACAATTTAGTATAAGCAAAAATACTCACGCAACTCTAACAATATTCAATGTTATTGGCGGGAAAGTAGCAATGCCGTTCGATGGCAATGCAGTTGCAGGACAAGTTTATAATGTAACATTTAATGGCTACAACCTGGCAAGCGGCATCTACTATTATAAGCTTCAGACAAACGAGATAACAGAAGTTAAGAAAATGCTTTTTATGAAATAACATTACTTATATGCAATGTTGATAAATCATAATTATAAATCAGTTATAAAATGAATGAGCGGAAAATCAATACAACTCATTCATTTCATTTTGTATTTTATTATAAGACCATATCCCCAAGTACTTTTATAATGGAGCCAACTGCCGGAATCGAACCGGCGACCTACTCATTACGAATGAGTTGCTCTACCAGCTGAGCTAAGTTGGCATAAAGAGAAAGGAAGACGAAACATTTAAGTGTAACATCTTCCTTATCAAAAAGATTATCTTAACTTCTTTTTGTGACGATTCTTTCTTAATCTTTTTTTCCTCTTGTGCGTTGACATTTTATGGCGCTTTCTTTTTTTACCACAAGGCATCAGGATACTCCTTCGTTTTTTATTTATGTGAATCTAATAATAATTTTGCTTTCTGTCCTATTTCATTATCCGGACCAAGATCTATCGCTTTCTGAAACCATTTCTTCGCTTCATCCATTTTTCCGGCTGCCATGTATACAACTCCCAGATTCATATGAGCAATCTGATGGTCCGGCTTATATTTAAGCGCGTCTTTCATTACGGCAATGGCTTCATCGTAATTCTTTATGCTGTAATAACAAACTCCCATGTCAACTCTTGCGTCGGCATCAGTGGGATATGCATCCAGGTATTGCTTATAATTAGTAATTGCCTGTTCATACAACCCGGCATCATTTTTCAAATGAGCTAACTGAAGTAAAAGTTGGTAATCCTTAGGATTTGCTGCAACCTTTTCTTCCAGGTCTTTAATATCCTGCATCTTCGACAGATCAACACCGGAATTTTGATTGTTAGTAACCTGTGTTTGACTAACTGTATTTACTTTTGGGAAATCAAATACACCTGATGCAAAAAGTGTTATTGCTACTAATACAATAATTACACTTATAATTGAAACTATTGCCCTGGTGCTTAATCTAACCGATACTGCAACAGGGACCTGTGCATTGTTCTTCTTAATATTTTGCGTTTTACCGGATCGCACTGATCCGATTTCGCTTTTTACAGCTTCTTTATTTACCTGTCCTAATTTGATTCCACAATTGGGACAGAACTTATATTCTTTTTCTAACTTTAGCCCGCACTCCGGGCAAAAATTAATCATAATCTCAGTCATTATTTGAATTGAGCATTCCGTTATTTACCATTACTTTGAAATCCTTTGAGAATTTGAAAGTCGGGACAAAATGCTCAGGAACATGTACCTGTTCGCCGGTTTTTGGATTACGGGCATGACGGGCATTTTTCTTCTTGACCTTGTAACTGCCAAAGCCTCTTATTTCTATTCCTTTTCCTTCCGTTAGAGACTCAATAACTGTCTTTATAAAGCCTTCAATTATTGCTTCGGTCTCCAGTTTTGTTAATCCTGTACCCGCCGCAACCTTGTCGACTATATCAGCCTTTGTCATTTTTTCACCTCATCAATAATAAATATTATGATAACTTATTGTTTTTCAATAACTTAAATTATCAAACGCAATGCCTAAAAGCAATCTTATTCATTAATTGAATGATTTATGACACTTAAGAAAAAGGCCTCCAAATGTAGTAAATAATATTCAGAATATCGAATCCTTTTATTTTTTTTTCCTCCTCTCAATTTGAGACGAATCTCAATTTGTTGTTTTGATATCCTCTATTTCCTCTCTGTAATGAGGCTTTTATATGTGGTATAATTGTTGAAAAATACACTGAAAAAAGAGTTAAGGTTCGTATGGAGTTAATGGAAATTATAAAATCGTCGCTTTCAATATTCTCTGCAATAGCGTTTGTCTTTATCTTGACATCTTACACGATATATAAAATTAAAGACCGCACCAGAATAAAACCCTATCTCAGGGTTAATATGCAAAATAATAACCATGATATTATTATTGAAGAAAATGCCCATAATGTTATTCCTGTAGTAATGGAAAAGAAAGAAGATAAACTCCCTTCTGCACTTGCTGTAGAGATAAAGAATCCCCAGGTTCATGAAAGATTTAAGATTATAAATGAAGTAACCCCAATTGAAGAAAAAATTGTCCCTGAACTAATACCTGAAATTGAAAAACCAAAGAAGAAGATTAAACTAAATAACGGGAAAAAGAATATTTATGAGTATTATTCTGACACAAATGAGGAAATGCATAAACTGAAATTAGCTGTTATGTGATGTTGTTGACCCAATAATCCTTAATAATTGGCTGCCGCTTAAAACGGCAGCCTTTTTTTTGCCATATCATTCTGAGGTAAAAATAAAGCTTTGCCTTATTGAAAACGAAATGACATTATCATTGTCATTCTGAACGGAACAAAGTGGAGTGAAGAATCTCTTCCTTACTTTTTACTTCAGTTTCACATCTGGTATCCTGCCCGGTGTCCATGGAGCATTATATTTCTCCAGTTCAGCTTCAAGATTCTTAAGATCAACATTATTAATTGTTCTTATCCTGTCCAATACAGACGGAAATTCTGAAATCAACGCGCTGTATGCATTCCTTTCATTTTGAGTAATGTTAGCTGTGGAACGGCCATGTGTGTAAACAAGCACTCCCAACCTCTCATTAAATGTAACCGGCGATGGCGGGTTCTCTTCTGCACTCGGTTTGTCAGAATTCCTTGTGAACTTTAGATTGATAGTTTCCAGTTCCCTGAATATATTATCAGCTTTATTCATAAGATCTGCCGGAACATCGGGAGTTACATTTATTGCATATTTAATATCAACAATTTTTTTCATCATCCCTTTAAGGAATTCTTCAGCCCCTCTTACTTCTCTCAGCATTTCTATTCCATGTCTCTGAAAAGCTACAAGCTCTTCCCTGTTGTAAGCCGGCAGAGTGGTGTTTTTCAAAGGTACTATATTAAACTGAACAGGACCGGCAAGATCCTTTACGCCCTCCCTCGTAACCATCGCCATTGATACATTGTATTTCCCCGGCAGTGCCAGTGTACTGCTGTTGTCCTTTGCGGTAGGATTAAATTTATCTTTGTTCTCTATAGGTGCAGGATCGTAATATTCCAGATTCCAGATTAACCTGTTAATTCCCTTTGCAGCATCTTTATATAATTTACGGACTATATTTCCCGCATCATCTTTTACAGTAAAAATAAGATAAGGATTAAACTCTTCCCCTTCCTTTCTCATTTCCTCATCGGTCGGCTGATAGATAGGTTTTCCATCTTTAAATAAATCTTTCTCTTTTTCCTCTCTTATCTGCTTTAGAGTTTTCGGAACGTCTTTAACGTAATAAGTAAACACTGCGCCGAAATCAGGATTAGGAGCTTTAAAATATGATGATCCCTGTCCGTATCGTCCCATCATAGGAATATACATTAAAGCATCTTTCACAGGAAATATAAATGCGTCCTTTTTAATTAAATCTTCGTTTACACTTCTTAATGGTGCATAATTATCAAGAACGTAAAACCCTCTGCCGAATGTTGCTATAACAAGATCATTTTCCCTTTTCTGCATAGCAATATCTCTTACGGGAATAGTCGGCAAACCATTCTTTAACTCAGTCCACATTTTCCCGCCGTCAGTAGTAACAAAAATACCGAACTCGGTTCCCGCAAAAAGCAGATCGGGATTTACAAAATCCTGCTCAATCGTGTGTACAGTTCCGCTTTGCGGAAGATTGCCTGAAATTGAAACCCATGATTTCCCTTTATCATTGCTCTTTAACAGGTAAGGTTTAAAATCATCACGGAGAATATTATCGAATGAAGCAAACACTACATTCTCATCAAATTTAGATGGACATATATGACTTACATAAGTATGTTCCGGCACGCCGGGAAAATCATCAATCTTCCGCCAGTCCTTTGCATTCTCGGTTACCTGAATAAGTCCGTCGTCGGTTCCTGCATATAAAAGATTCTCCTTCACAGGTGATTCCGAAAGCGAAATTATTTCTCCGTAGAGTGAAGTTGATTTATCTTTATTTACTGCATCAATGCTCCAGAATTTACCCATGACAGGAAATGAATTTCTATCAATTTTAGCAGTCAGATCAGGGCTTACAGTTGTCCAGATATTGCCCCTGTCGTCCGAACGGAATACCATATTGGCAGCACAGTAAATTCTTGCGCTGCTGAAAGGAGATACTAATAAAGGTGCGTTCCAGTTCCACTTATAAGTTGAATCCCCTTTCGGTGGTTCGGGTCTTATATCAATCATTTCGCCGCTGGTCCTGTCGTATCTTACTATACCGCCGTATTGCGATTCAGCATAAATAATATTTGGATTGTCCGGGTCAACTGCTGAAAAGAAACCATCGCCTCCGTCTGTAATAAACCAGTCGCTGTTAACAATTCCATCGCTGCTAATTGTGGCTGATGGACCTCCCATGCTGTTGTTGTCCTGTGTACCGCCATATACATAATAAAATGGAACAGCATTATCCAATACAACTCTATAAACCTGTGTGATAGGAAGGTTAGCTTTAAAATTATAATTAAGTCCGCCGTCGAATGTTTCATAAACGCCGCCGTCACCGCCGATCAGGAAGTGATCAGTAAACTGCGGATCAATCCACATAGCATGATCATCAACATGCCTTTCTTTAAGTCCAATCGGTTTCCATGTTTTACCGCCATCCAAAGTTACCTGTGAATAAGTATCCATATTATAAACTTTGTCCGGATTCTTAGGATCGCATATCAGCACATTAAAATACTGCCCCTGACCGGTATAATCATTCATCTTTTCCCATGAAGCGCCGCGGTTGATTGAACGGAAAGTTCCGCCTTTTTTATCTGAAGCTTCAACAACTAAGTAAAGAATATCCGGGTTCACAGGAGAAATTGCCATACCAATTCCACCCATATCTACTTTAGGAAGTCCATTAACAATCTTCTCCCATGTTTCACCGGCATCAGTAGATTTGTAAACTGAAGTTTCAGGGCCGCCGCCTATTTTGGTAAACACATGTCTTCTTCTTTGTTCCGAAGTAGCATACATAACATCAGGATTCCTTGGATCATAAAGAATATTCTTTACACCTGTCTGCTCACTAATATTTAATGTTTTTTTCCATGTCTTTCCGCCGTCAACGGATTTGTATAATCCCCTGTCTCCGCCAGGTCCCCATACAGAACCTTCAGCAGCCACAAAAACAATATTGGAATTACGCGGATCAACAACTATTACGCCTATCTGCCGCGAATCCTTGAGCCCCATATTTTTCCAGGTTTTCCCGCCGTCAATTGATTTATAAACACCATCACCATATCCTAATGCTCTTTGAGAATTACGTTCGCCGGTACCTGCCCATACAACAAAAGTATTGTTGGGATCAATTGTTATGCATCCAATTGAATAGGCTCCGTAATTTTCGAATACCGGATCGAAAGTAGTACCGCTATTTGTAGTTTTCCAGATATTACCGCTTGCCGCACCCACAAAATATTCACTATGTTTCAAGGGGTTAACAGCAATATCAGCAATTCTGCCGGATGTAAACGCAGGACCAATATTTCTCCATTTAAGTCCGCCGACAATTTCTGCCAGCGAAGTATCTTTTTTATCTTTGTCATCTTTCGCATTTAGTAAAAAAGAAGATGAGAACAACATTAAGAGCAATAGAAATAGTTTTATTTTCATAGTATTATTTGATTTATGATATATTAAAATAAATCATTACCCATAAAATTACTATTTAATATTTCACACCTTGACTCACACGGTATCCTAATAAATAAAAAAACCGTCAGAATTAACCGACGGCTTTTTTAATTTCACTCTATTTATATAGGATTACTTTATTAACATCATTTTTTTACTTGAGACATAGTCGTTTGATTTAATCCGATATATGTAAACTCCGCTTGCAAGTTTTGACGCATCGAAATTAACCGAGTACCTTCCCTGCTGCTGAAATTCATTTACGAGCCGATCAACTTCTTTCCCGAGAATATCATAAACCTTCAATGTAACAATACCCGGTTTGGGAATCTGGTATTTTATAGTAGTTGAGGGATTAAATGGATTCGGATAATTTTGAAGTAAAGAATATTGTTTTATTTCAATATTATTCTCATTTTTAATATTAGTAACCATTTCTGATATCGGTCTGCACCATATTCCGTTTCCCGCTGTTCCGGCATATAGATTATCCCCATTTATTGCCATCGACAGTATATTTAAATTTTGTAAACTGTCATTAACGGGAAGCCAGGTTGATCCATAATCTTTTGATAAAAAAATTCCTATCCCTACTGTTCCGTAAAAAGAATTACCATAAGTACCCGCGAAGATATTATTCCCTGAAACCGCAAAACAAGTAACATTATTATTCTTCGGACCCAAAGAGGGAATCCACCGAGGACTTTCGGGGGGTAAAATAAATATACCGCTATCTGTTCCAGCGACAATATAAGAATTACATGTTGACAAAGAAATAATATTTGTACTTGTCAAACCGTCATTAAATTTTATCCAATTATCCCCGTTATCTTCAGAAACATATATTCCTCCCATTGTACCGCGGAGAGTTGATGAATTTATAGGATTATAGGTTTTTGTCTGCCTTATTAATTGTTTATAATTATTGATACGGGGAAATTGCTTCCTTTTAGAAGATGTGTTGGTGATATCATTACCCTGAGAATTATCATATGTGCCCGCTATAATATAATCTTGATAAATTAACAGTGAAGAAACATTTAAGAAATCAATACCGTTATTTTTAGGTGTCCAGTTTTGACCATTATCTGATGATAAAGATACCCCTCCACCTCCATAGTTAGCCAATCCGCCAGCAAAAATATTGTTTCCGCTGATTGCTAATGCCCCCGCACCTATATAGTTGGTGTCAGTTGTCAGGGGTGTCCAGGTAATTCCATTATTGGTTGATCGGCAAATTCCCGGCCATTGTGTGCCCGCAAAAATATTATTGCCATTGGATCCAATTGAGGATACAGAACAGTCTTGCAAAGTCTGCATCCACGATTTACCATCATCAGTAGAAAAAGAAATACCCGCATAGATACTTCCGCTAAAAATTCGATTACCGGAAATTCCAATTGCAGTTACGAATGAATTAAGTAATCCATCACATTTTATAGACCATTCATTTCCACAATCGGTTGAAATATAAAACCCTTCTGATGACCCGCAGTAAATATAATTCCCATTAATCGCTAAAGGCAAATAAGACACCTCATTATCAAATAATGGTGAATACTTTAAGTACCAAGTGTCTCCAAAATCAGATGACATAATAATTCCGATGTCACCTACTGTGGCAAAAATTTTGCTGCTATCCGCTGACACATAATACACACTATTGTTATCATAGACATTTATCCAACTCCCCCCATTATCTGCGGACCGATAAATACCCCCATAAGTGGCTGCAAAAATGTAATTACCTGAACTTGCAATTGACCAAATAGTCGATTCATTCATACCGTTATTTATGGGTGACCAATTACCCCCATTATCGGTTGAAATGCAAATACCATTACTAAGTGTACCAGCAAAAATATTTTTACCGATGACTAAAAGTGAAGTAATTCCCGGATCATGCAATCCATTACTTACCCGAACCCAATTGTTTCCATTATCTGTTGATCGAAGAATGTCCCAACTTTGTTCTCCGGCCAAAATCACATTATCTTTGATAGCAAACGAAGTAATATATTTATCCTGTAGTATCCAGGTCCAGCTTTCGCCATAATTAGTTGAACGATAAATTCCCCCATGCGTTCCTGCCCAGGCACTTGTTCCTACAAAAAGAGTGTCTCCTTTAGCAATAATAGCATTTACCTCTTTTCCAATCAATACATTATTTACAGACGTCCATTTTGTCCCATTATCAGACGATCTGTATACTCCCCCCGAAGTTCCGATAAATAAAAAATTTTGTAGGGATAATATACATAGAACATTTGCTGAATTTGGGCCATTAGTTTGAACCCACTGTGGATAAGCCGCAAATGGAAATAGTAAAAACAAAAACAATAATTTACCTGGAACTAAATTTTTCAATTTAATACACTCTTTTTCACGAAATAAAAAACAATATGCTATATTAAAGCTAACAAATAAATTGTACCTTCACAATACAATTCACCTTTAGCTTTTTCTTACCTGTATATATCCAAATTAAAAAGATCAGACACTAAATTAATAAATTTCCGCCGCAAGTTATTATGCGGCGGAAAAAGAGAATCTTACAAATAAACTTTTACTTTAACAAAGACATTTTTGGGGTTGCAGAAAAATCATTAACATTTATTTTACAAATATAAATTCCGCTTGGCAAATTTGTAGCATCAAAGACTGCATTATAAACCCCTGCGCCTTTGACTTCATTAACTAATTCACGGACTTTATTCCCTAAAATATCATAAACTTCTAGTTTTACTAACCCAGGTTCCAATACTGTATACTGTATCAATGTACTCGGGTTAAAAGGATTTGGATAATTCTGTTTAAGTGAATAATTATCAATTTTCGCAACTATCCCAACCGAACCATGCTTCATCAAACCGCCCCCAGAAACGTAAGTAGTTACTATAATTGATGGGATTGATTCATTTTGGTTCACATCAATTGCTGTTATTCTATAATCCACAGGAGTTCGGGGACTTACCGTGCCATATGTTTCAGTTACATCCTCGTAATTTGGCGTAGGTGAATTTTGAACAGTATTCAAATAATTCCATGGTGCATATTCACCTCCAACCCTTTTGTAAATTTTATAATTATTAAAGTCTAATTCTCCATTCTTATCCCATGTTAAAAAAGGATGTTGATTTTGACTTTGAGTAATTTGCAAATTTGAAGGAGCACCGGGCGCCACTAAATCATGCACGCTAAAATTAATTACACCAGACATAGCAGTGTGATGATCAAAAAATGTGTACCCGTAAATTTTTGCTTGAAATGAATAACTATGTGCAGAAATTAAATTGTATTGTCCAGTATAACTACATGCTACCCAACCAGTACTTGTGGAGGCAGTGATATCTGTAATATTAAACCAATAATTTGTTACATCAACCCAATTGAGATCGGGTTGTATATAATAAACCAGGCGGGCGTAACCAGGACTCCAATTTCCCGATTCAATTATCTCACTTTGGGTTGGTTGATAAATAGATACAGTTTGACTAAAAAGTAAGGAGGAAAGAAACACGAAGAAAAGTACAAATTTTTTCATGGTATTACTCCATTAAATTTAATTATTTGGTTATTTCCGGCCCTAAAGAAAATAAAGTGCAAATTTAGCAATGGGCCCTACTGCTATTATTATTATCATTTATGAATATGTTTAATATTATTAAATTCTTTAGATCGATAATGACTTTTAGAAATATCACATATAGATAGTTTTGCTTAGACATAAATCTTATTGATGTTATATTATTATAATTATGATAATAGGTCAATGGGTAAATTCACCCATTTTTTGGCAACTGTAAGGTGGGTAGTAAACTTTACTTTGACTTTAAGTTAACAGCAAACTTCAATAAATCAGGTGCGCCCGACAATTTTAATTTCCCTATAATATTGCATTTATGTCTTCCTATTGTATGGGGACTAAGGTATAATTCTTTTGCTATCTCAATATTTTTCATGCCCTTTGAAACAAGTAATAAAACTTCTTTTTCTCTTTTTGTTAATACGTTATTTGTTAATTCTAAATTATTATCCCTGACAGCTCGATTTTATAATAAGCTTTTAAGTTTCGGATCATAATAAATATTACCATCATTTATTAAATTTAAAATAGAAGGAAGAGTTGCAAATGAAGAGCCTAAATGAATAAACCCCGTTACTCCCAAAGTTTTTAGGGTTATCAGGTAATCAGCTTCTTCACGATTAGTGCATATAATAGTTTTAAGCTGTTTGGAATTTAATGACAGCTCTTCTATAAAATCAAGAATTGTATTTCTATCGGAACAAACATCATTTATTAAAATAAAATTTAAGACATTTTTTCTGATTTTAACCGAAGAATTCATACTATTCTCATCATATTCAATAATATTTAAAGAAATCTCCTTATTAAATATATTTTTAATCCCTTCTATGAAAATTGGTTGACCCGACCAGATAAAAAGATTTATTAATTCCATAACAAATTATAATATTATGAATAATTATAAAATCGGTAATAGAAAAACAGTCATTATTTAAGCCATCTAAAATTTCCCAACTGAAAAATAAGTAATATCGATATAATAAAAAATATAAGTGCTTTAATTTCCGGGCAAGCCTGTCCAAAAGAGAGAATTGATAAAATAAAGGCTCGCCTTAAAAGCTAAAAAGCTTTAGTTTAGTAACAATGCTACCAACATATATTAACTAAACAGAGGCGAGCCTTGACAAATATCAGTTTTTTCAAACAGATATTAAATATAATTCCCCCACACATTATTCAGAAAGCAGTAGAAAGTCACTGTAGCGACGCCTACAGCAAAGGTTTAACGACCTATACACAGATGTTAAGTATGATATCCTGCCAATTATCAAAGTCCAATTCTCTAAGAGAAATAGAATATGGTATGCAAAGCACTTTAGGAGACTGGAATCATCTGGGGATAAAAAACATAATACAGGTGAACAAACCGAAGTTGGAGTTAAAACATTGTGTTCCAAGGAAAGGATTAGAATATTGACTTGTTTTATATCGGTTGAGGTTTTGACTCGAGACACCATAGAATATTTTCAAGATTTCTTTGTTCATTTTCATCTTCGGTAAGGTCAATAAATATTTCTTCAAGCGAAAGATATGTTTCTTTGCTCATTTCATTTTTTATTCTGTTTGAGATATCATCTGTCTTTGACTGATATATTATTTTTCCTTTATTCATTATAATAACTTCTTCACATAATTCTTCAATATAAGCAAGGAAATGAGATATAATAATAATTGTTTTTCCCCTGGTTTTTAAAAGACCTATAAGTTTTTTTAATTTGAATAAAGTTATAGAATCAAGTCCTTCAAATGGCTCATCAAGAATTATTAAATCGGGATTCTGCAATAAAACAGAAGCAATAGCTATTTTCTTTTTCATCCCCTTGGAATATTCATCAATTAGATTATGACGGAATTCGCTCATATTAAAATATTCAAGCAAATTGTTTATTTTCTTAAGCATTGTTTTTCTTTCAAGACCATAAATTTCACCGGCAAATTCCAATTGTTCCTGGCCAGATAAATAAGAAAACAAATTATCAGAGTTTTCGTAAACTACTCCAATCCCCCTATTTATTGAACTGCCCATATCAGTTACAGATTTTTCAAAAACATAAATAGAGCCTGAATCAAAAGGAATAATGCCTGTAATGCACTTCAACATAGTTGTTTTCCCGGCTCCGTTAGTACCCACTATGCCGAATATACCGCCTTCAGGAATTGATAAATTAACATTATCAATTGAAAAATTATCACTAAATCGTTTTGTTAAAGAATTAATTCTGACCACTTCCATTAATTTAATCCAATTATTTTATATTTCCTGTATTGTAGGAGTGCCCCAAATCTGTCCAATAGATAGCTTTTATTCCATAATATTATTCCACATGCCAGAATCACTATTATCATAGCAACTATAGAATAGCCAGCTATTGTAGATAATGTAATTATATAATAATTTAACATCAACAACACCAGAACAACAATACTACCCAATAATAGGCCTGGAAAAGATATATTCCTCCCCATTAACTTAAATATGTTGACTTTATATGGAAACAATATGGATGTCAATATGGCTGTACAGGACAGACTAATAAAATTGAACACAAATAATATTAATGTAAAAAGCCTGTCGATTATTGAACATGTATTTACTGTTAACAAATATAATACAAGGAATAAAGGAATTATGGCTGCAATTCTCAAATAACTTAGTTTGCTTTTAATTATTTGGTTTTCAGAAACCGGTAAGACAAAATAATTTATTATACCGGGATAATCCGAAGAAAACAGATTAAACCCTAAAAGTATTATTGATACTATAAGACTAACAAAAGGAACAAAATAAAGGTCCTTACTATCAAATGATTTTGTACCAAGCATACATGCGATAAACAGAGTAAGCAAAAATATGCTAATGTTTCTCGGTCCTCTGAAAAAATATATTAAATCCTTCTTTAAAAATGATTTAATTCCAAAGTGGGTAATCATACGCATCAGCATTCTGTTTTTACTATACCTGATTTTACTTGTTTTAATATCAATGTCCGTTTTCCCATAATTCCTAATCATCGAAAAATTTATCAGGTAAAAGAAAACATTAATTATTATCAAATACACCATATATAAAATAAACGGAATGGGTTTAGTCTCAAACATTGCATCAACAAGAATACCTGATGGTAATATTTTTAAAATACTTATTGCTGTCTGTGATCTTAAATATATTGCCGGATACTTAATTATAACCAGATAAAATGGAATTAGAATAATAAAATAATATAATGGCAATAATCTATATAATGTTTTCGATAAAACTAATTTATTAATAGCCAGAATACTAAACACTATTAAATTACTGATAAATAATAAAACGGATATAATCATGAAGAGTTTAAATATTATTAAAGTATTTAAAGAACTATCAGCAATGAGAAACAGTCCGGAAAACAAGATTAAAGATATTAATGAACGTATACTTAAGAATTCCGATATAATTGTATAGCTGGTTATCTCTGAATATTTTATAGAATAACATCTCAGAATATGAAGCATATCCAGATTACTATTCATACTAGTAAACAGCAAAGGAGTTAGTAAATTTAACAGAACAATAAATAACATTATTAGATATAACAGATTATGCGAATCAACTGAATATTTGTCCGAAAGAAATCTTATAATTAAATCAGAAGATAAGCCTGTAACAGCGGCATTGTAAATGGCTAATACAATAAGTATTATACTAATTACAAGGGTACCCTTATCTATTTTACAAGAATAATTTTTCAACATCCTTTTTTTTGTTTTCAATAGAACATATAATATTTTCATCATATGCATGACTGCTAATAAACCTCTTATGTTAACTAACAAAAAAAACTATAATAAAACAGTGCAGTTAATATAATATTAACTGCGCTTAATCTGGCTTTAGTTTATTGGTTCTAATAGCTTATAAAGTTTTTTTTCACCTATTAATATTTATCAACTTAATTCCATTAAACCAAATAATTACTGGTGTGACACTAATATAAATAATTATTTGACTTTTAATTTAGTATTACATATTATTTTAAGGTTAATTTATTAGGGGGAATTGACATCATATCAGGTAAATAATATAAATCCCACGTTGCTCTCACGTTGCTCCCACCTTGAACTCACGTTGCTCCAATTTATTAAGATATTCCTTCGAATTATAACCGACAAATCTGCTTTCTTATTAAAGTTTCCCATGAGCTTTTTCTTTATGAAGTTGAATTGTTTGATGCAAGGTAGGTTATCGTCTGAGAAGTACTATACTCTATAGAGGTATATCACTGAGGCCACTTTCAGGCCAGAACCAGGCCACCATGAGGCCACCATCAGATTTGCAGGGATTTTAAGTTTCTCTCCTTTTAGTTTTCTAACTCCCCCTTAATGTCTGCTAAAATGTCATAATGTTGTGCCATTTTGACATAAGTAGAACAGATATACTTCTAACCAACACTAATTTTAATCAAATAACTTGATTATTCAATTATCCATACAATAAGAAACAATAAATATGCCAAATTGCAAATTAAATATTTAATACTTAACCAGTCTGCAAAGCTTATGAAATTTTATCACTAATGGGAATTAAGGCCTCGCACTACTTTTGCAATAGTGAGAATCCTCTCACTCACACTTTCGGCAGACGCTCAAGGTATGAACTGTTACTCAATACGGCAAAGGTTTCTGTTTTCCTCAATTCATCAAGTGTGAAACAATTCATATAACTCATTGAACTCTTCAGTCCGTCAGATATACTGTCAATTACATTTTTGACAGTACCTTTATATCCAACCATAGTCTCCTCCCCTTCAATAAATTCATTCCTCATCTTTACTCCGAATGAAGCAGAGCCTCGGTATTTTTTCCATAGCTGGCCGCTGTATTTAATTACTTCACCGGGCGTTTCTTTTGTACCGGATAGCATTCTTCCAAGCATTACAGCATCTGCACCTAAAGCTATTGCTTTTGCTACATCACCGGCGCTCTTAATTCCGCCGTCTGCTATTATGGAAATCTTAAGTTTGTTTGCTTCGCGGGCAAATAGAACATTAAGGAGCGATGAAACCTGACCTATTCCAATTCCTGTTTGAATTGAAGTAGAACAAACACTTCCGCTTCCAATACCCACACGCACAGCATCAGCACCTGCATTCTCAAGCTGCTTTAAACTTCCGCCATGCGCAATATTCCCTATTATCAGTCTGACTTTGAATTTCTTCTTAATTTCCTCTGTTTTACGAAGTACTTCATTATTGTTAGCGTTCGCCGTATCAAGACAGATTATATAATCATGTGCAACAAGTTTTTCTATGTCAGCCATCGGAGTTGTTAATCCAACCGAAACACCATTTATATTTTCACTTGCTCCGTTTCCTTTCAGAACATCCTCAAGTGATGAATCAAAACGGTTCAGTATACCAATGCAGCCGAACGAATGTAATGCCACTGCCATTTCAATTCCCGTTACTGTATCCATGGGACTTGAAGTAACCGGCAATGCAAGATCCATATTAAGGAACCTGCAGGCTGTACTGGTTTCTGTTCTTGATTTAATCCTTGAGACTTCTGTTGGGATTAAACTAATATCATCATACGTCAAAGACATATGATATTCATTAAGATCGCGTTTCGTGTATATCTTCATTTTGAGATACCCTGATTTTTATAATAAAGACTTAATTTCTTTCAAAAGATATTCCATTTTCTTTGTAGTTGCAATAACCGGTTCGGGAGAATTCATATCAACCCCCGCATTCTTAAGAATATTTATGGAATAATCTGAATTACCTGACTTAAGGAAATGCAGATATTTTTCCACCGCTGGTTGTTTTTCAGTCCTTACTTTCTCTGACAGTTTTTCTGATGCCGAAAAGCCGGTAGCATATTGGTATACATAAAAGTTATAGTAAAAATGCGGAATCCTTGCCCAGGTGGTTTCCTCTTCTTTATCAATCACCATTGCCGGTCCCCAGTATTTCTGGAACAAATCTTTATACATTGTACTTAATACATCAAACGTGAGAGCTTCCCCTTTTTCTGTGCGGTCATATACTAACATTTCAAGCTCGGCAAACATTACCTGCCTGTAAAAGGTTGAGGTTATGTTGTTGAGGTATTTTTCTAACAGAAACAGCTTCTCTTCCTTTGTCTTTGAGTTTGAAATAAGATAATCAAGCAGAAGAGATTCATTAAAGGTTGATGCTACTTCAGCAACAAAGATTGTATAGTTAGCATAAGAAAAGGGCTGGTTGGTTCCGGTAAAATAAGAATGCATGTTATGCCCCATCTCATGGGCAAGAGTAAAGACATCATTAAGAAGTCCTGACCAGTTCAAAAGCACATAAGGATGCACACCAAAGGTCGTCCCTGATGAATAAGCTCCGCTCCTTTTGGCAGGCGTTTCGTAAACATCAATCCACCTGTTATTAAAGGCCTTCCGGAGTGTTGACTGATATTCGCTTCCCAAAGGTTCAAGTGCTTTGCACACAATCTCTATTGCGTCTTCGTATGAATAAGTTTTTTCTTCTTTTGGAGAAAAGAGACTAACATAAACATCATAAGGATGAAGTTCATCTATATTCAGAATCTTCTTTTTTAACTCTGCCCATTCATGCAGCGGTTTAAGATTATCATTTGCTGACTTCACAAGTTTTTCATAAACAGACACAGGAATGCTGTTCCTGTCCAATGCAGCTTCCAGTGCTGATGGATATTTCCGGGCCTTTGCATTAAATATATTCCCTTTCATGTTTCCGTTAAAAAGAGCTGAGAAAGTATTCAGGTAAGCTTTATATGGTTTGTAATAAACTTTATATGCATTTTCTCTGAATTTCCTGTCATGGGAGTACAGAGCTGCATAATACTTTGCATGAGTCATTTCAGTCTCTTTTCCCTTATCATCAATTACATTTTCGAATTTCATATCAGCATTTGTCATCAAAGAAAAAGTATCGTACGCCACCTGTGTAACCTCACCGGCAAGTGCCAGTAGTTCTTCCTGTTCTTTGTTTAAAGTATGCTCTTTTCTGCGCAGCAGTTCACGGACTGAATGCTCATATATTTTAAGCTCCTCCAGGGAGTTAATCATAATTATAAGCTTATCATCTGGTATCTGAAGCAGTTCCGGGTTAACCCATGAACTTGCAGCGGATACTTTGGAGTACAGAGATTTTATTTTGATATCCATTGCCTGGTATTTCGGCACCTTCATATCAGAATCCTTTTTAAGCATGGCATATAGGTAAAGCCGTTCAACTTTAATGCCTACTTCATCATCAAACCTGAAAAACGCAAGCATCGTTTCAGCGCTTTCACCAAGTTTCCCAATGAATTGTCCATACCTGTCTATATTACTTTCAACACATGCAAAATCTTTCTCCCACATCTCATCTGATGAGTAAATATCCTGAAGGTTCCATTTGTATTTATCCTGAATCTGCTCCCTGTTTAGCCCTGCCATAGTTTCATTCTGCGAAAAAAATATATTCACTTATATCTCCATTTGTCATAAAATCACATAAACCCTATTGTAATACACCATTAAGATAATTAAGAAAACAATAATAAAAAAGTGTTGTAATCCTCCTGAAGGAAAACCTCAGAGGTCTTACTTGACCTCAGAGGTTTTTCTTGAAACTTGTTATTATAGCAACACTTATTTTGCAGGGTATAAAACAACCTCTATATAATTTTTATCATCAAAATATTTCCGGGCAGCATTCTGAACAAGACTGCTGTTTAATCCTTCCACTCTTTCAGGATATTTCATTAGCAGCGAAAGGTCATTGTTAAAAAAATAATAAAGCTGCAAATTGTTTAACCAGAATTTGTTTTCTTTAAGGCTAACCTCAAACCCCCTTTTCTCTGTTTCTTTAACTTTATTTATATAATCATCAGTAACCTTAATATTCTTCATGCTGTCAAGTTCAGCAAATGTAGCCTTAACAAGATCATTTACACGGTCAGGCGCACAGCCGAAAGAAATAGTCAATGTGTACTTCTGTTCAGGGTATTTAATTGGAGCTGGAATTATACTTACTCCGTAAGTCCCGCTTTTATCTTCTCTTAAAAGCTCCCTGAGTTTGATCCTTAGTATATCAACCATCGCATATAGTTCGAAATTATTCTGAGTACCCCAGTCATAATCGCCTGAAAACGTAATATCCACTGAGCTTTTGGGTTCAACTCCTTTATAGACCTGTTTATTTATAATTCCATGCGGCGGAAATATCTTGAGGTCTTTCCATTTATCATCTCTGCTAATTGAAGGAAGCCCTCCCAGATAAGTTTCGAGAAGAGGCTTAATTGTTTTAATATCAAAATTACCAACAAAGACAAATGTAAAACCGGAAGCATCTTCAAATCTGTCTTTATAAAAAGAGAGCGACTTTTCAGCATCCATTTGTGGTATTACACTTTCTGTCCAGGGCATTCTCCTGTAATTATAATCACCGAGAGTTACCTCAAGTGTATCATTAAAAGCAGATTCCGGACTTGCATTCCTGTTCATTAACCAGGTCTGTACTTTGCTTTTGAATGACACGAATGACGTAGAATCGATCCTTGGCGAAGTACCATAAAGGTAAATTAACTGGAACATGGTTTCCATGTCTTTTACTGATGATGAACCGGAGAATCCTTCAGTCAATTCACTTATATAGGGGCTAACATTAACTACCTTACCGGCAAGCATTTTCTGAAGCTGGTCTAATGTAAATTTCCCTACTCCGCTTTGCTCAACAAGTGATGTTGCTGTAGATGCTGATATAAAAGAGGCGCTGTCACATAATGATGTACCTCCGGCACTGTAACTATAAAATAGTATTTCATCATTTTTAAATTCGGTTGGTTTAAGAACTATCTTAACTCCATTGGCAAGTTTAAGTTCAGTAAGATTTAATTCTTTATTATAAGTCTCTTTAACAACAGCCGAAGGCACGGGTGCTTTTTCTATCAATGGAAGATTTGAAACAATATCTTTATATGGAGTAACATCAGAATTCTGAGTCTGTTCAAATATCTTTTTTAATTCATCCTCAGTTGGTATTTTAATATCTTTCTTTTCGGGAGTGCTGACAGCAATTACAGAATTATCTTTCTTAATCCAGTCATCAGCAAGTTTGTTTATTTCATTAAGCGTTATTCCGGAAAGATATTGTTTATAGAGATCGAATTCATAAGATATACCCGGAGCAGGTTCCTGCGTTAAGAAATGACGTGCAAGCTCATCTACAAATTCACCCGATTCAGTTTTATCTCTTTCATTATATGCTTCCTCAATATTGCTAAGCATATTTTGTTTTGCTCGTGCAAGTTCTGTTTCAGTAAAACCAAATTCTTTAACCCGCCGGGCTTCAGTAAAAAGTGTCTTTAGTCCTGTTTCAATTCCAGCATCTTTTACTGATGCGCCTAAAGTATAGAAATCTTTGGTTCTTACAAAAGGCCCTTTTGATGAATAAGCAAAAAGGAAAGGAGGATTAGCTTTATGGGATAATTCTGAAAGCCGTGCTGAAAACATCTGGTTAAAGAGTCCTTCAACAAGTTCACGCCTGTAGTCTTTTACTTTATCCTGTGGCTCAACATTAAGCCTATGTTCAAAACTAATTGATGTTCCGGTCGCTTCGGGATCGGTAACTATCGTATATGATAGGTTAGGCTGATCAGGTACATTAAAGATTTCCCTCTGTTTTTCATCTTTATGAGGGGGGATATTTGCGAAATGTTCTTTAACTAACTTTTCAATTTGATATTTATCAAAATCACCAACTACAATAACTGCCATTAAATCCGGGCGGTACCATTCATTGTAAAAACTTTTTAGCGTTTCATAGGAAGCATTCTGAATGATATCTTTTTTCCCGATAGGAAGTCTTTCAGCATATCGGGAATCCTTAAGAAGAACTGGTACCTGTTTATTAAACATCCTGGTCTGGGCGCCTCTTCCCAAACGCCATTCTTCTATAACAACTCCTCTTTCCTTATCAATTTCAGCAGGTTCAAAGGAGAGCTCGTGTGCCCAATCCTCCATAATCTGGAATCCTTTTTTTAAAGGACCGGCACTATCAGTAGGCACCTCCAGCATAAATTCTGTTTCATCAAAACTTGTATAAGCATTTACATCAGCACCAAACCTCATACCTATGGATTCAAGGTAGTTTACTAATTCATTTTTCTGAAAATGTTTTGAACCATTAAATGCCATATGTTCAATTAAATGTGCAAGTCCCTGCTGGTTATCATTTTCCAGAACTGATCCTGCATTAACAACAAGCCTTAAGAAAGCCCGGTTTTCAGGTTTCTTGTTCTCCCTTATATAATAAACCAAACCATTATCGAGTTTTCCTGTAAGAATGCTTTTATTTAAAGGAATTACATCATTCAGATCGGTTTGCTGGGGCCAGACAGAAAATTGTACACACAGGAATATGAATAAAACAAAATACTTTCTCATTTCTTCTCCGGAATAATATATGTTGTTTACAAAAAATATAAGAAATAGTTGGTGAAATTAAGAAATAATCTTATAAATTAAGATACTTTTGCACAACAATATGCTAAATCGGGATAATTAATTACTTTCTATCTAAAGGAATTCTTCGTTATATTTGAAATTTCAAAAATATCAGGATAAATGCACGAGAAATACGAAGCGGTCATAGGGCTGGAAGTTCATGCTCAATTATTAACAGACTCAAAGATATTCTGCGGCTGCTCAACAAAATTCGGTAATGCCCCTAATACTAATGTATGCCCTGTTTGCCTCGGCCACCCTGGAGTACTCCCCGTATTAAACAAAAAAGTTGTTGAATTCGCTGTTTTAATGGGATTGGCTGCAAATTGTAAAATCAACAATAGTTCAGTTTTTGCCAGGAAGAATTATTTCTACCCCGATCTTCCAAAAGGTTACCAGATATCTCAGTTTGAGGAACCGGCATGTGAGCATGGGTATATTGAAGTTCTGTCTGATGGTAATATTAAAAGAATAGGCATTACAAGAATTCATATTGAAGAAGATGCCGGAAAATCGATTCACGATATGGGTGACTCAACTTCAGTAGATGTAAACAGATGCGGCGTTCCTCTTATTGAGATTGTTAGTGATCCCGATATTAGAACTGCAAATGAAGCTTATCTATATTTAACAAAAATTAAACAGCTTGTTCAGTATCTCGGTATCTGTGATGGTAACATGGAAGAAGGTTCGCTGAGATGTGATGCAAATATTTCGGTTCGTTTCAGGGGTGAATCTAAACTTGGAACTAAAACTGAAGTAAAGAACATGAATTCTTTCCGTAATGTTGAACGCGCCATAAACCATGAAATTAACCGACAGATTGAAATTCTTGAAGATGGCGGAAGAATAATACAGGAAACTTTGTTATGGGACGCCGATAAAAATGAAAGCTTTTCAATGAGAAGTAAAGAAGAAGCGCATGACTATAGATATTTTCCGGAACCGGACCTGTTCCCTGTTGTTATTGGAAATGAATGGAAAAATGAAATAGCTTCTAAACTTCCCGAACTCCCCGAATTAAGAATGGAAAGGTTTATTAAATCATTCAATCTGCCCGT
>Ga0182027_10004352_pt1 | contig 21989 bp, 21 predicted proteins | sample 712E1DmetaG_FD_121300 | JGI IMG/M metagenome (GOLD analysis project Ga0182027, IMG submission 121300) | Permafrost microbial communities from Stordalen Mire, Sweden - 712E1D metaG (Illumina Assembly) | ecosystem: Environmental > Terrestrial > Soil > Wetlands > Permafrost | place: Sweden... | reverse complement strand
CGCAGATGTCGATCTGGGCCTCTCGGGCGCCATGTTCGTCGCCCTGATCGGCTCTCTGCTGACGGCGATTCCCCTGACGCCGGGTGGTGTCGGACCGGTCGAGACCGGCATGGGCCTGGTCCTCACCGGAGTGTTCAAGGCCAGCCCCAGCCACGCCCTGGCCATCGTGCTCGTAGACCGGATGATCAGCGTCTTCTCGATCGTCGTGCTCGGCTCCATCGCGTACGTAATCTCGTCCAAGCCGCGTGGCGGCGGGATGAAGGTCGAAGAGGTCATTCCGGCCTCTTGAGCCGATCCCGCCGGTCAGCCCGGCGGGACTCTCGAGCGCGCGACGGAGGTAGCCGGACGGAGCTAGCCAGGGCGTCGCGAGATCCGAATTGACGGTGCCCGGTGCGGCTGCGTCCGAGTGACCGGGATCGACGCGACATGCCCGAAGCAACCTTGCCGTAACCTTGCCGGCCTCGCCGGTAGTCGTTACGAGTGAGGTACCAAAAGGTCATTCACGCTTTGGCCGCCCGCTCCGATAGTTCCAGTATCGGAGCAGAATGCACCGTACCGGGGAGCCGAGCGGGCGTATGAGCGGACAAGGCGGACGAGCCTTCAACGAGTGGCTGCGGGCCCAGCTCAAAGCCAAGAAGATGTCGCAGCGCCAACTGGCGCAGCAGTCTGGCGTGGACCACTCGACCATATCTCGGTTGATCCGCGGCGACCGTATGCCGTCGCTGGGGACTGCCACGAAGCTTGCCAAGGGTCTTCGCGAGATTCGCGACGACGCCGAAGCTCCGCAGTACCTGGGAGCCGTCGCGGCCGGAACCGCGAACCCAACCGCCCGCGTCGAATACGCGCTGCGTGCCGACGAGGTTCTCTCGGAGCCGCAGGTGCGGCAAGTCATGGAGTACTACCTGGCCGTGCGGCTGCGACGATTTGGCCGCGGCTACGCCGGCATGCGCTCCGAAGATCGATCCATGGAGCCGCGCCGCCTTCTCGACGACCGCCGCGACACGCCGATGATGTCCGCCGCGATGGCGAGCCACTCTGCTCGCCCCATGGCGCGGCCGATGCCGCCGCGAGTCCGACCCGGCCGCGAAGTCAGCTAGCTCGACGGGCCTTCAAGCCGACCTCAGGTCGACCGCCGGCCTGCGGTACCTGGCTCCGCACGGACTTCGTCCACATCTCCGGACACAGTGATCGGGCCCGGCGTCAGCGGCCGGCCGTACGCAAGGTCGCCCAGCCGAGCCACGTTCACTGCGTCGTAGCCGTTCTCCATCCCGGGCGTCTCCAGGTAGAACGCTACGTGGTCCAGATCGGGGTGACAGAGCAGGTGGGCCAGGCCAGCCGTGCCGATCTGCCCCTCGCCCAGGTGGGCGTGTCTGTCGTGGCGCGAGCCTCGGGCCGCATAGGAATCGTTGAGGTGGATCATGACCAGGCGGTCGAGACCTATCAACCGATCGAAGTCCGCGAGCAGACGATCGATCACGGCCGGGTCTGAGACGTCGTAGTCGGCTCCCCACAGGTGAGCTGCGTCGAGGCAGAAGGCGAGGCGTCCGTCCACTCCGCGTCTGGCCGCCGCGTCCATGATCAGGGTCAACTCGCCGATGGTCGAGCCAATGGTGTGGCCGCCGCCGGACGAGTTCTCGAGCACGACCAGGGGGCCGTCCGTGCCGGCTGGGGCGCCGTCCAGGACGCGATCGAGGCCATCGCTCAGGCGTCTGATGCCGGCTTCCAACCCCGACCCTCGATGCGAGCCAGCATGCACGTTGATGAACCTGGCACCGAGCTGAGGGGCATCCTGGAGTTCGCGACGCACGAGTTCTACCGACCGCCCGAACAGCTCGTCGTCCGGCCCGGCGAGGTTGACCAGATAGGAGGCGTGAATGGCGACCGGGCGGATGTCCAACTCTTCGAGCCGCCGACGAAACCTGACCGCACCCGGCGGCGGCCCCACCCGGCGGCGCCATGCCGTTGGGTTGTCACTGAACATCTGCAGGGCCGACGCGCCAATCTCCGCGGCGCGCTCAGCCACTCGCGCCAGACCAAGTCCTAATGGCAGGTGGGCACCGGCTCGCCTGCCTCCGGGCAGCTGCAGCCGCGCGGCCCGACTCGGGCCCGGGGCGACCCCCTCGTCCCCGCCCGCGGCGCGATCGGCGATCAAGCGGCTACCACCCTCTGGCGACGAAGTTGCTTCCTGGCTCGGCCGCCGTCAGCCGGCCCGATGGCCGTTGCGGCCGGGCGTGTACTCGCCGCCGATCACCGGTTCGATCAACCCGTAGTCACCACTGGTGCGCTTGTACAGGACGCATAGTCTCTCGGTCTCGGCGTTGACGAAGATGAAGAAGTGATGGCCGAGCTCGCCCATGCGTTCGAGCGCGTCTTCTTCGAACATCGGCTCGATGGCAAAGCGCTTCGTCTTGACGATGCGCGACTTCGGCGTCTCCGGCTCATCGATGGCCTCTGTCTCCTCGCCGGTGTATCGGTGGGCCAGGGCTTCGTCCGGCCGGACCTTGCTGCGTAGCTTCTCGCGCGCATCGACCGCCTGCCGCTCGATACGATCGATCACGATATCGAGGCTGGCCTGGTACGTGGGACCTGAGGCATGGCTCCGGATGATCTGGCCGTCCACGGTCAACGTTACTTCTGCGATCTGGGAATCCGCCGAGCTGTGGTGCTGCTCGTTCGAGAGCTCGATCACCGCGTCGGTTCTGTCGTCCAGCAGCCTCTCGAGCCGGCGCATCTTGCGCTCGGCATATTCGCGCACGGGTTCCGACACGTCGACGTTCTTGCCCTTGACGATTGTCCTCAAGGCTGACCTCCGCAACGCACATCGCGCGCGCTCGGCAGGCTGAGTTCCAACCGAAGCGCATGCGTTCCAAGACGAGCCGCTGCTACGCGGCCAGTATAGGAGCCGGCCGGCGGACCCGGCCTCACGTGTTCCCAGTAGAAACGGGTAATCGCCGATCGGGCCCGTCGCCGGCTCAGCGTTCCCGAGCCACAGTCACTGCGGATACCGCCACGGCCCCGGCGCCGTACAACGCCTCGGCACAGGCCACCAGCGTGGCGCCGGTCGTCACGACATCGTCCACCAGCACTACCCACCGGCCCTCGATACGGGCCGCCTGCGAGGGTCCCCGAATCGCGAAGGCGCCGGTCACATTGGTCCGGCGGGCGCGCCGGCCCAGATCGAATTGCGGCGCCGTCCGGCGTGTCCTCTCGAGCGCCGCCAGCCAGGGTGTGCCCAGATGTAGCGAGGCCACTGTCGCCAGCAACACCGCTTGATCGTAGCCGCGCCTCCTGGCCCGCTCCGCATGGACCGGCACCGGCACCAGCAGCTCCCCGCCTGCCCCGGCCCCGAGCCAGCGAGCGGCAAGCGCCGCCCCAAGAGGCCTGGCCAGGCGCCGCTCGCCGGAGTACTTGAGTTGATGTAGCGCCGCCCTCACGATGCCGGTGAACGGTGCGCACCACTCCAGCTGGGCTAGTGGCGCGGGCAAAGCCGAGGGCAACCCGATAGGGACGCCCGATGGCAGGGCCAGCCGCACGTCCACAGCTCGACGGCAGGTCTGGCAGAGCGTCGCTCCCTCGGCCGAGCAGCCCGCGCAGGCGGCCGGTAGCGCGACGTCGAGGAGGGAGGACGCCAGGGCCGAGAGCGCCGGAGGAGACATCGGCCGACTCTACCGTTCGAGGCTCATCCACCACGTATCTCCCGCTTATGCGGCTAAGTACGCCAGCGGAGCATCCGGCCCCTGCGAAATGTCCGGCTGCCCTATCCGAGGTCGATGGCGATCTCGTCGCCTATGGCCGTGCCGGTGGCCTCGATCGTGCCGGAGGGAAGCTCGAGCACGCCCTTCGCCCCGGCGACGCGCCAGACCACGCCGCGCCAGGCCGGGATTGCCCTTCGAGCCGAGAGGACCCGCCGCATGCCGGCCGAGTCTCCGGCGGGAGCCGACACGAATACCGCGTCAATTGGAAACCTCATGAACAGCATATGAATGCCGCTCTCGCCGGGTAGCCACAGACCGTCACCGACAGGCAGTGAGGCGCGCCCCATGAGCCCCATGAACCTGGCCCAGAAAGAGGCGCCGTCCTCAAGTCGCTCGGCCAGGAGAGTTCCTTTGCTGACGTTGCGGGCGACCAGAAGCCGCCTGCTCACGGAGTTGACTTGCCGCCGAGAGTGATGGCGATCGAGATCACGGCCGGCCCCAGAATGACGATGAAGAGCGAGGGGAAGATGCAGCCGACCAGCGGGAACAGCATCTTGATTGGAGCCTTTGCGGCCATCTCTTCGGCTCGCTGCCGGCGCTCGATGCGGAGCTGCTCAGACTGGATCTGCAGCACCTTGGAGATCGAGACGCCCAGCTGCTCGGCTTGGATGATCGCGCCGATGAAGCTGGAGAGCGGCTGAACGTTCGTCCGCGGGACCATGTCCCGCAGCGCGTCTCGCCGCGCCTTCCCAACCCGAACCTCGGCCAATGCCCGGCGGAACTCGTCCGTGAGCGGACCCGGCAGCTTCTCGACGACCTTCGCCAGGGCGGCGTCGAAGCCCAGGCCGGCGCGGACCGAAATCGTAAGCAGGTCGAGTGTGTCGGGGATCATCCTGAGGATGGCCTTCTGGCGGGCCTTTATCCGGCGGCCGAGCCAGAACTCCGGGAGCATGTAGCCGATGAACACGCCCAGGACCCCGAAGAAGATGCCCGCGCCGAAGCCGAGCGCCACCAGGCCCAGGACGAGGAACATGACCACGCCGGTCGCGATGCCGACGAGAATCTTCACGCCCATCCAGTCCGCGACTCTCAGGTCACCCGGATTGCCAGCCATGGCCAGGCGCTTCTCGGCGTTGTCAGTCGAGGACGCGCTCCCAAGTCGGCCGCCCATCCTGGACAGGCGGCTGACCAGCGGTCGAAGCGTCCGATCGGTGAATGGCTGCTGCAGTTCGAGCTCTTCCAGGTTCTTGGCCTGTACAGAGCCGAGCTGCGTGAGTCGTGCCTGGACTGGGTCAACGGGCGAGCTCGCGGCAAGGCCGACGACCAGCAGGACGCCACCGCCGGCAACGAGGACGAAAACGACGATAGCCAACATCTCAGACCTCGATAGAGGTGATGCGTCGGATCAGTATGAACCCGAGGAACATGAGGGTGAAGCCGACCATCAGCACGACCAGGCCGGCCGGCAGGCCAAGGAACTCCGGCGGCTGCTTGAACATCGGATCCATGAAGGTAGGGGCTATGACCATCAGCAGGGCGGTCACGCCGATCGGAAGGCCGGCGACCACGTAACCGGACATCCGTCCCTGGGCTGTCAGCGTCTTGATCTCGCCCTTGATCCGGACCCGCTCGCGGATTGTGAAGGCGATGGAGTCGAGGATCTCGGCCAGGTTGCCGCCGACCTGGTGCTGGATGCCGATGGCCGTCGCCATCAGCTCGAGGTCGTCTGATCGGACGCGGCGGACCATGTTCTCGAGCGCCACATCGAAGGCGAGACCGAGGTTGACCTCACGCACGACTCGCCCGAACTCGATAGTGACGGGGGGCACGGACTCGCGAACCACCATCTCGATCGCTTGAAGGAATGAGGAGCCCGCCCGGAGGGCATTGGCGATTAGGGTGATCGTGTCAGGGAGCTGCTTGTTGAACGCATTCAGGCGTGAGGCTCGGCGGCGACTCAGCCACATCCGTGGCAGGAAGAAGCCGATGGCAGCGCCGATCAGTAGCGCGATTGGCGTGCTGAGTGGCACGAAGATGACACCGAGCGCCAGGAAGCAGAAGGGGACCCCCAGAATGCTGAGCCCCCACAGGGCCATGAACTCGCCGGGCTTGAGCTTCAGGTCCGCTCGCGCGATGTCACGTGCGAGACTCGCGCCGAAGTCGCGCTGCTCGACGACTCGGTTCAGGCGGGCCAGGGCCACGCTCTGAGCGAGGATATTGCCGAGGCTGGCGCCCCCTTGCGCGGATGACGCCGCAGCGGTCATCTCCGTCTTGCCGGCGGTGTACCTCTCGAGTCGGGCGCTGATGCCGCCGCTCCGGCCCGAACCTGCCAGGCCAAGAACTAACAGCATGACCCCGCTGAATACCAGGACGAAAATGATTAGCCCAGCCATGACGTCTCTCCCGCCCCGCTCAGTACGCGAAGCCGAACAGGCCCTGCGGCAGGTGGATGCCCTTGATTTCGAACTTTTCGACGAACTTGGGTCGGATGCCCGTCGCCTTGAGGCGACCCTGGATCTTGCCTTCGACTACGCCGGTTTGCTCGAACAGGAAGACGTCCTGCATGACGACGATATCGCCCTCCATGCCCTGGACCTCGGTGATGTACTCGATGCGGCGGGAGCCGTCCTTCATGCGGGACTGATGGACGATCAGGTCGACGGCGGCCGACACTTGCTCGCGGATGGCCCGCAGCGGAAGGTCGACGCCGGCCATCAACACCATCGTCTCGAGGCGCGACAGCATGTCGCGCGGAGTGTTGGCGTGACCGGTGGACATCGATCCGTCGTGGCCGGTGTTCATGGCCTGGAGCATGTCCAGCGCCTCGCCGCCTCGGCACTCGCCGACGATGATCCGGTCGGGCCTCATGCGGAGGCAGTTGCGGACCAGCTCGCGGATCGGGATCGCGCCCTTGCCTTCGATGTTGGCCGGCCGGGACTCCAAAGTGACCACGTGTTCCTGGCGGAGCTGGAGTTCCGCCGCATCCTCGACGGTGATGATGCGCTCGTCGTTGGGGATGAACGACGACAGAACGTTGAGGGTCGTCGTCTTGCCGGAGCCGGTGCCGCCGGAAACGAAGATGTTCAGGCGAGCTTCCACGCAGGCGCGCAGGAAGTCGAACATCTCCGGCGTGGCGGTGCCGAACCGGATCAGGTCATCCACGGTGAACGGCGAAGCCGAGAACTTACGAATTGTGATGACGGGCCCGATCAGCGACAGCGGTGGAATGATCGCATTGACGCGGGATCCGTCGGTAAGCCGAGCGTCGACCATTGGGCTCGACTCGTCGATGCGCCGGCCGATCGGGGCGATGATCCGATCGATGATGCGCATCACGTGGTCGTCGTTCTGGAAGACGACGTTGGTCAACTCGAGGCGGCCGTTGCGCTCGATGTAGACCTGGCGCGGGCCGTTAACCATGATTTCGGTGACGGTCTCGTCGCGCAGGAGCGGCTCCATGGGGCCGAGGCCGATGATCTCGTCCGTAATCTGCTCGAGCATCCGAACGCGCTCGGCGCGGGTCAGGGCGAGGCCCTCTTCGTCGATGACTCGACCGAAGATCTCCTCGATCTGGCGCCGAACCTCGACCTGGTTCGTCAGGTCGAGCTTGGGGTCCAGGTCTTGAATGACCCGAGACTGGATTCGGAACTTGACCTCGCGCAGCGACTCGCGTACCGGAGCCTGGCTCAGGAGGCGCTGTCCGGTCGGGCCCTGAGACATGCCGCCAGATCCCGGGGCTCCGGGTTGCTGAGCGCCCGGTGCGCCCGGCGCCACGCCGGGTCGCGCGCTTTCGATTCGCTTCAGTAGGGACATCGCCTACACCCCTTGCTGGCCCCGAGCGTCCGGCTGAACCGAACGCCTGTGGGCAACTATCTCCACGCGAAGAGGGACTTGCCCTTCTGAGGCGCCTTGCGGCCGTCCTCTTCGCGCGATTCTTGACTTCCGACGATGGAAGCAGCTAGACGCAAAACGTCCTGGGACACCTGGCTCTCCCGGTTGCTCAGCACGAACGGCACGCCACGGTTGAGGGCGTACACGACGGCGCGGCCGTCGCTGACGATCGTGTGATCGACCTTCCGCCCGATCGAGTGCTCCACGTCGGCCACCCTGATACCCAGGGTAGTGTCGGCGCGGTTGAGGACGAGGCGGATCTTGTGCGAGTAGCCGAGCTGCTCGGCGACTTCGAGGAACAGTCGTATGTTCTTGATGCTTGTGATTTCCAGCGTCAGCACGGTCAGGACGACGTCCGCCATATCCAGGATACCCAGGATGGTGTCGTTGAACCAGGCCGCGCAATCGACCACTACCAGCTCACTGTGCTGGCGCAGGATCTCGAGAACGTGCTTCACGCCCGCGGGAGTGATGAGTTCGGCCATCTCCGGCGAGGGAGGGGCAAGCAGAACGTGGACGCCGGACGAGTGCGTCAGCGTGAAGGCGTCCACAGAATCGGGATCGCGGCCTTCCTCGAGCTGCGGCACGAGTTCCGCCATCGACTTGTCCTTGGGGTTCAGGTTGAGCAGGACGGCCACGTCACCGAACTGAAATGACGCGTCGACGAGAGTCACCTTCTTGCCCAATTCAGCCGCGGCGGCGACCGCCAGGTTCACCGCGATGGTGGTTCGGCCAACGCCGCCCTTTGGGCTGAAGACCGCCACGACCTGACCGGCTTCAGTCGGAGCAACCGCCCGAGCCGCCTGGGAGATGACAGCCCGGCCGGCCTTTTCCTTCTCGCGTGCATGGACCTGACGGATCGAGGCCGTCAACTCATCGCTGCTGAAGGGCTTGACGAGGAACTCGCGTGCCCCGGCCAGCATCGAACGCCGCAGGTAGTCGGCCTCGCCCTGGACAGACATCATCACGACGGCCGCTGACGGCACCTGAGACGATAGGCGTTCAGTTGCCGCGATGCCATCCATGTCGGGCATGTTGATGTCCATGAGGATGACGTCGGGCAGGAGCTTGGTCGCCTGTTCGATCGCGTCGGCGCCGGAGGAGGCAGTTCCGATCACCTCGATGTCCGGCTCGAACCCGAGCAGTTTCGCGAGGTGGTCTCTTGTCTCCGGGATGTCGTCGACGATGAGGACTTGGATCTGGTCAGCCATCGAGATCAATCGCTTCCAGGGTGCTGGCTCCGCAATCGGACGGCGGAGCGGTCTACCACTGAATGCCCTTGGCCAGATCTGCCGGGAGAATGCCTCGCGGATCAGGCGGAAGCACGCCCCACTTGTCGACGAGCACCCTGAAGGTGACGCCGTTGGTCACTGAGTCCGGCAGGGCATTGTCCTTGTCCGAGCGCAGCGCATAGGACAGGTCGATGTAGTTTCTGGGATCCACCTTCTCGGCCCGCTGGGCCCAGTTGATGAGTTCGGCCTCTTCGGGCTTGACCTCGATGATTGCGACCATGTGGCGATCGGTGAACTGGACGACCGCCGTGGTGGGCCCGGCAGTCATGGGGGGCGCGGACGCATTCACCATCGGCTCGGTGGTCGGGGCGGCGGCCACAGGCGGCAGCAGCGTGGCCAGGATCTTGCGGTTCTGGATCACCATCTTGGTGGTGGCCTGCTGCCCGCCGGTGAGGGTGATGGTGTTGTTGGCGGCATCCTTGCTATCGATCGAGAGCTGGTCCGTGTAGACGCTGAGGATGATGTCTACATGGTCGCCCGGTACGATCAGCGTTCCCACGCCGGTGGTCTGATCGAGCTCCATGGAGACCGCGACCATCTTGGTCGCGATCGCTCCCGAGATGTCCTGACCGTCGGCCATGGACCCCGGATTAAGGAAGTCGCGGCTGGGGATGAGGACCTGGTTGGCAGTGATCTTGCCGCCGGCGATCTTGCCGATGACCTGGTCCTTGCTGTCGTAGGTGTCCTCGCCCAGGGCCGTGCGTTCTGACAGCGTCATCGTCTTGAGGTCGAGCATGTCGGCCGTGATCTTGTCGCCCAGATTGATGTCTGTCTTGGCGATGACCACTTGTACCGTTGGCTCTGGCGTGGCCGTTGGCGACGCTGCGGCATTCCCGCCTCCGCCGGTGCTACTGCCGTTTGCCACGACAACAGCTAGGAGGCCGCCCGTGATGGCGACAAGGATTCCAAGCAGGATTAGCAACCGATTCGACCGCTTCACAACGATGCTCCCCAGTGATGTGACAGGTGCCACCACGGTAGCCTTGCGGCCGACCTAACTGCGACTATACCAATGGGCTACTTGTTCTAGGACGGATTCTCGGTTTGGCCCGGCGGGAATTCCCATTCGGACCGCGGTGGGCAACAAAAACGGGCCGCGCACGAGGCTCGGCCCGTTAAAGTCAACGACCGCGCCCGAGGCGCGGCCATTGACTCTTTGTCGCAGCTTGTCTGCTACAGAGCAGCGGCGATCTTGCTCAGGATCGTCTGGATGTTGGTGCCCAGGAACATAAGAACGCCAACCACGAGGACGGCGATGAGTGCGAGGATCAGGGCGTACTCGGCAAGGCCCTGGCCTTCTTGACGACGGATGTGCATCAATGGCCTCCTGATAAGAGCGTCCTCCAATCGGAGGATGGCCCCTATTCTGGCTGTCCCGGGATTTCGGCGCCACTAGCCAGATGGTAATGGGACCGAACACAAGTCCACCTTGCCGCACCTCCAAAGCTGGCGTCCAGGTTCTCGTGGCGCTCGCGGGCACCAGTTTCCATGACCGCCGCTAGGTCGCCTGTCCTACGCCATCTCAGACGGCGGAGGCTATGAGGCTCAACAGCGACGCAAGTTGATCACCGAAGAACAGCAGCGAGATGAGGCAGGCGACGGCCATGATGACGAGGATCAGGCCGTACTCCACGAGGCCCTGGCCGATCTGCCTCGAGACGAGCCCCCGTCCCCGTCGGGCGTCTTCTCCGGGCGAGGGCGCAGACGAGGTCTCGGCCGGCCGAGCGACTCGATATCGCCTCAATGGGCGGGCAGGACCAGCACGACTTCCCGGCCTTCGTCGACGAGCTCGGCGCTCACACCGATGGTGTCGGAGCGCTGCTGGACTTCGCGCCAGGTGTTGGCGGGCAGGGCCAGGGGCTGGTTTGCCCGCGCCGCTCGCGTGACCTTGGCGGCTCGGGTTTCGTCGATCATCACCTTGAGCGCGTCCGGGATGTCGCGTTCGACCGGCTTGCCCTTCTTGTCGGTCGGCGGCGGCTCCTCGACCTCCAGTTCCTCGACAACCTCGGCGTCCTCGCGCCTGGCCGAGATGCGAGCCTCGGTCTTGTCCGTCGCCCACTCGAACCTGATGGAGATCCGATCCGGATGGCACGACAGAAAGCCCGTGATCGTCTCGTCGATCAACCTGAACAGAGCGCTCTCCACGTCCATCGGCAGGCGGCGATCCGAACCGTATGATTCGAACTCGATTGGCACCTGGGAGCGCCGTCCCCGGTCGCGGGCCACTCGTCGCAGGGTGGGCACCAGCCCGAGATCATCGAGGACCATCGGCCGCACGTCGAAGATGAACGTCTTGGTGGCTTCGAGGGTGTGCTGGACCATCCCTACGAGCTGCCCGATCTCCGCCTTTGCCTGGGCCGGGTCCCGTTCCAGCAGGCGCTCTACGATCTGGGCCTGGAGAACGATGTTGGTCAGGCTCTGGGCCGGGCCGTCATGCATTGCCCGGGCGATCTCCCGCCGCAGGTCCTCCTGGGCCGCAAGCACGAGTCTCGAGACTGCCGGTGGGAGCGGCGTGTTCGTATCGAGCTTGTCGGCCGTGTGTCGCGGTACCGCGCCGCCCATCGAGGCGCGATCGAGTTCGACGCTGTAGCGGCGGAGGCTCTCTCGAAAGCGGGTCAGGATCTTAAGCTTGCCCTCGAGGATGTCGACCTGCGCCTCCATGATGACCGAGCGCTTGGTCAGGGCGACGAGCTGGTCCGTCTGGTCGTCTTCCTCGCCCTCGGAGTCCGTGCCTGCCGGCCTGGCCTTGTCGGCGGCCTGAGAGCGTTTCTGCTCGTGCCGAGTGGCCTCGGTTCGGGCCTGGTTGACGAGCAACTCGATTTCGCCGATCTCCCTGGTCAGGAGGTCGACTTCGCGCCTGGCCCGTTCCGCGATCTCGAGCAGTGGCAACGGCAGTGGGTCGATGGCCACGGGTGGCTCAGTCCTCGGGCATGCGGATCCAGCCCTGGCGCATGGCGTAGACGACGGCCTGGGTGCGGTCGTTGACGCTCAGTTTGCGCAGGATGCTGGACATGTGATTCTTGACGGTCTGCTCGCTGATCGAGAGGGCATAGGCGACCTGCTTGTTGGTCATGCCCTGGGCGATGTTGTCTAGGATCTCGACTTCTCGCGGCGAGAGAGGGGCAAAGATCGGGGCGGCTTCTTGGCCGTAGATCGCCAGCTCCCGGAACTCCTTGAGAACGCGGCTCGCGACGGCGGGCTTGGCAAAGACCTTGTCGTTGATCAGGTACTCGCCGCCGGCGACGCGATGGATGATCGCGACCAGGTCGTCCGGGGCAACGTCCTTGAGAATGAAGGCAGCCGCGCCGGCCTTGATAGCATCGAACAGAGCGTCCTCGTCCTCGCTCACGGCCAGGACGATGATCCCCGCCGATGGCAGTTCGCGCTTGATCCGCTGGGTTGTCTCGATGCCGCCCGGGGCAGGCAGCGACAGGTCCATCAGGATGATGTCGGGCGACAGCTGGACCGACAGGTCGAAGGCGCTGCGCGTGTCGTCCGCCTCGCCGATGATCTCGAAGCCCGGCTCGCGCTCGAGGATGTTGCGCATCCCGACGCGGAATAGGGCGTGGTCGTCGACCAACAGGATCGTGGTCTTGTCGCCTGTCCGGCCGCCCGGCCCCGGCCGGCGCCTTTCGGGCCCGGAGTAATCAATCGAACTCATGCGCTCTCCTCTCCCACTGGAATCATCAACCCGACGACCGTTCCGCCACCGGGCCGGGACCGAACCTCGAATTGCGCGCCGATGAGCTCGGCTCGTTCCCGCATGAACTGAAGACCGAAATTGCGCCGGCCTCGAGCAGCAACCGCACCGACGTCGAAGCCGCGTCCGTCGTCCGATACTTCCAGGATCCACTTCGTCGCCTCGACCCGTGTCGACACGACGGTACGACTCGAGCCGGCGTGCTTACGCACGTTCTGTAGCGCCTCCTGGACGATCCGTAGAACGGCGGTCTGTTGGGTCGGGTTCAAGCCGTCTCCGGGAGCCTTCAGATCCGTCTCGACGGTCGCTCCAGTGAGAGCGGCCATGCTCTCCACGGCGTCCATGATCGAACCGTCGAGGCCCAGCTCGTCGAGCAAGGGCGGACGGAGCTGGCTGATGAAGGTCCTGACCTCGCCCAGCTCGCGTCGAAGCAGCTCGCGCAGGAACTTCAACTCGCTGCCGGCCATGCGCACGTCCTCGTTGAGGATGCGCTCGATGTACTCGACCTGGAAGATGGCGTTGGACAGAGCCTGGGCCGGCCCGTCGTGAACCTCCTGAGCCAGCCTCGAACGTTCGGCCTCCTGGGCCTGGACGATGCGCATCTGCAGGTCCGTAGCCAGCCCGTCGGCGACCTCGGCGAGCAAGCTCGCGTCGCCACGCTCCAGGAAGAGCCAGGCGTTCTCCGCGCTGCGAACCGACAGCTCGAGTTTCGAGAGCTCCTGCTGGTGGCGACCGAGGTCCGCCGTCAACCGCTCCACTTCGGCTCGCAGCGTTCTCTGGCGAGCATCTTCCGCGCCGGCCTCGGCCGCAGCCGCCGGGTCGTCACCTTCGGACTGGGTCCGCGGGGCGCGGTCGGCTACGTCGAGCTGGTCACGGAGTCGATGCCAGCGGCCCAATGTGTCGCGGTAGGCCTCTCGGTACCTCTCGGTAACGGACCGCAGATTGTTGGCTCCGTAGCCCAGCGTCGACTTCGCTTCGGCGTATAGCTCGTCGAAGCGCGAGTCGCGCGATTCTGAGGCGCCTCGGGAAGCGTCCATACCGATCGGAGTATACGGGCCATCTCTCATGGACAGGCGATCCGGAAGACCCTGATTCGGGCCAAAGGGGAGCCATCTGCGGGCTTCGAGCCCGTGTTGTCCGCTAGAAGCACCTCCTGGAAGCATTTGGCGGCCGTTCCGCCCCGATTCAGGACGTCCGGCCACTCCCTGTCGCCGTCGGTGCGAACGATGAGCAGCCCGGCTCCAAACCGACGGGCGAGGGCCAGGACTGCGTCGGGCGACTCCTCTGGCAGAGCCAGAGCCGGGACCCGTGTTGCCTCGGTCAGCCAGATCGGGTTGTCGGTGATGACGGGGGCCGCGCCATCCAGCGGCGCCCCGGCCCGGGCCATGGCCGCGGGCAGGGCCTCGTAGAGGTGCCGTGCGTCGTCGGCGCTGCGGGAGATGCTGACGACGGTCAACAGGCACAAGGGAGCGATCGTGGCGATGGCGAAAGCCGGGCCCAGCCAGGCCACCGGTCGAGTCCAGTGGCGCAGCCTCCCGACCCAGACGATGAGTCGGTCCAGACCCGCGACGGCGCAGACCGCCAGCAGCACCGGAGCCGACCCGGCGGCATGGAGGTATGTGCCGGACTGCGTCGCGACTGGGAACAGCAAACTCGTGGCCAGGAAGGTGAAGATGGAGACCAGTACGAGAGGGCGAAGCGAAGGCCGTCGCCCCAGCCACGGCAGGGCGATCAAACCCAGCAGGCTAACCGGGATTCCCGGGAGCAGGAGCACGCTGAAGATATCGTGCTCAAGGCCGGCCAGGTGCTGGCTGGCCAGCGCACCGGGACCCTGGCCCAGGTAGCCGGCAAGGGTCGGCGGATCCTGATAGGCGAAGACGTCGTAGCTGTGCGCATACAAGGCATTGCTGATCGCCTGCCCGGGCAATGGGTTCCCGAAGACGAGCCAATCGCGAACGGCCCACGGCGCGAAGACGAGGAAGGCCACGACCCCTGGCGCGGCGATCAGGCCGATCCGACGGCGCCGGCTTCCCGGAGTCCAGAACCAAACCACAGCCACCCAGGCGAGTGCCAGCCAGACGGCTTCGCTGCGCGTGAGTGCCGCGGCCCCGAGCAGCAGCCCCAGGGCGAGGAGCCGGCGATCGAACGGTATCGGCCGTCGGGCCGCCGGGTCCGTGGCGCCCGAGGCGTCGCCGGGGTCCTCGGCCGCGGCAATGCGTGTCATCAGCAGGCACGCGGCCAGCGAGAACGCCGCAAAGAGCGCCGTGGAATCGGGCAGTGCTCCGTACAGGACGAGCGGCCCCATGACGGTCGCAGCGAGGCCCGTGCCGATGCCCATCGATCGCGCTCGTCCAACGGGCAGCCGCAACTCGGCCGCCAGGTCCGCGGCGAGGCGCCAGGCCATAACCGCTACCGCGGAGCTGGCCAGTACGGACACGATCTGCGCGGCACGGAACCAGTTGGCGGCTCCGGCCAGGGCGACAGGCACGGCCGCCAGCAAGGAGGGCAAGGGCAGCCAGACCTCGAACGCGGCGCGCGGCAGCACCAACGGTTGGGTCTGGTAGCTCCACAAGGCGTCGCTGATGAGGCCACGGCCCTCGACCAGGTTGCGAGCCACGCCGGCGTAGTAGGCCGTGTCCTCGGGAACGGGGAAGCTCACCGCGGCCGCCGCGGCGGCCCTTACGGCGATTGCGACCACGAATATGACGGCGGCACTCAGCCAGGACTCGCGGCGGCTCACGGCGCGTTGGCGGCGCTGTCGCCGAGTGGGCCGGACGAGCACCGCGTGTCACCGGCCACGGTGCAAACGGGGTAGATCGCCAGTGCGGGCGCGTTGTCGACCGTCGGATCGCCGGTCTTTGGGCCGTCGTAGGGCACGCTGAAGATCGGCGCGCCGATCCACGCCGGTCGGACCTTCGACTCGATCACGGGTATCAACTGCTCGGTGACGGCAGCTCGCTCGAGGATCAGCCAGCGGATGTCATAGGCCGTGGCCACCTCGTTGACGACCGGGAGTGGGTCGCTCGGCGTGACTACTCCGCCGTGGCCGGTGAAGTACTCGAACCCGGCAGGATCGGCGGTCATGAGCAGATCGCTGGGCTTGACTCCCGCGGCATCGAGGGCGTGCCCCGCAGCTATGCGGGCGTCTCGCTCGGCGTTCCAGGGTCCCAGAGCCAGCGCGGAGAACATCGCTGCGCTGATGACGAGCGAACCCACCGCCGCGATAAGGAACATCGGCACCGCGCGTTCCTCGGTCCAGCCGCGGCGGTGTCTGACGGCCCAGTTCGCCGCCAGGACGACTCCCTCCAGGCCGGCGATGAAGCCGAACGGCACGAGAGCGACGGCCGAATGAAGGAAGGTCCCGTGCGTGACGAGGACGGGGAACACGAGGGCGGACCCGACGAACAGCAGCGAGGCGTAGACGAGGTATGGCCCGAAGTCGAATGATCGGCGACGAGCCCACAGACCGCCTACCACGAACGGCACGAGCACCACCGAACAGCAAACCACCGAGAAGAGGACGACCTCAGACATCAGGCCCTGTATCCGACTCGCCAGAATCGGACCGATGCCCTGGCTGAGGAAGGCCGCCAGAGAGGTATCGCTGGTGATGCTGTTCATGTCGGAGTACGTCTGGATGAACAGGACTCGTCCGGAGGCCGTGGCCGGCGACAGTTGTCCAAAGACGGCGAGCTGGCGGATGTACCAGGGCGCCATGACTGCCAGGAAGAGACCCGCGCAGGCGAGGGCATCGATCCAGCGAATCCTCGGCAGCCGGGTTCCTCGAGATCGCCACGCCCGCCAGCGGTCCCAGACGAAGGCCAGGCCCACCGGTACTGCCAGGAGGATGCCATCGTTGCGGGACAGCGAGGCCAGGCCAACCATCAGCCCGGCCAGAACGAACGAGCGGCGATGGCCCCGAAGCCCGCGGGCTGCCAGCCACAGCGCCGCCGTCGCCAGTGGCTGGTAGAGCGAGAAGTTGTCTGGCTGGGTCGCGTAGATCGTGGCGGCCGCCGGAATGGCGACGGCCACGCCCGCGGCCAGCGCAACGCGGGACTGGCAGCCGACATCACGCGCTATCAGCCACGTCAGCGGGGCCGCGAGGGATCCGATCAGCAGGAAGGGTAGGGCAGACGCGAAGGCGGTCGGCCCGAACAGCCAGATCGACGGCAACTGCACGATCGAGGCGAGCGGCAGCCAGTACACATTGCTCGGAATCGGCAAGATGGCGTGAAGCGGGAGCCGCCCGCCGACCTCGACGAACGAGTACACGAAGTTGACGCTGAAGCCGTGCCCGGCTTGCAGCGCCCGAGCCACATCGACGTAGTAGTACGAGTCCGGGTAGGCGGCATCCGGATGCAGTCCGAACAGAACTGCTCGGACCATCAGGGCAAGGGCATACAAGGCGACGGGGATCCGCACGGCGTCGCAGCGTAGCATCGGCCGGGTCCCACTCCACCGGTACGAACGACCTATCGCTGGGGCCCTCGGCGTGGGACCCGGTGCGGGCGAGTTACGGTACCCGTACACTCCCGCTCATGGTTTCGAGCCTGGGGATAGTCCTGCCCGCGTACAACGAAGAAGCCCGCTTGGGGCCGGCGTTGGACGAGTTGTTCGCCTACCTGTGCTCCGCGCCGGGGGACATCCTGCCCGCGACCGTCAACGTGCTCGTGGTGGACGACGGCAGCACAGATGCGACTGCAGCCCTGGTTCGGGCCCGGCCGGAGTTCACCGACGACGCCGCGAGATCGGGTCGGCGCGATTGCCCGGCGCTCCGGCTGCTGACCGTCCCACACGGCGGCAAGGGGTCGGCCGTGCGCGCAGGGATGCTTGCCACTACCGCCGACGTCGTCATCTTCGCGGATGCCGACATGGCCACGCCCCCGGACCAGCTCCCAAAGCTGGTCGCCGCGCTCGCCGCCGCCGACATCGCGCTGGGGAGTCGGATCCAGCCCGACGGGTCGGACATGCGGGCCACTCAGCCGCGCTTCCGGCGGATGGTCGGCCGACTCTTCCGGCTGGTCGCGCAAGCCTGGGTCACGGGCCCGGTCAGGGACACCCAGTGCGGCTTCAAGGGGTTCCGTGGATCGGTGGCGCTCGATCTCTTCGGCCGCCTGCGGATCACCAGCATCGTTTTCGACGTGGACCTGATCTACCTCGCTCGACGGCGCGGCTACCGGATCGCGATCGTGCCTGTGGTCTGGGCCGACCGGCGGGGATCGCGTATGCATGCTCGACCGAAGCTGGCGCTCAGGGTTGGCTGGGACCTGATCCGCATTCGCTTCGTCCACGGCGGCATTCGAAAGGCCGCCCCCGGAGGACTGGCATCTGAGGCGGTCACCAAGGGAACGCCCGAGCCATGATCGCGGCCGAGTCGTCGGCGAGATACCGCCAGCAGCTGGCCGTTACCTTCCTTCGCATCGGCTCGCTCGCGTTGCTGCTGCTGATGCTCGGTCTGGTCCTTGCCTCTGCGGGCAACACCCTCGGCTACGACTACACGTGCTACCAGGGCGCGGCACGCCACCTCATCGACGCCAGGCCTATCTACGACAACGCCTTCTCGATCTCTGTCGGGACGTGCCCCGGCACCTACACGTACCCGCCGCCATTCGCCGTGGCGATCGTTCCGTGGCTCCTGCTCGGGGAAGCGGCCGCCGGCCTGTGGTGCGTTGCTATGGCCGCTTGCTTTGTGGCCGGCGTGGCTCTGCTGCCGGTCCGGCGCGACGTCCGCTGGGTCGTGATCGCCGTGGCCGCGTTCGACTGGCCGTTGCTGTACGCAGTCAAGCTGGGTCAGGTGGAGCCGCTCCTCTTCCTGGGGTTCGCGGCCGCGTGGCGGGGCATGGATCGGCCCGGCGTGGTTGGGGTCGTCAGTGCCATGGGTGCGCTCGTCAAGGTCCAGCCGGGGCTCCTGGGGGCGTGGGCGCTGGCCACACGGCGGTATCGCGCGGCCGGCGTCGCTCTGGCGGTTGGCCTCGCCCTCGCAGGCGCAGCGACGCTCTTCACCGGGCTCGGGGCCTGGGCCACCTACGCCGATCTCGTCCGGGGCCTGAGCGGGACGCTATCGGCCGCCCACAACTTTGCACCGGGCGCGGTCGCTCATCTGGTGGGCGCGTCCGACGGAGCCGCGACGGCGGTCCAGCTCGCTTCGGTGGCGCTGGCCGTGGTCGCGCTGCTGGCCGCCTGGCGGTGGGCTTCGCCCGTGGCGAGCCTGCAGGTCACGATCGTAGCCAGCCAGCTCCTGTCGGCGCCTCTGCGGGATCACTACGCCGTGCTGCTGCTGCTGCCCGTGGCCTGGCTCGTCGACCGGGGGCGGTGGTGGGTTGCGCTGGTCCCTCTGGTCGGCTGGATATCACTCTTCGGCTACGTCAAAGACGAGCCGCCCTCATGGCCGGCGGTCGCGAGCATTCCGGCTATGTTCTTCGGAGTCCTCGCGTTGCTGCTCCTGGAGGCGTACTGGGAGCGCCGCGGCCAACCGGGCTCGGGTGCCCAGGCGGGTCGCGGGGCGGCTCCCAAGCATGGTGATATGCTCGGATTGTGACCGTCCCCTCTCGGCCAGATGGCGATCCCGCCCTTCTGAAGACCCAACCAGCCCGCCCGTCCCAAGCCGAGGCTGTTGTGCGCCCTCGAGCCGGCTCCGCGGCGTCCGCCGCTGTCGGTTCGCGGCTCGTGGCAGTCCGCCGGCCGTTCGACTCCATCGCTGACGAGACCTGGGACTCGGCCGCGGGTCGGACGCCGTGGGCGTCGCCGTTCTCCCGCTACTGCGTCCAGCAGGCCTGGTGGGACGCCTACGGGGCCACTGCGCACGACCAGACTGTGGTCGTGGTCGCTGAGGGCGCTCCCAACGAAATCGTCGGCATCGTGCCTCTGATGCACCGTCACGAGCTGGAGCCCGGCGACCTGGCCGCGCGCACGACGATCCGACACCAGCCCGGTCCGGCTCTCCGGCCGGTACCGGATGCCGCGACCGCGGTCTTCTTCGGGGCCTCGTACCACGCCGACTACGCGACCGTCCTGGCCGCGCCGGCCGATCTCCCCGCCGTCTGCGAGGCAGTCGCTGAGTACCTTGCGGCTCAGGATCCGAGTCGCTGGGACGTGGTGGACCTGCGGCGTCTGCGTTCAGGCGATCCCGCCACGGACGCCCTCGTCGGCGCGCTCGAGTGGGCGGCTCCGACGGCCGGCTGGTGCGTGACTCGCGAGCAGGAGGACGTCTGCCCGGTTGTCACCCTCACCCCCGGCGTCGACTTCGAGGGCTACCTCGGGACACTCGGCAAGAAGGAGCGCCACGAGATCCGCCGGAAGGTACGCCGGGCGGAGGCCGCCGGCGCGGTCCGGCTCGAACGCTCGGCCAGCCCGATCGACGACCTCGACGCTTTCGTCGATCTGCATCAGAAGCGGTGGGGCGCGGAGGGTCTCTTTCCGCCGACCGAAGGCGGAGCCGCCAGCCGACGGTTCTTCGGCCGCCTTTTCGAGAGTTGCGCGCCAACAGGTATCGTGGATCTCAGCTTCCTGACGGTCGGTGGCCGTCGCATCGCGGCCGGAGTCACGTTCGACGACGGCGAAGCCGTTTACTACTACAACGCCGGCGTCGAACCGGACGCCCGAGAGCTATCACCCGGAGTGGTCATGGTCGCCTGCTACATCCAGCGAGCCATCGAGCTCGGCCGAACCCGCGTCGACTTCCTGCGCGGCGACGAGCCCTACAAGTACGAGTGGGGCGCGGTCGACGTGCCGATCGAACGGCTCCTGGTCCAGCGAGTCGGGCCGGCCCCGAAGGGCCTCTAGGCATGGGCGCCGACAACACCATGGTCGAGCCCTGCGTCGAGCAGCGAGAGCGCCAGCCCATCGACGGCGGCCGGGTCCGTATCGTCGAAGTGATGGCCACCGGCACCAACGGCGGCGCGCAGGAACACGTCTACTCGCTGGCATCGCGACTCAATCCGGAGTGCTACGACGTTCGGGTCGTGTCGCTTTCGCATGGCAGCAGCGTCCGCCGCCTCCAGAAGGCCGGCATCGACGTGACCGTCATCGACGAGCCCGACGATGACCGGACCGCGCGCGCCCTGGCCGACTTGCTGGCCCCGTTCCAGCCCGAGATCGTCCACAACCACATGTATCGAGCCGAGATCGTTGGCACCAAGGCCTCGCTCATTCTCGGCGAAAAGGGCTGCAAGCGACCGTTCATCGTCTCGACCGTCCATTCGAGCCGCATCCGCTGTCTCGAGGATCGGAAGGCCCTCAACCAGCTGACGCCGCTCATGGATCGGCTGATCGTGGTCTCGAAGGCGATAGAGCAGAAGATCCGCGAGGAGGGCCGCCGCGGCGTCCCGGTCAGCCTGATCTACAACGGCGTCGATCTCCAGCGCTACAGCCACCAGCAGCCGTGCTGCACGCTGCACGACGACTACTCGATCCCGGAAGATGCGCAGATCGTCGGTGTAGTAGCTCGCCTGGAGGCCGAGAAGGGCCATCGCACGCTCCTGGACGCCTGGCCGTTCGTCCGCAGCGCGCAGCCGCGGGCCTGGCTGCTGATCGTTGGCGAAGGCTCCGAACGTGATGCCCTGGAGGCCCAAGCTGCCTCTCTGGGGATCGCCGAGCGGGTCGTCTTCACCGGCCGTCGCGAGGACGTGCCGGCGGTCACCGCGGCCCTCGACGTGGCCGTGCTGCCCTCCTACCGCGAAGCCCAGGGCCTCAGCGTGCTCGAGGCGATGGCGCTCGGCCGGCCAGTCGTGGCGTCGAACGTGGGCGGTATTCCGGAGATGATCGAGGATGGCGTGAGTGGCCTGCTGGTGCCACCCAACGATCCGGAGGCGCTGGCGGGTGCCATCGTTCGGCTACTGTCCGATCACCCCTACGCCGACATGATCGCCAAGCGCGGCCACGACCTGGCGCACGACCGCTTCTGCATCGAGCGGATGGTGAACTCCATCGAGGCGCTCTACGACGAGGCCGCCCTGAGCCTGCGCGCCCCCGAGAGCGTGCCCCAATAGGCTTGGGCTCGCGGCCTACTCGGCCGAGATCAGGAGCAGCGCCAGGTCGAAAGTGCCGCGTTGCTCCGCCTTTGCCGAGCGCAGCTGCTGCATCGCCGCCTCGGAGTGGCCTCGCTGGCGGGCGATGGCCACGACGACCTCCAGCAGATCGGCCAACTCAGCGGCCGCGTGCTCGTCGTCGGCTGCGGCGTCGTACTCGGCGATCTCCTCGTCGAGCTTTGCCCTGAGCGCCTCGAGGAGTTCGGTTCCGTTTATCGTCCGGGTGACCACTTTGTGGCCGCCCGCCCGCAGCGTCCCGGGAACCAGATCTCGAACAAGCTTGTTGTATTGGGCCACGCCGTCTCCCCGGTCAGGTGCGCGTCAAAGATCCGTCAGCCGCCAGTACCGCTCGGACGGACCGACGCCTCCGAGTCTGCCGACGAGG
>Ga0182027_10004351_pt1 | contig 21991 bp, 18 predicted proteins | sample 712E1DmetaG_FD_121300 | JGI IMG/M metagenome (GOLD analysis project Ga0182027, IMG submission 121300) | Permafrost microbial communities from Stordalen Mire, Sweden - 712E1D metaG (Illumina Assembly) | ecosystem: Environmental > Terrestrial > Soil > Wetlands > Permafrost | place: Sweden... | reverse complement strand
GTCTCAGCCTGCCGGAACATCTGGATACTCGTCCCAAATGTAGTGTAGACTCAGCGAAATCCTGAACTGATTCTGAACGGGTTAGCCGAGTTTTCCACAATTCTGTGACGAACTTGGGCTAGCACGACCCACAACCCGGTTATGGTCAGCAGCTGATGTCGATGATGCGCGTTCAAGTGTCCAAATTGGACCTGATCATCGGGCGCACCACAGCAGCTGTGAGAAACAGGAGAAACAGAAGAGAAACACAGGGGGAAACCGTGACGTAGGAGCCAGAGGCTCCCTTATTGCTTACTCCCGGCTTTCTCCAGGCGGTTCAGTTCATGCGACGCCGTCCGGCTCATAGCTACCGTGATCCCTGCCATCAGGGGCATCGTCAGTTCGTAAGCCATATGGTTAAACAGGGCGCAGACGCAATACACAACAAACGACGTTTGCAGGGCCAGCGCCATGGCGGCTATGTCGTGCGCCTCATCGCCGGGAGCGAGCCTGGCTCTCCGGTAGATCCGTGTCAGCGTACGCATGCTGAACAGCAGCGCCGCCACGAATAAGCACAGAGCCGGAATCCCCGCTTCCGAGGAGATCTGCGTGTAGGTGTTATGCGTACCGTGCCAGTCGGCGGTTGTGCCATGGGCCTGCGCTTGACCGACATTATAGTTACCGAACTGGCCCGGCCCGACCCCCAGAAGCGGGTGCTGCACTGTCAACTCCAGGCTGCGGCGGAGCAACGCCCAACGGGCCTGAGACGACTCGCCCGCGGACATCGCCACACCCCGCTCCTCCAAGGTCTGAGCATCGTGGGTATCCACCGTCGCGCCCTCGAAGGTCGTCCTAAAACGAGACTTCAGGCTCCCCGACAGAAATAGCGCCGCTCCCGCCGCCAAAAGCGCCGTGGCGATGGTGATCTTGACCTTCCCACCCGGCGAACTACGCATGAAGACGATCACGCAAAGAGACGCCAAACCGATCAGCCCCTCGCGCGAACCGGTGGCCAACAGCGCCGCGAGCATCAAGATCAACACCCCTCCAGTAACTGATTTGCGGAACAGGCCCGCCCGCGAGCCGGCCGATAGCAGCCAAACCATGGGCATTCCCAGCAGTAGCTTGATGGCCAGGGTGTTGGGGTTGGCAAAGGTGGTATTCTCAACCAGCAGGCGGCCATCCACCATGTTGCCCCGGAGCATCGCAAACGCCGTTCCGGCGGCGGCGGCCAACCCGGCCACGCACAGGCTGCGGCGACACTGTGCAACCGTGGCAATGACCGCCCCTCCCACGAGGAACAGCACAATCGCGGGAACCCAGTTCTGCATAATCACATCGAGGCTCCCGCTCCGCCAGACGCTTCCAGGGACGGCGGCCGCCAGGCAAAGGCTCAGTCCCACCAGAAGGGCCGAGATACGATCCTGGAGCGCCCCGATAATACGGCCGCTAAGGACCGCCACGACGATTGCGACCCCGAATGCGATGCCGGGCAGATGGAGGCGGGGCAGCACCACGTCCGTGACGTGGCTGTTGAACGCAAAGACGTAGAAACAGAAACTCCAGAAGCCCAACCTGAGGAAGGGATTTGGGGCGGGCCCGGCCGCTGCCGTATGGGTCGCGCCGGTCCAGCCTGTCCAGGCGCTACGGGCTGTCGGCGTCATCGGGTCTGCTCCGTTCTTCGGAAAACGAACTGGTTGCAGCCCAGGGTTCCGCGGCACGTCTCCAGCCGCGTCAGCACGAACCCACGCGCCCGGTAAAAGTCGAAGACCTCTTCCGGCTTCGCGACCTCGAACGGATACCCCCCTACCCAGTCGATGACATCGCGCCACATGGACATGCCTCGTCCGTTCTTCCCGTAATCGCGGATGGTTTGAAAAGGACGAAGCCGAAGGAAGTCCTTTATGATGTGAGCATAGTTCAGCATTGCAAACGAAGGCGCTACCGCCAGGAACCGCAGCCCGCTCGGAAGCCGGTTATACATGCGCTTCACCTTCCGCCACCGCACGCTCGGGGCGCCCTGATCGTTATATATGGAAATAAACAGAGTCCCGCCGGGCGCGACCAGATGTCCGGCGTTCTCCAGCGCTTGCCACATCTTCCCGGTGTGGTGCAACACTCCCCAGGAATAGACCACGGCGAATTCGCCAAGCCCTCGCAAATAGCCTTCGTCCAGCACGGACCCCTGCTCTACCTGCCAGTCCGCATCGTCCGGAAAGTATTTTCGTTTCAACTCGCGCGTGCAATTCACCGACTGCGGGTCGTAATCGAACGAATGCACTCGGGCTTTCATCCGTCGCGCAGCCAGGCTGAATAGCCCGCTGCCGCTTCCGATATCGAGGAAAGTCTTGCCGGTCAGACTCCCGGTCTCCAGCATGTTTTCGAGCGAGCGCTGGGCTTTCACAACCCGGTCCTCGTTAAGCGACTTCAAGAAGCGCGCCCAGTTTTTCCCGAACTCGAAGCGCTCGCCAGCGGCGACCTCCGCAGCGTGTTGTTCCTTCGTTCCCGCCGGCTGTCCCATTTCACATCACCGCTTGCGTCCGGGCGTCACTTTGTGCACACCAGGGTGGTCGCATCCATGAAGGTCAGTAGTATCGATCGCGCCAAGGCGTTGCGCTTGGCCGCAGTCATCAAGGCTCTCTTGAGCCCGCGGAGTTGCCCCAGGTCGGAGAGGTCGACGGCGTCCAGGATCGTCCTGAACCCGATCTCGCGCAGAGCCCGGCGCAACTGCGGGTAGCGGAACTGGTGGAAATCGATTCCGAGCTTCATGATCTCCGGCCCCTGCGTCATGATCCGGAACCGATAGCGCAATCTGTCCGGCATCCAGCCATAAAACGGCATGGGGTGTTCCGTGGGCTTGAGGCTGAACTTGTTGGTGGATTCGAAGAACAAAACCCCGCCGGGGCGAAGCGCCCGATATATCCTCGTCAGCCCGTCGCGCCACCTTTCCACGTGCTCGAAGATCGAGGAAGCCACAATGACGTCGTATTCTTCGGTCCCGATATCGGTGTCTTCCACGTTGCCCAGCTCAAGGTCCGGCTCGATACCGTTTTCCGCGCCCAATTTCATGGCGGCTTGGATCAGTTGCGGGCTGATCTCGAGACCCTTGCAGCGCAACCCGTTGGCCTTGCAAAGCAGGGGGAACCACCCCGTGCCGGTCCCCACCTCCAGCATCCGCGTGTCGGAATCCACTTTCCGCGCCCTACCAATGAACCGAAGGTATCGTTCGTAATGCCCGGCCTTGCCCTGAAGGCCGTAGGGCTTCTGATTGTCGATGTACCGCTGGATTTCGGCCAACTCTTCGTGGTGGATCTTCATCGAATGTCCTAAACCGCCGGATGCGGACTAAACTTCTCAGTAACCCAGCGCCATGGAATCGATCGGTGCTCCTTCTCCACACAGACGGGAAAAGCCACCAGGTAATAGATGGCAGCCAACAGCCCCATGCCCCCTAAAACCTCGATCCAGTTCCTCCCGGGCAGCCAGTGAACCTTGATCCACCACGCGCCCAGAAACGCCGGAATGGCCGCCAGGGTCGGCCTCACGTAGACCCCTCGCAGATATGCGCCGAAGCTTTGTTCCACGGCCCTCGAAAAAAGCCACGAAGTCACCAGGCCGCGGTTCAAAACCAGGAACGCCGCCGTGACCCACGCTGCGCCAGCGATCCCGTACCGGGGGACCGCGACATAAATCGCCGCGCAGCTTAGGATTGCCTCGATCAGCAGGGAATACGCATACCCCCGATGTTTCCCAAGACCGAAGAGGATGGAACTGGAGTTGAACTGCGCAGCGATTCCCAAAGTCGTGCTTATGGCGATCGCCGGGATGATGGGTCCGCTGTTCAACGCGAATTCCGGATTGATCCAGACCCGCAGCAACTCGGTCCCGTACAGGCTCAAAGCGAGCGCCAAGGGAGCGAAAAGGGCGTAGCAATATCGGTTGACGTACAGCCCCATCTTATACACCGCGTCATACTCCTTGCGCGCCGCCATCTCCGCCGCGTTCGATCCCGTCACGAACCCCACCTTGCCCACCATATCGACCGAATAGCGCAGCAACCGCACGGGGAGCAGAAAATAGCCTACAAATGCGGTCGGCAGAAAGTGGGCTACCAGCAGCGGTCCACCCTGGTTCAGCAGTTGCGTGGCCACCGACGCCACCGAGGTATGGACGCCGTAGCCGAGCATCCGCCGGAACATCGGCATCTTCACTCGCGAGAAGGAGATATGCACGGCCGGGAAAACCTCGCGTAGGTTCAGGTAGTTGTACGCATACCCGAACGCCAGAGCCGTGATCGCCACCGCAGCCATGGCCTTCAGTTTGTATCCCAGCGCCAGGACGGCCACCAGCCCTACGGTTCGCAGCACGGTCGTCGAAATCCAGACGCGGCTGGTGAGATCGAACCGCTGATATCCTTCCACCACCCCGCTCAACAAACTGAAAACCGTTCCCACCGCCCAGGCAATTCCGACCATGACGATCAGAGTGGCGAATACGCTCTGGTACGCCGCCGAGATCTGAAAGAACCGATGGGCGTACCCCGCCAAAGCAAGCGTCGCGATCACCAGCAGCGCGGAGGCCACGCTGGAATATGCCAGCCCCGTGTTGACGACTTCGTTTACCTTGTCGTCCTCGCCGGTGGCTCGATAGTGAGCGGAATACTTGAGGGTGGCCGAGCGGAATCCCAGGTCCACGAGCCAGTAATATTCCAGAAAAGAGAATATGAGGGACCACACTCCGTATCCCTCATTGCCGAGTTTCCTGATGATATAGGGGGATAACCAGAGTCCCGTGACAATACTGGCGACGACTCCAATCCAACTCCACAGGACATTCTTCATGAACCGCTCCCGCCGGGAAGAGTTTGGGAGCTTTTGGACAGCCATCACCATTTTTCGTATGGTATCAAACCGCGCCTCTCAGGGTTTCGCCCGCTCCGCCATGGGGCGCTGCCGCGCGTCCACAATCGGGTGTATCCAGCGGCCGGGCAGCGGCGGGCGGCCGCACGCGATGAGACGCTCCCCCGGCTGCCGTTTATCGCCCCCCGGCGGAAGGTCGCCGGGCGGGGGGCGTTACGGTTCGAGGAGGCGTCATTGCGCTCTCTGGGGGCAACGGGCACAGGGCCGATGGCGTGCCCGCGCGGATCGCCGCCTCATTGAAGCACGAGAGGTCCGCTCCAATGCCCTTTCCAAAATAACGCGAGGTTTTATTCAGGGTCAGTTCGTCGCTCGCCAGCCCGATGGACGCCTCCGTGGGAGCAATGGAAGACGCGTGTCCAAAACTCTGCCAGGTTTCGAGAATGGGGTGGACCACGTTGGCTACGAGGTTCGATGTGACCGTATCCGTACCGCGCCACGAGGCGACCAGAATGCCTGCTGGACTGTAATCGCAATCGGCCATCACGCCATTCAGGACGATGTTGTAACTAAACTCGAAGTTGGTCCCGAATGGGCTTGTACAATCTCCCGTGCGGCTCCCCCAAGTCGCGGGCCGGCCGGTGGATCCGCCGCGGGTGTTGTGCCCCAGGAATGTGTTGCGCTTCACGCTAAAATCCTGCATGGAGCTGAACAACATCCCCGCGGCTGCGAAGATGGCCTCATCGTAGTCGGCCAGATTGTCGGATACGAGAAGCCGGGCGGATGGAGTGCAGGCGGCGGAGTTCGACGTGCAGTAGTTGTCGTAGAATCCGGCGGACAGAAAGCCGCCGACGCCGCGCGCCACGTTGTGCGCCAAGACAACGTCGTCAACGACGATGTTGGCCAGCAGCCACGGCACAGCGCCGTTGTTGCTGCCTCCCCACGGGCGCGGAGTAAGCGTGATGGCATATCCGGACTGGCCGCCGCCGCGATCCCAGGAGTTCTCGAACACGTTGTCCGTGATCCTGACCCTCTGACCCACCTTTAACTCGAAACGGTTCTTGATGAGCGGGACCACGGGCGTGGAGGTCCGCCAGGCGATTGGAACAGTGAAATAGTTGTGAACGATGGTGATGTCCGTCGGGATCTGGTCGGGCAGCGGGAGTTGCGAGCCGCCGCACATCCAGCCCTCGGTTCCACCCGATACGAGATTGTTCTGCAACAGCCTCGGTCCCGGTCCTCCGCCGCAACTGATGGCCTGCGTCTCAATCCCGTTGCCCCAGAAGTTATATACCGCGCTGTCCACGATGGCGGAGTTGGCGACATCGAACTGAATGCCGCCGTTATCGTAGGCTGTTCCATCGGGGAATGCCGTGGTTGGGTCATTGCCATGAATGAGGCAACGGTCGAAGATGATATCGTGCGGTTGGGAGGACGAAGAGTACTGGCCCGACAGATTGATCGGACTAAGCCAAATCACGTGATAGTTCGTGCCGGTCAGGCCCGTCGCAAACTCGATGCCAATAAAGCGATAGTGATGCACACCCAGATCGGATAAGTTGGGGGCGTTGCCGTCGTTCCGGAGCGCCGGCATCGTCCTGGCGCCGCCGGAGGCGGGGCTCATGATCCTCGCCATGTGAATCGCATCGGACGGGCCCACGCGGGTGCCCGGGGAGGGAAGCGACGCCGCCGCGCTGGAGGTCACGGTGACCCATCCCGCTGTCCCAGTCGGAACACTCACAATGAAGTTGCCTACGTATGTGACGCCAGCGTCCAGAACGATGTTATCGCCCAGTTGCGCTTTGGACAACGCAGCCTGAAACTGGGCTGCCGTGTGCGCCGGGACCGTTCGCGTCACAACCGGGCAGCACGTCACGTCCACCTCGGCCCGCGGCAGAGCAGGGTAGTTGATCGCGAAGGCCGGCATGGAAACCAAGAAGACGATTAGACGCATGTTTTCAGACTCTTCCTTTCCGGAGAAAATTCACCTTTGCGGAGCGAAGACTCCTCCGGACGACTGGCGATAGCGATGAGAGCGGGACCGCCTGAAAGCCAAGGACCTCCAAGGAACGATAGTCGACGACCAAATGGCCGTGGCCCTCGGGACACAACCACATCATGGTACCATCTTGCGTTGCCGTGCTCCAAAGAGGCATTGCTGGGGGGATAGCCACGCCATTTCCGGTCTGTCCCGGCCGTCGCATCCGCGTGCTATTGATGGTGCGGGAGTTGGGCATCGGCGGGACGGAACGCCAGGCCGCTGCCACGGCCCTCGCGCTGGACCGTCGCGTTTTCGAGCCGTACGTCGCGGCCTTTCATGCCCATGGCTTTCGCGCCGAGGAACTGCGGGATGCCGGGATTCGCGTGCTCCAACTCCCAGTGAGTTCGCTGCGGGGCTCCTCCGCCATTAAGAACGCATTCGTTCTGGGCCGGTACATCCGTCGTCACGGAATCGACCTCGTCCACACCTTCGACGCGCCGATGAATCTGTACGGCACGCTTGTAGCGCGGTGTTTCCGGACGCCGGTGGTGCTGTCCAGCCAGCGCGCCTATCGCGATCTCGTCAGCCTCTGGGAGAGGCGCCTCTTGCGGCTGACCGACCGCGTTGTGGACGGAGTCGTGGTAAATTGCCTGGCCGTCCGCCGCCACATGGTGGATGATGAACGCTACCCTCTCTCGCACATTTTCCTTTGCTACAACGGAGTCGATGCCCGCGTGTTTTGTCCGGGCCAGTCCCGGCGCCCAGCCGTTCTGGAACCCGCCGGGCTCACAGTCGGCGTGGTGTGCGCTTTGCGTCCCGAGAAGGACCTGGAGACGCTAGTGCGGGCGTTCGATGCCGTCCGACGAATTCACACGGACGCCCGGCTGGTCATCGTGGGCAGCGGCCCATCCCTCGATGGCTTGCGGCGATTGGCCCGCGATCTGGATATGGGCGATGCGTGCCATTTCGAACCGGCCACCGCGGACGTGGCACGGTGGCTGCGCGCCCTCGATATCTTCGTGCTGCCGTCCCGATCCGAGGCGCTCTCCAATTCCCTCATGGAAGCCATGGCGTGCGAATGTTGCCCGGTGGCTTCCGACGTGGGCGGCAATCCGGAGTTGGTGATCCCCATGGAAACAGGGCTATTGTTCCGCAGTGGCGACGCCGCGGACCTGGCCGCTAAGCTGGAACTGCTGGCGGGAGATCCCGCCCTGCGCCGCTCGCTGGCAACCCGGGCGGCCGCTAAGATCGCGAGCGAATTCTCCATCGAGGCGGCTGGCCGGCGCATGGGTGAAATCTACCTTTCGTTTCTCGGGTTGCCCGCTATCCCGTGACGTGTGCGGATCATCGGGCTGCCTCCTCCCGAATGCGCCGGTATGGCCGGTCCTCAGCTCCCATGCCCGGCCCGCGTTGACGAAGTGGTGAAAAAGGGAGCGTTGGGGTTGAAGTAGATTTGGTAACCATCGCGGTCGTAGACCAGCCGATATGCCGCGATCCTCTGTCGGATGCGCCCCATGAGAGCGGGCTTGGTGCGGCCGAAGATTTCGAAAAACTCGCGGTAGAAGTCATCGATCACAAACACGTCGGGCTCCACTCCGGTCACCACGCCGAGCGTCTGGTCGTCACGCAGTCGGGCATCGAAATGCAAGGCGAATACCATGGAAACGCACGCATCAATCTGCCTCGCCCGCCCGGCGTTCCGGGTTAGGAACAGCGCCGCCTCGCGCTGGCCCCCGACCGCGCTTCTGGCCTTGGCCACCCAAAACATGCCGGCTGTCTGAAGCGCCGAAGCCGTCACCAGCCAGACCACGGCCAAAACTCCGGCCCGCCTGTGGTTCCGCCACAGCCACATCGTTCCCGCTGCGACCAGTATCGCGTACAGCGGCAGAATGTGAATCAGATAGACGGACAGTTTCTGGTTGAACACACACTGAACACAAAAGTACAGGGCACACAACAGCGCCACAAGTCCTACCTTGGCCTGCCTTCTGCCCGAAGGGCTTAGCACGAAAAACCCAGTGGCCGCCGCGTAAGAAACCAGCGCTACGCTCTTCAGGCGCGGAAGAAGACCCCCGGAGTGCAGCCCATAGGCGAAAGCATAGCGCTCCGAGAGTTCCCTCCAGACGATCGTCAGAGCATTAATCGAAGAAGCCATGCGATCATTGCCGACCGCGTTGACCAAAAACTGCTGTCGGAAGGCTTCGAAATCCTGTGCGATGTAGACCAAGTATGGCGATGCGGTCAGCACCCCTACGCCCGCGATATCGAGTAAAAGGCGGATTGTGAGCCGCTTCCGGTCATACCACAGCACCAGCAGTGTGAGACCGGCAATATGCAGGACCGCGTTCGGGTGGGTCAAAGCGGAGAGCGTGACCCAAAAAGCGGCCTGAAGAACGGCCCGCCGTAAATTCTCCTCGCGCCATCGCAGATACGCACAGATGGCAGTCAGCCCCAGCACTGCGCACATGACGTCCGGACGCGCCCAACTGCCGGTATACAGGACGACGTAGTCCAAGGGGAGCAGCGTCGCCGCTAGGAGACCGACGTTCGTGTCCCCGGTCAGGAAGCGTGCCAACCGGAAGGTCTGCCAACCCAGCAGGGGCAGCATCAGGATCGTGAGCACGCGGGCCCAGAATATCGTCGTCGGAAAAACGCGATACCAACCCGCTAGAAGGAACGAGTGCAGCGGCAAGATCCAGTACGTTCGCTGGTCGGCGCGCAGCAACCCCTGCGCCGACGGATCCGCGGTCGGAGTTGCGAACTTGCCGTTCCAGGCCAGGTGGAAGGACGGCTGGGCGAAATTCCCTTCATCCGTCCAGGGAACCCGGTGCCAGGCGGCCACCAGCAACACCGCCACAGCCAGCATCCACGCAACTGCCAGCAGCGCCACCGTAGGCGATACCCTTCGGAAAACCTGCTCTCTGCTCGATGATGAAAACCAGCCAAGAGACACTCTCGTAAAGGCTAGCTCGACTCAATCGGGGCCGCAATAGGGAAAATTGTCCTCCAGCGCGTCATCGTTTTCAGGTCAATATCGAGTTATGAAGATGATCTCTTCCCGGCGCTCACTCGCGATTCCGCTGGGGGCCGAGTTCTTCGCCAAGGCCGCCACGTCGATGGGGCCGTCGACGGGGAGCCGGAGAGCCTCCGACCTCCCGGCGCCTTGCGTATCGAGTCCCTCGCAGGCCACCGTGCTTGTGCGCCGGCGCGCCACCCGACTGGCAGGATCCGACGTTCGCCGGACGGCGTCCCCCATTTCGCCGAGGCCAGGGTGGCAGGCGACCATCCGGTCCGCGCCGGCGCCGGCCATTCTCACACGCACTTCGCTTCACGCCAGTACGTTCGTTGGCGCCACGGCCGGCCAAGAGTAGATGTGCGACAATGTTCGGTCGTGAGTCCGATCTGAGAACACGTATGCCTTGCCAAGCCATTGTGGGGCAGGGCACGGCGCTTTCGAAATGAACCTCCCTATCGCCCCCCAAGCAGAAGGGCGCGTGTTCAGCGCCGGACGAACAGCGGCCAGCCGCGTCGCGCCCTGGGTCGTATTCGCATTCTATATCGCCGCCAGCGTGGCCATGCAGAGACTCTCCGGAGCGAACGCCAGCTTTGGCGGCTACCCGGATGAGGCGTCTCACTATCTGTCGGGGCTGATGATTCACGACTACGTGAGAGCCGGCATGCCCAAGGCGCCGCTTGCATATGCGTCCGAATACTATGCCCACATACCCTACATCGCCGTCGGGTACTGGCCGCCGCTATTCTACATCGTCCTCGGCTTTTGGATGTTGTGCGCCGGGATCGCGCGGAGCGCGGCGCTCCTGCTCACCGCCGCCATTACAGCCGCGCTGGCGTCGATCGTGCAACGGCAAGCTTCGCCCCGGTTCGGGTGGTGGACGGGAGTTCTGTCGGGGATGGTTTTCCTGGCGGCGCCGTGCGTGCAATGGAGCAACAACCTCGTCATGACGGACACCTCCGTGGCGCTGTTCGGACTGCTTGCTTCGCTGGCCTGTGGCGAGTACCTGGAAACCGGGCGGCTTCGCCCCGCCATCAAACTCGCGGTCTGGTCGGCGGCCGCCATCCTGGTGAAGCTGAGTGGGGCATGGGTTTTTGTCCTGCTCCCGGCGGGAATCCTCCTCACCGGAAAGTTTTACCTCTTGAGACGACGGGCGACGTGGCTCTCCTATGGACTGGCGCTTGGGTTGTGCGGCCCCTGGCTTTGGGCGACGCGCCACTTGTTGGCGAAAGCGCAGATGTCAAACCCGGCGCCGGTGGCGCATTTTCTCGAGTTCTTTCCGGTTGTCTGCGTCATGGCGTTTGGCGCCGCGCCGCTTGCTCTTGTGGCCGTTCTCGGATGGATTGTGAACGTGGCCGCGGCGCGCCGCCTCCCGCCTGCCTGGCTGATACTGATGATGCAACCGGCGGCGGCCCTGGCGAACGTGGCAGCCGCCACCGGCATGACGCCCGAGCCGCGACACACGGTCCCCAGTATCCCGGTGGTTGTTCTGTGCCTGGCGAGCGGCGTCTGGTGGTTGGCGGGATGGGTCCCCGGGAGTTGGCGGCGGGAATGGAAGGCCGCCACGGGAATGCTGATCTGCCTCGCATTGGCCGTTTTCCATACCGGGCTGGTGAAGGCCGCGCCGGACGATTTTTCGGGCATGATTGCACAGGCGATTGAAGCCGACCCGCACCTGCGAGGCGATGCGGCGCTGGTGGCTCCCGCCGAGGGGGCAGGCGGCTCCCTCATTGCGGAACTGGCAATCAGGACTGCCCGCCGGCCCGGCGGAATTTCTCTGGTGCGCGCGAACAAAGCACTGGCCGCGGTTGGCTGGAACGGCGAGAACTACGCACTGCGGCTGAAGAGCGCTTCGGAGGTTCAACGGTTTCTGGAGGAGAACTGCCTTGCTGTTGTGATCACGCGGGAAGGCGCTGTTCACGATCCCCATTACGATCTTCTGCTGCAGGCGCTTCGGCAATACCAGGATCGCTGGCAACAGCTCGGGGAATTTGGGAGACCCGCTACGATTTGGCGTTTGTACCACTTGCGGGCCCATCAAGCGTGCGCACCCGGCGCCTTGCGAGACAGAATTGTCGAGGGGATCTCCAGTGAGTTCCACGGGCGCGGTCCGGATCGGTGATTCGGGTCCGGATTTCACCACAGGCGCGGACTCGCCCAGGGGAAGGCCAGCGAAGTGCAGTGGGCGGAAGAGCCCCAGACCCGCTGGCCGCCGCGTCAACCGGCTGGGCCTTGGCGCTGCCTAATCCCGACCTTGTGCCACCGGTCCCTGGTAGGCTATCCTACTGGTGCGCCGGCGAAACATCCCGAAACGTATATGATCTACAGCACGGGCGACGAGCCGCCACCTCCGCGGGCGGTTCCTCTTGGCTACCTGGTGAGCCAGTACCCTACCGTCACTCACACGTTCATCCTGCGGGAAATCCGGACGTTACGCACGCTCGGTTTCGATGTCCGGGTGGTTTCCATCCGCCAGCCGGACCGACGCCCGGACCGCCTCAGCCCGGAGGAAGCGGAGGAATTCCGCTTGACATTTTGCGTGCTTGGCGGCGGCTTGCGGCCGGTCTTACGCGCCCACTTGCGAACCCTGCTGCTGCGCCCGCGGGCGTACGTCGCAACGCTGTTGTACGCCATCCGACTGGGTGGCTGGGACCTACGCCGAGCGGCGTCCCATGCATGCTATTTCGCCGAGGCCGTGGTGGTGGGCGACTACCTGGTCCGCGCTGGCACCGGCCATTTTCACACGCATTTCGCTTCCACTCCGGCGCTTATTGCGTCTCGCCTTTTCCGGATCCCTTTCTCCCTCACCATTCACGGGTCGGGTGAGTTCGACGATGTGGCGGCTTTCCATATGGCCGAGAAGGTGGCGCAAGCCACTTTTGTCGCCACCATCAGCAAGTTCGGTTCCAGCCAGACGATGAGGGCCAGCGCGCCCCGGTACTGGGGCAAGATCCACGCGTTGCCGCTGGGCGTGGATCCGGATGACTTCGCTCCGCGGCCGCAGTCGAACCCGGCCCCGGCCGGCCCCTTCCGAATCGTGTGCGTCGGCACTCTGGCGCCGGCCAAAGCTTACCCCATGTTGATCGCCGCCATCGCCCGGCTGGTCGAGAAAGGCCGGGAAGTGGAACTCACCATCGTGGGCGAAGGCCCGGAGCGCCAGTCGCTGGAACAGGCGATTGTGGAACGGCGCCTGGGCGGGGTGGTGCGCCTGGCCGGCGCCTGCAACCACGACGGTGTGATCGATTTCTATGCGCGCACGAACGCCTTTGCCTTGGCCAGTTTCGCCGAAGGCGTCCCAGTGGTCCTGATGGAGGCGATGGCCATGAGGATTCCTTGCGTCGCCACCTGGGTCGCCGGAGTTCCCGAGTTGATTCGGGACGGGATTGACGGCCTGCTCGTGGCGCCGGCCGATCCGGAGGCCCTGGCAAACGCGCTAGAGAGGCTCATGGACGACCCGGCTCTGGGCGCACGCCTGGGTGACTCCGCCCGCCTTCGGGTTCTCGAATCCTACAACCTCAGCCGCAACTCCGCCCGCCTCGGAGAGACGTTCCGGCAGTATTGCGTCGCGTCCTGACGCTCAGAATCCCGTCATAGGCCAGTTCGATGCGCGCCGTGCGCGCCGCATTCATCGCGATGCTGCCCAGCGTGGCCATCCCGGATCTTGCGCAGTTGCGAGGGATTGTCGTCCACTTCCGTGAACAGGCTGCTGCTATGGATGCCGGCAGTCGCCGAGCGGAGCCGGTCCAACCGTGGTAAAACTGGAGTCGGGCGCTAGCGTCGGGTCGAGCATGAAGTCTGTGGATGCCATTCAACGAGCCGGTCCAGAACAGCAAGGAGCGGTTGCCCAACTGCTAAGGTCGGTCTTTGGTCCGGGGGTGCCGGCAGCTCTTCTGTCTCCCGAGTTGTTCCAGTGGAAGTTCTTCTCCCCGCGGCCTGGCTCAATCGGAAGCCGTAGCTTTGTGCTGCGCGGCAAGGAGGAGCTTCAGGCCCATCTTGGCGAGTGGCCTGTTTCGTTTCTTTCTCCGTCCGGAGAGGTTCCATGCTGCGCCTTCATCGATTGGGTTGCCCGTCCAGAAGCGAAAGGATCGGGCGTCTGCATATTCCGACACCTGATGCGGCAGCACGGCGCCGTGCTGACGATCGGGGGCAGCGCACAGGCCAGAAGACTATTCCCAAAGCTGGGTTTTCAGCCTCACGGCGCATTCGATTTGTTCGCCCGCGTGGTCCGGCCGTGGCGCCAGTACCGCTCTCGCCCGCAACGCGCTAGTTGGCGCGGCATTGCCCGCCTGGCGCGGAACACGATCTGGAGTCTCGATCCGGCCGCAGTCCCCGAGCATGAGTGGAAGGCCGCCCCAATCTCCGATGTCAACGCAGTCCCGGAGGGCGCGTTGCGCGTCCAGTCCTCGACCTTCTGCTTGGGAGTCCGCTCGGTTTCGTTTCTGAAGTACCTGCTCGACTGCCCTGTAATGAACTGCAGCCTCTTCACGCTGTCGAAGGCGAATGTCCCGCGTGGCTATTTTCTGCTCAACCAGCACGCGGGCCAGTGCCGGATCGCCGATCTTGCCGTCGACTCCGAAGCTCCACAGGACTGGGAGACCGCCTATAGCGTGGCAGCGTCCACCGCCGCGGGGCTGGAGGCGACTTGCGAAATCAGCGCCGTCTCTTCCCTGCCGTGGCTTTCGGATGCGCTCCGCAGGATTGGGTTCCGGTTGCGAGGCCAAGCCCCGGTCGTTCTTTACGACCCGGCCCGGCGGCTCGCCAACGCCCCGCCCCTGCACCTCCGGATGACGGACAATGACTATTGCTTTTCGTACGATGAACATTATCCTTTCCTGGCGTGATACTTATGGACAAGAGTACTTTCCGCCGAAGACTGGATGAAATGCGGGAAGTCGATTCCGGCGAGCTTCGGGGCTCGATTCAACTACCCGGCCTGTAATCTTGGGACTCGCTGGCTGTCGTTTCATTCATCGCGATGGCGGACAGCCGGCGCCGGGTCTCTCTGCCAGCCAAGGCGATTACCACTTGCCGCACGGTGGAGGATCTCGCCGCACTATGAACTTCCTCCAAATGGCCGGCGAAACCGTGATGGTCACCGGGGCGTCGTCTAATGCGATCCTAACGCCACGTCCCGCTGCGAACACCACCATGCCTTAGCTTCGCCCACAGTCCACGGTCTCCCGTGTCCGCCGAACAACACGGTATCATCACCCAGCCGCTCCATGATTCCCTCAATCGACGCCGCCAGCAACGCTTCGTCTCCGCCAGGCAAATCCGCCCGGCCAGCGCGTCGATACAAGATAGTATCTCCCGGAAATGCGCAGGAGCCGAAATCGAAGCACACTCCGCCAGGCGTATGCCCGGGTGTCGGAATTACAGCGATTTCTCGGCCTGCAAATGGGATCACACCGCTCTTGTCAAGAAAACTGTAAGATTGAACGGGATCCATTCGCTTGCCGCCGAAGCGCAAGGCCATATTCGGTGCCTGCCGCAAAATGCGGGCGTCGGATGGGTGCAGCAGACACCTCAGACCGTAGCGCCGGCACAACACCTCCGCTCCGCTAACGTGATCGTGATGACCGTGCGTTAGGAGGATCTGCCGCAGGGGACCTTGTGTCCGGTCAACTAGTCCAATCAAGCGTTCCGCGTCGTCGCCAGGATCGATCACAGCCTGCTCACCGGTTGCCAGACACTGCACAATATAGCAATTCTCTTGCCACTCCCCACCAGTCACCACCGTCTCAATGACCCAAGGGCCACTCGCCTGTCTGTAGCCATGCTCCATGACGCATGCGACCGAAACTCAAACTGCTACGAGGTCACCCGACTTATGTACTCGGCTAACGCGCCGGCCGTTAGTGCAACGCAGCTACCGTCCCAACCGGCGACTTCAGTAACCAGTAGCAAGTTGTCGCGAGACGTCTCACTGTTGAGGCGGTCCTCCAATTCCGTAATGAAGTTCACAAATGCCAAAGAGTCCAGTGACGTCCCCGTGCCCATCAGGGGAGTACTATCCTGGACCGTAACCTCCTTTTCCAGCATGCCCGAATCATGAAGGCTAGTCAGGGTTTGTTGAATCATGTGCAACGCATCAGAACGAGAGATCATGTCTTTCAGACTCCAGTATCGATCGAGTTGTGCGATCCGTTTCGCAATTTCACCTAGCGCCAGGCCCGAGTTCTCCTCGCTGTCGAGGGCGACTCAGGGCGCCTACAAAAACCCTAACCGCAGCGCCTGGCCCGTGACAAAGCTACTGCTCGGCCGCAGGAAGAACTCGACGGCGTTACACACGTCGCTGGGCGCACAGGGCCGCGGAAGAACACATCCCTTGAGCAGGCTCTGTTTCTGGTCGTCACTCAACGCTTCCGCCATGCCAGTCGTCAAAAGAGAAATGGACACCATGTTGGCGGTGATGCCATAAGGGCCTCCTTCAATAGCGACCTGGCGGACCAGTTGCTGCAGTCCCGCCTTCGAAATCGCATATGCGCCCGCACCCACAACGGGCTGGTACGTGCGGATACTTCCTATTCCGACGAGCCGTCCATAACGGCGCTTCATCATACGCCGCAAAGCCTGGCCGCTCAAGAGCGCTGGTCCGATCAAGTTTGTTCGCATCACTCGCGTTAACTCTTCCTGGCTCAATGTCGCAAGAAGGCCCGCCGAGCCTACAGCCATGTTGATTACTAGCGCCTCAAGTTGGCCATCTATGGCATCGGCGGCCTGCATTACCGCCTTAACGCCGCTTTCGGTGGACGCATCAGCGGCGACGTGCTGGAAACCCTCGCGTTCCAACTGAGCGGCCCGGCGACTGCAACCCACCACCGAATAGCCGTTCTCCAAAAGCATACACGAAAGGGCCATTCCCACGGCGCCGGTGCATCCCGCAACTATGGCGGCCCTTGTAACGCTTGATGAGCCACTCCCGTGCCGCGGGTTCATTGCTTCACGCCGGCATTGGGCGCGGAAGATGGCTTGTTATCGTCCACAAGGCGGACCTTTTTGAAGCGAGCGGTGTGCTGCTCGCTTCCGCTGACGACGGTAAAGCGGACGGGCACCTTGTACTTAGCCAGATTGGCGAGACAGAGCTTACGCAGCCGTTCCGTCAGTTCGCGCGGACCCTCGTTCGTCCGCAAGGATACGCGCGCCTCCAACACATGTCCCATCAGGGGATGCGCCACGCCGTAAACCATCGCCTCGGTAACATTCGAATCGCCAAGAAGAACCGTCTCCACTTCGACAGGATATACCTTCTGTCCGCCGACGTTTACAAGCTCCGACTTACGACCCAGCACGCGAATGTATTCGCCTTGCACCTCCACCTGATCGCCAGTGCAGAGCCAACCGTCGTCGTCGAACGGGTCCGCAGCATTGAGATAGCCTACCATATTGGCCTCTGAGCGGATCCATAAAACAGAATCAATTACCTTTACCTCGAAACCGCGGCCCCCGACCTTCATCCATACCGACCCGTCACTTTCGGACTTCGATCGCAGCACGCCGACTTCGGAAAGGCCATAAGTCTGCTTGATCTGCGCCAACGGAAAGACGGATCGCACCTTCGCCAGGGTTGTGGCGGCCATCACCTCCGTACCGTAGGTGACCAGTCGGACTGAGGAAAGGTCAAAGTCACGATAGCTCCCGGAAGCGACCAGAAAGTTCAGAAAGGTGGGAGTAGTAGGCAGAAGCTCCGCACGGCTGCGCTCGATCATGCGGCAGACCTCCGGTGGCGTTCGATCGTTCAAGCACACGCCAACGCCTCCATATGCGATCGCCGCCAGGAATGTATTGAACCCCCCAAAGTGATCCATCAGCAAGAATAGTACCGTTCGCCACCCACGCCTGGGCTCGACGAACTTCATCGCCACATGATCGATATCGTGCAATATCCCTTTCGGCTCCCCCGTCGATCCCGAAGTGAAGACTACCAGCCCCGGTGCGCCCCGCTTTCTGAAAGTGGCTATCAAAGGATTCGTCTCCGCGACGGGATAGCGGGCAAGGGTACAGTGGTCCTGTTCATCAAAGTGCACGAGGTGTTCAACGCCGGCGATTCGCATCAGGGGAGGGGACTCCGCGGCGATCGCCTTGGTAAAAGGAACCAGAATCACACGGTCTCTCATGCCCGCAATGATCATCGCGACTGCCTCGGGAGAGAAATCGCCCACCACGGCGCAAACCGAACCAGGCCCTATCCCTTCCGCGGCGAACCGGTCCCGCCACGCCTCCACCATGACGGCCAACTCCGAATACGATACCTCCCGCTCCCTCCAAAACAGCGCCGGCTGGGATCCTCGATCCGCCATACGCGAAAATACCGACTCGACAGCCGTCATTTCCATGAATCCTCCCGCCATTCGATTAGGCAGGATCCCCAGGACAATCCGACGCCAAAACTCACGGCTAACACCTTCATGCCGGGCCTAAGTACGCCTGCCAATTGCGCGTTTCGCATCACGATAGGAAGCGAAGCCGACACGGTATTGCCAAAGCGCGCAAGGTCGCTGAACCGCTTGGTCACGGGAATCCGAAGGGCGGAGTAAAGACAGTCGAGCGTCACTTTGCTCGCCTGGTGAAGCAGAACCAGGTCCAACGACTCCATAGTTATGTCGGCATCCCTCAGGAGATCCCTGACCATTCCTGGGACTTCCCTCTTAACGAAATCCAGCACGGCGGCGCCTTGCATGACGATATGTTCGGCCGTGCGCATGTTCCCGTTTTGATCCTGCTCGAGTCGCGATGTCGCCTCGCTTGCCGGTTGGCGCGCTCCTCCCGCGGGCACGTAGAAGCACTGGGCGCGAGCGCCATCCGTGCCAAGACGGAAGGGCCCGATCGTCCCTCGACCCTTGCGGACCAGAGTGCACGCTCCACCATCTCCGAACAGCGTTCGGGTCCCCCTGTCTCCCGGGTGGGTGCGCTTTGAGTATGTCTCAGCAGTTACCAGCAGCACATTGCTCGCCTGCCCACCGATGACTAACGACTTAGCGATATACAATCCATAGACAAACCCCGAACACGCGAGCGAGATATCAAACGCGGCGACGGTTGTCGGCAACCCCAGCCGCGCTTGAAGGAGACAAGCATTTGGCGGCATCGGGTAATCGGGAGTCTGCGTGCAAAACACAACTGTGTCAATTCGCGCCGCATCAAATCCGGTGCGTTCCAGCAGGCGCCTGCAGGCGCGTTCACCCAGATCGAGGGCCGTGGTTTGCGCATCGCACCAATATCTGGAGTACACCCCGGTACGCTCCGCGACGTTTTCTATCTGCCACTCGGGGTGCGCAGCCGCCAGGTCGGCGTTGGTGACCACGTTTGCGGGTACAATATACTCTATGTCCGCGATGTAGGCGCCTTGAACATCCGAGAAGTCTAACATGCGCGAGTCTGCTTCTTGATCCATGCATCATGACCCTTCTCAAAGGAATAGTGCGTGAGGTAGGCCCGCAGTTTCCCTTCCGGGCCGGCCACGACATAGCGACGATTGACGTTTCTGTCGAAGGATAATGCCTGGGGCTCGAAGAGGCGAACGATCCAAGTGGGATATAGGCTGCGAAAACGAAGCCATCCGCCCATAAACATGGTCTTGAACCGTACGCGATAAGGGACCTCAGGGCCATTAGAGCCTACAACGTACGGCATTTCGTTCACAAGTTCCGCAGAGGCGACCTGATCGGCATCTGGGTGAAGCACCCGCGCATTCTCGAATCCGACCCTTAAGGAAGCCGCTCTATGATCGCGTCCCTTGCCAAACCTCCGTTGAAACACCCGCGCGCCGTATTCACTCGCCATATCGAGTGTTCTGCCGTTCCGCCACCTGTTGATCTCCGAATTGCAGTTTCGGGGGACTCTTTCTCCTGGCTGAAAGAGTCGTACGCCACAATGTCATTGCGCCATTCAACCAGGGTTTGCATTTTGGCTCCTGGATTAAGCTGAGTTTATCACAGAGGCGCATCTTTCGACCCGGCCAGACTCCAAGTTCGCCCCGCTGGAAAGCTCCAAAACCGAAAAGGCGCGTCTTTTCAGTGACTTCCACAAACACCTCTCCGGCCCCTATCCCTGGTCCGCCTGGTTTTGCTGTGTCAACGCCTCCCAGCGTCAGCGCGTCGATCCTTCGCACCGCGCTCCCAAACAACCTTCGTGTGAGGTGGCTCTCGGCCAGCATCAGCCAGGAGTATCGCGCGTGCTTTACCAGCCTGCCGCCCGTTTTCGCCAGCCGTTGCTGCAAGCTGGTCGGCGACCAGTTCTCGATTCTCCTTGGCAGCGTCAACCGCCGCCAGAGGTTTCCTAACGAAGTTGTAGGCGGTCGGGCTCAGCCATGGCCGCACTTCATTCGACCGGAACCGATGGCAACTCCGGCCCACGCTGGGGGTTGGGGCTAGTAACGCAATAGCTTCTGAGACGGCGGCTTTCAAAGCGCGCCCGCGGGACGGGGAGTGACTTAAGAAGCGGATGGAGCGTATCGCAGCCGATCGGCTGGCGGCGAACGCTTAGAATCCCATCGCCGCGCCCGCTTCGGGCGGCGCGGGCGCGCCGCGCTCCTCCTCGATCAGCCGGAACCACAACTCCAGCATCAGCAGCATCCACAGCCACCCACTATTGTCGCGGCGCCCGCTCTGGTGCTCCTCGAGCAGCGCCCGGACGAACTCCGGGGCCGCGATCCCCCGCTGGGAAAACGCCGCGCTGGTGAGGTGGTCCCACAAGAACGCCCGCAGCGAGGTGCGGAACCAGTGGCGCAATGGGACCGCGAACCCCATCTTCGGGCGGTTCAACAGAGTGGGGTCCAGGCGATCGCCCACCGCGCGCAGCAGAATCTGCTTGCCCCTTCCGTTGCGCAACTTCCACGCGTTCGGGATGGTGGCGGCCAACGCCGCCAGTTCTTGGTCCAGCAGCGGGCATCGCACTTCCAGCGAATTCGCCATCGACATACGGTCCACCTTAACCAACATGTCGCCGGTCAGATTCGCGGCGGCCTCGAAATACATCACTTGCGAAAGGATGTCGGCCTCCCCCGGCGCCATGCTGTGCGCGAGGCTCTGGGTGAGGTAGGCCGCCTCCGCCGGGAGCATCCAATCCGGCGCCAGCAACGCCTGCCGCAGATAGTATGGGCAATAATTCAGGTCGAAATAGCGCTCCAACGCGGTCGGCCGGCTGAGCATGAGGAGGTAGTTCTTGCCGTAGGCCCGGTACGGCAGGCGATCGGCCGCCCATCGCAAGGCCCCCCGCAGCCAGCCCGGAAAGGCGTCCGCGAAGCGGTGTTTGTCCACCCGTACCAGGCTGGTGTAGCCCCCGAACAATTCATCGCCGCCGTCGCCGCTCAGCGCCACCTTCACGTTGCGGCGGGCGAACTCGGACACGATGAAGGTCGGAATCGCGGAGGAGTCGCCGAAGGGCTCGTCGAAGTAGCGGACCAACTGGGACACCAGTTCCACGGAGTCCGGCCGCACCACGATTTCATGGTGATCCGTCTTATACCGTCTGGCTACGGCGGCGGCGTACGGAAGCTCGCTGAAATCGGCCTCTTCAAAGCCGATGGAAAACGTCTTCACCGGCTCCGGGGATTGCAGGGCCATGGAGGCAACCACCGAGCTGGAATCGATGCCGCCGCTCAGAAATGCTCCCAGCGGCACGTCTGCTATCATGCGGATGCGGACGCTTTCGTCGAACAACTCGCGCACCCGCTGCGCCGTCTCTTCTTCGGACGGAGTACCCGGGCCGGGCCGGTCGGTAAACGGCGGGAGCTTCCAGTACCGTCCCTGAGCGACGCTCCCATCGGCCCTATAGCGCATCCACGACCCGGGCGCCAGCTTTCGGACGGCCCGGTAGGGACTGAACGGATCTGGAATGTACCAGAATTGGAAATAGAGCCGGAGCGCTTCGCGGTCGAGTTCCAGGGGCACGCCGGCCGCGCGCAGGCACTTGAGCTCGCTTCCGAAATACAGCCCCGCCGGCGTTTCCGCGTAGTACAACGGCTTCTTCCCAAAGCGGTCCCGTGCGATGATGAGTTCCCGCTTATGCGAATCCCAGATGGCGAACGCGAACATGCCGCGCAATTGCGAGAACGACTCCACCCCATATTCTTCGTAGAGGTGCAGAATGGTCTCGGTGTCGCTGTTGGTGGCGAAGCGGTGGCCGCGCCGGATCAGATCGTCGCGCAGCTCCCGGTAGTTG
>Ga0182027_10004350_pt1 | contig 21993 bp, 18 predicted proteins | sample 712E1DmetaG_FD_121300 | JGI IMG/M metagenome (GOLD analysis project Ga0182027, IMG submission 121300) | Permafrost microbial communities from Stordalen Mire, Sweden - 712E1D metaG (Illumina Assembly) | ecosystem: Environmental > Terrestrial > Soil > Wetlands > Permafrost | place: Sweden... | reverse complement strand
TCGACCTGGGCGGGTTCGAAGGACTCGTTCACATATCGGAAGTGTCGTGGGAGCGGTCGCAGGACCTTTCCCAGACCTATGCGCCCGGCCAGAAGGTGGACTGCCTCGTGCTCGCCGTGGAGCGCAAGGAACAATTGCGCCAATCCAAGATTTCGCTTTCCATAAAACAGATCTATGCAAACCCGTGGACCACAGTATCCACCGTGTTCACGCCCGGCCAAACCGTGCAGGGGAAGATAACCCGGCTCGCAAATTTCGGCGCATTCGTCCAGCTTATCCCGGGCGTGGAAGGCCTTATTCATATTTCCGAAATGAGCTGGGAAAAGAAGATCCGCCACCCGAGCGACGTGGTGGCCGAAGGCCAGGCCGTCACCGTTACCATCCTGTCGGTCGATGCCGACAAACGGGAAATATCCTGCAGCCTCAAGGACGCGGCAAACGATCCCTGGAAAGACATTGAGACCATATTTTCGGCCGGCGCAACCGTGCAGGGCACGGTTGTCCAGAACACCCGGTTCGGATTCTTTGTAGACCTGGCCGAGGGCATCACAGGACTTCTGCCGTTCGGCAATATCGCCCAGGAAAAAAAGGAAGCCATCAAAGTCGGCTCCCCGCTTGATGTCACCATCGAATCGATCGATAGCGAGCGCCGCAGAATTTCTCTCTCCTTTGGTAAGGCCGACGAACGTTCGCACCAGGCCGACGTCAAGCAGTTCCTGTCTGCGCAGCGGCAGGCGCCCCCCGCCTCCGACACCGATTTCGGGGCCGCACTCAAACTCGCGCTGCAGAAGAAGCAATCGCAGCCGGAGAACCCATGAGCAGCATTCTTGTTGTCGGCGGCGCGGGCTATATCGGCAGCCACGTTGTCCGCGCTTTTCTTGACAGAGGCGACTCTGTTACGGTGTACGACAACCTGTCGAGCGGGTGCCGCGAAAACCTGTTCGGCGAAGCGACGTTTGTCCAGGGCGACATCCTCGACTCCGCGGGGCTCCTGGGCCTTGCCCGGGCCGGATTCGACGCGCTTATCCACCTTGCGGCGTTCAAGGCAGCAGGCGAATCCATGGTTGCGCCGGAGAAATACTCGGTCAACAACATCTGCGGGACCATCAACATCCTCAACGCGGCAAGCGAGGCTGGAATTCCACGAATCGTTTTTTCATCCACCGCTGCCGTGTACGGTTCGCCGCATCGAATTCCCATGGACGAAACCCATCCTACCGATCCCATCAACTACTACGGGTTCACCAAACTGGAGATAGAGCGGCTTCTCGGCTGGTATGAGCGGCTCCGTGGCATCAGGTTTGCCGCGCTCAGATATTTCAATGCGGCGGGCTACGACGCGGCGGGCAGGATCAACGGGCTGGAAAGAAATCCCCAGAACCTGCTTCCCCTTGTGATGGAAGTGGCTATCGGCGTTCGTCCGTTCTTATCGATCTTCGGCAACGATTACGACACCCCCGACGGCACCGGCGTGCGGGATTATGTTCACGTGAGCGACCTTGCCGACGGCCATGTGCGAGCCTATGATTTTCTCGTAAGCCAAAACCGTAGCCTCACCGTGAACCTCGGTAGCGAAAAAGGAATCAGCGTTCAATCGATGGTTGACGTCGCCCGCCGGGTCACGGGCAAGCCGATCCCTGTCCGGATCGCGGCACGAAGGCCGGGAGATTCGGCCGTCATTGTCGCTTCATCCGGCAAAGCGGCGGATGTTCTCGGGTGGAAGCCGAAATACAGCGATTGCGAAACGCTTGTTGCAAGCACCTGGAACGTGTACAGGGACCTAGCGAACTGAGGAATTGCAACCCACTCGCTGCCGGATTGAAGAAGACGTTTAGGCTCGTTTGCTCATCCCGAAGCACCACGACTGCGACTGCATACAACACTGGCAGGAGCAGCCGCGAGAGCGAACCTTCGGGGACCGCGATTACAACCGGGTGTACACCCGGTGAGCAGCCTGTAATGCGCAAACTTTGCGATTCATTCAGGCTCCTCTGTAACGCGCCAGGACCTTAGCAAAGTCCAACTTTGCACGTGAGGCCCCATGATGTCCTTTCGATTGTCCTCCATGAGTTACCGTGCGCGGCTCTTGTGGGGTCTGCTCATTGTAAACATCCCCATGTTCGTGATATTGTCGGCAAACGAAATCGTCGCGGTTCGTAATTTCGCCTTTCAGCGGGAGCTCGACGCAATCAGCACCGAAGGCCAGTTCCTCGCCTCCGACGTCACCGACGCGCTCCTCGACCACGATCGCGCCCGGGTAAACGAAATCCTCAGTTTTGCGACCACGCAGCACCAGATTAAGGAAGTATCCATCCTCGACATCAACAGTACCGTAATTGCATCCACCGACCCCACGCTTGTGGGAAGGACGCATCCGTCAACGGAGCCGGTCCCCGTAGCCAAGATACGGGGAAAGTCGTTTCTCAAATCGTTTCCCATACGCGGCAGGATGATGGACGGCAGGATTCCCCGCTTTCTTCAGATGAACTACTCGTTCGAAAAGGCATACGGCGACATCTCGTCCACGCTGGTGTGGGAAATCGGAATCGACAGTGTCGAAATTCTGATTATTCTTCTGGTTGCCTGGTTCATTTCGGGGCTGCTTCAAAAGCCCCTCATCGAGCTGCGGGACGTATCCAATCTCATGGCGACCGGAGATTTCTCCCGCAGGGTCCACGGTGGCGACCGCCGCGACATCGTAGGACAGCTCGCGGCTGCGTTCAACAACATGGCATCACGGCTGGAGGTGCTCACCGCATCCATGCAGCAGGAAATACACCGCGCCACGGCGGAACTCACGAGCAGCAACAAATTCCTCAACGAGAAACGTGAACAGCTCGAAGCCTCCAACCGCAAACTGCGCGAACTCGACGTTCTTAAATCCGATTTCGTTTCCATGGTGTCTCACGAGCTTCGCACGCCACTCACCTCTATTATCGGTTTCGCAAAAACCCTCAGGACGCTTCCCCTCTCAAAGGAACAGCAACAGCAATACCTTGCTATCATCGAAGCGGAGGGCAAACGCCTCTCGTCGCTTGTTGAGGAGTATCTGGACATTTCTAAAATCGAATCGGGCACTATTTCGTTGCAGCGCAAACCCGTCAACATCGCAACCCTCATCTGTTCTGCCGTTGATTTGTTTTCCGTTTCCCTTCGCAAGGGGTTCATCGTGGATCTTCCTCCTTCGATGCCGGATATCATGGCCGACGGCGCAAAAGTCGTGAGCGTCTTGCATAACCTTATGGACAATGCGATCAAGTATTCGGGAGATTCCCAGGAAATTGTTATCACCGGCCATTTGAAAGATGACGGCATTGCTGTGAGCGTCAGGGACTTCGGGCCCGGCATAGCGCCCGAGGATATCGACAAGGTTTTTGATAAGTTCTACCGGGGTAAGAACCCTGCCACGCTCCGGCACCATGGAAGCGGACTTGGCCTGGCAATTGCAAAGGGAATCATAGAGGCGCACAACGGAAAGATCTGGTGCGAATCGTTGCAGGGAAAAGGAACCATGTTCAGCTTCTTCCTGCCGCTCCAGTCTCAACCGAAATTGGAGACATTGCCGCCAGCCGGCAATGCGTACTACTAGCGGAAAGCGGGGATGGTCTGCGTATGGACGGTCATATCATTCTCATTGTCGACGACGATTCGAATGTCCGCGAGTTGCTGCGTGTCAATTGCGTGGCCCAGGGACTAAACGTTCTTACCGCCGGTGACGGCGCGGAAGCCCTGCGGCTGGTGGAACAGCACATTCCCGAACTCGTGATTCTCGACGTCATGATGCCGGAAATGGACGGCTGGGAGGTGTGCAAACAGATCCGCGACAAATATCAGGATTCCATCAAGGTGGTGATGCTCACGGCCAAAGACACGGCACGGGACAAGATTATCGGAAAGAACATCCTGAAGGCCGACGAATACCTCACGAAACCGTTCGACATCGACGAACTGCTCGCAACCGTTCACCGTCTTCTCCTGCGGGAAAGCGCATGAACCCTTCTTCCGTCCAGGCATTCAGCGACCTGGAACTCGCGGCCACCGCGGTTTCCTCGGGTATTGCCATCGGTAAAGCTTACCATTTCACGCAAATAGACCTGAAGACGCTCGAAGAGCACAGACTTCCGGTGGACGACATCGAATCGGAAATGAGGCGCCTCGAATCGGCGCTTGCAAAAAGCCTTGAACAACTCCGCGGCCTTCAGACAGGCAACAGGGACGACGCGGCCGACATCTCCGATATTTTCCAGATTCAGATCCAGATCCTGTCCGATGATTCATTCCTCTCAAACATCAAGGTCGGAATAGCCGAGTCCAAGGCGAATATAGAGTACGTGATCGCGAATCACATACGCGATCTCGAAAAGAAATTCATGTCGATGCAAACCGAAGTCTTCAGGTCGAAGCTGCTCGACGTCCAGGACGTCTACCACCGGCTCCTGCGCAATATCCTCGATATCGAACACGTGCGCGTCACGCCGCTCAGAACAATGCCTCCGGGCGTCATCATCGTCGCCGAACAGCTGCTCCCGTCCGATATCGCCCTTCTGGACCTCAAGAAGATCGGGGGCATTGTCATCGAGAACGGATCCACGGTTTCTCATGTGTCAATAATCGCCAAGTCACTCGGCATTCCCGCCGTCATCAATGTTCCCGGCATCCTGTCCCTCGCCCGGCCCGACTCGATGCTCATTGTGGATGGCTACCAGGGCAAAGTGATAGTGCGGCCGTCGCCGGCCTCCGAAGCCCGCTATCAAAAGAAACTCGCGGCGCTGCCGCCGCAGGTCCGCTCCTGCAAAGCGAGAAAATGTTTCACCAAAGACGGAATTTCGGTGCGGCTCGAGGCCAACGCGGGCTCGCTCCTCGAAGTGAAGGAGGCCCTGCGCTGCGGCGCCGATGGCATCGGCCTGCTTCGCACCGAGCTGTTCTATCTTTCCCTCAACCGCCTTCCGACCGTCGACGAAGAAACGTCCTATTATAAGTCGATCCTTGCTCTCTGCAAGGACAAGCCCCTCACCATCCGCATGCTGGACGCCGGCGCGGACAAGACGCTGCCATACCTCGGTTTTCCCCGCGAGGAGAACCCGTACCTGGGCATACGCGGCGTGCGATTTCTGCTTGAACACCCGGACATCCTCAACAACCATTTGACAAGCATCCTGCGCGCCTGCGCCGACGGCCGCTCAGTGCGGATCCTGATTCCCTTTGTGTCGCTTCCCCAGGAGGTGGATGCGATTGCCGGCGCATTGCAGGATATCGGGAAGAAGGAGGGGGTCGCGCGGTCCGGGTATTCGCTGGGCATTATGGTGGAGGTGCCGGCCGTTGTCGTGTCGCTCCGGCAGTTCCTCGACAAGGTGGATTTTCTCAGCATCGGGACCAACGATCTCGTGCAGTACGCATTTGCCGCGAGCCGTGAAAACAGCAGGCTCGAACGATACCGCACCGCCTCGCTACGAGTACTGTTGGAACTCATCAGTCAGGTGGTCAACTCAAACGACAAGTACAAGCGCGACATCACCGTATGCGGCGAGGTTGCGTCGGACCCGGCCCTGGCGCCCTTCCTGATCGGCCTGGGTGTACGCACCCTGTCGATGCAGACCTCGGCGCTGCAGAGTGTGTGCAAGGAAATTGAAAAACGGTCGCACGGTGATCTGGTGAAGATGGCGAAAGAGTTTCTGGAGAAATAGGGACAAAATCCGAGAAGAAGAAGCGAGGAACGAGAATAAATATTAGCGATTTCCGCTTTTTGCTCGATTCGCGCTACCTGCTACTCGCTTCTCTTCCTTACACGCACCAATCAATAGATTGGCGCCGCATTTATCTGACAATTGACCAAGTAATTTGGAAGAGAATTAAAACGCCTCTGGATGCTTCGCGTGGTGCTGCGTGGGTGTACCCGGTGCGGGACCGAAACGGCTGCTGCGCGCACCATTGAAACGGCAGTGGAACGGAACTAAGCATCGGTCAAGAAGACTATCGGGGATTATAGTGGCGTCTGTTCGTCGATTTTGGTCATATAGGGTACCCGCGCAAATTGCCAGAGCTTATCTTGGATGCAATACATATGGCTTGAGTGAATGCATTATTTGATCCGCAATTAATGCCGGATGGAGCGCTTTAGTAGCCTCAGTCGTCGCATCAACCTTTTCACCCCGTTTGTTGTAAATACCGCCGTAAACGGTGTACAAAAGAACTTTTGAAGATGTGCCGTCCTTGGACGCGATAAACTTTTGTATGCGGGGATCAACTTCATTTCCAGCGCTAATCGCGCTAAATACTATTGAAATCTTGTACAAAGCCGCATTTTCCTTGTTAACATTTGCAAGCCCAGCCTCTTTAACTTTGTAACCCAATTTTGTAAGAGTATCGCTCAGTATTCTGGAAACTGCTATTTCCAAGTTGCTCGTGTCTTTAAGAATGAGAACGGCTTTCTTCTTGGGTTTTTCTACTTTTTTAGCATCGTTCTGAGCAAAAACAGGTACGCAAGCAATTGCAAATATTGCCCAAAAGCTCATAGCATATTTTCTACACATTTACATGCCTCCAAGGATAAATGTACGTTCTCAACAGGTGGTAAAATGCTCGTGAGCGACCCGCCGGAGAACCAAGGGTGTTTGCAAATGCGGACGGTCACGCCGTTTCAATGGTGCGCGCAGCGGGTGTTGCGGTCTCGCATCAGGTAAACCCATGCCCTTGCTCGCCCCCGGCAGGAAGGGCGCAATGGAGGCACGCGCAGCATCCAGGAACAGTTTAATTCCTTCACTAATTCCTTGGTCACTGCGGGGAACACTATATCAGCAAATCCTGCGCATCTTACCTGCATGTTTAGTAATATAAATGCTCCCGTCCCGCAATCAAAAATGTAACTTGTTCGCGCCCAGAGGCGCGGAAAGGAGTAAGGCATTTGTTGAGTTGACAATTTCACCAGAGAACCGTATTATGTCAATTGAGCGCTGCCGCGGCAAATTCGGAAACGGCGGCCTTCTTGTCCGGTTGGCGGTGCAGACGTACGGGATTGCGTCACCCTGTCTTATGGTCGGTTGAACCTGATTGCGACCGCATTCGATCGCACAATTTCGCTCGGCAGGGTTATTTTCCCATCTTCTTGTTCCTCGCTTAACAACTTCCTGTACAAAAGTCGCCCTTTCAAGGTATAGATTTCAATCGCGCCTGCACCATCAGGGACATTAATTCGTCTGCTGAGGCCGGGACACAGCAGGAGGCGTTGCGATGGCGTTGCGTTATGCGGACCGCGAGCGGTTATTCCGGATGACGTGTTTGTCAAAGAGACCAGCTTAAACAGCTCGCTTCCCGCCATGCAGAAACCGCCGTCCGTCCATTCATTGTTGTCGGTGACGGTCACCGGACCGGGCGATGACCAGGCCCCTTGCGCATAGCCGAGGTGGCTGTCGTTTTGGATGCATCTCACGAGCCCTGTCCACGCCTTTTTCGCGGCCGGTTCGAATGCGCTTCTGTCAACAAGGCCGTTGTTGATGGCGTAGAGTATTTCGTAGCAGAAAAAAACTGATCCGCTCGTCTCCTTGCTGGGATATGCGGCCGGGTGGTTGATGTCGCTGCGCCACAGGCCGTCGGTCGTGTCCTGATATTTGACGAGGCTTGTTACATGCGCCTGTATCATGGATTCGAACCATTGGGTGCCGGCACGGCCTTTGGGCAGGTTCTTATGGATGAGGCACAGACTGCCCGACACCCAGCCGTTTCCCTGCGCCCAGTAGTGGATGTCGGGATCGGTAGAACATATGTTGAAAACGTTGCTGCCCCACAGGCTGTCTTTTGCACAGTAATGGTGCCGGCCGGCGGTGTTCTTGTAGAATTTGTAAAGCGAATCGAACATCACGGTGTCGTGCAGAACATGGCCCGCGTAGGCGAGGCTGGGCGCGGACATGTACAGGTGATCGAAGATCGGCCACACGGGATCGGTTTTGTTCCCGCCGAACGGGGGCGGGTCCACATACGCCATATATTGCGAGCTCACCGTGGCTGCCTTCACTCTGTGGAAATTGGCGGGCGAGGTGTCAGCATCGAAAACCTCGAAGTATGCGTGAAAGCAGCACCAACTGTCGAAATTGCTTTTTATGGTGTCGCCGTGGTTGCCCACATTATTGCCGTCGACGTTGGGCATCCAGTTGTAATAATTGCCCCATGCAATCGTGGTGTCGAGGTACTTGCGGTTTTTTGTCATCTGATAGACGGCCATGACGCCGTCCATGAAGGTGCCGCCCTGCCAGCCGCGGTCCATCCTGCTCGACAGACGCGAATCAGCGACACGCATGCAGACTTTTTCGATGCTGTCGGAAGTGAATTCGGGCTGGGGATGAGCGCTTTGGACGAAGAGCAGAAGCGACAAAAATGAAAGTATGGATGATTTCATGGAGCCCCCCTTTGTATGGGGATAATATAACATAACGACGGAGCTACCGTGCCGGACTACCACCCTATTTTCCTGCCCCAAACCACAAATTCGAGACCGGGGAAAGGGGCGGGAAGGTGAGCGTCTGTAAAGAGACTTTCCTTAAACGTGCGCCCGCTTGCGAAAAACCGAACTACCTTTAACATTCCCCGTTACAAATTAATGTAACAGATAAACACCTTACGTATGCGGAATCATCCGCAGAAACAGCCATTGCCCCTATATTTATAGGCGGAAGAGACTTGCCCGCACCGGGAACGGAGCTTCCATTTAAGCAGGATCTTTTAGGAAGAAAACCCCCTTTACCAGACAGGAGAGCGTATGAAAAAATGCCTCAGTCTTTCGCTTATTGCCTTATTCAGTACAGCGCTGTTCGGCCAGACCGGGACATGGCCCATCAAATTCCATAATGGTACCAAGATTTATGCCGACAGTGAGATATATGTCTGGTTCATGGTGAACGCGCCGGCTAACGGTCATATTGATAAAAACGGCGTTGTGCAGCCGTACAAAACGGCAGATGTCAATGCGGCCGGACATTATACCCGGAATGGAATAAATTATGCCCCGTACGCAGTCCGTCTTTCCGATATGGTAAATTTCAGGTGCCCGACGATTACCGGTGGCGGGCGTATTTATATGTCGGTCGGCGCTCCCCTGTGCCTGAATGTCACCGACAACGGGTGCGCGCTTCCTGATCCCCTTAATCCCAATGACCCTAACCACAACATCTACTACGATTGGTTCGAATTGACCTATGGCTATAATGGAACACCCTTCGGAGGAAATTCGACCCAGGTCGACCTTTTCGGTTTCCCCTATGTCGCGACAGTATATCAGTCGTCATCGCATTTCTTGGACAGTTGCGGCTACAGCGGAATATCCATGCCCCAGGTTATGAAACTCTTTAAAGACAGTATGTCTGCTCCTTTTCAGGCATCCATACAGCCTACCCGCGTTTTGGCGCCGAGTATGTCAAGTCAGTTCGCCCCCGGAGGAGCATACGCTAATTATTTCCAACCCTATATTGATTCTCTCTGGGCGCTCTGGTCAGCCTCGCCATTCACCATCAAATATGGTGGTGGTACCTGGACTTTGTCTGCAAAATCCACAGACACGCTGACCGTCACCGGCACAAATTCTGGACTACTGGGAAAACCTACCACGCAGGGAATTTGGGGCAACGGCTTTGGCCCTATAGGCATAATAAACATGGTGGCGCCGCTTTCCTCGGCAATGTGCCGCGGCGTGGCGCGAGACACCAGTTGGTATAATAATCCTTCCACGTATTACAAGAAAAGCACTTACAAGAGTGAATATGCCGAACTCCTGCATAAAATCGCCATTCATAATAAGGCCTACGGATTCGGCTATGACGACAATAACAACCAGAGCTCGGTCCTGATTCTGGGCAACTCGCAACCGCTCGACTCACTCGTCATTAATTTCGGATCGTTCGAGCCGCTTAGCACCATCGCGGTTGTTCCGGAGCAGAAACCGCGGGCGAGCTTGCACGCGATCCGGATGGGGACGGACAATATCGTTGTCGTTCAAAGCGCAAGCCCGATTGAAAAGGTCACGCTGGTTTCCCTCAATGGAAAATCCATGCACCGGAGCTTGCGGGTTGACAATAATGCGTTCAGCATTGCGGGACTTTCGGCCGGCACCTATTATGTACGGATAACGGACAGGCGGGGTTTCACGACAACCCAAAAAGTTTACAAAGAGTAAACAGCCCCAGGATACTTGCCGTATTGCTGCAGCGGCCAATCAACAAAGAGAACTCGCTGGTCTTTATCGAAGGTGGAATTGGGGCGGTAGGAAGATTTTTCTGTTTCGCAAAGCTCAGGTTGATTTTATCCGCCATTTCGGTGGCACCATGAGGAAAAGATGAAAAAAGTGCTTGCGGGTTGTTTGTTGATCGCGGCATTTGCGGGGACGGGTTTTGCCCAGACCGGCGTTGCGATTTCGGGCAGGGTAACCGATACGAATGGCGTTGGGCTTCCGGGCACGATAGTAAGGCTTGCCACCCTGGCGCTCGAAACCGAAACGGACACAAATGGGGACTACGCATTAGGCAGCGCGACATTGAACGTCCGGAATCTCTTTACCGCAAAGACCGGTGCATATTCCAAACCGATCTTGTCATCAGGGAAAGTGCTTTTCACGGTCGGCGACGATAATGCGCGCGTCCGGGTCAGCGTGTATGATCTGAGCGGCCGGTTTGTGAGCGACATGCTTAACGGCAGGCTTAACAGCGGGAACTACTCGGTAGCACTTGACGGCCGCAACGTTGCCGTGCAGCCGTATGTTCTTAACGTGAACATCAACGGCGCATCGCATACTATGAAGTTCACCCCGGTTGGTTTGAGAGCGTATTCGGGATCACATACCGAGAGTGCGAATTCCTTTCCGCGGCTCGAGAAGGCAATGGTGCTCAACGACACCATCAAGGTAACAAAACCGGGATATTCTATCGGCAATCTGGCGGCGGATGTGTCTGGCGGAATATTCAATTTTACGCTCAAGAAGACCTCGACATGGAACGGCGACACAGCCGCCTTCTGGGGTAACGCGAGCACCTATCCCACGAGCGGGATTCAATATGTAATTCTTAACAGGACCAACGGTGCGTGGCCGGACAGCAAGATTTACTGGAGCGATCAGCAGGGCGGGACCAAAGTCCAACTTTCCCAGCAGTCCACGTTCCATGCAACAGCCAATGGAAGGTTCTACATTTGGATCGCGCCCAACGACTCAGGGGGCAGATATTTTGATTTTATGGAAATTAATATCAATGGCCTTTCCTGGTATGGGAATTCCACCCGGGTGGATGGGTGGAGGCTTCCGATAGCCTTCCGGGTACATAACTCCAAAGGAAAGGATACGGCGCTCGGCGATTCCTACGAGATGTTTTATCAGCCACGCAAGGCAAAGTTTGATGAATTCGTAAACGAGTCTCCCAAGGAGTTTATCGGGCTTGCTATTCACGATTTTGCCAACATTTGGGCGCCTCATACCTCGCCGGTAAACATCTTTGGAAAGAGCGGTCCTTACGTCGACTATTATAACGCATATTTGGATTCGGTCTGGTTAGTAAGGAACTACACTATTGCCAAACCCACCGCTATTGCCATTTTTGGGTGTATGCCCGACAATGCATTTCCCGGTTCACTCGACATGTCCAGCAGGGCGCCGCTTGCCTCCGCGCTCACCCGACATGTCGCTACTTTGGATTCTGCAACAATCTGGCAAAACGATGCCTATTACTACAAAGCCCCGCCTTGCAACTACTTTTCAAAGTGGTGCCACCGCCGGTCCATACATAATCTGTGCTACGGTTTCGCCTACGACGACTATGGCACCCATGATGCGTTTGCCGCCATGGACAATGTCCAGTGGGTTGCGATTGCGATAGGGTGGTGACGGTTTATTTTGATTCCGGCCGTGCTTCCTTGTTCTTAGCTTCGCTGTGCATGGGGCTCACAACATGCAAAAAGATATCGGTACAGAAGTGAGACAACATGGCAGACTCCAAGCCACAGTGCCAGTAAAGCCAACCGAAGGCGCTTCCTGCAACACCATTGAGCGTTATGGCGCGGATGACAAGCATGGGGGTCAATGGCGTGATGCTTCCGGTGGCGGGCAGATGTCCCAGCCCAAAAAGCAGAGCAGCCAGGAGGATCGCCGTCCAGTAAGAGCCACTGGCGGGCATGCCATTGCTATTCTTCCAGAATAGGCCCAATATCCAGACCAATCCTGAAACCAGGAATAGCCGCATGAAGATTTCTTCATCCAAGCCTCCGTAGAATGAGGCCAAGAACCGTTTCCAAACAGGCATGTTCGCGGCACTCTTGCTCAGAGCCCCGGGCACATGCGAAGCGAATACAAATCGTTCAAGCAGCGCCATGAGCGCGAAGGAAAGTGCCGCCAGGGCAAGAGCCGGCAACAGAATCTTCAGCAGCGGAGCCGACAAAGGCCCTCTTGTCAAGATCGCCTGAATATACGGCGCCCCAAGTCCAACCGGCCGCGCTGCCAGCAAGCCTATGCCGGTTGCCAAGGCGATCAGTAACGCACTTTGCACAAAACTAAGCAACCCAAGCACGGGCAGCGGCAACTTGGCCTTTGACAGCTTATCTCCTGCCAGGGCGAAAGAATAGGGAAGTATGGCAACCGCTCCCAACAGACCTAACCCCAGCAGCACGAAGAATTCTGGAAAGGGAAAGCTGGACATTATAGTGATCCTTTATTGGGGACGCATGGTTTTGTTCAGATTTATAGGGTAGCCGCCGGTACGACTGCGTTGCGATTTCGGGTGGCCGCGGCTTGACGGCCCGCCGCGCTGATATGCCGGACTACGACTGCATTTTCTTTGATCTTTCTCGAAGAACCCACCGGTCGCGGACCAAGGGTGTTTGCAAATGGGGACGGTCGGCTACCCGGCCATGAAACAATCACTATGCGTCGTTCCTGATTTCTTAAAAGGAATATGCTAGTCTTGCGCCGTTGGGCTGTAGCTCAAACCTGAATCCCCGGTCCGGCGCCTTTAATTCCCTCCCATAGTAGTGCAATGCCGACGCCCCCCGAGTCCATTTCACCACCCCTATTATTGTGCAAACTGCCCCGGTTAGCCCGAGAATCGAACCGACGAGCCCGTCAGGCGTATCCCACAGCACGCCCGCGCTACTGCCTGCTTCGTAACCGTGCATGTGCGGAATATTAACTACGAAAAGCGTGGCTCCAACGATAAACGTGGCGCCGCCCGCGGCGGTGAACACAATGCCCGAAATCTTCTTCTTTGCGTAATAGTCATTCTCCTGGGCGGCTTCACCGGCGTCATCGGCAACAATCTTGCAGGGATACGTGAGAACAGCGAGACAAATGATGGACAGAGCACATTGACGAATCATTCGTTCTCCTTTGTTGACTGCTCTTTCAGAGTATTCATTTCATCTCCCCATTTTTGGGCTCATGACGTGCGGTTGACCTGCCGACTCAGGAAATGCGCCCAAAGGGTACGTTCGGGCCCCGCGTTCGGCCATGAGTTGAACCGCTAGAAAGTCTATTTGTCCGCAAGGCGTTTCAAAGGCTTTTCATAATGTGCAAGCAGAGAAGGTAAAGGATCTGCGTCACCGTAAAACGCTTGCGAGTCGTATCCGTTTTCGGGTGTCAATCGCGTCACTTCGCGAACTGTATGAATTGCCCCTTTCCCAACAATTGATTTCCAGCTAGGAAAGCAGACCTGGCCAATTTTGATATGCTTTTCAGATACTTTTCCTAATATGTTCTTTCTTCTATCGATTCTCACTATATCAATGTGATTGTCAATTGGATTTTCCAACAAAAAATTATACTTATGCAATATTGTATCCAATTGGTTATAAGTTATTGCATAATATCTTTTGTCCAATTTTCTTGTATTTCGTTTAAAAAACCTTGAAATGTTGCTAATTTCTTCGTCGGATCCTTTGCTAATGTGTTTTGAACCAAGCGTTTTGACAGCATAGAGGTCTTCAGCGACATCGACGGTAAATTTTTCGAATGCTTTTTGAGATACCGTTGGAATTCTGTTTAGTTTTTGAAGATGGTATAGTGAAACAAGAAAAGCTGTTCTCTTGTTCGCGTCGTGGAACGGATGGTTCTTTATTAAACCATAAAATAGGGTCGCGCAGATATCGAGCGGATCAGTCCATTTGTCCTTATGTCCAAACCCAACATATTGCCGAGATACAGCAGAATGCAATAAAGGTAAACTTTTTGGCCCTATTCCGCCTAATCCTTCGTTTTCTTGGTAAAAATAGTCAACAATCAAGAAATGCGCCTTTATCACCTCGTGGATGCTTATGAAATTAGGCCCAGAGTAGGGATCGTCATTTCCAATCTTCTTGAGCCATCTTTCGTATTCTTTACGTATTTCCGGAGTTAGTTCAAGCATCCATTTTCCTTTCCAACGCCGCGCCAACATGTCTGACTACGACCGCACTTTACCTTTGCAACTCACGTAATCTTGTATAAAGAGCCAAGCACCTGCAAACCAAAGCTGTTTGCAAATGCGAAAGGTCATGATTGAGCGCGTAGAGCATTTGTTTATGTCTTTGACTTAAGGTAAAGAAGCCATTGTTCCGTATTGTTGATTTTGTTTTGAACTGAATTTGGTATATCTTTGTTATGTCCCCAAAATGAGGATAAGACTTGACTTCTTATATCATTATTATCATTTAAGTATGTACGGGAGGCTAAGACTGACATGTTTTGTTCTGAAGTTTTCATTGGAACTAAGTAATTATACAAGTACCCTCCGAAAGGATTTTCAATCTTTTGGGTTTTCAATAATTCAATTGCATGATTAACTTGAACGTTGGCCTTGTCGGTTAGTACGCATGCCGCAAATTCCAGAGAATTACACAATTAATAAGCTTCAACAATTGGTCTTCCTGCAAAACAGTTCTTTTCTAAATAATATTTTCCATAATTTATCACCCCTCTCAGAGGAAGTCCTGATATGAATAAATTACCTTGCAAATTGATTAGAATTGAAAAGAGGATTACCCAACATAATACATCTTTAAATTGATTTTGATATTCACAAGGGATGGCTACAACTATGGAATCTGAAATTACAATAAATTTGATTGTTTCGATGATGTTGTCAATCATGATATTTGTCTTTTCTTTTTCTGTTGCAACTTCTATTAATTCTTTCTTGGCCAATAAAATAACGTCCTTATCTATGCTGGATAGAAGGGGAAGAACATTTTTGGCAATATCCTCAGGCTCATTCTTCTCAAGAAGATTTTTATAACCCAGGATATCCAAGTACGCTATTAATCCGATTTGGGTGCTCAATTGTCAACTCCTTTCTTAATATTGCTCTAACCGGCATTAGTCTTCAACCGCCCTAAGGCAACATATCGTCAACCGAAACAATAGGCTCTATTGTGCTGTAATCATACCCCGCTTCCGCATCTCCCTTAAATCTACCTCTCCCACCGCCCGAAATCAATCTTCACTCTTGCGAAATGGGTAAACCCTGCTCTTACCCCAGCCCCATATACTTCACAAAATCCTTTGCATATCCTGTCGCATTCGGCTCCCTTGACCCGAACAGTTTCGGGTCGAGTCGGCACAGGTGTCCCAATCCTACGCGCTCGAACACGTTCCGCACCCTCTGATCCTGCGGCAAATCGGTTTTTACGAACGCGCTCAGCCTGTCTATTTGCAAGTACTCCTTTTCCATCTTTCCCACCCGAAGTTCATGATCGAGGCGCGTGCCTTCCGGCGTGCCGGAATTTGTGATGAACAGAAACGTTCTTACAACGGCCGCGCCATCGACAATCTCAACGAGCAGGTAGCCCACTTTTTCGCCGAACACCTCAAAGGCGGCCAATGCCCGGTTGTTTGCAAGCGGGGCGAATTGTTTCTTTTCGAACGCGAAGAAGAGCTCCGAGTGAATCGTGCCAAGGTTGCAGGTGTCCAGCCTTTCTCTGAGCCGTGAAAGCGCGTGGGACTGTATGCATGCCTGCATGGGCAAATCGGCGAAGTCGGAGGTGCTGCCCAGTTCTGCCGGCGTAGTAGCTGCCCATCTGATTCCAGCGCCCGCTACCGCCAATCCTATTCTGCAGGCTGGCCGAGGTTTGCCGTCCATGGACACGACCCTCGATTCGGGCTTGACCGGGCAAATCCTCATGGATACCCGGCACTGCAGAGCGAGTCCCAATCGATGGGAATCGAAGCGCGGAGTCGGAAGGTACATTGTCTGGTTCACTCTGTTGATGCTCATGCAGGCCGCCGTAGCCGCCAATTTGAGCCAACGCATGCACTCGTCGTTGCTGGAATCCATGTATTGGGAGAACGGTCGCAATTGCTCAAGCATGGATAGCAATGCGCCGGAACTGCGGGGCAACTTGAGCTTGGAGTGGGCGGCCAGGGCATAACCGGCCGTGGAAAAATCCTCCAGCGAAACGCTGTCGTAACCGGGCATCACGGGCAGTGTGAACGCTTTCAAGAGAATCGAAAACTGCTTACGTACCTGTTCCATGACCCGTCTTGGGACCCGCGTTCCTTCGGCAGGATCGATTCTCGGCGGGTGAAAACGCGCCATTAATAGGGCCATGCTTTCTTTCTTGGGGAGGTTGCGAAATAGGTCCGGCATTTCCAGAGCGTTTAGTACTCGCTGAAGAGATTCCCGGTAGCGCCTCTCTGCCTCAAGCTGCGTCAGATGCGCTTCCTGCTGCCGCCTGAGCCGCAGGCGCTTTCGGCGCTTTGCTTCACTTTTGCTTGCCATAGTGCTCTCCCCTTTAATATAAAAAAAGGCGACGCGCAAACCGCCGCTGGCGTTTGGGGAAGATATTTTTGCTTGGGCAGGTTGACACCAGGCTTGCGTTTTGCACAGGTTACCAAAGATTCCCGTTGCTCTCCCCCATTTCCGTTTATCATATTTCTCTCAACACCTTAGCTCCGCGGTCTTCGCGGACCTATTCTCCAATCTCAAGACTGTCCTTCCTACACGAGTCGTCCTACTACACGTGTCGTTTCCGCAAGTTCCCGTTTTCATCAATCAACTGACCTAGCTCGGGCATGATGCCTCCCCGCCGCTTCCGGCAACATCATGCCGGAGGCTTAATTCACCCTCATTTCTTGAAAGGAGTTTTTCATGTCTGACCAGCAGGATTTTGAAGCCTTGTTGCCCAAACTCAACGCGCTTGACAAAAAGTCCATTCGCAAGCAGGACATGCCCATCGACCAGGCGGTCAAGGAGGGCGAGATCATGGCTGCCGCCGCGACGGCCGATACCCCGGCGCTCACGGCCGTCGGCGCGGACCCGGCAAAGATCGCCGAGCTCGTGACGGCGACGGGCGCGCTTCGGTACAGCCAGGCGGTTTACACTGCGGCAATAGGCGAACTCAAGGACGCTTCCAAGCAATGGGCAAGCGAAGAGCCGGCAGGATTTGAGCTTCGCGACGAGCTCCTGGCAGCGGCGGCGTTCGCGTTGCGCAACGTCCCGGACGCCATGAAAGCCGTAAAACGGATACGCGAAGGATCGGGCGGGGCCGACATGATTCAGGATCTGAGCGCACTCGCGGAGCTTTGCAAGAAGTACCCGACGCAGCTTTCGGCAATCAAGTTCGACACCACAAAGATCGATGCCGCAGTTGATAAAGCGGGTTCTCTGGGCAAGCTGTACGCAAAGGCGTTTGTCGAGAAAGGCACTACCGTTGCCAAAGACCAGCGCGACCGCGCGTTTACCTACATGCGTATGTGCATGGCCGAAGTGCTTGCAGCGGCCGAGTATGCATTTCGCAAGGACCCTGCCCGCCTTTCTTATTATCACAGCGCCTATAGAAGCCGACAGACGAATTCGGTCGATCCTACACCTTCCCCAACGCCGGCTCCGGAGCCTGCACAACCTGCTGCGGCAAAGTAGAATCCCTTCTACTTCGGTTGCCAAGGGCTGGGGTTACCTCCTCAGCCCTTTTTCTTTGCAAGAAAGGTATTGTGGAAGAGGTCAAAAGGGTTCAGGCGCTTGAGAAAACGCGTCAGGCGCGCGATATTTTGCCTCAGGCGAGCAAGAGAAGGGCGTCAGCAGGCCAAACAGTTACCTCAGGTGGCTGGACTGCCGCCTCAGGAACAGCCACTTCTGGTTCGGGCGAACATTTTTTTGCGTTGGACTGCCGAGATTTTGCTTCAGGCGGCGAAAAAAGTGGTTCAGGTGGCCGGACCGGTAGCCTCAGGAGACCGAAAAAGTGCCTCAGGCGGCCGGAAAGTTGGTTCAGGAGCGCGGACAGTTGCCTCAGGCAGAAGTTTTTTTGCCTCGGGCGATTCAGAAAATGCCTCAGGTCATGAAAAATTCCCAAGATTCGACTTCCTGAGGAGTCAGCGGCGTCGCCTGACGAGGTTTTGGGGCGACCTAAGGAGAGTTTGAAGTGGTCACGAGGTCGGGAAAGGCGATCAGGGGGCAATCAGCAGTCAATAATGGCGGTTGAAATGCCTTCAAGGGCTTGGCTTTGTTCCTCTGCAAATATTGACAATGTGGTTAATAAAGAAATTCAAATGACTCTGGGAGCTTCGCGTGGTGCTGCGTGGGTGTGCCCGAATCAGCGTGGAATGTCGTATTCTTCCTTGAGAACTTGCAGATCTTTCCGGAACTCATTTGCCATTTTCATTGTATATATTCTTGCAATTAGCCCTTTGTTCTGCAAATCAACAAGCTTTTCCAAATCGCCCAATCGCCTTTTCCATGGAATTCCATCCGTAAAGAGAATTAGAGATGTGTCATGGCGTTTCTGTTTCAGAATTTTCTCCACGTCGCCGATCACGTCTGTCATCTTTGATCCCGTTGCGCCATAACCTTTGACTTCGACAAGAATGATTGCGTCTGTTTTGTTGGGAATTGCGAAATCGCATTTTGCTGTTTCGCCATTCGAGCCTGCAAATTGACACCGCGACTCATAATTGTTTTCTCCAAAGACGCTCTTTACGATATTTTCGACAAAATCCTCCAAGTTCCGGCCTCTGGTTTGGCCACGAATGGCCTTCCCTCTGCCGGAGCGCAGTCGTTCAATGAGAATATCACTCCATGACAGGGGGCGGTTGACGATTTCGGCCATTGCATCTAGCAATCCCATTTCGGACAAGGCCCGAATGTACGTCTCTTTGTCTTTCGTGTACCTGGTTACTCCGGTTCCAGCATTTCCAAGGTGATCTTTTAGGGCCAGCTCCATATCATCATCAGATATGCCGAGGAAAAGGCGTGCTACCAGTATTCCCGTCTTAAAGTCGGAATCCAGAAGTGAGGCAATATCGTCAAGGCAATATTGCGGCTTTGAGGGCAGGGACCGAATTTGTTGGATCGCTCTAGCCGAAGTGGGGTCTTCCCAGCTCGTTTCAAGCGAGCTGAGCATTTTCACAATTTCGGGCAGCGATTGTTTCTTTCGTATCATTATTGACCAACTATCAGGTACTCAACCGTGTCGGCGCGAGTCACGTTACTATGTGTTCCAAAGTGGTAGCGATGGTTCTTCGAAAAGGTTCGGACGCTGCCCTTATAGCGCTTCATCAGTCTCTCCAATACTTGTAAATCTGGAAATCCATTGCTGCTGTAGGATAGGACAATCTTCTTGGTCCTGAATGCATGAAAAAGGCGGGTGAAAGCGTCCACAGCCTCGGAACGGTAGCTGAAGGGAGTGTGACGCTTGACAATTTTCTTGGTTTTCGTTGAGTAGTCTATCTCTATGCCTTCCCAATAGCACGAAAGCCCTTCAAGGAAGTGATAACGTTTAATGTAACAATTGTCATCAGCCCTTGGCACGTATGGTGGATCCAAGTAGACTAGATCAACGGGCTGAACCCCTAATTCAAACACGTTCCCTCGAACGGAACGATTCGTATGTCCGTTGTCAAAACAGGCGGATTGAATTGCGCCAATTTGTTCCAGGAAATGTTCTTCAATTGAAAGCCGCAGGTCCCGCCGACCATCATCATAATTGCTAAGGTCGCCGGTAATTGTAAACACTCCCCGAGGTTGTTTTTTCAAACATGCTCGTAGGAGTGCAGTCATCGCAATTGCTTGAAGATGTGGATCGGAAACCAGGTGAATATTGTGATAGATTCGATCCAGAAAGCACAAATCATCTGGTGTATAGTAAATGTCTCTGAACGTCTTCTCAATGAAGTGGTGGCTATTGTTCGAAGTCTTCAAAATTTTCTTCAGTGTCTTCCCATCAAGGTGTTTTCCGGGATTCTCAATAAGGGCGAGACCAATTACTGTCGGAAAATTCAGGAAGTCCGAAGCCACTACGCGCTTGCCCATAGATTTTAGGAGATATGCGACAGCGTTACTTCCGGCAAAAGGATCCCAAGCTGAGCGAAAATCAATCTTTGAAATTACGCTATGAATCCAAGGCAGGAGCTTGGCTTTCGAGCCCATGTATCGAAATTTCGGGAACTGGGTGACGCGTTCAGGCATCCCTTGAAATGCTGCCGGGAAAAACAGCGTGGTTTGCGTTGCAATGTCTTCGACCGCTTCTTCCCTGGCTCTCAAAGGCTCCACTTCAAATGCTCGCTTTCAGAATCGATTCTGAAGAGTTAATGGGACAATGACAGCAGTTCCTTCTCAAAACTAGCTATTCCTGCACGAATATGCAAGTCCCGCGCCGACGCACAGAACAAGACCGTGTGCCGGGCACTTCAGTGCCGGTTTAACCTTCTCCCTGGAGCAAAGAACCTGCGCTGAGAAAGTCACACCCCAATGGGTTTACCCTCTGAATTCCTTTTCAAGAACGGAAAGTTCATGCCTATGGCCATTTCGATTCTTTTGAATATTCCCGCTTCATCTTCATTGTGCGTTGCAAGGGTTAGGTAGTAATTCATGTTGTTGTGGTTCTCAAATACAATCCATTCTCCTGTTAGTCTTTTTGCCTTGGCCCGCTCCTTGTAACAGTTGAAAGTTATTTCGTTTGCAACAAATCCAATATATTCATCATCTATGCATCCTGATTTGTTCAATCTATTTGCTTTCTCAAACACTTCTTCTAATCTCTTATTGCCGCCATGCTCCATTCCAAAGTGTGCTCCTATATTCTTGACAAAGTACCTTGCCTCAGTATAGTGCTTCTTCATGTATCCCTTCAACTGGCCTCGTCTAAACGGCACCGCCGTCTTGGTGAGTGTGCCTTTCCACACCCCTTCAAGATACTTGACTTCGTCCAGTATCGAAAAAACATTATAGTATCTTTGCGCATCTTTGATAAGTATCTGGGACAAGAATACAGAACTCATTCTGCTGATATCTAATCCATAAAACGCTTGCTGTTTTGCAGCATATGATTCCAACATTTCTCTAGAAAATGATACTCTTATCATAGCCTCTCGCAACGTAGGCACCAGTTTGCAAACCAAATAGCTCGCTATGCGTCAACCCGCATATCATGCACTTCTGTCCGGGTATAGTATTTTCACCGAAACAGAACTCCGATCATATCTAGGCCTCCATTTTGCCTCGCTGTCCGACCCTCAAAGAGGTGTTCCCACAATATTCAAAGAGTGTTACTTGCTTTCACGCCGATTGAAGTAAGCCTGACCAATATACGGCCATCTTCCCTTTTCTTCTTAATTACTAGTCCATCATTGCCAAGCTGTTCGATGCGCTGCTTGACTTGTTCCATCGGCATGTTAAGTTGGTCGGATATTCCTCCAAAGCTCCTATTTTTATCCTTTGAACCGTTAAAACAGGACAATATCTTCAAGTCATCATGATCCAGCCCCAAACAGGAATGCTTGTCTGACTTCTTCTCTGTCGTTGGAATAGCCTTCGGCATACTTCCGATCCTTCTTCTAATAACGGCGACTAGCTTCTCCTTCACACTTTTTGAAAAATCAGTGTCAAATCTCAATATTCCATTTCTCCGGCTGAATCTTTTTTGGTTTAATCTTATTTCCGTATAAGTAGAGTAGAATCTCGGTGCGGCGGCTTCAGGGTCCGGAGTATTTTCTGTCAAGTTTCCCGACAGGACGTATGCCCGTTTCCCATACCTGCCCTTCCCTCAACCCCCTCGTCGAACCGGAAG
>Ga0182027_10004349_pt1 | contig 21994 bp, 18 predicted proteins | sample 712E1DmetaG_FD_121300 | JGI IMG/M metagenome (GOLD analysis project Ga0182027, IMG submission 121300) | Permafrost microbial communities from Stordalen Mire, Sweden - 712E1D metaG (Illumina Assembly) | ecosystem: Environmental > Terrestrial > Soil > Wetlands > Permafrost | place: Sweden... | reverse complement strand
TTCGGAATAATCGGCTGTACTTTGGGCCTGGAAGTTTCTCTAAGAGGGGATTTTGCCGCGGGGCCGTCGATCATTGCAACGTTGCTTACATTGTTGCTCCTTTTCGCAGGCGTGGCACCAATTGTTAAAAAGGCGAAGTCATTCAGAAACAGATAAAAGTCTTACTATTTTCCTTTCCGTGAGGTTGCCGTGCGCTTTGCACAATTCAATTCCAGGGTGATAATCGTTTTCATTATTGCAATGGCCGCGGCAGGCAGCGCGAAGGTAAAATCGTCGCTTTTTCATTCAATGCAATCGTCACGTAGCGCCGTTTCCCTGAAGAATGTTCTGGCATTGGAAAACAGGCTCAGACCTTATTTGGAGCGAAGGATCAATCATTCACCCGCAACCGCCCAAAACCAGCTCAATGAAAGCGATTTGTTTTTGCTCGCCAAGCTGTGGAAAAGCCTCAGCCCGGAATTCAGGCAACTGTACCAGGAAGCGACCCAAATTCCCTCCGGGGACACCTACTATGTTTCGCCGAGCGGTCATTTCGAGGTTTACTATACGACCAAAGGCGCCGACAGAATAAGCGCGACCGACAATTATGGGTTCGGGGCGGCGGGCAACTGGCGGACAAAGAACAATCAGCCCAACGGCGTTCCCGACTACGTTGACGAGGTCGCGTGGGACCTCGACAGCGCATGGTCGATGGAGATCGGCCAGTTTAACTATATCCAACCCATTCCCTATACGGATCCGACACATACGTCCAATAAATTTAAAGTCGTAATCGCTAATCTGGGTGAAGGCTATTACGGCGAAACGTATCCCGGTGACACGGTCGGGTCGCACGGATTTTCAAGCCACATAGAAATAAATAACAATTGGTCGGGGCCCGATTGGGCCGGGACCGGATACGATACGATACCCTATAACGGGGCGCGGGTGACCTGTCCGCACGAATTTTTTCACACGATCCAATACGCCATGGCGTGGAACCTCAGTTTTGCCGACCAGACCCCGGATTCTTTCCCGTTAAGCTGGCTTGAAGGGACCGCCGTGATGATGGAGGGCCTGGCTTTTCGATATGTCTACGATTACATCCAATACGCTTCCGACTATTTCGACGATCCTGCCATCACCATGCTTGACCCATCGGACACGAGCGAAACGGTCTATACGAATTCGCTGATAACCAAATTTTTGCATGAACTTGAAAGCCCTGACCCAAAAAATGATTTTATCCGGCATATCTTTTTTGACGATTACAACGCTCCGGTCAACTTTTACCAAGACCTCCACTCGGTGTCTTCATCGCTGGGAAAAAACTGGGTCGACATTCTAAACGGTTTTCACACCCAGAGTTTTTTTACCGGCTCCAGGGCGATCACCAGTATTTTTTTGCAGGACTCGCCGTTGCTTCCTCAATGGAGCTACGGCTACGATTATTTCAACGCGGCCCAGACGCTCACCAAACAGGTCAATCCATATGCCATGCAGCTTTTTGCCTTGCAGCCCGCGCAATCTCAGGGCGATACCATGGGCTTTGTATTCCAGGGAGACAATTTTTCTTCCTCTTATCCCGCATGGTCCGCATCCTGCATCCTTGAACGACTTAACGGAACGGATTCCATCGTGCATTTTTCATTCTCAAACAACACGCTCGCGGCGCTGGAAATCCCGTCCTGGCATTCCCTCCAGGACGCGCTCGTGGTCGTGACGAACGGCGACATTGCCGCACGCCATAACGCATCGCTGTCCTTCCAATTATGTCCGATAACCTATCCGGCCGGATCACAGCATACTTTTAGTTCCATGACTCCAACCGATACCGCCATTGTCTCCTTGAAAGCGCAGACAGCGCTTCGTTGCTCCCTTACGGTTACGGCAGTGACAGACGATTCGTTACTCGCTATAGCGGCAAAAAACCGGCTATTTCCGGCGACGGATTTATTTGCCGTTTCCTTTCCGGCCACATGGTCGTCCGGTTCGTCAATTTCCCTCGCAATAAATTCCACAACATCGATTCAGATTGCCCCGCAAACATTGGGGTTGTATGTGTGGAACGGCGCGGCATGGTCAAAGGTCCCGGACACGGTATCATTTACGCATCAGAGCTTGCGGGCAACGGCGGCCGTCGCGCAGCCGGGGGTTTATTCCGTGTTATATTCATCAACCTCGGCAGCGGACGCGGTGGCGGTCTATCCCAACCCGGTACATTTGAGGGCCGGTTCGTCCGTTAAAATCGCGGGGAAAAATATCCTTGACATCTGGGTCTACGACATCGGCGGCAAAATGATTTCACGCGCAACTACCGGAGCCCTGCCGTCGCCCGCATCGCTTCCGGAAAGTTCGTCGGGCTTTAATTGGCTGCTCACTAATGCATCCGGGAAAACGGTTTTTCCTGGAATGTATTACGTATGCCTCGATTATAAGGACGCCGTTACGCAGGCGGTAAAAAAGAAAAAAGAAAAGATCCTTGTCATTCCGTAAAATACCGGAATGCCACCTTCGCGCCCGTTAAAAAAGAAACACCCCGGTTCAATTTTTTAGGTTTACTCAATAACGATAGATTGAACATCGGATTTATTGCCCGATAATCCCAGGGAAGACGTTTCTCCCAGCCTGGTATTGTCATTGCCGAGGATTACCGGGACGAGTTCGCAGCTTTGAAGCTGCACTTCAATGTCAAAATCCAAGGGATCGGACAGAAAGCACCGGACAAGGTCCTTTATTTTTTTAATGTTGTCCGTATGGGGGAGGAACGCCTCGAAAGTTTCCCTTGGCAAAGGACCAACGGACACGCGGAATTTCCCCGAAACATCCCACTTCGTGGTCCCGAGCATTGATGTGACCCCGAGCCGGGAATCGACGCCTATTTTCGGGGGGGCATGGATCGCGACCCATCGGGGCATATATTCCTTAATGTCAACTGGCAGGCCGCCGAAGAAATCGGAGAGCATGGTAACAAGCGCGGCCTTTCCCCTGCACTTTGCCGTGAACAGGCCCGCATAGGCCAGGAGCTTGAGGTTTGCTTTTAACGAAAGGCGGTCGGGGTCGATGCCCGACAAAAACGCGGTCCTGCGCACGAACGGGTCGGCTATGCCCCCGGACAATGCGCGGACAAAGCGGTATTTTTTCCATGACCGGAAGAATAAAACATACATGCGATTGTTGAAAATATTCAGAAAATCAATGAGGGGCGGCGCGTTTTCTTCGTACCGCAGGACATATTCTGAAAAGTAAACGGGAAGCGGAGACGATACCCCGATAAGACCCATAAACGAAAGAATGAGCTCGATATATCCTTTTTTTTCCCGGACTTGCGATATGTCGCTTGCGGGGAACGCCAGTGACGCGTTGGGAACGCACCGGATTTTACCGGCCCCGAAAGGGTCCTTTGACCCTTCTTTCTGGAAGTTTTCCTCGAGCAGGGAAAGGGCCTGGAAAAAATTGAAAAGAAAGCCCTCCGCTGCCAGGCGCTGGACGACATCGAGCCGTTTCGCTAAATCGGCCATCGCGTTCCTTTCAACGAATTCCAGCGGATCGTCGCTCCTGAGGGTTTTAAAACAAAAACGAGTTCTAAAAAAGTATTAATGGAAACATACTGGGCCAGAAACTCTTTCAATATTTGCCCGAACAAGCGCACGTCCCCGGAGTTAAGGAAATTGGCCTCCGAAAGGGACACGGTGAATTCAATGCCGCGTATTGAAGAACCATTGACAATGTAATCAACCGGTTTTGACGTCACGTCGATTATTGACTCGATTTTTCTCCCCCGGCCCTCCGAACCGGACCAATCGTACAGGCGAAGAAGCGCTTTAAACGCGTCCGGGGAAGCAAGCGTGGTCAGTGTCGAACTGAGATGCGAGAGAAATGTCCATAAATAATCGTCCTCGGCGGGCGGGGACAACGGAAGCGTCGGCCGTGTTATGTTTGCAAAGGTTACATAATCGGGGAAATTGCTGCCCGGTTTGTTGATTCCTCCTTCGCGGAGTTCCTCCCGTGGAAGAATGCCGTTGGTGCACCAGGCCTCAATAGAACAGTTTTCTTCCCGTATTGCCCTGTTTTTTCCTCCGGTGCCGTTGGAAAGGAGTTCGCCCCCGAATGACAGGTAAAGGTCGCGTTGTTGATGCGCTCCCCTGCGGTACTGGACCGTAAAGGTGTGCGCCTGTTTCTTTTGGTCCGTCTCAAAGGAGTAGAGCGGCTCATAGGTGTTCCGTTCACCGGTTGCCCTGTCTATTCCAACCACGGAAATAATACTGTGCGTAAATACCGACGAAGGATATGCGGCGTCGGCAATCACGCGATAATCGGTTTCGAGTCCGCTTACGCACACCGGATCGGTGTCTTTTTTGAAAATATTCGCGGCCGGCGCGCAAAACATGCGAAAATTGTCTTTTGTGAAGGGATTTTCAGGTGGAAAATCAGCGTTAAAAGAAAGGGCGAAGGAAAACCGTTCCGATGTATTATCAGGCGCGCCGATGCCGTCGAGTCCGTTGAGGTCTACAAAAAAGAATTTTTCCGGATACGCGAAATATTCCAGCACAAGGGAATAGCCCCGGAAGGAACGGGAGTCCTGGGGAATCAGCGATTCATCGGCCGAAAGACCGGACGGCGTCACGGCGTTTTCGGGGGCGATTTCAAAGGAATTGTCTGTCGCGCCGAAGGAGATTTTGCACGACTGCACCCGGGTGGTGAGGTATTCGTGGAGCATGAGCGCCGTCGGCAGTTCGGCATGCAGATAGAGGCGCAGCGGGCCGAGCGAGAGATTTTTCCATTTGACGCCCGGGCCGAGCCTGAAATGGAAGACAAGCGACGCTTTTCCTTTTGTGTCAACAGACTTTTCAATTGAATCGAGCGTTACGGGGGCGAGCCGCACGTCGGCGGTCGTGGTGAACCGGCATATCGCGTGTTCGGGACCGACAGGATTCGACAGGAGCTCCGATCCGCGCGGTAGCACGCGGGCCTCCTGCAAAAGGCCTGCCCTCGGCGCGAACTGGACAATGGCCAGGGCGGGGATTTCCTTGAGGAAATTCGGCCACATGAGGTTGATAAGGCTTTCGGTGAGTTCCGGAAAAGAATCATCGATTTTCTCCCTGATCCGCGCGGCCAGAAACGCGAAGCCTTCGAAAAGCCGTTCGACGTAAGGGTCGCGATCGCCGACTGCGTCGATATTAAGAAACCGGGCCCGGTCAGGATAAGCCTTTGCAAATTCCTTGCCCGATTCATATAAATAGCGCAGTTCTTCTTCGTAATATTTTTCAATCATGGATTACTCCGGTTTTTTCCACGGCGCGATTGAGGAATTTCCCATGCTGGTGAAGGTGGTCTGAAATCTTACAAGGCCTCCCTCGCGCAACTCCGCGGAAAGGATAAAAACAAGTTTGAAATCATTGGCATCCGAATCGCGGGGGACCACTTTAATTTTATGCAGCCGGGGCTCGTATTGCTCGACCGTACGTTTAATCGCTTTTTGGAGCTCCTCGATTCCATGGGGCATTTTCCGGTAAATTTCGGAAATGTCGGGAAGACCGTAGTCCTTAAGATGGGGAAGACTTCCTTCACGGGTATTGAAAAGCCGGTTCAAATGGTCCATAATTGAAATCAGGCGCCGGTTTTTTACGGCAACGCTGTCGACCGGTGCCTGGTCCAGAAAATGCCCGGTTATGCTTTCGAAAAGTCCCTGGTTCATGCTATCAAAATATAATTATCTCCGCAAAAAACGTAGATATTTCGGAAGGGTACATTTACAAAAATCTTATTCGACGGTTAAAATCAGGGAAATCTTGTCTTAATCCTGTAAATCCCGGTTAGTCTTTTAACATTTCGTGGAATAAAGTCATGAGTGACTTTTGCACTAAATCAAGGTTCGTGCCGGTTTCTTCCCTGCTGATTTCCTTGAAATAGATGCTTTTATTTTCGGTAACATTAACAATAGAGCATTTATAGGCGAGTTTCCGGTGGATGCCGCTTCCGTAAGAAGGGTGACGCGCGCTGTCGGCCGGCTCGGTCGTCCCGACTAATTGGGTATGCGCAAGTCGGACGTCGTATATAATGCAGGCATAGCCTATCGCAGCCGCCAGCAATTTGTCCCGGATCCGCCGTGGAATACTGTCTATGGGAGTGCGGACGAAAGAAAGAGCATTATGGAACATTAACGAAATACTGTCGCTCAATTCAATCCAGGCAAGCTTTTTGTCCCCAATGACATATTTCAAGTCCCTTAAAAAAGCCTCTTCCGTGCGTTTTGTATCGATACTGTGGTAACTCTGGCCGGTGTACCGATTGTCATAAAAGATAGTACTTTCGGTCACAATCGGAGAGCAGTAACCGAACGTCCCGGCGGCGATGGATGAATAGTGAAATGATGGCGCTCCGCTTCCGAGCGCGCGTGTAGATTGACAATTAAAGAACACCACCGACGCGAATGCCATCAGCGCTGTTGGAAAGATCTTAAAAACCGTTGTATTCAATGTGCTCGAAAGGTCCTATCGGCGGTCCTGTTTATCAATGGACCTCATAAGCATCAAATGCTTGATCTTGCCGATCAATTGAATGATCAAAACAACCGTAATGATGATAATCAGGCCAATGAGACCGATAACGATGGGCAAATTATTTTTTGACACTTTTGGCGCGGCCGGTTTTGGACCGTTTTTGTCCGCTTCCTGGATTTGGGCCGCAATTTTCTGAGAGGTTTCTTTCCGCGACAATACGGAAGCGCTTTCAGCGCCTGGGGAAACCGGCACGGCGGTAACCCCGATTTTCTGGTGCCTGACCGATATTTTTTCAGCGCCCGGGACCACGAGCGTGTCTTCCACAAAAATCCTTTGATTTTCCCACAAGTGCGTATATAAGGTAATATCGTTAAGACGGATATAAAATGGTTCTTTCATTGATTCGGCGATTTTATGAAAACAGTCCCAAAGGTCAATTTTTGCGACCACGACGCCTTCAAATTTTTTATGGCCTTTAGGGGCCTTGTGAAGAATGGGAACGCTCCAGAATAAATAGTAGCGGCCATTGTCTTCTCTCATAAGCCCATCATATTCTTTTAGCGACTTGCTGACCTGAAGATACCATATTTGTCTAGCGACGTCTTTCTTTGCGTGCACCGGTTTTTCGCCCCTGACCACTTCGCTGAGCACCTTGCCTTTGGATGTGGTCATCACAAGCGAAAACAGCGGTTGATGTTTTTTTAAAGTCTTGATAAAATACGCGTCAATGTGCTTCACATGCCTGCTTTTAACACCCGCCGACGCCGAGCAGGCCAAAAAATCATTTTTTAAACCCGAGAAATAGTTTTCAATTGAAACCGTCAAAGAATCGGGCGAAGCAAAAACAGGCATGCAGCCGATTAAAAACAGAATCAAAAGGCTTTGTAAAATCGCGGAGGTATTACAAAGAAATCCTTTTCTCGTTTTTTGCATGCGCCGCCCCCTTCGAGTTTAAATTCCTCGTCCGTAGTTAACTATATATAGGGGCGTTTGATTTCGTCAACAAAAAAATGTTATCGAAGAGAATTAACTTCCCGCTGCCCCCGGGGTCCCGCACTGGGAGGTGACCGGCAGGGAATACGCGGAATTGACCTGGTTTATAGGCGTTTTTGCGGCCATCCAGTTCGAACCGTAATTATTATAGGCAGGGTCTGAAACCAGGGAATCCAGAACAATCGACTTTTTTGCGGTGCCGACATTCGGCCATTCCTGATCGTTGCTTCCACCTTCAAAAGCCACCCAGTCCATGGCCGTTGAGTCCTTGGCGCGGAGAGTGATCCAGTTGCCGGTAGAGGACAGATCCAACGCGCTTGCAACAGGATGGACGGCGTTTACCCAGGGAAGGCTTTTTCTGCCGAACACGAAAAATCCCTTCGATTTAATTGCGATGTTCGCAAAAAACCGGTACGTGCCGTCGATATCGAGTATGAGCGTATCGAAGGTGGAATCCTTGTTGAGCGGATTATAAGCCTCAACATATTCCGAATCGTTTGCCGCATACATGATTTCGGAAATAATGAGCGGCCCCTTTTCAATTTCAAACGGCTTTTTTGCGCCCATGGAGGCGGAAACAACGGTCGACGCGGGCGTGGCCGCAATGATACCGATCGCCATACCGGTAGTCACTTTCGTGACCTGGGCCGAGTAAGTAGCATTTTGACAAGCATAAAAAACAAAGGACATCGAACACCGGTACAGGGTGTCGCCGGTGGCGGAAATGCCCGCGATGGAAAGCGTCCCGGAGGCGCTGTCGGGTATGTTATCAATGGTCAGATAGGTTTTTGAGCTCCGCTTTTCGCAGACGTCGAGGGTTTCCGAATCGCCGAATACAAAAGAAGCGCACACGAGGTCTACGATGCTAGGAATATCGGTGATGTCTATGTAGATTGATCCGCGTTTAGGGGTGAGGGAAAACACTAAGGAGGTGACTTCACCCGCCGAGATGTCCACAATTTTGCTGGGGCTACAGTGGATGACAAGATTATTAACGTTTTTCGTCCAGACTTCGATTAGACGCGCCTTGCCCGCGGGAACATCGGACATGGTGCAGTTAATCAGGGAATCGCCCACGCTGAATTTAAATGCTTTCAGAATGGTGTCCATATCGGCGGAAGAAATACGGACGACAAGACTGTCCCAGGTCGTGGCCTCGGTTTTGCTTAATTTCGCAAGACCGTTTGTTTGTTTCGCCACCTGCGCCCACACCTGGATTTCGCCAGCGCCTTTACCGGATGAATTTGTCGGGGCCTTTCCGCACTGCGCGACGACAAGCGCCATTGTTAAAAGAACAATCATGTTTTTCATATGAACTCCTTTCAAGTAAATTCTTTTTTTTAAGACCTGTAAAATTATAAAATAAGCCGGTACTGAATCAAATGACATTTTTTTCACTTTTTGAAATCTGGCATCTTGCCCGCCGATGGCGGAAGACGGGAAGTTTTGATGTTCTTTATATGTAAAGCAGAATCCCCAAAAGGTAATAAATCGTTACGTACAACGTGAGGGGAATCGGAAGGTTTTGGTAGGCCCGCTAGAAGAAACCCCGTCATAACTCACTCTACAACAATGCATTACAATGTCTTTGTTTCCTTGTAGAAAGCGGTATTTTATTAATCTGATTGAAAAATGGGATAAGTAATGATATTTTATCTTTAGGAGGGTTTGATATGAACGACATTAGAAATCAATTTTATAGAGTTAGTAAAATGAAATTTATTAAATCATCATTTTCTTTATTTTCTTTTATATTTCTTTTAAATGACTTTCTAAAATTAATAGTTGTAAGCATATTTTTGCCATCATTTGCAATAGCACAAATCCATTCTGGAACAAGCTTTGTTGGTATCAATAGAGATATGGATTTCTCGGCAAATATTGAAACTAATAATTTAATTTGCCAAAGCAATTATTTAAGTTGTGTTGGTGTATATCCTTGCACGACCAAAACTAATAATATTGATTTTTCTGTTCAAGATAAAATGGTAAGTACATGTATTTGCCCTTGCGTTGCACCAGTAGTTTCTTCTCCTAAACCATTTTTTATTTCAAAAAAAGGGTTTTATGTAATGGATTTAAGTAACCCACTAAATTTATCTGATACTTCCCTGTTTTTAAAAATCGATACTATTAATAACCAGCAAGGATATTTAACTGGTTGTTATCTACCATTTAACGCTTTATATCCATCCGATTCAACGATTATAATAAAAACAAATGCAAATAACTATGTATTGATTCAAACAATGCCAGTATTGGATTCGGTTTCAAGGGGTGAGCAAATCGACGGTTGTACACCTTATTTTGGAGGATATAATATTCATTGGTTTTTGCAACAGAATGGGACAACGGATTTTAGTGGAGTTGATCAAACAAATATTGCTTTCAAATTTCCATTGCGAAACGATCGGTTATTTACCGTAGGCGCCGATAGGTACACGCTTTCCCGCAAAGCCTCCCTTATCATAAATGTTTATGACCTTAAAGGCAGATTAATCAAATCAATTGTCAATCAAAAGCAACAACCGGGCTCGTATAAATTCGAATTACCGACAAACTTTTCACATGGATCTTATATAGTATCTTTAAGTGCCGCAGGACGTAAAATTGACCGATTGGTTATGGCGGGGAAGTAGTTTCTTAAAAACCATTATTTCATTTCAAACCGCTATTTTTTCTTTCCTTAAAAAAAGGGCCCCTTTTTCGAGGCCCTTTTTGTTTTAACGCACCGTGTTTGATGTTATGCTTCTTTTGTCCTGCCTTCGGCCCATGCGTCGGCTGCCTGCAGGTTACCATCGAGGTAGGTCCAGGTGATTTTGCGATACCGCATGCTGACCTCTTCGAGGTGAACGTAGCGTTCTTTTGCCGGGTCTTTCACGTTATACATGATGGGTTTGACCGAGCAGACCTTGACGCCTTCCAGCTTGTGGCTGAAATACTGCTTCTCGCTTCCGGTATCGTCGATCTGGTACCACTTGAACTCGGCAGAGTTGAACGTCTGCCCTTCACAGACCGCCTTGTACATATACGGCGACGATGCGTCGAACGCCTTCACAAACGTAAGCGACTCGTGTTTCCGTGTTCCGGTCAGGCGGCCGGTGTCGGGGTCCGTGGGAATGCGGACTTCATGGTGGAACTCGAGAACTTCAATACTTCCTTCGCGCCCCTTGACATCAACGGAACCCTTGATATCCGCGCCCGTATCATCTTTGATCCACAAATATGCTGGAGTTGGCATTGTGGACTCCTTTCATTGAAAAATGGTTGGATTAATACATTGCAGTTTGTTTACATTGTAAAATATACAATCCTCGGTAAATGCCCGTGTGTGATCTACGTCACAAAAACGCATTTTTTAAAATTTATTTTTTTTCTTTTAAAACCGGCCTTTTTTACTTTCCTTTCGGCATCTGCGATACCAGCGACAGATTAATATCGATGCCTTCGATCTGGAAATGCGGCATGACCGAAAGGTTGACCCTGAAAAAACCGGGATTGTCCTCTATTTCATTGACCGAAACCTGCGCGGCCTTCAGCGGGTGCGTCGAGATAAGGTCCGGGCCCGGATCGTTCATTTCGGTGACGAGGCCCTTTATCCAGTCGTTGAGTTCTTTCTGCAATACCACTTTGTTTTTCGTGGATCCGATATTTTCCCGCTGGATAACCTTCAAATAGTGGGCGATGCGCGACACCAGAAGAATATACGGGAGCCGTGAATTGATGCGCATGTTGGCGGTAACTTTCGGATCGTCGTATTCCGCGGGCTTCTGGGTCGAATTGGCGGAGAAAAAGCACGCGTAGTTCCGGTTCTTGTAAAATGAAAGCGGGATGAACCCTTCCTGCGCGAACTCGAATTCCCTCGTTTCCGGGATGAGTATCTCGGTGGGGATCTTCATCTGGCTGCCTTTTCCTACGTCGTAAATATGCACCGGAAGGTCTTCGACTTTTCCGCCGGCCTCGGGGCCGCGGATCTGCACGCACCATCCGTTGTCAACATACGAGCGCACCATGTTCGCAGCGAAGGCGAAGGGTGAATTTCCCCACAGGTATTTGTCGTGGTCGGTTCCCTTGACATTTTCAATATAGTTGAAGTCCTTGATCGGCGACGTGTCGGGGCCGTAGGGCAGCCGCAGCATGAAGCGCGGAAGCATGAGACCGACGTAACGGGAGTCTTCGGTCTGGCGGAAGGAGTTCCATTTCAGGAATTCCGAGCGTTCCATGTAGTTGTGCAGGTCTTCTATTTTGGTAAGGTCCTGCATGGTCTCCTTGCCGAAAAATTTTGGACTGGCCGTTCCCAGAAACGGGCAATGGCAGGCGGCGGAAACCTTTGACACGTTCTGCAAGAGCGTGATGTCGGAAGGGCCGCTGTTGAATTCATAGTTCGACACGACGGAGGCGTACGGTTCGCCTCCGGGCGTATCGTATTCGCTGACGTACACGTGTTTGTAAAGCCCCGACTGGATGGTTTCGGGGGCGTCTTCAAAATCCGTCGCGAGTTCTTCTTTTGAGGCGTCAAGAATGTCGAGTTTGACATTCTTTTTAAAGTCTATGCGATCAACCAGAAATTTAAGGCTGCGCCATGAAGTTTCCATTTTCTGAAACGACGGATGATGAAGGATTTCATCAAGCTGCATCGAGAGCTTCCGGTCGATTTCGGCGATGTGATGGTCGAGCATCGCCTTGTCGATTTTATCCACCGACTGGGTTGAAGAGGCCACGCTGTCAATGAACACCGCTAATGCCGCGCCGATGCGCTCGTTGGCGTTACTCGACGCCAGGACCTCGGTGTTTTTATACTGGGCCAGGTCCACTGCCTGCTGGGGAACGGCGAGGTTCATGGTTTGATAGATATATTCCAGACCATGGGCCTCGGTCGCATTTTTTTCTTCGGTTTTTTTTGCTTCTGCTTCGGACATATTTTTTCTCCTCGTTGAGATGGTGGACACTCCTCTGCCCGATGATTTGACAAGGGGGTGTCTTCAAACTTTAATTCATATTTGTACGGAATTCTTTTTATGCATTACAAACATAACCGCCATTTTTTCAGGGTGGTCCGGAGTCATTTGCTTTCCGGGACGACTTTTTTTAGCTCTTCCTGCAACGATTTGACCGCATCGGGGTCTTTAATGATCGTTTCAAGCCTTTTTCTGAATTCCCGGTTATCAAGAAGGTTCGATTTAAGGTCCTTGAGCAAATTGCGCGCCGCGAGCATTTTACTCAGGGCCGGAACGCTTTTTGCGACGTTTTCGGGCTTGAAGGAATCCATGTTTTTGACGCCCATTTCGACGCTCAGGTCCCCGGTGCCGGTAAGCTTGTTTTCAACGTTATATTTGAGCTTGAGGTCCATGCTTTCCATGACCTGGGTAAAGTTGTTTTTGTTGATGCTGATTTTTTCACGGTCTGATACGCGGTCGCCTTTTTCCTTGAACGAAAAGTCGCCGACCACGAGCATTTTAAGCGGCAATTCGATTTTTTTCTTCGCTCCGCCTTTGCCCACATCCAATTTAAGATTGATTCGGGCAGGGGGAATTTCGTTTTGAAAACTTCCAGCCATAAGCGTCCGCCTTTCTCTAAACGGTTATGTATTTAATGAAAAAGCCTTTTTCGGGTCTATTTGACTGATTTTACTGACCATGACGTTCAATTTTTCGTGCATGGCCGCCTGGATATTGGGCGGCTTGTTCGCCTTTGCCATTTTAAGCACTTTTACCATGGCCCCCCAGGCCTCCACGGAAAGGTCCGGGTCCCATTTATCAAGATGATAATTGTTGATCTTCTCATGCAGCGACTCAAGTATCGAAAGCGCGATATCGGGCTGTTTCGCGGAAACAAGCAGATTGCAGAGCATGATTGACCGCCGGAAGTTATCGCGCTCGCTGGATGAACTTCGCAATGCGTTCTGGATAAGGTCGAGCGCTTTTTCAATATTGCCGCCGGCCGCCAGGGCCTGGGCCTCTTTCTTTTCCTGCTCGATTCTGTCGGCGCTATCGGCGGCGGCGCTTCCGGCGCCCGTTCCGCCGCCGGGCATGGAACCTGAGAATTGGGGCTGCACCTCGGAAGCGATCCAGTCTTTCGTGGCGTCGTCACACATCGGAGTGCCGTCTGAAAATGATAACGTAAGCAGCTCGGGGAACCGCTTGATCAGCATTCCCGTTTCAAAAAGGACCGCGCGCTGCAAATCCAAATAGGACCCGCCGAGGTTTTTGCAGGCAAGGGCCGAGATCCTTTGCAGTCCGAGGCAGAAATGGTTCGTGCCCGCGGCAAACGCCGTTTCAGCTTTGTCAAGAACTGATTTAAAGTCCTTGGCCGTCAAAACGTTCTGGAGTCCGGACAGGAGTTCAGGAGCGGGCGGGGCAAGCAAGGTCTTTCCATTTTCGGCCGGAGGGGCCTTTTCCAAAAGGTCCCAGCGAAGAGCGCGCATCAGGCGATAGCCCATGATTTTGTCGGGCTCCTTTTCGATAAGAAAGCGCGCGATTTTTTTTCCGGTTGTCTGGGCCTGTTTGGGAGTTTCCATCGCCTCCTGTGAAGCCGCTGACGCGCCGGCCGCGGCGGCGCTTTCGACTTTGGGCTTTGGTTTGCATTGCTTTTCCCAGGCGACCACGGCGCTGTAAAGACCGGACGGAAACGGGGAGCCTTCAGGGAATTTTTGTTCAAGAACGGCCTTGAGTTTTGTCAATGCCTGCAGGAGCCGATTGACATGGTCATAGTCCTTTTCTTCGGGCCTTTTCGCGAGACAATCGTTATAGCGCGGTTCGGCCAGCCATTGGATCGCCATCTGTTTCGCGCGCGGCCGGTCGGGAAACATGGCGTCATAATTCTGCTCGGCGAGTTTGACGAAACCGTCAAAGACGTCGGCAAAAGCGCCCCACTGTTCATTTTTCAAAACGACATAGCTTAAAAAACACAGGACCCTGATGTCTTTGGATTTTTCCTTGAGCAGTTTTTTACAGGTGTTCTCGATAAGTCCGTAGTCAATGGAGCCCAGCTTACCCAGCTCCGCTTTGAGGACATCGAAATCGCCGTCGTAATTGATGTTCTCGCCCATGGGGTTCTGCCCGGCAAGGGGTGTGGTAATTAAGTCAAGCAATTCCGAAATAGGGACCTCCGGGTAAAGATCTTCACTCTATAGCCGAATACCGCACACAATTCAAAATAATAAAATATTTCAATTGCCGTAAGTAAAATTTTAAAATTTACTAATTAGTTTTTATTCAAGGAAACGGGGAATTATTCTAAAAAGGCGAGAAATAGAGGTTTTGAAAGCGGATTACTCCATGGAAGCGCTGAGAAACAGAGCCAGCTTTGTGCGGGAAACCGGGTTCCTGAAAAGTTTGCGCAGCGACCGGTCCCTGATCAGGCGGACCCTTTCTCTTGTCAATTTGAGTTCCTTGCCTATTTCTTCGAGCGTAAATTGTTTTGAAAAATTGAGGCCGTAATACATCCGGAGGATGCGCTCTTCACGGCTCGTCACGTTTTGCAGGACGCTGTCGATGACTTTGCCAAGTTCGCGACGTTCGCTTTCCGTGTCCTGGTTGGGATTTTCGCCGATAACGTCCTGAAGCGTTTTAGTGTTTTCCTCGTCGATGGCGCCGTGCGAGGCGATCGGCGCATCCAGCGAAATCCCCCTTAATTTGTCCATGATATCGAGGATTTCCTGTTCATAGCCTTTAAAATCATCCATTGCCATTGTTTCAATATAATCGCCGAGGTTTTTGTCCAAGGCTTTTTTGAATTTATTTACCAGGGCAATTTTGTTGGTTGGTATCCGCACAAGCCCGGGCTGTTCAAACAGCGCTTTTTGAATGGATTGGCGTATCCACCATACCGCGTACGAAATGAATTTCACTTTCATATTAAGATTAAAGCGTTTTGAAGCCTTAAGAAGCCCCAAGTTCCCTTCATTAATCAATTCAAGATACGAAAGCCCGCGTCCGCGATAGCGGCGCGCTACGCTGACGACAAAACGCAGATTGCTTGTAATTAGATGGTCCACGGCACCGGCTCTATTTTCCTGGACCGACTTTACGAGCACGCGCTCTTCCTCATCGGTAAGGACACGGAACCGGCTGATGTCCCTGAAATAGAGTATTTCTGATCGCGGAAGCATGATTTTTTCCTATAAGCCAGTTTTATTAGGTGCCGCAATTAAACGCTTAATCATATTATACATTAAAAAAAAGAAAAAAGCACTATCTGTTTAAGCGATTTAATTGGCGCCACAAAAAACAAATATTTTTTTTTGAACCATAAGCGTAAATCGTCTTTCAAAATAGCTTGTATTTTCGGTATAATGCCTGTCTTCAGAAAAATTACATCATTGCACGCGTAACCCGCAAGTTCCTACAACAAGGGATTTTTTGAAGGTTGACATATTACAACTATTCCGGAATCGCTGACGGCAAACCGCTTCTTGTCGGCCTCAAGGTCAAAACCGATCCTGTCATTCGGCATGATTTTTACCCCCCGGTCGATAATTGTCCGCCGTATATGCGCCTTTTCACTGACCTCAACATCCGGAAAAATAATTGAATCTTCAACAACCGCCAGACTATGGACACGTACGCCGCGCGATAATACGGAACGGATGACATGGCCGCCGCTTATTATGCACCCCCCGCTGACAATGGAATCTATTGCGTCTCCTTTTCGCTTTTCGGCGCCTTCTCCTGAAAAAACGAATTTTGCCGGAGGAGATTGTCCAGGTCCTGTGCGGACCGGCCAGGCCTCGTTGTAGAGGTTGATTTCCGGCACCACGTCCCGAAGGGTCATGTTGGCGTCAAAATATGCCTCAAGGGTGCCGACGTCTTTCCAATAGGCATTCTGTTCCGGCGTTTCCCCGGGGATGCGGTTATGGGCGAAATCGTAGACATATATGGGATAGTCATGGAATATTTTTGGAATGACGTCTTTCCCGAAATCGTGGGAAGAACCGATAAGGGACGCGTCGTTGAAGAGTTCGCGGACCAGAAATTTTCTATTGAAAATATAATTTCCCATCGATATCAGCGCCATTTTAGGGTTTGTGGGAATCGGTTTGGGGTTTTTCGGTTTTTCCTCGAAGCCGATCATCCGGCCGCTGTTGTCCACTTCAATGACGCCGAAGGCCATGGCCTCTTCAATTGGCTTTTGTATCGCGGACACGGTTGCAACGGCGCCGACGTTCCGGTGGAAATCCAGCATCTGGGAAATATCCATTTTATAAATATGGTCGGCGCCGAATACCGCGAGATAATCGGGGTTCTCGTCTTCAATGAGGTTCATGTTCTGGAAAACGGCGTCGGCGGTACCCATATACCAGTTTTTGCCGGTGCGCATCTGCGCGGGGACCGGATCAATATATTGGCCCAGCATCCGGTTAAGGTTCCAACCCGACATAAGGTGTTTAATGAGCGAATCGGACTTGAACTGGGTCAGCACCTTGATTTTAAATATCCCCGAATTGAGGAAATTGTTCAAAACGAAATCGATGATGCGGTATTTCCCGCCGAAATAAACGGCGGGTTTGGCCCGCTCATTGGTGAGCGGGTGAAGCCGGGAACCTTCGCCGCCGGCCATGACCATGCCCAATACGTTCGGATAGCCTACCGTGGAACGAAACATTGCCATAGTGTCCCGTGAAAAGAAAAAAGATTGAAAGTACTATGGACTGACCTGCCAGAGGGCAGGTAAGAGTCTCTCATGCGCCTTTACTACGTCGTAAAGGCACATAGACACTCTAAAATAATTTCCATCAAGGAACAAACAAAGCATACAGTAATGAAACATCACCGGAACACGAGCCCTGACAAAAAATCCGAAACCGTGCGCGTAAGGGGGAGAAAAACGTTCCCCATGCCGAGAAATATAAGGGCGATTTCCAGGATAAAAACGATGCTTGCAAGAAGGAGAAAATTGGCGAACAAAAATACGATGCTTCCTCGCAGGCTTTTGTGCTTTTTGCTGAAAATAAGAAAATGTCCGAGCGCGAGGAAAAATTTCGACATGTACTATGACCGCTCCTCATTTAAACCGTATATGTCCGATAAGCGACAATGTATCTCCGGGATGCACGGAATTGACGAACATTTTTTCAATTGCGATGGTGCTGGATTTTTCTCCGACATTGACCGCGCAACCGAGCATACTGGGACGCGTTGATTCTGTGGATGTCCCGTTTGAATATACAAAAAAAAGATCGCCAAAAACCACGCCGTCTTGCGCGCCGCGATCGCAGATAAAAGTCTGGAACAAATACGGACTTTCGGTATTTTCAATCCGTTCAAAGACGGCGCCTTTGATGATTGTGCCGGGATCTGTGATTGTATCGATTTCCCGGCCCTGGATGCGAAAAGCCTTGTCGATCCTGTCTCCCTCGGAAATAATGTCCCAGGCCTTGAAAATAAGGGCGGTAAGCCGCGAGGTCTCAACGGCGGTGATCCTTGCCTTGGCGACCCGTCGGACAAGGTTCGCGGTTTTACCCATGAATTTTACGAACCGGTCCGAATGAATAACGTCAACCGTATCTCCGACGGCATACGCATTTTTTCCGAACACAGTAATATGAACATCATCGAATTGCTGATAAATGTCTTTACTGTCAGGCTTTTCGATGGCCGCGTTGCCCGGACAGATAAGGCCCCGTGAATCTTTGTCAAACCATAAATAGGCTAATTTGTCAAGATATTCGGAGGTAAAATAATTTTGATTGTATAAAGTGAATACCATGAGGGAATCCTTGATTTCGGCCTTGGTCCGTGACGGTCGAACATACCCGTTCGACGGGGCCGAGTCAGCCGAGGAATTGCCGCCATCAGCGGTTTCCTCCGCTGCGGCGGTTTGCGTGCTGTCTTTTGGGTGATGACGTAATTTTTTTGAATACGCCAGAAGGACCACATTATTTCCCGGCGCGTTGTCATTATTGGCCGAATATGACAGCTGTTCCTGGGAAGGATTTGAGGAAATGGAGATCAATTCCTGGGCGGGCAGTTGCTGCGCGTCCATGTAGAGCGCAACGACGATTGTACCGGCGATTGCGGAAAATAAGCGGCCCACGAGAAATTCCTTTTTGCAAATTCTTAAACCGGAAATCTATTTTATGGAATATGGAATAATATATGTTTTGGTACTGATTTGTCAATAGGTGTCTGTTCGAATTATTTAAAGAAGCTCCGAAAGGCGGAGTATGGCAATAAGAAACGCAAAAAAAAACCATACCATGGTGAAGCCTGTTTCAGGCGGCGTAACCGCCGCCCGGGGTTTTTTCGCGTCCGCGCTTAGGGCCGGGATCAAGACATCGGGCGCCCCGGATGTCGGACTTATAGTCAGCAAAACTCAATGCTCGTCGGCGGGCGCGTTCACCACCAATAACGTGCGCGCATCATCGGTTGACTGGTGTGAGAGCGCGCTGCCGAGTCCGTCGATACGCGCGATTTTCTGCAACAGCGGAAACGCGAACGCCTGCACCGGCGAGCAGGGAATGACCGACACCCGCGCCATCGCGCGCGGCGTAGCCGCGACCGTGGACGCGGCGCCGAAGTCGGTGCTTATTGCGTCAACCGGCGTCATCGGCCAATTTCTCCCCATGAATAGCGTCCTCTCGGCGATTCCCGGGCTTTCAAAGGCCCTTTCTCCCGCCGGAGGGACGCGCTTCGCACAGGCGATCATGACCACCGATACGAGGAAAAAAGAATGCGCCTGTGAAATGTCGCTGGGAAAGGGGAAATACCGGATAGGCGGCTGCGCGAAAGGGTCGGGGATGATACATCCGAAAATGGCGACCATGCTCGCTTTCGTGACAACGGACGTAAAAATCAACGCGGTCCTTTTAAACCAGGTTGTTAAAGGAGTAGTGGACAAAACGTTTAATAACCTTACCGTAGACGGCGATACGTCAACGAACGACATGGCGCTTGTGCTTGCCAACGGAATGTCGGAAGTGCGCGTTGAATCTTCGGCGGAATTGGCCCTGTTCGAAAGCGTCCTTTTTACCGTATGCAATACGCTGTGCCGGAAAATCGCGGAGGACGGCGAAGGGGCCACAAAAAGGGTGGAAGTGACGGTTGCCGGCGGAAAAACCTACGGCGACGCCAAAGCCGCCGCGAAAGCCATCGCAAATTCCAATCTCGTGAAGACCGCGCTCTTCGGCAACGACCCCAACTGGGGACGGATCCTGTGCGCCATCGGCTATTCCGGGGCCGATTTTTCCAGGGAAAAACTCGTGGTAAAACTGTGCGGGGTGCCCGTGTGCAAAAACCTCCGGCCGGTCCCGTTCCCTGCGCAGAAACTCCATGACAAGCTCGACCGCAAAGTCGTGGCCATCGACGTCGATCTGGGGCTCGGGACGCACAGCGCAATCGCCCATACATGCGACTTGACGTACGATTATATTAAAATCAATGCGGAGTACCATACGTAAATTGATCTCATCCATGACAACTCCCAATCTCCTTTCCCAGGCAGTTGCGCTTCATCGCGCTGGCGACCTGGACAATGCGGAAAAAAGCTACCGCGACATCCTCCGGGCGGAACCCGGAAACCCTGACGCCCTGCATCTTCTGGGCCTCGTCCGCAGGCAGCGTGGCGACCTTGGCCAGGCTTTGGAACTTTTGAAAAAAGCCTGCGTCGAACGTCCTTCAAATCCGCTGTTCATTTCCGATTGGGCCGATGCTTTACAGGAAAATAAATCGTTCAAGGAAGCGCTCGCGTGCTACCAGCAAATTCTGTTGATCGATCCCGGCAATGTGCAGGCGCTTGTCAAAAGCGCCCAAACGTATAAAAACATCGGTGATTTCGGGGCTGCTTTAATGAATTTGCAAAAAGCCCTGAGCATTAAACCGGACTATTCGCCGTCCCACAACGCAGCCGGCCTTGTCTGCGCCTGCATGGGAAAATTTAACGAAGCGATCGTGTATTTCCGGGAAGCAGTCCGGCTTGACGACAACTTTGTCGAAGCCTGGTCCAACCTTGGGAATGCGCAAAGCGCCGCAGGAGATTTTAATGCTGCAATTATTTCGTTTAAGGAAGCCCTCCGGCGCAACCCCAATTTTTTTGAAGCGTATTACAATATGGGCAACTGCCTCAGGGAAACTAATAATTTCGATGAGGCCATCACGTGTTATAAGGCGGCGCTTAACGTAAGGCCTGTTTCCGCCGAGGCCCTGACTAATCTGGGCGAGGCCCTGCAGACCATCGGCAACTTTACAGAGGCCGAAAATTATTACCGAAGGATTTTAGAACTTTCCGACAAAAAAAACTCGGTGGCATATAGCAATCTTCTCTTGTGCATGAATTACAATCCTGCGTATCCGCCTGAGCGCCTGTATGAAGAACATGTGAGGTTCGGCAAAACATTTTATTCGCCTCAAACTGGACCGAGGCAAGGCACCTGTTACGCAACGTCCCGAAAGAAAATACGCATCGGCTATGTTTCTCCGGATTTCTGCATGCATCCGGCTTCGCGTTTTATCGAGCCGATGCTGCGTTTTCATGACAGGGACGATTTTGAGATTTGCTGCTACTCTAACGTTGCCAGGCCCGATGAAATTACTGAAAAAACAAAAAAACTTGCCTTTCAATGGCATGACGTTTCCCACATTTCGGACGATCAGGTGGCGCGGCTGATCAAAAACGATGAAATCGATATCCTCGTCGATCTTTCGGGCCATACCGCCCGTAACAGGCTGCTTGTCTTCGCGAAAAAGCCCGCGCCAATCCAAGTGTCCTATCTTGGTTATCCGAACACTACCGGAATTTCGGCAATCGATTATTACCTGTCCGACAACATAATCGACCCCGCGGGACACGACCGTCTTTATGTTGAAAAACTTGTTTACCTGGAACGCTGCTTCTGCACCTTTATGCCCTATGAAAACGCGCCGCCTGTAAATGCTTTGCCTGTTCAAAAAACCGGCCACGTTACTTTCGGGTCCCTGCATACGCTTGCCCGGCTTAACGAGCAGGTCATTGACCTGTGGAGCAAACTCCTTCATACGGTTGTATCGTCTCGTTTATGCATCATACGAAACACGCTCGTGGGAGGCGTGCGGGAGCGCTTATACGCGGAATTCGAAACCAGGGGAATACCGCGCCAGCGCATTGACATGAGGAATACACTCCCTCACGGCGGGCATCTGGCGCTTTATCATTATATCGACATTTCCCTCGATACTTTCCCCTGGAGCGGGCATACGACGGCCTGCGAGTCCTTGTGGATGGGCGTTCCCGTGGTGACCTTGTGCGGCGACCGGCATGCTGGCCGCATGGTCTCGAGCATTTTAACGGCCGTCGGAATGTCCGATTGCATCGCGCAAACGCCAGATGAGTATATCGCCATTGCGCGGAAACTGGCATGTTCGCCGGATATCCTGCAAAGTCTGCATCAAGGGCTGCGCGCCCGGATGTCGCAATCGGTTTTGTGCGACGGGAAAGGTTTTACAAAAAGGCTTGAAGATGCGTATCGGAAAATGCTGGTGATTTGATAAGGGCCAAAGTACAGATTTTCAAGATTGTTTGGAGATGGAGCTAGTCAGGTTGGGGTG
>Ga0182027_10004348_pt1 | contig 21998 bp, 23 predicted proteins | sample 712E1DmetaG_FD_121300 | JGI IMG/M metagenome (GOLD analysis project Ga0182027, IMG submission 121300) | Permafrost microbial communities from Stordalen Mire, Sweden - 712E1D metaG (Illumina Assembly) | ecosystem: Environmental > Terrestrial > Soil > Wetlands > Permafrost | place: Sweden... | reverse complement strand
CTTCAGCAAAAGTAGATTTTCGCCTCGTCCCAGACCAGGAGCCGGATGATATCTTGAAAAAACTGCGTGCTCACCTTAATGCACAAGGCTTTAGTGATGTTTTGATTACGGACCTCGGAGGCGACACCCCTGCCCGCACCGATCCGGATGACCCATTCGTTCAATTGGTTTCAAAGACGGCAGAAGAAGTGTATGAAATGCCAATGCAACTCGTACCCTTGACTGGCGGCTCGGGACCAAGTTATCCATTTGTCCACGACCTGGGCCTCCCCGTTGTCACCGCCGGGCTTGGGCATCCCGATACGCGTGCTCATGCCCCTAACGAGAATATCCGTATCGACCTGTATTTAAAACATGCCCGCCATATGGCACGTATCATCAAAGAATTTGCGAAGTGAATTTATTAAGATCGTCTTGTGATTATTACAAGGTTATCTTTATCACAACAATAATAGCTTATATAAAAAGCCAACCCTCTATTTTTTCTTGCGTATTAGGGGACCCTTCAGGTTTGATTTTCTTTGAAGACCTTTTTTGTGTATCCTCAGACCCGGATTTTTAACAAATTTATTTTCTACAGGTTTTGTACCCTTCAACTCAGCGACTTCGTTCTCAGTTAAATGGCGCCAATCTCCGGGTTTCAGAGATCCTAAACGCAACGTACCGATGCCGATACGAACGATGCGAACGACTGGTAGTCCCAACAATGAACCGATTTCACGGATTTGACGTTTGCGTCCCTCACCCATGGAAAGGCGCAACCAGCATCCCTTTCCAGCCCCGACTTCGGCATAGACATTGGCAGGTGCTGTCTTATATCCGCCTTCGAGCACAACCCCGCGACGCCAGGTCGCTAGTTGTTCAGGTTCAGGTCGCTTTGCAACGAGGACACGGTATTCTTTTTGATGTCCATAACGCGGATGAGTAAGGCGATTTGTCAAATCACCGTCATTTGTCATTAAGATCAAACCTTCACTATCCCAATCCAATCGCCCAACTGGATAAAGATGTCCTGTCTCGGGAATTAGATCTCGGACGGTCTTCCTTCCGACTTCATCATCGACAGACGATATGATATTCCTTGGCTTATAGAGGGCAATATAAGTTAAATTCTCCCGCGCGGGTAGAGGTTTGCCATCGATTGTGATCTTATCTGAAATAGGGTCTGCTTTCTGGCCGAGGGTTGCCACCTTCCCGTTGACGCGCACACGCCCAGCTGTAATGAATTCTTCGCAGGCACGGCGTGAGCCAAAACCTGCTTGGGCCAGGAGTTTTTGGAGGCGTTCTGACATAATTCATTTCTCCAATATTTGAAAGCTCATCGGGTATGCGCCAAAAGTAAGGATATCAATATGTGGTTTAAATCGGTCGTAAAATGAAATTGGATCAAGCTTTTATCCCTTCAACATATCGTCATGATTGTTATCCGATTCAGTTAATTCCAAAGGCGGCAGCTCAGTGATCGAGCTTAATCCAAAATGTTGCAAGAATTCAGGTGATGTGGAATATAGGATCGGTCGTCCAGGTCCTTCCGTGCGACCAGACTCGAAGATCAAGCCTTTATTCAATAGGCTCTTCAACATGCTCTCAGAATTTACCCCTCGGACAGAATCAATTTGTGGTCGTGTAACAGGTTGTTGATAGGCAATCATCGCCAGGGTCTCAAGCGCAGCCCGGCTTAAGTGGGTTGTCGCCTCAAGGCCAAGGAATCGCTCGATCGTTTCTGCCATTTGTGGTGCTGTGGTCAATTGGACGCGCCCGGAATATCGCTGTAAACGCAGACCGCGGTGGATCAGAGTGGTTTCTAATTCCTTGAGTGCAACTTCCACCAATGTTGGATTTACATCCAGTGCCTCAGCCAGATGGGCCAGTGATACGGGTTCTGCGGCTACAAAAAGTAATCCCTCAAGCTGAACAGGGAGGGGCAGATCGTTGGGTTCTTTTTCGCTCATGCTATAATAACTTCCGTTCGATTGATAGTGAAATGGAAAACAAAAGCATTATTTTGGGTTTTATCGCTTTGGCATCAGCGAGTCTGGCTTGCTCAATCTTCATTGGCGGCCCGGTTTACTCCGACGCACCTCTTTCGGTTTCCACAGCCTCGGTGCAGGATTTACAGGCGTATATCGAACAAGCTGTTGCAAATGGATCACAAACCGGAACAATAACTTTGCAAATTACCGAAAGCCAATTAACTTCGTATTTGGCCTTAAAACTAGCATCACAAACAGATTCTTTGATCACCGATCCTCAGGTATTGTTACGTAATGGACAAATGATAATTTACGGCAAGATGGTGCGCGGTATCTTCACTGCGAATGTCAATATCACGACTCTTGTCAGTATAGACGAAAAGGGACAGCCTAAAATCGAAATTACACAAACAGACTTCGGCCCGCTTCCTGCTCCAAAGGGACTCGACGACTCTGTAAGCGCCCTTGTGAGCGAGGCTTTTACCGGTTCGATCGGACCAATCGCAACCGGCTTTCGTTTAGATAGCATTTCTATTGCCGATGGCGTGATGACAGTTACGGGTCAAACCAAGTAAGTCGGATTATACCAGTGGTTCAATTAACCTCTCCGCAGAAATCGTATAATACGCAGCGTTTCCTCTGTATACTTCTGTTAATTATATTGATGGCAGCTATCCTTTCAGGGTGTGAACTCTCACAAACAGGGCATACAGAAATAAACATTACGATAACATCGAATGGAAAGACTCAAAAAGTCAATGTCCCGTCCGGCAGCACTGTTACCCAAGCCCTCCAATTAGCTGGGTTTACCCCTGGCGACCTCGATAAATCTGATCCCCCATTTTATACAGTTCTGGTCGACGGCGATTCGATCAAATTAACTCATGTTGAAGAGAAATTTCAGACTGAAACACAGACAATCCCCTTTGATCGGCAGATCGTTCGGAACGAGTCCCTACCTGAAGGACAACAGAGACTTGTTCAGGCAGGCTTAAACGGCGAAGAGGAAATTACAACCCGTACCGTTTTCGAAGATGGGGTCGAGACTAATAAGACGATTGTCAAAACCGTTGTCTTGCAAGAGGCTGTTTCGGAAATATTAATGGTTGGCGCACAGGCATCGTTCGCGCCTCTACCCATTCCCGGCAAACTTGCATTTCTTGCGGCCGGAAACGCCTGGATTATGGATACCTCTACATCGAATCGGCGCCTGCTGATCAATACGGGCGACCTCGATGGTCGCATCTTTGCACTATCACCTGACGGCAACTACTTGTTATTCACGCGCAAATCAAAGAAACCAGCCGATCAGCAAATTAATACGCTCTGGGTGGTAAATACAAAATCATCGAGCCCCAATCCAATCTGGTTGAATGCCGCTAATGTCATACACTCCGCCGCATGGTTTCCAAATGCGACTAACACCGTTGCTTATTCAACCGTTGAGCCCCGCAGCACGGCTCCTGGCTGGCAGGCCAACAACGATCTTTATAAAGTAACAATTGGCGGTCAACCCCAAACCATCATGGATGCCAATAGCGGTGGTGTTTACGGATGGTGGGGTATGTCTTTTGCTTTTTCACTGGATGGCCGACTGGCTTACGCCCGTCCGGATAGCATTGGCGTGGTGAGTCAGGGTGGCGGCTATCTCGCACCATTAATGGATGTAACTCCACTCCAGACTCACAGCGACTGGGCTTGGACACCTGGTATAAGTTGGGGCGGTGACGGCAAAACACTTTATTTTGTAAATCACGCTGGTGCGACCGCGCCAGTAACAAACGAGGAGTCCCCATTTTTCGACCTTGAAGCAGCTTCGCTTACAGACAATTCAACAGTGGATATGGTGCAACAGGTTGGCATGTTTGCATATCCATCCTCTTCATCGGTTCGCTCCAACGGGCAGGAAAAAGCTTACTTGGTAGCATACCTGCAAGCTATATTCCCCGACCAAAGTGAGACAAGTCGATATCGCCTCGTCGTCATGGACCGTGATGGCTCAAATCAACGAGTGCTATTTCCCTCTGCCGATTTAACCGGGGTCGAGCCGCAAACTCCAGTCTGGGCACCACAGCCAATCCAAGGCCAATCCGGTGATTTTCTCGGGATCGTTTATCAAGGTAATCTATGGTTAATTGATAGCGGGAACGGGCAGGCATATCAAATCACCGGCGACGGTTTGATCTCAATGATAGACTGGAAATAATAATAAAAAACTTTTTCCGGGATTAACCCGGACAAAGCATTTCATGAGGTTTTTATGAGAATACTAATTTCGGGCGCGGCCGGGTTCCTTGGTTCCCATCTCAGCGATCGGTTGTTGAAAGACAGGCATGAGGTCGTAGGTCTCGATAACTTCATTACAGGCAGCCGAAACAATATTGCACACCTGATGGGCAATGAAAAGTTTACTTTTTTTAAGCATGATATTTCAAATTATATTTTCGTACCAGGTAAGATTGATGCGGTACTACATTTTGCATCTCCCGCAAGTCCGAATCCCCTTTCACCACTCGCGTACTTCAATCTCCCGATTCAAACGATGAAAGCGGGGGCACTAGGAACGCATAATACCCTTGGAGTCGCCAAGGCACAAAAGGCACGCTTTCTGTTAGCTTCCACAAGTGAAATTTATGGTGATCCACTGGTTCATCCACAGACCGAATCGTATCCGGGCAATGTAGATCCTGTTGGTACTCGTGCAGTTTATGACGAAGCGAAGCGATTCGCTGAATCTCTTACCATGGCGTATCATCGCCAACATGGAGTAGATACTCGTATAGTTCGAATATTTAACACATACGGTCCACGAATGGACCTTGAGGATGGTAGAGCACTCCCCAATTTCTTAAAACAGGCCTTGCTTGGTCAACCGCTTACAGTCTATGGTGATGGGCGCCAAACGCGTTCATTTTGTTATGTGGACGATTTGATCGAAGGTATCGTCTGTCTTTTAATGTCTGATGAACACCTGCCTGTCAATCTTGGAAATCCAATTGAAATGACAATGTTGGAATTTGCCGAAACTATCAATAAGGTGGTTGGCAGCAAAGCTGGTATTACGATCGTACCCGATGCCCGAAGTGCAAGAGATCCACAGCGTCGGCAGCCCGATATTACACGTGCGCGCGAGATCCTCGGTTGGCAGCCTAAGATCAGTCTCGAAGAAGGTTTGCTCAAAACGATCCCTTATTTCAAACAAAAACTGGACTTGATATGATCGGAGTATTAAATAATTCGGTCGAACGAAATCGTTTTTTAAAATTTATGGTCGTCGGTGCTTTTGGCGCATTGATAGATTTTGGTATTGCGAATTTACTCTCCCATTTTTTTAACATGCAACTTGTCTTTGCGGGTACTATTTCCTTTGCATGTGCGGTGGTTAGTAATTTTATTTGGAATCGATACTGGACTTATCCAGAATCCCGTTCTCGCCCAATAGCACATCAAATGGGCATGTTCTTCGCAGTCAACCTTGCCGGTGTTGCGATACGAATTCCGATCCTGCATTTCGTTGAACCTCCTTTTGTCAACTTTTTCCGATCTACTTCCCTTTTCAGGACGATAACTCCGGAATTCCTTGCAAGGAATGTCACTCTTGCGATGGCGGTTGGAATTGTCATGCTCTGGAACTTTTTCATTAACCGTTATTGGACTTATAATGATGTTGAATAACTAAGAGGCCGATCATGGCGCTTATACCCATTTACACCTCCAAGGGCGATCCCGAAGCATTTCTTGAATACCCCTATTTATTCAATCGTAATGGTGACTGGATTGGCTGGGTCACGGCCACGCGCGAAGTATATTCAGTCATTGGATATTATGTTGGATATTTAGGCAATGGACCGCGAATTCTTCGAAAACGCGCCACTTCTACACTCCGACCGCGCCAGGTACCTCCTCCTTTGCCGAAACGGATTTATCTACCCGCGACTATTCCGCTACCTCCAATGATGAGCGAATTATCGAGTAGTACTGTTGACGTATTGCTTGATGAACCTGAGCGCCTCCACACACTCGATGTCGGGGAATTGCGCGAAGATCTGGACTAGCGCTCCCGAGATAATCCTGACGGGCACGTAAATAGAGCTTGATTTTGGTAGCAGAGTCTATAGACACCAGACGCCCATGCCAACAACATTCAACTTGTACATTTTAGTTATTAATACTTTTTATTTTGTGATCAACCAATAATAAATCCAGAACAAAGTAACAAGAAGAAGTTGGAATCTTAAGAATATGACAAAGTCGCCAAAGGCCAAAACCGTACAAGCTTCCCGAATCAGCATTGCCCAACTTATGCAACCTGAACACGCCAATAATCTCGGCGACGTTCATGGAGGATGGATCATGATGTTGGTGGATGAAGCAGGAGCCTTGGCTTGTATGCGCCACGCACAAAGGCGTGTGGTTACTGTCGCAATTGATTCAATGGTCTTCCATAACCCCATAAAGATTGGCGAGCTGGTGCTCATTACGGCGGAATTGACTTATACAGGACGTACATCGATGGAGGTCGAAGTCCAGGTACAAGCAGAGAATCCGATCACCGGAGAACGTACTCATACAAATAATGCTTATCTCGTGTATGTCGCACTTGATGACAAAGGTAATCCGGTAGCAGTGCCACCCTTAATTCCTGAGACTGAAGACGAAAAAAACAAACTTCAAGAAGGCACGCAACGCCAGGCGCAACGGCTTGCTGCTAAAAAATGAGACATTTCCAAGCTTGGTTTAATAAACCATTATATCTATTATTGGCCTTCACACTTGTGGTCGGCCTTTTTACTTTCCGCGACTATGGCTTCACTTGGGACGAGCCGCTTTTCTACAAATATGCCGATGCTCTCGGCTATGCCTATACACCCGCTAATTGGGTAAGCGGACATTTTGACCTTAACCAATCTTATGGTCCCAGTGCTGATGACCATAAAAATCGTGGCCCAGCTTACCTGCTTCTTGCTCGGGAGCCGGTTTATTTTATTGAAAAATTTAATATAGATACCGGGTCGGCTTGGCACCTTATCAATTTCTTGACCTTTATGCTCGGTGTCTATTTTCTTTATCGGTTATGCGAACGTCTTGTTCAACCATGGGCTGCATTCGCTGCCTCTGCTTTATTTGCGTCCCAGCCACTTCTTTGGGGTCATGCATTCATCAATCCCAAGGATGTGCCCTTCCTTGTCTTTCTAACCGGCTCGATCCTATTTGGATTCCGTATGGTTGATCGATTGGGGAATTCAAAGGGGCAGACAGCTCGCCAAATGTCTTTACACATACTGCTGCCTGCTTTTTTCCTTGGTATTGCAACCTCCAATCGAGTACTTGGACCTTTAGCTGGTTTGCTCGTCTTTATCTATTTTCTCAGCCAGCATCCCAACTGGCAAAGAGTTGGTTGGATTCTTCTATACGGATTACTTGCAATAATAATTATGCTTGCCACTTGGCCTTATCTTTGGGAAAGTCCATTTCGATTTTTACAAGTATTCCAATTTATGTCGGATAATCCGACGGTCCTGCCGGTTCTATTCGGAGATCAGGTCTATCATGCCTACGACCTGCCTCGTCGCTATCTACCATTCTTCCTTTTTTTTACGCTTACCGAATTTGTATGGCCGTTCTTTTTATTGGGTCTCGTTGCTTCTTATCGCAAGTTAAAGTATGAATTTCCTAAACTTATCCAAGCCTTGCTTATCCTTGCCTGGTTTGTAATTCCTCTTGCATATACGCTGGTCAGCCGCCCACCACTGTACGATGGAATGCGACATTTTCTCTTCATCCTTCCGCCTGTTTTCATTTTTTCGGGGTTTGCCTTCGACTATATTATTAAGCTTATTAAGAAGGAGTGGATCAACAATCTGCTGCTTATCATAATCTTGGTGCCCGGTATTTTTGGGATTGTCCAGTTGCATCCTTATGAATATACTTACTACAATTCATTTATAGGCGGAACTGCAGGAGCGTTTCGTCATTACGAAACCGACTATTGGTTAACCTGTTATAAAGAAGCTGTTGAACAATTCAATCAAATGGGTACTCAGCCTCTGAAACTCTATGTCCACCGCGAAGCGGAGGTCGCACAGCCTTATGCAGCCAAAAACATAACGGTTCTGGATGAGCGCGGCGCCGAGAATCAAATCCATTCTGGTGATTACATCCTTATCAACACGCGCACTAACGAGGACCGAAAGTCCTTCCATGACGCCCCAACCATCTTGAGCATCGGGCGAGTTGGGGCAACTTTTTGCGTTATAAAGGAAATTCCATGACCACACATCGCGAACGTCTCGAGGCCTGCTTATCAGGCAAACTCTCTGACCGTCCCCCGGTTGCCTTGTGGCGCCATTTTCCAGTAGACGATCAATCGCCTGAAAACCTGGCGGAGGCGCACCTTGCCTTTCAACGAACTTACGATTTCGATCTCGTTAAAGTTACTCCTGCATCATCCTTCTGTCTCAAAGATTGGGGGGCGGACGACGTTTGGGAAGGTAACACCGAAGGAACCCGCCGCTATTCAAAATATGTGATTTCCGATCCGCATGACTGGGAACGGCTTCCTGTTCTCGATCCCTACGCGCCGCATTTCGCCAGCCAATTAGCCTGTCTCCGTCAGATCCGCAAAGGCTTGGGTCCCGATACTCCTCTTTTGCAAACTATTTTCAATCCCTTAGCTCAAGCAAAACACCTCGTAGCCGATGAAATGTTATTAGTTCATCTTCGTAAATATCCCGAAGCATTAATGAAAGGATTGGAAACCATAACGAAGACTACCCAGCGCTTCCTTGATGCAGCCCTCGAAACCGGCATCGACGGCATTTTCTATGCAGTCCAACATGCCCAGGCTGCTTTGCTATCATCCGTTGAATTCACTACCTTCAGCCAATCTTCCGATCTTACTTTACTTGGGTCGGCAAGTGATTTATGGTGCAACATGCTTCATATGCACGGAGAAAACATCTATTTCGATGTTCTTTCTAAATATCCAATTCATATTCTAAATTGGCATGACCGCGAAACTTCCCCCTCTCTTTCGGAAGCACAAAAAGGATTCAAGGGAGTCTTATGCGGTGGTTTGAGCCGTGATTCATTGGTGTTCAAGGGTCCTGCAGAAATTAAAGATGAAGCTAGAGACGCATTTGAGCAAACAAACAACAAACGGTTAATCCTATCCACTGGTTGTGTTGTCCCCATTATCGCGCCTCATGGAAATATCCAAGCCGCGCGACTCACAGACTATCAAGTTTTAAAAACCTGATACTTCAATCACAAGATTGTCATGAGTCTTCGCGTGATTTCTGGAAATGCCAAGGGGCGTAAACTTAAATCGGTGCCTGGCGATATTACCCGGCCGATCACAGATCGGGTTAAGGAAGCACTTTTCAACATACTCGGCTCAGATGTGATCGACTCCGCGTGGTGGGATATGTTTGGAGGAACCGGCGCAGTAGGCATTGAAGCCTTGAGCCGTGGCGCTGCCTTCGTTCGTTTTACGGATCTTAATCGCACGCCTATCGAAACGATTAAAGCTAATTTAACGCTGACCCATTTTATGTCCCGGGCTGAAGCAAAACAAGCCGATGCATTTGCGCTCTTATCTTCCCATCCCGATAAACAATTCCATTATATTTATATTGCGCCGCCGCAATATCACGAGTTGTGGTCAAAGGCATTAATGGCTCTCGACAATAATGCTAATTGGTTAACAGAGGATGGCTGGATAATTATCCAGATTTCCCCTAAAGAATACCGTAGGGTTGAATTGGGTACCCTTGAAGAATTTGATCGAAGAAAATACGGAAGCACACTTTTGGTGTTTTTTAGAAGGTTGTAAGAAAGGAGCAAAATAAAAGATTCGACCTACTTCCGGGTATTCATTTGGTAAGCATTTGATTTTTACTGTTTAACACTAGCTTCCCCGGATGGGAAATTTAAACTAAATCACCCTTTCGATCATGATCTTTATGAGGATCATTTCCAGGGTGCGATGATTAATGCGGTATCTGCGTCGGCCGCGTGGCCTAGATAAGGTAGATGCCATGCTTCGGCGATCGTTTTTAATATCGAATAATGGCTGTAGGGGGTCGCGTCTTCATAGCCATTCTTAACTTGTGGCGATAAAAGGATTGTCGCAATTCGGCCGCCAGCTTCGGTGGGAAGACCGCAACAAGAATGGTTACCCTGCCCTTCATCCCAGGTAACAATTACAAGGTATGGTTCTCCTTCTGCGTCAAGAGGAGGTAATAGCTGGGCCAATAAACCTTTTAGCCACCCGTCAGCTATATTAAGAGGACAGTCGTGTGCATCATTGCATAAATTAGGGGTGATAAAAACATAATTAGGAAGTGTGGATGAGGCCAGGTCCACAGCAAGCTGAGTAAAAGGGACGATACTCCGTGCACAACGTACATGGTCTAAACGGATCGTATTGAAATACGCAAAGGGATTATGCTTTATAGCGTAATTACCGGATTCTGCCTCCGCATAGCATGGAGAAGGCATATCTTCTTGATATGTTTTCCATGTCAGACCGCTTTTCTCTATCAAGTCGGGTAGAGTGACCGCATTTTGAATACATTTTGTGCAATCAAACGTTACTCCGAATGTATCGCCGCCGATCATTGCAAGATAATTTGGCAAGCTCGGATGGGTTTCCGCATAAAACTGCGTCAGCAAAGTATATGAATGGGCAAGTTGATTGAAATACGGCATTTGGGGATTATTCACAACCGAATCGAATTCCTTGTTTTCAAACACTACCATAAGAATATGTTTAAAATCCGGTATCAATGGTTTGGGTGTTGCAGTCGGTATTGCTGTTTCAGTTGGGGCAATGGTTGGAGTTGCTGAAGGGGCTATTAGTGTTGGCACAACTATTGGAGTTTCAATCTGAGGCGAGGCAGAACACGCACCAAGAAATAAGCCTGACAGACCTACATAGAGGAAAAAGCGGCCTAAGGTTATATTATGATGAATCATTCACAAAGCTCTTTTCAATTGCTTTCCGCAAAATACCGGGCAAATTCGATACAAATTTTCATCGTCTCACGCATATGGCTACATCGTCGGATATTTGCTACAATCATACCAAACAAGGATATTCAAATTGGAGGAACCCTGTATGGATATCAAAATAGTGAAAATCGAAAAACCCGATGTGATAAATTTCATCCTCGGCCAATCTCACTTCATTAAGACCGTGGAGGATCTACACGAAGCATTGGTTAACACCGTACCTGGCCTCAAATTCGGCCTGGCTTTCTGCGAAGCCTCGGATAAATGCCTTGTTCGCTGGAGCGGAACGGATGAGTCAATGATCGAGTTGGCAAAGAAGAACGCGCAGGCAATTGGCGCAGGGCATTCTTTTATATTATTTTTAGCGGAGGGTTATTTTCCTATAAATATCCTGAATTCTGTTAAAGCGTTACCTGAAGTCGCCCACATTTATTGCGCAACCGCCAACCCGACGGAAGTGTTGGTGGCACAGACAGACCAGGGGCGTGGAATTCTTGGGGTTGTAGATGGCTTTTCCCCTAAGGGTGTGGAGAATGATGGAGATATTGCTTGGCGAAAAGAACTGCTTCGTAAAATTGGCTATAAATTCTAATTAATAGTAGTTCAAAACATTCCTTTTTTTCTTTCCTTGATATGCGGTAATTCTGTCGTAATTCGTAAACAATTATTTACCTTTATCTGTCAAACGCAAAATGGCGCTCACGAGGCATTCATGACCAACTCACGTTCTCCCGGCCGGATTATACCTAGTGCGTTTCCGGGTATCACGCCAACCGAAGTCGATGAGCTGATCTCCATCAGTGTAATTAATAATTACCCGCGTGGCACAATCTTATGCCGTGAAAACAATGTAGAACAAACTTTTTATATGATCCTCGAAGGAGAAGCAGAAGTATCGAAAATGGTCAACAAGACCGAATCGCGTTTGCTTAAAACACTTGGTCCGGGAGATTTCTTTGGAGAAATGGCGTTGATCCACAATGCGCCTCGCGCGGCAACCGTGGTAGCCAAATCTTCAATGATGGTTCTTGAGCTGAACAAGGAGGGTTTTGATCGAGTTCTGCATCATTCAAGTAGTGTTGCTATGGCGATGACCTGTTCGGTGGAATCGGTATTGGGCTGTCAATAACCCGCCAGGTAATTGAACAGCATCATGGAAAAATCGAGGTGGAGAGCAGATTGGGTCGTGGGAGTACATTCACATTTTATTTACAGACTTGGATGCACGATAAAGAGAAAGCTTAATGATCATCGAGTGATATATAAAGGGTTTGCGATCGCACAGGTAATTTAGATAAATCGGGCGGTTTCAGACCGCCCGATTTATCTATTCTGTAAATAAAACAACGAGATGCTGATTCTCATCATAGAACGAACGCCCGCTAAAAGGTGCCGCCCCCGGTCGTAAGTTTTGGATCCTGGAAAGCAAGGCGGGTAAATCCTCAGCGACTGGCAATTCATCGATTCTATTGTAAGGGATCCATTCAGCTGTTCCCTCATTGGACGAGGCCAACTCGCCACCAAAACTATCTCCGGTAAAAACAAAAAGACAAATGCCAATCTCTCCAGCATCAACAATCACAATGCCGCTCAGACGTAAATTGGCATCAAGACCGGTTTCTTCACGCAGCTCCCGTCGCGCAGCGGAGACTATATCTTCGCCTCGCTCGACATGACCACCGGGTCCATTATACTTTCCTGCCCAAAGTCGTTTTGTGGCCGCTCCTTTCAGGAGCAAATATGAATCCCCGCGCCGTAAAAAAACTAAGGTACGTGGAATAAGCATGTACCGATCTGGCGTTATACCTTGATCAATTAAAGGCATAGGGGATACCGATCGACGGAATAACTTTTATGCTAGCGTATTGCTCACTTGTTTGATCTCCGGTCTGTTAAATTCAATAGAAAAGAAATGATTGGCTTAATCATTTAATGACAATTATTCCTTTTCAATTAAACTCGTAAGGTTTAATTTTTTTATCACTGGTGATCAATGGCTTTTCAACTAATCAGCCAGATCATCAGCCATTTTACCTTCAACGATCTCACCCAGATAGAATTTCATGTCAGGCGCGACGGGTACTGACTTGACAAACTTTTCTATATATTGGCGCGTATCTTTCATCCCAAGCAGTTTGAAAAGTTTTTCAAATTGAGCTTCCCAGGCCGAGCTCAACTTGTCTTTCTGCGTCTGGGATAACTGATACATTTTGGCCTTAAAAGCACCAATCGCGTTCTTGCGGGTTTTATAATAAAATTGTTCGTCCGTCATACCCGGTTTTCGATCAGAAGAAGAATTGGCGTCCAACCAGGCATACATTTCTTTCTTTAAATCAGCCGGCGCGTTATCGTAAAACATCGTCATAAAATTGGTTGCCAGATGCACTTCGATGGCTTCGTTTTCGACAAATTTGTGAAACGCATCTTCGGGCAACGTGGATGCACCGTGTTGAACTGTTCCACCCATTTTGTAATCCTTCCGTGCAACTCGAGATAACTCACGTAGCGTATCGAAGTCAATGCTGACCGTGGCCAGTGAGCCATCCGGTAGAACCGTCCCCCCATGCGACGTCCCGGTTTGGATGCTTATTTTACTCAGACCTGCTTTCCCGGGTGCACGTTTTTTCATTGCAGCGTTATAACCATCCATGAAAGCCCGCAGTTCTTCCTCGGTGGAGTTATGACCACCGACTTCCCCGATCTCGCCACCTATAGAAATGGTCACGCTCTTGGGTTCAACCTGACGAATGTATGAGCCGAATTCTGCCGAAAGATTGATGTTCGTCAATTGTTGTTCAGGCACGGAAGTCTTACTTATATCGACAAGTGTGGAAGTGTCGATGTCAATATTATAAAATCCGGCCGAAACGGCTTCATTAATCAGGTCCTTGACTGAATTAATCTCTGCCTGCGGATCGGTAGCATATTTCTTTGCCGATACTTGAAAATGATCGCCCTGAATAAACACTGGACCTTTCCATTCTTCAGCAATCGCTGCGGCCAGGATGTTCGTGGAATATTCTGCTGGGCGTTGACCAGTATAGCCGATTTCCGAACGGGCAATCTCGAAGATAAATGCCCCGGCATTCATCTTTTTCGCGGCCCGGAACATGGCTCGCGCCGCGTGATACGACAGTACTCGCAGATTAAAGGCCGGCGTTGTGAAGGTCATCGGGACATCGCCACGGCCTCGCCCCATGTAAAGATCTTGCACCGAGGCTGGAGTGATCCCCAATTCTAAAGCAGCCTTTCGGATGATATATCGAGCCCAGCCTTGTTTTGCGCCCGTGCCAAGTGCCGAAATCTCGACAAGCTTGTCAATATGATTACGAAACTGCGCTGCATTCTTTATTTTGACAGTCGAACCATCCACAACCAAACTGTCCCCAAGAATTGAAAGTAAATCGTTGATTTCGGACATAAGTCCACTCCTTAAAAATAAGTTTATTATAGCGGAATTATACTTCCTCTTGTGATAATTTCCATTATCTGGTCTTAACAATCAAATATTTAAAAGAAAACGTATGCTCGGGTTTACAAGAAGTTTACTGCTAACTCTGCTACGGTAACTTATGCTACATAGTATAATAAGTTGAGACGAATCGAACATTTCTCCGTAGATTATTGCAGGAGGCACAAATGACTGATATGTATCAAAACGTAAGCGGCCAGGTAGATCCTTTCAAGAAATTGGTCTCATTGATCCCTGGCTTTAATGGGTATGTGGAACGCCAAAACCGCCGTGATGCTGATAAATTAGTACGTGATACGGTGGCACGCCGGTTTAATGAACTCTGGAAACGGACTTCGAATTTGCAAGCGGATATGGTCAGTGCCGGGAAAATCGAATATGTGGACGATATGGAGAAAGCCGCACTCCAACTACGTACATTTATTGACAAAATAAGTACTGCCTCGCGTGGATATTCTGGCCTTTTCGATGCAGTAAAGATCAATGAGAAAGAGTTGGAACAGTTGTATAACTTCGATCTGGCATTCTTCGACCTCGCCGATCAAGTCGGTCATGGACTCGACAATGTCGAAGCCAGTATGGGCGACGAGAACGCCCTGCCCGCCGCTATCCGAAACCTCACGACATTAGGCCGTCAGGCTGTCGAGACGTTCAACCGCCGCTCCGAAGCTTTTACCGGAAGCGGAAAATAACATATCACATTATTGCGAGGAGCATCACTCCTCGCAATAATCTTAAACCGATTTCTATGTGGCAAGAATATATTAACGCATCCACCGTAAACGAAGTCCTCAGCACCCTTAATGATATGGGCGACCGGGCACGCATTGTTGCAGGCGCGACGGACTTAATTCTTGAACTCGAACGTGGCGTTCGCAAGGGGATTGATACAGTTATTGATGTTACACGCATACCTGACCTTGATAACATCCATTTGGATGAAGATGGGATTTTTCACCTCGGGCCATTGGTTACTCACAATCAATGCGTTGCATCAGATCTTATTCGCGAAAACGCCTATCCGTTGGCGCGCGCTGCCTGGGAAATCGGGGCACCGCAAATCCGAAATCGTGGTACGGTCGCCGGCAATCTAATTACTGCCTCACCGGCCAATGACACGATAACACCACTGATGGCCTTGGGCGCCTCGGTTACACTCGCATCCACAAGAGGCGAACGGCGGGTCACTCTACAAAATTTTTACACCGGTGTCCGCAAAACTGTGATGCGTCCTGATGAGATGCTTGTGGACATCTCCTTTCCTGCCATGACAAAAGATCAACGCGGAACGTTTATCAAACTCGCTCTGCGTCGTGCACAAGCGATATCTTTGATTAACATTGCTCTCGTTCTGACTTTGAAGCGTGGCACCATAACTTCGGCGTCGGTCACACTGGGAGCAGTAGCACCCACAATCATACATGCATCGAATACAGAGACCTTCCTGCTTGGTAAAAAACTCACAGATGACGTCATAACCCGGGCGGCGGAATTAACAATGAACGCTAGCCGTCCTATTGATGACCTTCGTAGTTCGGCAGCTTATAGACGTGAGACTGTTAAAGTTATTACGGGGCGGGGATTGCGATACATCCGCAATAAAACGGAAAGAAATGGATTCCCGCGTGACCCCGTATTGTTATGGGGCGGGGAAAAAACCACCGAAGGTGTACCCGACTCGATTATGAGTCGCCCAGCAGAATCATTGAAGTGGACGGCGGGGCACGGAGACATCCATACGCAGATCAATGGAAAAATTCATTCATTTACCAGTGGTTACAATAAAACTCTTCTCCGGCTCCTTCGGGAAGAAGGAGCTTTGACAGGAACGAAAGAAGGCTGCGCCGAAGGGGAGTGTGGCGCCTGTACGGTTTTTCTGGATGGCAAGGCAGTTATGTCATGCCTGGTACCTGCGCCTCGTGCGCATAATGCGGAAATTGTCACAATTGAGGGCTTGGCTGACGGAGAAAACCTGCATCCTGTACAGCAGGCATTCGTCGTTAATGGAGCTGTTCAATGCGGTTATTGCACTCCGGGGTTCATCATGTCAGCAACAAAATTATTGGAAGAGAATCCAAAACCATCCCGGGATGATATCGACCAGGCGATTACGGGCAATCTATGCAGATGCACCGGTTACTACAAGATCGTTCAAGCCATTGAAGACGCATCAATGGCTGTAGCCTGAAAGGTAATAATGACTAAATATTCAACTGCTCAACAGCGTCGAACTGTTTCAAAAAACGAACGCCCACTCCATCCAGTTTGGCGTGGTATTGGTTGCATTTTAATTTTCTTCATACCAATTTTGTCTTATTTTCTTGCAGCCGCCTCCGTCCAACTCGCTGTTGATCAGAAGTGGCCCATGCCATATCAACTAATGGGTTATCCGGTTATCCCGGTTTTACTCTGGAAAGACGTAGGGATTGTTCCTATCCTTTATTTTATCCAAAGTCAGAATAATCTCTTTGCAATACTGGCAATTACATTTGTCTATATAATTTTTTTTGTTTCACTTGTTTCTTTTGGATACGCATTTTTATATAGGTTCGTTGGACCGTCACGTTATGGTCCTACGGATGCTCCCCCACCTAAGGTAAAAGTCAAACGTTATAATCGATAAAGCGGAAATCGCGTAAAATAATTCCACGCCGTCTTGATCTCAATCCTCAGCCACGGAGGAACCATCTTCATTTTGGAGTCCTTCGAGTGGTTCTTCACTCGGGGATACCTCGACCTCCGGCCATTCGGTTTCTCCTTGTTCACCTTTCGCCTCTCCCTCAGTTTCGCCTTTATCTGATTCCGTTATAGATTCGTCGGATACTTCATTTGGCTCAGCTTCTTCATCAACCCCAGATTCCTTTTCGTCTGTTTCAGATTCCTCGCCCGGTTTCTCAATTTCCTCTTCCTTAGGATCGTCAGTTTCAAGTTCACTTTCCCGATCATCTACTTTTTCATCACTCGATTTTTCCAGATCTTCACCATTAGCTTCCTTTTTGTCATCTTCCTCATCCTTTGTTTCTTCTTCGGATTTATCATTCCTTAACTCTTCCCCATCATCGTCAATCTTTTCAACCTGTGTGGTTTCTTTCTCTTCAATTTCCACTGATTCTTGAGATTCTTCCGCTTCCTCGGACTCTCCACCTTCTACTTTTACTTCCTCAAATCCTATATCCACCTTTTCTTCAATGCTTTGCGATTTTGACAAATTTGCATCAAACTCATCGATATGCGTCATATGCGTCTTCTTGTTATCCGCTTCTGCAGAAGCCGTCTTATTTCTTTGATTCCAGGCTGAGACAACATATTCATACACTTCAGGCTTTTCTCGTTGTAATAATTTCATTAAGCCGTTATATGACTGATAAACTTTTGGGTCGGTACCTGATCCCTCTCCCAACTCCTCATGAACTGCACTTAACATCGCCAACGCTTCATCAGGTGAAAGATTGTTGGCTTCTAGTTTGGAAAGCAAAAAATCCAATATTCCTTGTGCCCCGGAATTATGGAACAGGTCATTGAATTCAGGTATAGACATTCACACCTCGTTATTCCTGAATATACTCTACCCATCAGAAAAGGGCAACATCAAGCGTTGTATAATGTATTTACCATCAAGTAATATGGAGAAAAAATGCCGTTGATTGGACAATCTCTGCCTCGTGTGGATGCATATAGCAAGGTTACGGGCCAGGCCACATATTCTGGAGATCTTTTTATGAAGGATATGTTGTTTATGAAGGTTTTATTTGCTGAAAGGCCGCATGCCCGCGTTGTTAGCATCAACACAGGCCGCGCCGAATCGGCGCAAGGGGTGGTAGCTGTATATACCGCAAAGGATTTGCCTGTCAATGAATACGGATTGCAAATCCCTGATCAACCGGTTTTGTGCGGACCAGGTTCATCCAAACCTTATGCCGATATCGTGTGCTTCATCGGGGATCAGGTGGCAATCGTCGTCGCTCAAAGCGAACCGGAGGCCCAGTCTGCCCTCAGATTGATCGACGTGGAGTATGAAGATCTGCCGGTGCTTAGCGATCCTGTTGAAGCAATGAAGCCCGGTGCCACCCTACTTCATCCCGACCGCGGTACGAATGTCTGCGTACATTACAAGATTCGGAAAGGAGACGTTAAATCTGCATTTAAAACGGCAGATATCGTCGTTGAAGGAGAATATCGCGCACCAATGCAGGAACACGCGTATCTTCAACCTGAGGCAGGGCTTTCTTATATTGACGAAGAAGGTCGCATCGCCATTGTCTGCGCCGGTCAATGGACTCATGCAGACCGTGAATCGATCGCACATGCTCTTGGCTTGACTGTTGAAAAAGTCCGTGTGATCTATCCGGCCATCGGTGGTGCATTTGGCGGCCGCGAGGATCTCTCTGTGCAAATTGTCTTGGCCCTGGCAACCTGGAAATTGCAACGTCCTGTTAAAATTATCTGGAGTCGCCGTGAGTCAATGATTGGACATGGGAAAAGACATGCAATAATCATGCACGCGAAGTGGGGCGCCACAAAGGAAGGAAAACTTGTTGCTGCCGAAAATGAATTGATTGGGGATGGTGGTGCTTATATGTATACCTCAAATAAGGTATTAGGCAACTCGGCGATTACGTCTACCGGGCCATACTTTATCCCGAATGTTAAAACAGATGTATACGGAGTCTATACAAATAATATCCCTGGCGCAGCTTTTCGCGGCTTCGGTGCTCCGCAAGCATTGTTTATGGCCGAAGGCCAGATGAATAAACTGGCCGAAAAACTTGGTATGGACCCTGTTCGATTCCGATTGCAGAACGCGCTTAAGGATGGATTGACCCTTGGCGTTGGCACTCCTGCTCCCGGACCTGTGAGTGTTTCAGAAGTCATCGAAGCCGCAGCGAATAAGTTCGGATGGGATCAAAAGCCGAAAAAAAGTAGGGTCAAATCTTCATCCTTACCCTCGGACTCTGCTGTAGTTCATGGTCGCGGCTTTGCTGCCGGTTTCAAGAATGTCGGATTCTCATTTGGATATCAGGAGAATTCTTGGGCCAAGGTGGAGATCCTCGGTGATGGTAATATCGAAAATGTGATCGTCCATCAGGCAGGTGCTGAAGTTGGACAGGGCACACATACAATTATGGCACAAATGGCCGCTGAGGTGATTGGCGTTACTCCGGAAAAGGTAAAGATAATTTCATCCGACTCGGGTGATCAGGGGAATTCAGGCTCCGCTTCAGCTTCACGAATGACTTTTATGGCGGGAAACGCGATCAAAGGTGCGGCGGAAGCAGCTTTTCAAAAATGGTTGAGTGAGGAGCGACCTGCCATCGCAGAATTTACATATCTGGCACCCAAGACCACTCATTTCGATGAAGAAACGGGTTATTCCACACCAAATTTTGCTTATGCCTATTCCGCTGAGGCAGTTGAAGTTGACGTAGACACTGAAACCGGTCACGTACGAGTAAAACGGATAGTCGTAGCTGACGATGTGGGTAAGGCGATAAATCCTGATCTAGTAGTGGGTCAGATCGAAGGTGCTGTAATACAAGCCCAGGGATATGCCATTACTGAAGATTTTAAGACCAGGGATGGACGTGTCCTGACCGACCAGTTTAGCACTTACTTGCTTCCAACCATTTTAGATATACCCGAAAAGATTGAATCCGTGATCGTTGAAGTACCCGATCCCAACGGACCTTGGGGCGCGCGTGGCCTCGGCGAAATCCCTTTTCTTCCCTTGGTGCCTGCCATAGCTGCGGCCATTCATGACGCCACAGGTGTATGGATAAACGAATTCCCCTTCACGCCTGAACGCGTATTGCGGGCTCTAAACAAAATAAAATGAACTGGGATTTCATCTATCGAGGTGAGACTAAGTATCTCGATGATATAACGCGTAGGTCAACCAGCAGCGGTTCTTTTATTAAACTTTTGGACGGTTATACCCATTTCGAACTCGATGGTGTTGTAAGTGGGCAACCGGTCGTATTAATCCATGGATTCTCTGTTCCCTATTTCATATGGGATCCAACCTTCCACGCCCTGACTTCTGCCGGATTCCACGTCTTGCGTTACGACCTTTATGGCAGGGGTTTCTCTGACCGGCCGAATATAAATTACGATATCGATCTTTTCGTGAGACAGTTGTATGATCTGCTTGATGGTCTCAATTTACAACACATCGATCTGATTGGTCTTTCGATGGGTGGGGCTATTGCCTCCTCCTTCACCGTACATTACCAACAGAGAGTAAACCAATTGGTTCTTATAGATCCTGTCGGTGTGTTGCCAATGCCATTGAAACTTTCTTACAAGGCGGCCTTGCTTCCCGGTATTAGCGAATTGATCCTGGGCCTGGCCGACACCGAAATAATGATTAGTGGTTTAGCCTCTGATTTCTATGACCCATCACATGTTAAATTGTTTCTGGCGCAGTGTTCCGAACAAATGCAGATCAAAGGATTCAAACGTGCCATTCTATCAACCCTTCGCAACAAAACCCTCGATGGCTTTCCAAAGGTTTATGAACAACTCGGCAAGTTAAACATACCTATATTGCTGCTTTGGGGCCGACACGATCCAACCTTGCCATTGGAGCAAAGCGATCCTCTTCTGATGTTGATATCACAAGCAGAATTTCATATCGTTGAAAATTGTGGTCACATCCCTCATTACGAGAGACCCGAGATTGTAAATCCGATTCTCATTGAATTCCTTACAAAAAATGATTGATTTATTTCGCATTAATTTCTCAAAAAATAAATATAAAATCTGTGTTTTCATATTATTATCCGCTGCCTCACTTGTCTGTATTTCCCTTGTCGCCGCACGGATCACTTATAGTGGCTCAAGCCAATATATTAACTTGATTTGGAACCTTTTCCTCGCTTGGATACCCTTTGTACTCGCATATCTTGCTTATCTCTTCTCATGGCGACGATCATTGATGTATATTGTGATTCCGTCCTTTGCCTTATTATGGTTGATCTTCTTCCCAAATGCCCCGTATATATTGACTGACTTTCAACATCTTGTTCAGGAATCCTCAAAGGTTCCGCTTTGGTATGACGTGATCCTTCTAATATGGTTCTCGTGGACAGGTATGCTGTTGGGCATCGTTTCTCTTAATCTCATGCAGGAAATCATCAAAAGGCAAATAAGTCGATGGGCTGGTTGGGCTTTCGTTTTTATTGTCGCTGGCCTTAGCAGTGTTGGACTTTACCTCGGTCGATTCATTCGTCTGAATAGTTGGGATGTTCTTCAACAGCCGGGCAAGATTGCTTCGAATATACCTGATTGGCTATCCGATCCCAGCCTTCGTTCCATCGGCTTTATCGCCCTTTACACTCTTTTTTTTATCTTCGTTTATCTCACTCTGTATGCCTTTGGCCATGTCTATCATGAGGGATCCGGTAAATCCTAATGCCTGCTCTCATTTTATTGCGCGGTGGTGGTGATTTGGCAAGCGGGGTGGCACTTCGCCTGTTTCGCGCCGGCCTGATGGTTGTGATTGCCGAACTTGCACAACCTCTCGCCGTTCGACGATCTGT
>Ga0182027_10004346_pt1 | contig 22000 bp, 18 predicted proteins | sample 712E1DmetaG_FD_121300 | JGI IMG/M metagenome (GOLD analysis project Ga0182027, IMG submission 121300) | Permafrost microbial communities from Stordalen Mire, Sweden - 712E1D metaG (Illumina Assembly) | ecosystem: Environmental > Terrestrial > Soil > Wetlands > Permafrost | place: Sweden... | reverse complement strand
TCGTCAAAATATCACGACCGGCATGGCCAAAATTCGCAGATCTCAATCTCGCCTTCAATACTGCTTGAACGCTTCCGGGTTGTCATGGATATGACGCGGAAATTATTTATTCAAAACTCAGTAATACCCATTCCGTGGGTATGGTTCGCGATACGATAATAGACTGGCAGATCAAACAAGGCGCGATCTTTCAAAAATGGTCCTGCCCCGTAGTGGGTGAAACAACGGATGGATGGCTTAACGATATGAACGGTTTTCATGTCAAAGCAGAGCATGTGATGCAGGCCCTTGAATCTGCTACCTCAGGGTCAATTGCTGAAGGTAACGTTGGCGGCGGGACGGGTATGATCACTTTTGAATTCAAAGGTGGGATTGGGACTTCCTCGCGGAAAATACCGGAAAAACTTGGGGGATGGACAATCGGAGTATTAGTCCAGGCAAACTTCGGCCGCCGCTTTCAATTGACGATCAGCGGCGTACCTGTTGGAAAACACCTGCTTTCTGACGCGCCCTTCACAAATGGAAAAAATCCATTAAATCGCGAAGAAGGTTCATTGATCGTCATTATAGCTACTGACGCACCGCTTCTGCCTCATCAACTTAAACGATTAGCAAAGCGCGCCAGCCTTGGGATGGCCCGAACCGGTTCACTTGGCGGGAACGGGAGCGGTGATATCTACCTGGCGTTCTCAACAGCTAATCCAGGAGCGGCAAATCCTTCGTCAGGTATTGCGCAGATTCAGACTCTTTCCAATGAGCATCTTGACCCGATATTATTCTCGTGTGTGCATGCGACAGAAGAGGCCATTGTCAATTCCATGATCGCAGCAGAGACCATGACAGGTCGTGATGGATTAACCATCAAAGCATTGCCACACAATGAATTACAGAGTATTTTGAATCATTATGGACGATAGGTCAACACATCGGTTTGACGCACATTCATTCTGCACCTATAATCCAATGGATGCAAACTTATGATCTCTGTTTATGTTGGTACTGGCTTTATGATCACGACTTCATCCAATACATCGGCGAAGCCTGTGCATCCCAGGGTGTCACTATGTGGCAAATCACGCCCACCAATGTATTGCAATCTGTCACCGAGCTATACACAGCACAAACAACTTTTATCAGTTTGATTGATCGGGCATATGATGACCTACGCTTTGAGCCGATTCGCCGATTTGCAAGGGAACATCACCTCCATTGGATCAATGCGCCCGAGTTGTCACATTGGTCAGAAGACAAAGCCACCATGCACCTTGAGTTGATCCAGGCTGGACTGCAAACACCATATACAATCCTGATTGCGCCTTTTATCGATCAACCCATCCTGCCGAAATTAAATATTACTCCTCTTGGGGCAAATTTTGTCCTCAAACCTGCCATCGGCGGAGGCGGAGAAGGCGTAAGGATGAACGTTTCTTCGCTGGAGGATATCCAACGCACAAGATTGGAATACCCTGACCAAAAATATCTGGCTCAGGAAAATATCACAGCCCGCTTAATTTTTGGACGCGAAGCCTGGTTCCGCATCTTTTTTGTAGGTGGTGAGTGCATGCCTTGCTGGTGGAATCCATCTACACACGTCTACTCGGTGCTGACCCCTGAAGAAGAAATGCAATATGATCTTGCATCCTTGCGATCGGTCACTGAAAGGATAGCCAAGGTCTGCAAGCTGGATTGGTTCTCAACTGAGATTGCTTACACACCCGGAGGACGATTTGTAGTAGTGGATTACGTTAACGATGGGATAGACACCCGAATCCAATCGAAGGCAAGAGACGGCATGCCCGATGAAGTAATGCAACATATAGCCAATAATTTGGTCGCACTAGTGGTTAGAAAAGCAAAGGTGTAATTAATAATTTATTTTCGAGATAAGAGATATTTAATTAAAAAAGCAGAAAGTCGTTTGATGACTTCCTGCTCATTTTTTATGGGCTATTGTTACTTGTCTTGAATCTCGGCGGCCCGGAGAGTGCTTCTCATTAGCATCGCGATCGTCATTGGGCCAACTCCACCAGGTACGGGAGTGATGAAGCCTGCCACTCCTTTCGCTTCCTCAAAATTAACATCTCCGACCAAACGATGACCGCTCTTCTTTGTAGCATCCGGCTTGGAATTGATGCCCACGTCTATGATCGCTGCGCCGGGTTTAATCCAGTCGCCGCGAACAAACTCCATTTTCCCAATGGCAGCGATCAGAATATCTGCCTGTCGGACTACACCGGCAATGTCTTTTGTCTTCGAATGACAGACCGTTACCGTTGCATTCCGGCTTATCAATAATAACGCGGCTGGCATGCCAACGATGTTGGAACGACCTAACACTACAGCATTAGCTCCCTCGATTTTTACACCTGCCTGTTCAAGTAAATATATACATCCGTAAGGCGTACAAGGGACGAATAACGGCTCGCGCCCTTTCTGCGCAAGACGTCCAATGTTGATCGGAGAAAATCCGTCGACATCTTTTTCAATACTAATTAATTGCAGAACCCGCTCTTCATTTAAATGCGATGGCAATGGTAATTGCACCAAAATCCCATTAACTGCCTTATCTTCATTTAAGGCTCTGATGAGTTTTTCCAGATCATCCTGGCTAATTTCTGCAGGCAACTGATGGCTAATCGAACCCATGCCGAGTTCAGCACAGGCTTTTTGTTTGGAAGATACATAGGCTGCCGAGTCAACACGATCGCCTACGAGTACCGTCGCCAGTGTTGGCTTGGATTTGCCAGCAGCGGCGCGTTTAGCCACCGATGCTGCCACATTATCTCGTACTTGTTGTGCGATTAACTTACCGTCGATGATTTGTGCGGTCATATTTCTGCCTCCTATGATAGATGCTAGTTGTATTATACAAGCCGTACTTCTTAGCTGAAAGTGACAATTGACAGGATGAATATCCCGAATATGTCCATACTATATCGAGTAAATTTCCTATTTTCAACAACTTCTCATAAATAATTGAGGGGGGATTCAGGCTTCCGGCCTCCTTTTTATTATGGTGGGGAATGGAACGCGGATATGATAAGGCAACCCAGTACCACTTTGCTGATTGTAAGAATTTACACTCTTATTAATATGAAATAAACAGAAAAAAAACGCCTTATTTCGATCTACGTAGGCCCTGTCTGACACGGGATATTCATCGTGATGTAACAGTTGAGATTATTGGGGATTATGACGCTATTAGGAGAAAAGATTAAATCGCTTTCAAAGGTCTGCAATTATTTCTCCGGCTATCACGTCCCCAGCCGACCTTATAAGCTTCACATCATCAACAATATTCCAGCGCGGCGACTGGGCGGTTGCCCTAACGCGCAGATAATTGCCGGTAAGACCCTCCATTTGCCAGCCGCGTTCATTGAGCTGCACCATGGATTCCCACAGAACATAAATTGAACGCCCGATAAATTTCTGGCGATATTCCATGGCGGAGCTCTCAAAGACGGCTCGATATGCGGTATTACGGTTTTTGCGAATAACCGGCTGGATCTGCCCACTCATCCGGGCTGCTCCGGTTCCAGGGCGCGGAGAATAAGAAAAGGCATGTCCACCTGCAAAATTCATTTCACGCACAAAGTCCAGCGACTCGGCAAATTCGCTCTCGGTCTCCCCAGGAAATCCCGCGATAATATCGGTCGTGATCGCGGCATCTGGTATGACTTGACGAATCCCTTCGATGAGATTCTTAAAAGAAGCAGGGGTTGTCTTACGCGCCATCCGTTTTATTGTAGCAGCGCTCCCACTCTGAAGGGGTAAATGCAAATGTTGGCACAGACGCGGGTTTTCCCATAGCGTGAAAAAATCCCGATCCAGGTCCCAAGGCTCTAGCGAAGACAATCGTAAGCGCGGGACATCTGTATCTTGTAGAATAGCCGTAATCAGATCGCACAAATGGAAGCCAAAGTCTTGACCCCAAGAGCCTAGATGTACACCGGTAAGAATAATCTCTTTTGTATCCCCTTGCAACGCAGCTTGAATATCGGCAAGGATGCGCGCGATCGTATGGCTACGGCTCCGGCCGCGCGCTATAGTGGTGATACAAAAGGTGCAATGATTATCGCAACCGTCTTGAACCTTGATAAAGGCGCGAGTACGATGACGAAGGCCGGGCAAGCGCTGACGGGCGATCGGTTCGAGGTCAAATGATTCCCGTGGAAGATTTAGAAAATCGGTAACGAGTTGGTCTTTATGGTCATTGGTGACCACTTGTTTGACGGCAGGCAGGGTAACTGCTTCCTGAGGCTGAAGAGTAACCCAACAACCGGTTGCAATTATCTCTTCAACACCCGCCCGGGCAACATGCCGGATCTTGCCGCGTGAGTCAGAGGCTGCTTTGGCGGTGACTGCACAAGTATTGACCACTGCTAAATCTGCACTCTCTGCGTTCGCGATGATCTCATGTCCTGCAGCACGAAATTGTCGGGCCATGTTTTCAATTTCCGATTGATTTAGTCGACAACCGATTGTATCTAAGTAGATTTTCATAATGACGATCGAATATTGGTTATGAAGAATCGCAATTCAGAAAGGACGGATTAATATTTAAAAAACTCTCGTCACGCATTAGGGTTTAATTGCAACAAAATTATCGAATACAATATCCACGCCAGGCTGATTGAAGGATCCGGCCAATAACCCAACATCGCCGTGCTGCAAAGTGGGATCATGAACATCGGCTAATTTAGAACCGTTGATATAAAATGCCAGATCGTCTCCATTACAATCAGCACGTAAATGATTGATTGCCGTTCCGGTGATTATTTTATCGCTTGACTGCATTTCACTTAGTCCGAGTAATGCTGCCTGACCACCTGTAAAAATACCCAGCCCATAATAACCATCGCTGCTCATAATGAAGAAATAATAAGAACTTCCATTTGAGCGACAGATCAGGCCGATCCGATTCTCATCGGGACCGGCTAATTTACCTGCATCCACTTCAATGCGAACGTCGCTGAAGTCCTTGTGCGGCGTAGACCATAAATTCACCTGCAATGCATTAACCAGGATGCGATAGCCGCCACTATCGTAGTCCTTCATCCCTTCCTCATATTTAGTATGATCCCAACCAGAGGCCGGAGAGGAGAAATCATCCTTGAAAAGCGTTGTCCCGGAGGGTATGGCAGACACCGGCGCGGTAATTGAGGGTAAACCACAAGCGACTACCGCTAAAACAAAAATCAAAATCAAACCGTAAATCGGCAATCGAGAATACATGCCACAGATTTTATCATGCCGGGACATTCCGGAATAAATATAAAATTAGGGGAAATATTGGTTCAACAATTGAGAAGCGACCCGTCCTGATGGACCGATTGGATCAAGTTGGCGGGCATTTTCCAATTCATTGAAAGCCGAAGCCCTATCCCCCTTTCGCAAATATGTTTCGGCGAGATGGATGTGAGCCAGCGCGAGGTCGGGTTCGACTTTGATTGCCTTGAGCAAATTTTGCTCGGCATTATAAAGATATCCTGCATTCAAATAAGACCAACCCAAAGCATCCAAAACTTGTGGATCATTCGGAGCGATTTCAACAGCCTTTTGAGCAGCCGGCAAGCCGATATCCTGGACACTTACGCCGTAGTCGGAACAAAACATGGCCAGCAATCGCCAATAAGTGGCATCCTCCGGCGCGAGGGATGTCGCTTTTTGATAAGAGCTCAAGGCAAATATAAGATCCCCATTTAATGCCGAGGATTCACCGATGGATACTTGCCAGGCTGGATTATCAGGCTCTATTTCTGCTACCAGTTGATATTCAGCGAGTGCTTTTGCAAATTGGCCTTGACGTTTCCAATAAAGACCGCGCAAAGCATGAACAACCGCATCTCGTGGACCGAGTGAAAGAGCTCTATCAAGTTCTTTGCTTCCATCCTGGCCTTGTTGTTGGCGTGCTTCACCAAGCCAGGCCCACGCTTCAGCGTTCATGCTGTCCAAATAAACAGCTTTATCGAAAGATATTGAAGCTAACCCCCACTCTTCTACAAGGCCTAATCCCCGCCCAATGACAACATATTGCCGTGCGAGGTTGGGGTCATTTCCCGCGGTGATTAATGCAGAGACCAGTGTTTTGACAACCGATTTAAACTGAGGATCAAGAGAAGCAGCGGCATTAAATTCCTGTTCTGCGCGTTGTTGGTCGGATAATGTCAATAACAAACCCAGGCGATAGTGGGCCACTGCGTCTTCGCCTAATGCAAGTCGTTTTGTCAATGCATCTTGTTCAGCGGCATAATCTCCCTGGTCGTGATAAGCTACAATAAGCTGGTCATATAAAGGAGCGAATGATGGATAGAGCTGCAACGCAGATTTCCATATTGAAATTGCGCTCGCTTTGTCACCCTTTACCCAAAAGTCAATTCCAAGCGTGTTCCAGCCTAAAGGCGAAAGCGAATTTTTTTGACGGGAAAGTTCAAGCAGACGGATGGAGTTCTCTTGATTTCCGTTGCTATAGGCAGCCAACCCGGCTTTTTCCCACAAGTCACTTCGCCAGAAAAGTTTCCGCGCGGCCGATTCAAATAAGTTCATGGCATCCGAAAAGTGTTTTTCGGATACGGCTGATTGGGCATCATGTAAATCATTAAAGCCGGCGTATACAACCGGCCCAACGATTACTGTTAGAAGTGCCAACAAAACCCCAAAAACTTGCAATCGATTGCGAGCAACCACCAGCCTATTATATTGCAGGCAACTCCTTAAGAATAGAAAGGTTATATAGCTTCGGATTGGCGCCCCTCTCTAAGGGACGGTATAATTGAATTTATGGGTACAATCATTGCAGTAGATATCGGCGGGACTCATTTACGGGCTGCACTTTACGAACCGGAAATTACTCAATCTATCGTACACAAACGTATACGGACCCATACCGAGGAGCCGGGAGTCTATGGGCGAATGGAAGCGCTTATCGAATCGATATGGCCAAAGGATGGGAATGTCGCCGCCATTGGAGTCGCATCTCCGGGTCCCTTAGATCCTCATACTGGCTACATTCTAAAAACGCCAAATATCAAAGAGTGGCAAAATTTTCCACTCGGACCGAACCTGACCAAACATTTCAATGTTCCGGCCTTTGTGGATAACGACGCCAATCTGGCTGCATTAGGAGAATGGAAGTTCGGCGCAGGCAAAGGTCATCATCATCTCCTATATTTGACCATCAGCACAGGAGTGGGAGGGGGCGTTATAACCGACGACCATTTACTACAGGGGTATCATGGACTTGCTACCGAGCTCGGTCACACCATCTTGGACCCGGATGGGCCGCTTTGTTCATGCGGTTTCGCCGGGCATCTGGAAGCTTTCTCTTCGGGGCCCGCCATCGTCAAGTATGTGATTGCAGAACTAGAAGCCGGAGCAAGCTCCAGATTGAAACTAAATAAAAACCTAACAGCTCAGTCTGTGGCAGATGCGGCTACCCACGGCGATGCCTTAGCGATCTCGGCATACCAACGTGCCGGTGAATATCTGGGCATAGCAGTCGCCAATTTCCTGACTTCATTTGACCCATCGATTGTTGTATTTGGCGGAGGTGTTTCACAAGTAGGATCGTTGTTATTTGACGCTTTCCGTTCCAGTTTAAAAAAGCGCATATTCCATCCGCGCTATCTCGAAAACCTGAAAATCGAGATGGCTGCGCTTGGTGATGACGCAGGACTGCTCGGTGCGCTTGCGCTGGCGGAAATTTCTGTTTAACAATCGATAAGGAGCATAAATGGAACCCATGAAATTACCGGGGCCAAAGGCCCGTGCCCTGATCGAGCGGGACTCATCTGTGATTTCGCCATCCTACCCCCGAAGTTATCCATTTGTAATGGATCATGGCAGAGGTTCCGAAGTCTGGGATGTGGATGGGAATCGCTTCCTTGATTTCATGGCCGGCATCGCGGTGACTTCCACCGGACACGCACATCCGAAAGTGGTCAAGGCGATCCAGGAACAAGCTGAACAATTTATCCACATTTCATCAGACTTCTATCATACAAAATGGATCGAGCTGGCCGAGAAGTTGAATGAAATCGCCCCGTTTGATGAAGCCGCGGTTTCATTCATGACCAACTCTGGAACAGAAGCCATAGAGACGGCAATTAAGCTGGCACGTTATCATACCGGGCGGGCTAACTTCATTGGATTTACCGGCGCATTCCATGGGCGAACAATGGGCGCGGTCACTTTTACGGCCAGTAAACCTTCCTATCATGGCGGTTTCTATCCATTAATGAATGGTGTTGTCCACGCCCCCTTCCCGAATCCATATCGCCCTGTATTGGAACGTAAAACCGGTGAAGATTATGGGGAAACCGTTGTTCGTTATATCGAAGATCAAATCCTCGGGCATATCCTTCCTCCCGACGAGGTAGCCGGTATTTTGGTGGAGACGATCCAAGGTGAGGGCGGATATATCGTTCCACCAGCTGGTTTCTTCCCTGCACTCAGAAAATTGTCCGATAAACACGGCATTTTGCTTATCATTGACGAGGTGCAGTGTGGGATGGGCCGCACCGGTAAATGGTGGGCAATCGAACATTTCGGAGTTGAACCTGATGTTGTCACGGCTGCCAAAGGCATCGCCTCTGGAATGCCGCTGGGAGCATGCATTGCCCGTCAATCCGTTATGGATTGGGAGCGCGGATCACATGGCAATACGTACGGAGGTAATCCAATTTCTTGCGCTGCTGCACTGGCTACTTTTGATCTGATTGAAAATGGATATCTTGCAAATGCCGCAGAGGTTGGACAATATACGAATGATGCCCTTGAAGAAATTCAAGCCCGACATCCGAGTATTGGAGACGTACGCGGCCGCGGCTTGATGATCGGCGTGGAGTTTGTGCAAGATCGAATGACCAAAGAACCGGCAAAAGAGTTGTGCGATCGAGTAGTTGAATTGGCCTTCGAACGCGGGCTGCTCATGCTAAGCTGCGGTAAGAGTGTTATTCGCGTTGCTCCGGCTTTGAGCATAGAGAAATCCGAAATTGACGAGGGCTTGCAAATCTTCGAGGAAGCAATTAATCTAGCGGAAAAAGAATTCAATGTCAAATAATTTACCTTATCCATCCTGACCATTTTTTGGATATGTGATTTTGTTAATGCAATTCATATGCCTCACTCGAAGGGCTGGTGATAAAATTTTAGCGGTCCAATCGCCATGCTTCCTGATTTCCGTGTCCGACAACGTGACTATCTTCTCGAAATCGCACGTCTGCTGACCCAAGAGCTGGATCTGGAGAAGCTGCTCGAGCGCATTCTGCGCGTCTCCATCGAAATGTTGGCAGGCCAGGCTGGCCTTATCGCGCTGAAGGAAACCGAAGGCTGGCGAGTGGCTGCTGCATACAGGATTCAACCGGCATTTCTAAGTTATTTGGAACCTCTACTCGCCGACGGAAAAGTCCGTGAATTGGATGTGCGCGAACTCAACCGTATGTTAAAAGACTTGACTTACACGGCTAGTCTGGGCCTTTTCAACGGCACTGGCTTGCCCCTCGCCGCTCACGGACAGGTAATTGGCGTTATATTCATATTCCGTAACTATCCCGATCTCTTTACTGCCAACGACCGCGTGCTATTACAAGCTTTTGCTGACCAGGCAGCCGTGGCGGTTTACAATGCGAAACTTTATGGACAAATCAATTACGAAAAACAACGTCTGGATGCACTGCTCGACTCGGTTGCCGATGGTATCTTAATCCTCAATGCTGACCACACTGTTGAACGGTGCAATATTGCTTTTGAAAAGCTGATTGGCGAACAACGCGAACAAATTGTCGGGAGGGATCACGGCCAAGTCATTCGGTGGGCGCGCGAACCCCAAGGTACTACGCTTGAAGAAGCCGAAAGAGGCGGATGGCCGCTGACTCCCAACGCTACTCTTTATGTAGAAGGCGACCTCCAACGTCCATTACCTCCGCCACTGCCCGTAGGGGTTACTTATGCGCCGCTTCTTTCGGAAGACGGAAAACTGCGGAACATGGTGCTCAGCGTCCGTGACATCACTCACTTCCGTACAGCCGAGGAGATCAAATCCACTTTTATTTCAATCATTAGTCATGAGTTGAGAACACCGGTCACTCTCATTAAAGGGTACGCCTCCACCCTGCGGCGAGATGACGCGAAATGGGACCGTAACGTGGTCAGGGATAGTTTGGCCGTTATTGAGGAAGAAGCTGACCGATTATCGAAAATGATTGACGATCTCCTGGATGCATCTCGTCTACAGGCAGGTGGTATCAACTTAAATCGCGCAGATGTCTCGTTGCCCGCGTTAGCCGGCCGCGTGGCCGAACGATTTGCTCCTCAATCTCAAAAACACAAGATCCTGACTGATTTCCCGGCGAAGTTCCCGGTTATCCTTGGTGATGAAACACGTCTCGACCAGGTCCTTGTAAACCTGGTATCGAATGCCCTCAAGTATGCCCCAAAGGGCGAAATAAAAATTGCGGGGACAGTTCGGCCTGAACAAGTCGTTGTTTGTGTGAGCGACGAGGGGCCAGGTATTGATACTCGGGACCTGCCTCACATTTTCGATCGTTTTTACCGCTCAACAAACGCAGCCAAGCAAACCAAAGGGGCTGGGTTGGGTCTTTACCTCGCCAGGGCAATTGTTGAGGCACATGGGGGTCGTATCTGGGCAGAGCCAAAAACTGATCCCGGTACACGAATATGCTTTTCCCTTCCACGCTAATGATATGATGGAGTGGTAAAATCACAATTCTTGAGTATTTGGGAAACAGATATCAAGTTAAGCACTTGACCTAAATTTATTAATCTCAATTTCGCTGCTCTAATTTTGCAGATAATCAGGAAAAAATACATGACCGTTTATCTTGCGCGTAATAAAGTGGAAAAGAATCAAACCTGGAACGCAGAAAGTGTCTTTAAGAATCATCAGATTTGGGAAGAAGAGCTGAAAACAATCCTAGCCGGGCTGGATTCTGTAAAAAACTATAGGGGTCGATTAGGTGAAGGTCCTGCGACATTGTTAGAAGCATTGTCTGCCTGTGAGCATCTCATTTTACGCGCTCAGACTGTATACATGTATGCCGGTTTTGGATATGCCGTAGACACTACTGACCAGGAAACAGCGGGCATGCAAGGCCGGGCTGCTGGTATGTTCGGTCAGGTTGCCGCGTCAACGTCTTTTATCGCTCCAGAACTGCTCTCAATCGGTAAAGACAAACTCGATGCGTGGATGAAACAAGAGCCCAAACTGGCTATCTATAACCATGATTTTGATGATTTATTTCGCAAGCAGCAACATGTCCGGTCAGAAGAAGTGGAAGAATTACTCGGAATGTTGGGCGATCCTTTTACAGGACCTGCGAATACGGCTAGCATGATCACCAATGCAGATTTTAAATTCTCGCCGGTCTTGAATTCGAAAGGCAGGAAACTCGAAGTCACACAAAGCTCGATTCACAAGATACTCGAGGAGCCCGATCGGACAGCTCGCCAGACCGCCTGGGACAATTATATGGATCGCCATCTTGAATTCAAAAACACCTTGTCTGACAACCTGGCTACTTCCATTAAAGCCAATATATTTTTAATGCGAGCTCGGAAGCATCAAACCTCTCTGGCTGCATCGGTTTTTGAAAATAATGTACCCGTGGAAATCTTCCATAATCTGATTAACACATTCAAGAAACACCTCCCTATCTGGCATCGCTATTTTGAACTTCGCCGCAAAGCACTCGGACAACGCGATATAACTTATTATGATATGTGGGCGCCATTGACCCGCAAGAGGGTTAAAATTTCCTTCGAACAGGCCGTTGACCTGACCTGCGAGGGTCTTGCTCCAATGGGTAAGGAATATACTGCCATAATTCGGAAAGGCTGTCTCGAGGAGCGTTGGGTGGATTGGGCGCCTAACAAAGGCAAGCAGAATGGCGCATTTTCCTACGGCGCTCCGGGAACCTACCCTTTCATTATGATGAGTTTTACTGATGATGTCAGCAGTATGAGTACGCTGGCTCACGAACTTGGTCATTCCATGCATTCCCACCTGACCTGGAAGAATCAGCCGCTGGTCTATTCGGAATATTCACTCTTCGTAGCTGAAGTGGCCTCGAATTTTCATCAAGCTATGGTACGTGCTCACTTGCTGAAAACCGTCCAGGACACGAATTTTAAGATCGCCCTGATCGATGAAGCAATGTCGAACTTTTTCCGTTATTTCTTTCAGATGCCCATCCTGGCCCGCTTCGAATTGGAAACGCATGAACGCATCGAAAAAGGTGAATCCTTGACCGCCGATTCCATGATCGACCTCATGGCAGATTTATTCACCGAGGGTTTCGGACCCAGGGTCAGAGTGGATCGCCCTCGCGTCGGGATGGTATGGTCAACATTCGGACATCTATTCTCTGACTATTACGTTTATCAGTATGCCACCGGTATTTCAGGCGCTCATGTTTTATCAGGGCGCATATTACGTGGGGAGAAGAATGCGGTGGAAGATTATCTCGAGTTCCTTAAATCAGGCTCATCGGAATATCCGCTGGAGGTCCTGAAGCATGCAGGTGTTGACCTTGGCAGCCCCAGGCCTGTAGAAGAAACTTTTGCGGTCATGGAAGGTTATATCGATCAACTGGAAAAGTTGATAAAGTAAGTGTTTGAATAAAAGGATTCGTGTTCCCAATTCACAAACACGGCTCCTGATATTCTTAAATCAAATATCGGAAATTGGAAACTAATTGATGCCTCAGACTCAGATTGCATGTCCACGTTGTAAGCAAATGATAACCGCCAACGTCGAACAGCTTTTCGACGTGACTGCCGACCCGGGCGCCAAGCAGCGGCTGCTCGGCGGAGTTTCGAACATTGCACGCTGTCCTTATTGCGGCTACGAAGGGCGTCTCGCAACTCCCATCGTTTATCACGATTCTGATAAGGAACTTCTGCTCACGTATTTTCCCCCGGAACTAGGCATGCCGCTCAATGAACAGGAAAGACTGATCGGCCCCATGATCACCCAGGTCACAAATCGACTTCCTGCCGATAAGCGTAAGGCCTATCTCTTTAAACCCACGCCGAACCTGACTTTCGAATCAATGGTAGAAACCATCTTGGGCAAGGATGGCATCACCCCGGAGATGATTAAAAATCAACAGGAGCGTTTAAGTCTCATAGACCGATTGTTGCAGACCCCAACTGCGGAAGCCCGCAGCGAAATCATAAAACTGAACACCAAATTATTCGATGAGCAGTTCTTTGCGTTGTTCAGTCGTCTCCTACAGGCAGGTGGTGCAAGCGGACAGGAACAACTTGCAAAACAAATGGCCGACCTGCAAAAACAATTGCTTAGCGAGACGGAATATGGTCGTCAATTACAGATATCGGTCGGCGAACTGGAGGCCGCTGCCAAAACTCTTCAGGAAGCCGGACAAAATTTGACCCGAGAGAAACTGCTCGACTTTATGATTAATGCGCCCAATGAAGCACGCTTGAAAGCCTACGTATCGCTTGCACGGAATGGCATGGATTATGTCTTTTTTCAAAATTTAACTGAAATGATCGACAAGGCCTCCGGTGATTCGAAGGCAAAATTAGAAGGTCTGCGCGAAAAACTCCTGGAGCTGGTAAACGAGATTGACAAACAGCTGGAAGCACGCTACAAGCAAGCTCAGGAACTGGTCGAGAAAATCCTCGCGCAGGAAGACGTTGCCAAGGCGACACAAACCAATTTGGAGGCATTCACACAAGATGCGGTGGATGTGGTGCAGACCTTGCTTCGCCAAGCTTCAGAGAAGAATGATTACGTCCGTATGGGAAAACTCCAGAAGATGCTTGAGATCCTGCAAGCCGCCTCTGCCCCACCGCCGGAAGTGGCGTTCATCGAAAAATTACTCGACGTGCCGGATCAAGCCGGTATTGAGAAAATGCTGGCGGCCAACGAAAATATGGTTAATGACACTTTTATGGAGACCCTTAACGGTCTGGTCGCACAAGTTGATAACCAGGCAGGCCAGGGTAATGCGGAGGCGAAAGCGCTGGGACAGAAGATGGAGCTGGTTTACAAAACTGCCCTGAAATTTTCAATGAAAAAGAAAATCAGTTGATTAACATCGGGTTCTAAAACAGGAACCCGATGTTTTTATTAATCCAGAGCGAATCAATCACCCAGGGATTACGGATTCCAATGGTGCATCAATTAAAATTCATTGACTCTATAATTAATTGTTCACCGGTCCGGAAAATCGGCTTTCCAGAAAACCGGCAAAACCAAGATCAAAATCACTATAAGCACAGCTGCACAAAGGAGAACTGCTCTAGGGGCCCCCGCCAATCCGCCCAGCGCTTGAGCCACCGCCCCAGTTCCCAGAGCACCCAGGGAGGGTAACCCGATAAATGTTACAGTATATAGACTCATCACCCTGCCTCGCATTTCATTGGGAACAGTAAACTGTATAAAAGTTGAGATAATCGTTGAAAAGACAGTCGATGTTATTCCGGCAAAAAATAAAAAGATAATACCGATCCAAATGGATGGACTGATTGCAAATGCTATTAAAGAAACACTAAATAAAAATCCATTCACAAGCATCACCGCTCCGTGATTGTGTAGTCGTTTAAATGATGCCAATCCAAACGCACCGACCAGTGCACCGCCGCCCGCTGAGGATAATAACAAACCATAACCTTCGGGACCTGCATTCCATATATCACGCCCAAAGGCGGGCAGCAGGTTTTGATAGGAACGACCAAAAATCGAAGCCAGTGCTGATAAGACCAGCAAGCCCATGATCAAGCGGTTGTGCCAGGCGTACGAGATCCCAATCCAAAATGATTTTTGCAAAGAATCACTTCCACCACCACCGTGTGTGCGAACGTCATGCAAGGCGGCTAATGCAAATATAACGGCCAGAAAACTGATGCCATTAATAAAGAATAAGGTACCGGCGCCCAAAGGAGCAAGCATCACACCCGCTAGAGCGGGCCCAATCAAGGCTGCACCGTTGTATGTTGCTGAATTGAGCGACAATGCATTGAGTAGGTCAGCCGGTTGGACAAGGTCGGGTATGAGCGCTTGACGCGCAGGGTTATCGAAAGCGAGTGACGCTGCCCCGACAAAAGAAGCCAGCAATATGTGCCATACCTGCACCTTTCCCATCCAGGTCAATGCCGCGAGCATAAGAGCAGTTAACATCTGCACACTCTGGGTAAGGAATAATAGCCGGATGCGATGTATACGATCCACAACCGCACCTGCAAGGGGAGGAAGAATGATCATGGGTATAGCGAAACTTAATCCCAAGATCCCGAGCCAGAGCGGAGAATTCGTCAGCTGCAGAACAAGCCAACCATTGGCTACATTCTGCATCCATGTGCCCATATTGGAGACGATCAACCCTGCCCAAAGAATCCTGAAGTTGCGATAGCGAAGAGCCGCATAGCGTTGTCGGGCCGGAATTTGCAAAGGGTCTATGGAATTCATAATCTAAGCCATAGGTGAATAGCCTACGAAGGGATTAAATTTCTTTTCCTGACCCACCGTGGTTTCGGGGCCGTGACCCGATAGCAAACGGGTATCATCAGGTAACGAAAAAACCTGTGTTCTAATACTATCGACCAAAGTATTCGAATCGCCTCCAGGTAGATCGGTGCGTCCTACACTATTTCGAAAGATCAAATCACCGCAGAAACATACGCTCGACGATGGGACATAAAAGATGCAATGTCCGGGAGTGTGGCCAGGTGTGAAGCGAACTTCAAATTCAACACTGCCTAATCGAAGGAGCTGTCCCTGGAAAAGATCAATAGTCGGTTCGGGACCCGGATCAATTTTGAAACCAAAAAGCGGCGCCCCCCCTTCGGCACGCCAAAGAACATGATCCGCAGGGTTCAATGCTACTAAAGGCAGCGGATTGAGACCATCGGCGATCGCTCCTGCACCCCCGATGTGGTCGAAATGAGCATGTGTATACCAAAGGTGACCAATTCGCCAGTCATGCTTCCGGGCTTCCGCAAGAATGATTTGACCATCCCAGGCGGGATCGATAACAGCCGCGTTCAGAGATTCGGAATCTGCCACGAGGTAGGCATTCGTCTTAACAGGGCCGAGAGTGAAGGTAACTATTTCTAACATAACAACAACCTCTTAAAGGTCCGGAGCGAGTTCGATATGGTCAGGTGGTAACTTCTTTGAGTACGGTGTAAAGATCAGGCTGATCACGAGGCCGATTCCGATGAACACAAGCCCAACCGGATACATGAGCGCCGGATCACGCGAATAAAGATATCCGGCCAACGGTGGTGCAAGCAGTACGGTCGCTGAGCCGAGTGTTTCAGCGATGCCATATGCCAGACCCATTTGTGATTCATGCACATAGGGGCGAACCTGTGCAACACCCAGGCCGCGCAGAACACGGAAGCCACCCAGCAGAAAATAACCGATCGCGAACCATCCAAAGCCCGTGCCGCGCCATAAGAGCAAAGCAAACGCTGCCACGCCAAGCTGGCCGAGTATAAAGCCGGTACGCGCTTCGAACTGACCGAGTAATAAATTGAGCACGGTATTGCCGAAACTACCTATCGAACCGAGCTCACCGATAACACTGAGTGATAAACCATGCTGGTTTCTCAGGAAATTGGGCGTGAAAGGTTGTGGTATGTATGTGGCGAATGCGACTGCAAATAAGATGGCGAGCAATCCCAGGTAACGTTTATTGGTAAGCAGGCTGGCGGGCGGATTCTGAGGATCGTGATGATCACGAGATTGAGGAGAAATGAAAAACATGATTACCGTCGAAATAACAAAGATGCCGGTAGAGAGAAAGTAAACCGTGCGCAAACCATAATGGTCACCAACCCAGCCGCCTGTGATTGGGCCAAGGACAGCACCCGCATTAAATGCCATGGATATAAATGTGATTGCGCGGGCAACCGACCATTTACCGCGTGCGGCCGTCACATAACTATCTAGCGGCGAGACGACAAAAGCAGTGAAACCATAGAAACCCATACCGACGATAAAAAGAGGAAGACTTTTTGCAAGAGCCATCAGAAGTGTCGCAACAATACCGATCACCCACCCAGCGATCAGCATGGGTCGGCGGCCGATGCGGTCGGAGAGGTAACCAGCGGGGATATGTGCGATGGTCATTACGGCCCCAAACCCTCCAAGGATCGCTCCGATTTGGATCGGGTCAGCGCCCAATTGTTGCAGATAGATCGGCTGGAATAAAAGGAACATTCCCTCGCCGATACCCCATGTAAATAAGGTCGCACCCAGCCAGAGTATGGAGCGATTCATCTAGATCCCGCCTCAATCCGGCTAATAAACTCAGCAACCGTTTTATACACATGCACCCTTTCTGCATCACTTGTGATCACATGCCCGCTATTCGTTATAAAGAGTTTTGTCTTATCTCGTGTATTAACCAATCCACTAAAGATATTATCTAGATTTTCCGGCAACACATTCTTGTCTTCTTTTGAATGGATGAGCAGAACCGGCGCTTTCACCTGTGGCAATGTATCCCGCATTTGAGCGGTCAATTTGTTCAATTCACCAATCGACCGAACAGGATTCTGTGGGTAAGAGACATGCTCCTTCCTTGCTTCCTGATCGAACCAACCGGAACCGGGCGATGATTTTGCCTTCGGCAAATACGATTGGAACAGACTCAGGAATTCGATGTAATTCAAGCGCCAGTCCTTCGGTAATCGATAAGGCGTTGATATTCCTACCACCCCTTTGACGTCCAGCTGCGTAGACATCAGCAAAGCCAAAACCCCGCCCATCGAAAGTCCGATGAGGTAGATATGGTCTGCGAGGCCGCGCAGGAGTTGGTAACCGTCTTCGACCGAAGCCATCCAATCAGTCGAACGCGAACGGATCATATCTTCTGGACGAGTGGCGTGTCCTGTCAGGCGAACACCCAGGATACTATAGCCTTGTTCCGCCAGATATTCTCCCATCCTACGCATTTCTTTCGGAGTGCCCGTGAATCCATGAACTAAAAGACACCCCGTCTTCGAACCGGAGAAAAAAAAAGGTTCTGCTGTTGCGATGATCTGAGACATGTGAACCCCTCGATTGTGAAATCAACGGGAAAATGATTTGAAAAGATTACTTTATCATAGCCAGGCAGGTTTAAGAATAGCAACTTTTTTATAGATCGGGCAATCCTCATCATGCGCTCCTGACAGATAGCCTGTACTGACAAGAAACTCTCGAACGATTTCACTGCCTGTGAATACTAAATTTGTTTTAAATATCCTTGTCCACCCATCCAACGCAAGGGGATGATTTGCATCCAGCCAGCTTTTAAACGAACCATACTCCTCCTGAAGTATCAGGATCCGTCGGGCATTCTCTACTGCCGCGTTTATTTTTATTTTGTTTCGTATGATACCCGGGTCCTGTAGCAAGCGATGTACATCCTTATTTCCGTATTTTGCGACGATTTTAAGATCGAAACCCTGGTAGGCGCGGCGAAAGTTGTCTTTCTTTTTCAGAATGGTAATCCAGGACAGACCGGCTTGATTGATCTCAAGCACCAAACGCTCGAAGAGAAGGTTATCATCTTTCAGGGGAAAACCATATTCCCGATCATGATAAAGGCGGTTATATTCATCCTCAGTGTGGCCGCGGACATATTCACAGTAACTGGTCACAATCCTATCTCCCAAAAAGGCAACAATATTTTAAAAAAAGAAGATTCCACTGCACTAAATCATATCATCCAGATTATCGAATTTTCGGGAAATAATTGGAACTGAAACAATTGATTTAACCCATCCTGGAGCTGACGCAAAAAAGAGGATCGTTAAACCCGTAAACATTCCCCACTTGGCAATTTCATCCAGCACAAAGAGGGGATTACGCGAGGCTTCCATCAAGCCAAGGTTATTAAATAAGAGGCTGATAACTAAATACCAACAAGCAATCAACATCAAAATCAAATTAATAATTGACAGTACGCGCATACGCTCTCCCTTGCTTTGGGCCCATTCTGAGATCTGCGGCACCGTAAAAATAAGAAAAACCAGACGATAATCGAAATTGTTTCCCATGAAAAATGTCCCAATATAAATAGCTGCCCCTATTCGAAATGCAGCCAAATTCCGCTGGTTAAGCGGTCCAGACGTGGCTGCGCTATGAGTGCCGAGAACAAGCGCAATTAGGAAAAGGATTACAACAATGAAATATGGACCGAAATCCAAAAATCGGTCCGTCCATGCATGTGTGTAGGTTTTTAATAGAAAAACATTCAATTCATGTCGAAAATGGAGAACGATTACATTGGCACCATAGGAATTATACGAACCGCGCGGTGTAATGTTCCAATCGGTTCGAAAATCGTTCCATGATAATAGGATATAACCGCCAAATATCAGCAAACCGGCCAAAAATAATTGCCAAAATCGTTTTTTCTCCTGATTGAGGAAAATGCTCATCATAAAGATCGGATAAATTTTAAACATCGCGCCAATTAATATCAAAACCATCGAAGCATAGATGGAATAATCATTGATAAGCAGCGCCGAAGCGCACAAAGTAAAAAATATCAGGTCAACATTACCGCGCTCGTAAAGGAACATGGCAGCCGGAGAAAAAACAACACAGAGAATCAATAGTACATCTAAAACCTTCAATTCACCGGCAAAAGTAAAAACGCTGATGAAAAATAAAATAATCAACGGTACAACAATCCAGGTAGTATCATTCTGGGATACACCAGTATAAAAAATGAGATACCAAATTTTTGGATAATTAAAAAGCCGACCAAGTGGATCTCCAGGATTTGATATTGTGGGATCGATCCCATTCCGAACCGTCTCAGCTGTGCCTGGAATGATTCGAAAATCCATGAATGGTGGCATTTCTGTGGGGATATTCCAAATTTTCCATGTTTCTTCATATCCGATGGAAATGAACAAAGATATTATCCCAACCCAGATAAGAACACTTAACCCAATTAACAACCACCGGTTAGGCTTGGCAATATTTTGGAAGAATAATTCCACAAATTTTCTCCATTAGGTTTTTTTCCGATGACCTACCAGATCTGTTTTCCGCTCACCGACATTGCAAATTCAATTTATTTTGTAAAACTCCCTCCATTGCAGGTACACAACTTTCAATAATCGGGCAGTGACTATCTATATCCATCATTACCCTGATTTTATCAAAAACCATTCTTTCAAGAAAAAATTATTAAATAGACGTTAAAGAGAATATCCCATTTGGATATCTGGCAACCGATTCCAATCCTTTTCTCAACTTCTCGCCAGGAGGTCGTGGAATTCGGGATTACACCATTTTTGGCCCTGGGAATTAAGTTTTCTCAATATTACCCATAAAAAGCGACAATCATGAACAAACTTCTCATCTATAATCCAAATTAGTAGAATTCATTTGGCCTTTGAAACGTTTAACCGGGTGTCCTTGTGTTAGGTGATTGCTGGAGTTTTTTTAACCCACAACCCTCAGTTCGCGCGGCATATCGCTTAATACTTCGACGCCGTCATTCGTGACCAGCACGTTGTCTTCGATCCGTACGCCCCCACGCCCTGGCAGGTAAATTCCCGGCTCCACCGTGTAAGTCATGCCCGGATACAGCATTTGAGTATTATCCCCGCGCATATAGGGCTCTTCATGATCTTCCAAACCGATACCATGCCCGGTACGATGAGTAAAATAGACGCCATAACCGGATTGCTCGATCACAGAACGCGCCGCTCTATCCACATTCCCGCACGGGATACCTGGACGACCTGCTTTACGACCAGCGTCATTTGCGCTGAGAACAATCCCGGCAATCTTTTTAAATTCGGGTTCGACATTCCCAACAGCAAAAGTACGTGTCAGGTCGGAGATATAACCCTCCACGGTTGCGCCCCAATCCACAACAAGCAAGTCGCTGCTTTGAAGCTTTCTTTCGGATGGCGAGGCGTGTGGATTGGCAGAATTCGGCCCGGCAGAGACTATTGGAGAGAAGGGTAATTCAGGCTCCGAGCCATGTTTGAGCAATTGAACCGTCAGCTCCGCGGCAATTTGCTTTTCGGTCAACCCAATTCTTATAGATGGGAGAGTCGCTTCAAGCGCGTCCTGTGCAACTTTAACCGCCGCACGTATGGCCTTGACCTCTGCCTGATCCTTGCGTAAACGCAGTGATCCCAATGCCTCAGTTGCATCCGGGAACTCGGCCTCAGGTGCGCCATCACGGACATACTGAAACTCAAGCAAGCGTAACTGCCTCGGTTCCACACCAATCTTTTTGCCATCGAGTCCAAGAGACAAAATTGCTTTATGAAAGACCGCTTTCCAATCCAATGGATTCTCGCCATAAACAAAAGGATTCACTTTATAAGGAATTAGGCTCACTTTTGGCAATTCCAGTTCAGGCAGCACAATAACCGGATCTTTTTCAGGCATAAACAGCAGCACGACTGGTCGTTCCATCAGGTGAAAATGAAGCTGGGTCAGATAAGTAAGTGTCGGACCCGGGTTGAGCATAATTGCGTCTAATCCGGCCTGGGCAAGGGCAGTATGGAGTTGTTCGAGACGGGAAGAATTCATAATTCCTCCAAGCTGGTCGTTATAAAGATCGAACGCTCTTTGTAGCTATTGTTGCACCGGAAGTAGAGTTTTCTTTGGCGGCTAAAAAGGTTTTAGCGAAAATAGTATCTCTAATCGGATGATGGAGTTTGAAGGTAGTGGCCTGGGCGCGATCCGATTTACGGATATATTATTGGTTAAAGAATATCAATCTACCTTTTTTGTCTTTCCCTTAGATTCTATTCATCCGGCTGGCTTTCCACGGGTTCTTCATTTCTCTTCCTTGGCCTGGGAGGTTCGATCACGGCCTCTGTTGCAAGAGCCACATCCAATACCTGATCCATATGGATCACGGGGATGATCTTTAACTCTGATCGTACGGCTTTTGGAACGTCATGCAGATCTTTAAGATTCTTTTCGGGTAAAATCACAACTTTCAGTCCTGCGCGATATGCTGCTAAAACCTTTTCTCGA
>Ga0182027_10004345_pt1 | contig 22000 bp, 16 predicted proteins | sample 712E1DmetaG_FD_121300 | JGI IMG/M metagenome (GOLD analysis project Ga0182027, IMG submission 121300) | Permafrost microbial communities from Stordalen Mire, Sweden - 712E1D metaG (Illumina Assembly) | ecosystem: Environmental > Terrestrial > Soil > Wetlands > Permafrost | place: Sweden... | reverse complement strand
TGTTGTGGCCGGCATCAGCAATCTTGCAGGCAGTGGAACAGGAGCTACTATAACAGAGACCCTTATCAATACTACCACCGAGCCGGTAGTTGTCCATTACCTGGTTACACCAAGTGTTAACGGGTGTGCAGGAACAACTTTCGATGTGTCGGTTACCATAGAACCTACGGTAACTATTAGCTCCCCCAACGACACCATATGTAATAGAACCAGTACCAATATCAACCCCACCAGTCTGCAAACCACAACAAACGGGATACGTTACACTTGGACCGTGGCTGATAATCCTAATATCACAGGTGAAAGCAATTCCGTTGGAAATGGCAATAATCTTGGCACTCCAATAGCCCAGACCCTCACCAACAACAGTAACATCGAGCAACTTGTCCAGTATGTCATTACTCCTCATGCTATTGATGACTTTGGTAATAACATTTGTTCGTTTAGCAGCATTAGTGTTGATGTTTTGGTAGCATCAACCCTATACGCCTCTATAGATTCCATAAGAGATACCAAATGTAATGATGGAAATACCGGCAAAATTTATATTACCACTAAGGGAGGCTTTCCAACTTATCAATATTTATGGTCATGTCCTGACTACCGACGTTATACCGAAGATATCGATAGCCTTTCTTCAGGACAATATAACCTTACTATTACAGATATTAACAATTGTTCTTTTAGCACATCATATACTGTTAATCCCTCTTATGACATCACATGGAACCCAAATGCATATATGTATGGCATTTATCCTAACACATTTAATATTAAATGCAACGGTCAGGCTAATGGTTCGTTCTCGCCAGGCTTTTCAGTTCAAAATTCCTACATTAAATCATATCAATGGACAGGTCCTAATGGTTTTTCAGCAACTACAGGTCCTATCTCGAATCTAAAAGCGGGTTTATATACTCTTACTATTATTGATAACAGGAATTGTGTTGATTCTTCGTTTAGCTATGAATTGACCGAACCTGACCCACTCACATATAATCCGCATGTCACTGTTTATCCGAACGGATATAATATCCAATGCAATGGTGACAATAAAGGAAAAATAGCGATTGCTTCTCCTGATGGGGGATACGGGGACTATCAATATAATTGGAGCGGTTCGGGGATTAAGCAAGGGGCGTCTTCGCAAACGGATTTAACAGCGGGCACCTACATATTTACTCTTAAAAGTGGTGATACCCTCTGTTCGGTAACAGACACTTTTGTGTTAACGCAACCCAATCCCTTAGTTGTTGATTCTTTCATACCTAAATCTTATGGATATGCGATTGCATGTAATAATGGCCAAACAGGCTCCATAGATTTGACAGTGAGCGGCGGGTATGGTGGATATACCTATAACTGGGCTACCGGCAATGGAAAGGGCCTAACCCAGGGGGCTGAAGATCAAAATAACCTTTCGGCAGGCACGTATTCCCTTACAGTTACTTATGGCGGTGTTTGTCCAAAGAATTATCAGTATGATCTTTACGAACCACCCGCCATTCAAATTTATTCGGACAGCTCAAATATCACCTGCTTTGGTGGCAACGATGGGTATATTAAAGTGAAAAACACTACCGGTGGTATTCCGGGATATTCTTACTCATGGACATCACAGGATGGCAATGGCCTTGTTCAGACAAACAGTTTAACTGCCGGACAATATACCGTGGAAGTAACCGACCAGGCCAATTGCAAATTCCCCAGGACTTATACATTAACACAGCCTGATTCGTTCCGGTTTAATTTTGCGAATATTCCTATAAGTTGCACCAGTGGCTCGGATGGAAGTATAACAGCCAATGTTACCGGAGGGACCCCTAATTATACCTACCAGTGGTCTAATACAAGCACTTCCCGGACCATTAGCGGCCTTCCGGTGGGTGTTTACTTTATTACTGTAACCGACAGTCGCCTGTGTCGGGGATATGGCAGGGATTCTGTGCTATCCCCTGCACCATTAATGGTTACACCTACCAATATTACGGATTATCACGGATATAACATCTCGTGTTTCGGGGCAAATGACGGTATGGTATCGCTCGATGTTTCAGGGGGAAGAACACCTTATACCTTCCTATGGTCGAATGACAAAACTACCCAAAATTTAACTAACGTTGGAGCTGATACTTTCAGTGTAGTGGTTTATGACCAGAGTGGCTGCCAGGGAACAGCACAGGTTACATTAACTCAACCGGAAGCCTTGACATTTAATTATACAAAGCAGGATGTATTGTGTTACGGTTTCTTAACCGGAAAGATTTCGTTAAGCGTCCTGGGCGGAACAGCTCCTTATACCTATATATGGTCAAGCGGACATAATACCCCTGAAATAGATAATATTCATGCAGGGCAATATAGCGTTATTATTGCTGACGTAAACAACTGTCATATCAACCAAACAATTGAGGTGGCCCAACCCGATACTATCATGGGAAACCCTGAAATCCACAAGCCCTATTGTCCCGATGCTACTGATGGCGAAATCAGGCTGGTTGTTACCGGAGGTATAAGCCCTTATCAAATTCTCTGGAATACTGACGAAAGGTCATGGTCATTGGATCATATCAAACATGGCAGTTATATTTACAGGATTACTGACATGAATAATTGTGTGGTACGCGATACCATTGATCTTTCGCCCATAAACCCGGCTTGCCTGGATATACCGAATGCCTTCTCGCCCAATGGCGATGGGGCTAACGATACATGGGTAATTCTTGCTGGAGACCCAAGGAGCCCTGTGAGCGTGATGGATATGTATCCGAGAGGAATATTTGAAGTGTATTCCCGTTGGGGAACGTTGGTATTCCGATCAGAACCTGGTTACCCGGTTCCTTGGGACGGTACATACTACGGACGTTCGCTTCCGTTCGATTCTTATTATTATGTATTTGATCCTAAGGACGGTGGTAATATTGTAAAAGGTATTGTAACTATAGTGAGATAAACCAATGCTTCCATCCTCAAAGATGCTGTCTAAAAAGTCGTTTTCAATTGTCATTCTGAACGAAGTGAAGAATCTATATTTCTGTAATACAGATGTTTCGCTATCGCTTAACATAACAAAGAGGAGGTAACGAAAAACTGACTAAAACATTGAATATAAAATTTATGAATTATTCTAAGGTAGAAAGCAAAAGTGACAAGGCAAAAGAGACCCGACATCTTATGCCTTAAACCTAAATAGTATCTATTGCTTTTACAAAGAAACATCCATGATGAGATTGATTATTAAAAAGTCTATTCTAACCTTTATGGCCTTAAGCTGTGCGTTTTTTGTCAGCGCCCAGCAGATGCCAATATACAGCCAATATAGTATGTACAATCCGGCTATTGCAGGTGCAGATGGATATACCACCATTAGCCTGACATCACGTGATGAATGGGTAGGTTTTGATAATTCACCCAAAACCTATGTTTTAAGCATCCAGGGACGATTGCTTCGCCGTGATTATCAAATTAAAAATAATCCTTTGTCCAAGGGGAAAATGTTATTTAAACGAAGTGGCCGCGTAGGTTTAGGCGCCCTTGTTTTTAATGACCATAATGGCGTAATAGACCGCACGGGCGCACAGGTTACGTATGCTTATCACATTTTTATAAATACTACTACTCAGTTATCATTCGGATTGGCAGCATCTACATTTCAGTTTAAAATTGCGCAGGATAAATTGTCGTTCCGCGACCAGGAGCCACTGCTCAACGAGGCTTTTTCGAACAAGGTACTGGTGCCCGATGTAACATTTGGCCTTCATTTATTAACACCCGACTCTTACGCGGGTTTATCAGTGGCCAATCTTTTTCAATCCAGGATCAACATTGGAAGCCAAAATAATTACGATTACAGGTTGTACCGCAATTATTTTCTCATGGCAGGTAAATGCTTTCATGAGGAGCATCCTTTTTCCTACGAACCATCAATCTTACTTAAAGCTACAGAAAAGATGATTTTCCAAGCCGATATTCAGATGCGCGCTTATTATAACAGAGATTATTATATGGGATTATGTTACAGGACAGGTTCTGCCATTGGTACAATGATTGGGGTAAGATGGGACCGTCTTTATTTTTCGTATGTTTTCGAGTATTCCTTAACCAAGTTACAAAAATATACCTTCGGTTCGCACGAAGTAAATATAGCGCTTAAGCTTGGCGACAGCGCCAGAAGATACAAGTGGCTTATACGTTATTAAAGAATTTGAAGATTGGGAGATTGGGAGATTTGGAGATTGGGAGATTTGAAGATTGAGGGTTTGGTTTCAGGTTATGTCAATTTAAAACATAATGATTATTTTTACAACCTCAACCAATTATAATTAGTATTTAATGAAGATTGTAACCATTGTTGGTGCAAGGCCCCAATTTATCAAAGCTGCCACGATAAGCAGGATTATCAGAAATCATAAAGATATTCAGGAATTGATCGTTCACACCGGTCAACATTACGACAAAAATATGTCGGATGTGTTTTTCCGGGAATTGGATATTCCAAAACCGCACATTAACCTTGAAGTGGGATCAGGGTTGCATGGTAAACAAACTGCCCTGATGCTCGAAGGCATTGAGAATATTTTAATCCGGGAGCGACCCGACTGGGTGCTGGTTTATGGCGATACCAATTCGACAGTGGCCGGAGCGCTGGCAGCCTCTAAATTACATATTCGCATTGCCCACGTGGAAGCAGGCCTCCGAAGCTTTAACCGTGCTATGCCTGAGGAAATTAACCGTATTGCAACAGATCATATTTCCGATTGTCTTTTTGCGCCTACCCAAAATGCCATGAACCTTCTTGCTAAAGAAGGATTGGCCAACAGGTCTGTTTTCTCAGGCGATGTGATGTACGATTCTATTCTTCATTACAAAGATATTGCCTCCAAAAACATATCTCTTAGCAATATAATAGATATTGAACCCGGCAAATACTTCCTGGCAACCATTCACCGTCAGGAAAACACCGACAATCTCAAGAACCTTCAGCAAATTTTCCTGAGCTTTTCAGGGCTCGACCTTCCTGTGGTTATTCCCCTTCATCCCAGAACTTTGAAATACATGGATGAAGTGCCCCACCGGTCGAATATCATCATTATTAATCCGGTAGGGTATCTTGAAATGATTACCCTTTTGAGTAACTGCCACAAGGTTTTGACCGATAGCGGTGGGCTCCAGAAAGAAGCCTTTTTCCTGAAAAAGCCATGCATCACGTTACGCGAAGAAACCGAATGGATAGAGACTCTGGAAGATAACTGGAATTTCACGGTAGGTACCGACAGACAAAAAATTGTAGAAAAAATCGGTGTTCATCATTTCGGGGAACAGAAACAGTTTTTTGGCGATGGGAAGGCAGCGGAGAGGATTGTGGGGTATTTGAAATCGCCTCACCCCAGCCCTCTCCTCAAGGAGAGGGAGATTGCTTCGTAGTTTAGTGAAGTATTTAAAATTGCAGTTTCTTTTTCACCTCACCCCAGCCCTCTCCTCAAGGAGAGGGAGCGGCTCCTCCTGTTTGATTTACCTATTCGTTAAGTTTAGTTTCAATCTGACAAAGAACCTTTTCTAATTGGAATGGACAACCTTATTATAATACATATGGGCAGATGATTAGTAGATATAGGGATTATGATCCAAAATATTATATATTAAAATAGCAAATAAAATTATGAAGACCTGTAAGTTAATTTTTTTACTTTATATTTTTTTGTATAAATTGAATTATTGTCAATCCGTTAATTGTTTTTATACAATAGCTTATCAGGATAACTATGGGCTAATAAACCATAAAGGAGAAATAGTGTTTGCTGCAAAATTTATCGTTATATCAGATGAACCTGACGAAAATGGATATTTCATATTTAATCAGGATAATAAACATCACGGTTATATTGATAATAGACAGAATTTGCATTATTTAAACTATTGGATTGAATCTTTTCATGAAGGGTTAGCCGCATTTGTAGAAAATAACAATTATGGTTTTATAAATAAAAAGGGGATAGTTGTAATTAAACCTCTATCCAGAATTAGATTTAATGATACTACTGCTTTTGATGGTATACTTGATGATTTGCCTTCTCCTTTTTTTTCAGAAGGACTTTGTTCTATTTTTATTTCCTTTTCTGAAGAAAAAGAAAAGTTTCTTTATGGATATATAAACAAAAAAGGAGAGATTGTATTTAAACAAAAGTGGTTATACGCTTCACCATTCATTGATGGGCTTGCTATGGTAATGGATATGCAAGACAATAGATATTATATCAATAAGCAAGGAGCTATTGTTATTAATTTAAAAAAAGATGAAATTGGCAGCTGTTTTTATTATGGGCTTGCAGCAATTTATTCTGGAGAAGATGAAGAAAAAAAATGCTATTTTATAGACAAAACAGGCAAGAGAAAATATTCTACATTCGATGATGCAGGAGATTTTCATGAAGGGCTAGCAAAAGTAAAGAAAGAAGGTAAATGGGGTTTTATTGATACAGAAGGGAAATATATAATTCAGCCTTTTTATACTGATGTTTCGGATTTTTCAGAGGGTTTTGCCTCGGCAACTATACTTGATTCTGTAAGAATTATGAAAACTGGAATAATCGATTTACATGGGAACTTTGTATTACCTCCGGAAAAGGATGTTCGATATGGTCAGTTTAGATGTGGAATAGTGTCAAAATATGGAAGTGACGGTTATATAAAGGCTTATGTTGATCAAAATGATAAAATTATTTGGAGCAAATAATCCCCAATAGCCGTAGTTTGTAGCAACGGAGCCGTTCGGCAAAGCATTTGCTTTGTCGGGTTATTTCAGGTAGCATTTGCTACCATTACGGATGCAAGAAAGAAACATTAAAGCCTGGTTACTTTCGTTCGGCGTATGGCCCCCGCAAATGCTGGACAGGTCATGCCTCCGTCGGATATATACTAACAGGCTGTGAGCCTGCGGTAATACAAACAACGAATACAGAGCCTTTGCTGAATAAGGGCTTTTATATTTTTATCGTATTTTTTGTTTAACAGGTTCAACAATAGTTACCTTATCATCAATGTTTGTAAAAATTGCGTTGTTGTTTTTACCAGCTTACAGAATCACCAATCTCCTTAAATAATTCTGTTTTATTAGCTTTGCTAAACATTTTTAAAAGCAAAACCTTATCGTAATTTTCAGCCTCAGAACTTTCATCAACCATTACAATCACTTTAGCTTGTGTGTTTTTCATATTTTTGTAATATGAGGGAACATGAATCAGCCCATGTCGTATAGTAGTCTCAAATTCAATTGCTTTCATATCTGTAAATTTAATAAATCTTAAAATACAGTCCAAAAATATGAAATTTTAGTTACAATAATCTATGAGAAATAAAATATTGTAAAATACAAGGCTTTACTGAACATCCAGCGAAATATTTTTGCCATTATAGCCCAGATACTTACCGGTGCTTAAGTCAACATGCGCCATACCATCGCAATTGCTATGAAAACTTAATAATGAATTACCCAAATCTACCGATACATTGCCACCTGCCTTAAGGTTTTGAGAAAAAGCATAACCACTTGTAGGGTTTTTGGGGCAGACAGAATAATTAACTTTTGTATTGATTATGGCATGATAAATGATACCTCCTGAAGCGCCCTCTACTTCAAGAATCTGCCCTCCACCGTTTAGTGTTAAATTATCGTCATACGGATTAGCATAGGTATTATTCTGGTCAATGTTAATAATCCAAAAATTTTGTTTCACAGCAATATATGGATCAGAAGATGATTCCTTAGAAAGACCAGCCATTTTACTATCGAATTGGAGTTTGGTTAAATTAAAGTCCAGAAGCGCTTCGCTTTGACTTTTATCAAAAACAAAATCTTCCTTAAAAAACACAGTTGTAATTTTTGTATTATCGAGAATGTCTGACTGGACAGGTACTAAGTATAAACCATAGAGTTTGATTGTACCTCCCAGTAAATTTAAATCACCGAATACAATCGAAATTACGCCCCCATTGTTATCTCCAAGACCTGAAACAATAATATCACCAATGTTATTATTAAACGGTAAGGGATGATCGTTATCAATTTTAATATACAGGTTCCATGAACTAGTGAATTCATCCGAATTTTTTGTAATAACCGTAACATTAGGTGGTAATTCTTTGCCCTTAAAAGCAGACATAGCTATTGAAGCGCAATATCCTATAGCCATTGATGTTTTAAGTCCCTGCTGTAAAGATCCGAGTTCAGGTTGTTGGTTATATTCTTTATACTTTCTGCAGGAAAACAACATCAAAATGGTGCAAAATACCAGTGATTGAAAGACGAGTGATGAATTTAACTTTACCATAATTCTTAATTTTAATTACATCCAGCAACCAGCAACTCAGATTAACTAATAGATGATAAATTTTTTAAAAAGGTTGCGTTGATTCAATGGATAAATACGAAGAGTAAGTCCGAAAAATGATAAATTTGTTGTTACATTTTACACCAAACCATGATACCTTTTCTCATGCGATTTTTATATGTTTCTGGTTTAATGCTTTTAGTAATATTTATATCTTGTACTGTAAAACAAAAAGTTGTTCGGCAGAAAGACCAATCGCTTTTATACAGACCTGGTAATAACGCCATTCATCCGGAATTTCTTGTTTTTCATCTCAGCGATACCGTTTCGCAGTTACTTGTAAAACTCAATACCGACGAACTTTTGTTCAATCAGGCCAACCCCATGAATATTATGCAGGCTGTTGTAAAAATTAGTTATCAACTTATTGATATTACTAACGATCCAAATAATGATCGTCTTTCCGATAGTTCATCGGTTTTTCGTACCATCGATAAAGTTGCAGGTAGAAAAATAAGCATTACAACCATATTAGTAAAAGCCCAGTTCGGCAAAATTTATTTATTAAAGGTGACCACAAATGATGTGCTGCACAACATCAACCAACAAAATTTTGTTTTTGTAAACAAACAGACTAAACATTCTGCTCAAAATTTTAAACCTATTTCCAGGCAAAACGATGCACCTTTGTTCAAAACGTATATTTCTCCTAATGAAACTGTTAAGATTCTGACCAATCAACAAAATGTCAAGAAGCTATTTATTAGATTTCAAAAGGATAATACTACATTGCCACCACCACCTTTCTCTGTTCAGGTAGAACCTAAGTTTGTATTTAAGACAGACAGCATTTGGTCTTATGATTATAACCCACAAACGAGTTATCTATTTTCTTATCAGGGCCTATACTTAATTCAAACGGATACTGCACAGTCAGAAGGATTGTTTCTTGCCAATTTTGGGCAAATATTTCCAAAAATCAATGATGCTTCTTCGATGATATCGCCGCTCGAATATCTTACCACCACTGAAGAGTTCAGAAATATTCAAAAAACTGACAATAAAAAACTTGCAGTTGATAATTATTGGCTTAGTATTACCAACAAAATTGATTTAGCCAGGGAACTTATTCGTATATACTACAACCGGCTTTCTTATGCCAACCTATATTTTACCAGTTACAAAGAGGGTTGGAAGACGGACAGAGGTATGATTTATATGATTTTCGGCCCTCCGAATTTTATTGGCAAAACGGCCTTCGCTGAAACGTGGGAATATCATAATAAGCAGCGAGTTTCTATCTTCAGTATTAAATTTAATAAAACATCGTCGCCATATAGCGAAAGCCACTTCATTATGCAGAGGGATGATTCTTATACGCCATTTTGGCGCAACGCCGTTGAATCGTGGCACAATGGAAAAGTTTACAGTGTAGATGAACAAACTCAGTAATATTACTCATTAATAAAAAGCTAAATCGTTACTTTTACGGCGAAAAAAATTAAACACATTGATCCAGAACTCAGATTTTATTTTTGGCATTAGGGCAATTATCGAAGCCGTCCGCTCGGGAAAGGAGATAGATAAAGTTCTCATCCGTAAAGGTTTGTCGGGCGAGTTATTCCAGGAATTATTTACAGAGATCAGGGACAACAATATTTTGTTTCAATATGTGCCGGTAGAGAAGCTTAACCGCACTACCCGGAAAAACCATCAGGGCGTAATTGCTTTTATATCGGCAGTTGCTTACCACGATATAGAATCAATTATTCCCGGGCTTTTTGAACAGGGCAAAACCCCTTTTATTATAATACTTGACAGTATTACAGATGTACGTAATATTGGTGCTATTACCCGAACTGCTGAGTGTGCAGGGGTAGATGCTATAATTGTTCCTGAGAAAGGATCGGCGCAGATCAATGCCGATACTGTAAAAACCTCTGCTGGCGCATTGCATTACATGCCTGTTTGTAAGGTAAAAAGCCTGATAAGCACTGTCAAATTTTTAAAGGATAGTGGTTTACAAATAATTGCTGCTACTGAAAAGGCCTCTGACTTATATTTTAACATGAATTATAAGGAACCACTTGCGTTTATAATAGGTGCGGAAGATATTGGGATAGCCCCGGATTTGCTAAGGATAGCAGACTATCTGGTGTGTATTCCTTTAAAAGGGCATATCAAATCATTAAACGTATCGGCTGCAACAGCTGTTCTTGCTTATGAAGTAGTAAAACAGAGGATGGGGTAATATAGGGGCAAGAATGTAAAAAAGTAACAATGTAACAAAGTAATGAGTGACAGGTTATAGGTGCAATGTTTCTGACATTATTTTTGCTGGTTTTTCAAAATACAAAACATTGGTTAAAAAAAGCCTTCATCACACGTCACCGCTTCACTCATGTTACTTTGATAATTACTTCTCAACAGGCAATTGCCGCTTAAAACTTTCTTCGAGTGAAATAAAAGTTTCAGTTCTTGAAATACCAGCAATTGTTTGTAAGTTATCGGTTAAGATATTTCGCAGGTGTTCGTTGGTTTTAGCGTAAATCTTTATAAAAATGGAGTAATTTCCTGTGGTATAGTGACATTCAACAATTTCCGGAACTCGTTCCAATTGTTTGGCTACGTCTTTGTATAAACTCGCTTTTTCGAGGAAAATTCCTATATAAGCGCAGGTATGGTAACCAACTTTCTGAGGGTCAAGAATAAATTCTGAACTGGTAATGATCCCTTCTTTAATAAGACGTTGAACACGCTGATGCACTGCAGCACCTGAAACGTCACATGCCCGTCCTACTTCTAAAAAAGGGGTACGGGCATTTTTTTTAATAATTGCAAGGATTTTCCGGTCTAAATTATCAATTTGATAGTTTTCCATCATTATTGATTTTAGTAAGTATAAAAAATCAAGTCATTTACTAAGTTTAGTTGACAATTGAAATAAGAATTTAGAAAAAAGGTTAAAAAATTAAAAAAAATTTGTAAAATCATTTCAATTTGATAAATTTGCAAAGTAAATGGTTAAAAATTTTAAAAAAATAAGCTAATTTGATTTCAATTTTAAATAATTTTAATCAAATTCATTAAAAATTTAGAGTAAAACTCTTTTTTAAATTAATAAAAAGATCACATCCCCTATGCGGGAAAAATAATGTTTGTTAAAAATAGTAAATAATTAGGTAACACCCTTAAAAATTTGAATTATGTGCGGAATATTAGCTGTAATTGGTAAGAGAAGCCCCGAAGAAGTGCAGCGGCTTTCAAAGAGAATGAGTCACCGGGGGCCTGATGAGAGTGGAATGCACGTAAGTCCTTTTGGCGCCGTAATGTGTCATGAGCGTTTGTCGATTATCGATCTCACCACAGGACGTCAGCCCATTCAAGGGACGGGTAATGCATATGTTATGCACAACGGTGAGATATATAACCATAACGAATTACGCCAGGGTGAATTGAAACATCATACGTTTAGGACTACCTGCGACAGTGAGGTTATTGTTCATCTTTATGAAGAACATGGATATGATTTCTGTAATAAATTGCGAGGAATGTTCTCATTTGTTCTTGTCGATGACGATACCGGAAAATATATGGTGGCCCGTGATCCGATTGGAATCAAGCCTCTATACTATGGGTACGATAATCAATGTAATATGTACTTTTCATCTGAAATGAAATCAATAGCCGATCAGTGTTTACATTTCGAAGCTTTCCCCCCGGGACATTACTATACTCCTGAAACTGGTTTTGTAAAGTATTATCAACCTGCGTGGGAAGATTATACCATTGCTACCAATCCGGTTGATTATACTAAGCTGCGCGATGCGCTTATAGATTCGACCAGGGTACGTCTGATGAGCGATGTGCCTTTGGGTGTGCTTCTTTCAGGCGGACTTGATTCCAGCCTTATTTCTTCAATCACCAAACGTTTGCTCAGGGGCACAAAACAGGAATTGCATTCTTTCTCTGTAGGGCTTGCTCCTGATGCTCCAGACTTGAAAGCGGCCCGCGAAGTTGCCAAATTTATTGGCACAACCCATCATGAAGTAATATTTACTGTTGAGCAGGGCATTAAAGAATTAGAAAAAATTATCTGGCATCTCGAAAGTTACGATGTAACTACCATTCGTGCCAGCACTCCCATGTATTTTCTATCAAAGTATATTTCTGAAATGGGTATTAAAGTGGTGCTTTCAGGTGAAGGCGCTGATGAAGTATTTGGAGGATATCTTTATTTCCATAATGCCCCATCTCCTGCGGAACTTGCAAAAGAAACTGTTCGTCGTGTTAAATTACTTTCTACAGCCGACTGTTTACGTGCAGACAAAGCTACCATGGCATGGGGTATTGAAGCCAGGGTTCCTTTCCTTGACCGTCGTTTCCTTGATGTAGCGATGACAATTTGCCCGGAAGATCGCATGCCGAAACGCTCAGAAGGCCGCATGGAAAAATATATTGTCCGTAAAGCATTTGAAGATAAAAACGATCCGTTCCTTCCTGACTCTATTCTCTGGCGTCAAAAGGAGCAATTTAGCGATGGTGTTGGTTACAACTGGATTGAACAGATTGTTGCTTATTGCGAAAATATTATTACAGATAAAGATTTTGCCAAAGCTGCAGAGCGTTTCCCTTATAACACGCCTACTACAAAAGAGGCCTTCTATTTCCGAACCTTATTCGAGAAACATTATCCGCAGATAACATCTGCCAGGACGGTGCTCAAATGGGTACCAAAATGGCAGGCGAATAATGATCCTTCAGGACGGGTATGTGATACCCATGTTAATAAAGTAGATGATGTCCAAAAAACTAAAAAGAAAAATGCCACTATATCGTAGCCAATTATTGAAATCACTATAGGACAAATAAAAAAGTCGGCTTCTCAAAAGCTGACTTTTTTATTATATAAGACTTGGGTTATGCCTATTTTTTATATTCTGCAAGATACATTTCAACCTGCTTAACCACGTTTTCAGCAGTATATCCAAGTTTTTCATCAAGTATTTTATAGGGTGCTGAGAAACCAAAGCTCTGCATACCAAATACTTTTCCAAATGGTCCAACCAGTCCTTGCAGGGTCACTGGCAATCCTGCTGTTAATCCAAAGATTGGTATATTGTCAGGTAATACCGATTTCTGGTATGCTTTAGGCTGATTCCGGAACAACCCTTCTGAAATAGCAGAAACTACACGGACTTTCAATCCTTTTTCAGCGGTAAGTTTTTCAGCTCCTGCAAGGCATGTAGCCACTTCCGAACCATTAGCTACAAGAATGATATCAGGGGTTCCGTTACTATCTTTTGCAACATAAGCACCTTTGGTCGCCTCTAAAGCATCATTGAAGCGTGTAGATCCTGGTTTTACAGGTATATCGTTAATATTTTGGCGCGATAGGAGCAAAGCAGTTGGAGTTTCTGTATTTTCCATAGCCATTTTCCATGCAACATTAGTTTCTATAGCATCAGCAGGCCGGAGTACTAATAAACTGTTTTTGCCATGATGGTTTTTCAGGTGTTCAAGTAAACGGATTTGAGCTTCCTGTTCTACCGGTTGATGGGTAGGACCATCTTCGCCAACCCTGAATGCATCGTGGGTCCAAATGAATTTAACTGGCAATCCCATGAGTGCCGAAAGACGAACCGCAGGTTTCATGTAATCGGAGAATACAAAGAATGTGCCACAGGCAACAATAACACCACCGTGTAGCGCAATACCATTGGCAATAGCGGCCATAGTGAGCTCGCTAACACCTGCCTGAAGGAAAGCGCCGGAAAAATCACCTTTACGGAATGCTTTTGTATATTTAAGGAATCCGTCAGTCTTATCGCTATTCGATAAATCGGCCGAAGCTACGATCATGTTATCAATATTTTGGGCAAAATAACTGAGTAAAGTAGCCGAGGCAGCACGGGTTGCAATATTTTCTTTTTGAGCGATTTTTGAATAGTCAATTGAGGGCGCAGTGCCTGAAAAGAATAATTTTAATTTAACAGCCGGCGAAGGATTAGACTTTTCCCAACTGACAATCTTGTTTTTCTTTTCTGCTGCTTGTTTTATTTTTTGCTCACGCACTTTAGTGTAATAATCAGCTACATCCTGGAAAATTTGGAATGGATTTTCGGGATCGCCTCCAAGGTGGGCAATTGACTTTTTGAACGAGGCACCTGCTTCGCCAAGAGGCATGCCGTGGGTTGAGCATTTGCGTTCGAAACTTTGACCGTTATCGTCAACAGCGCCTTTGCCCATAATGGTTTTTCCAATAATCAGTGTTGGCCTACCAGATGTTTGGTTGGCTTTTTTCAGTGCGTTGCGAATGGCGTCTGCATCGTTACCATTGATGGTCATAACTTCCCAACCCCACGCCTTGTATTTCATCTCGGTGTCTTCAATGGTTACTTCCCAGGTTTCTGTCGAAAGTTGAATATCATTTGAGTCATAAAACATAATAAGGTTGTCCAATCCTAATATACTGGCGATACGACCTGCTCCCTGGGATATTTCTTCCTGGACACCTCCATCGGAAATGTAAGTGTAAATTTTATGATCGATCCAATTACCAAAACGTGCAGCCAGAAATTTAGCAGCAATTGCTGCACCAATGGCCATAGTATGTCCCTGACCAAGTGGCCCGGAAGTGTTTTCGATACCACGTTTAACCTCCAGTTCAGGGTGACCAGGTGTTGGGCTTCCCCATTGGCGGAAATTTTTTATTTCTTCTAAGGTGAAGTTACCGGTAAGGGTCAACTGCGAATAAAGCATCGGTGACATGTGCCCCGGATCGAGGAAGAACCGGTCGCGGAAAGGCCATGCCATATCAGAGGGGTCGTAATTAAGAAATTCAGTGTATAGAATATTGATAAAGTCGGCCCCGCCCATTGCTCCTCCCGGATGGCCGGATTTTGCTTTCTCCACCATTGCTGCTGAAAGGATTCGAATATTATCTGCTGCGCGATTTATAACTGTGTTGTCCATTGTTAATAAGTTATTATTATTTGAGCGCATAAAATTATACTTTTTGCGTTGATTGTAAAGATTCTGGTTTAAAATATTTTTCCCTTTTTTAAATTAATCGAATTAATCTAACTTTGGACGCTGTTTAAAAACTCCTTTACAAAACCGAAAATTATGGGTCTTCAGTGTGGTATAGTAGGTTTGCCTAATGTTGGGAAATCTACATTATTCAATTGTTTGTCAAATGCCAGGGCTCAGGCAGCCAATTTCCCGTTTTGTACCATTGAGCCTAACGTTGGGGTTATTACAGTACCTGATGACCGTTTGATTAAGCTGGCCGATATTGATAAGCCGCAAAGGGTTATTCCTACAACCGTTGAAATTGTCGATATTGCAGGCCTGGTAAAAGGGGCCAGCAAAGGCGAAGGTTTAGGAAACAAATTTCTGGGTAATATTCGGGAAACCGATGCCATTGTTCATGTATTAAGGTGTTTCGATGATGACAACGTAACTCATGTCGATGGCTCGATAAATCCTGTACGCGATAAAGATATTGTAGATGTCGAGCTTCAGCTAAAAGATTTAGAAACTATTGAAAGCCGTATTGCAAAAATACAGAAGCAGGCACAGACCGGTGGAGATAAGTCTGCCAAACGGTTGTATGATATTTTAATTCAGTATAAGACAGCGCTCGACAAAGGAAAGTCGGCCCGAACGGTGGTTTTGGATAATAAAGAAGACCAGAAACTAGCGCATGATCTTTTCCTGCTTACCGATAAACCTATTATGTATGTGTGTAATGTGGATGAAGCCAGTGCTGTAAAGGGTAACAAATATGTTGAAGCCGTTCTTGAAGTAATTAAGGATGAAAAAGCCGAAGTGCTTATTGTGGCCGCAAAAACTGAGTCGGAAATAGCCGAACTCGAAACTTACGAGGAACGTCAGATGTTTCTGGAAGAAGCAGGGCTAAAAGAATCAGGTGTGTCGCGCTTAATCAAAGCTGCATATCATTTGTTGAACCTTGAAACGTTCTTTACAACAGGACCTGACGAATCCAGGGCATGGACGTTTATTCGTGGTACCAAAGCGCCTCAGACCGCGGGCATTATCCATACCGATTTCGAAAAGGGCTTTATCCGTGCCGAAGTGATCAAATACGATGATTATACGAGGTATGGCTCCGAAGCTGCTTGTCGCGATGCCGGCAAGATAGCAATCGAAGGTAAAGAATATATAGTACAGGATGGGGACATCATGCATTTCAGATTTAATGTATGATAAGGTTTAAAGGATGTAGAGGTTGCATAAATTTATCTTTTTGCAGCCTTCTAAAACAATACAGTTTTTATAACGTTTACATTTTTATTTATCTATGATGAAAAGAGTCTTTTGTATTATTATAAATTTAAGTGTTTTAGCTAGTTATTTAAATGCTCAATCCAGTACCAGGATTCCCCCGGAAAAACCCAAACTGATTATAGGTATTGTGGTTGAACAGATGCGTCATGATTATATTTATAAATTCTGGGATAAATTCGGAGAAGGAGGTTTTAAGCGTTTATTAAATGAAGGTACTTATTGTAAAGATGCCAATTTTAATTACTTGTATACTCAAACCAGCGTGGGACATGCCACTATAGCAACCGGTACAACCCCATCCTACCATGGTATTATTGCTGAGGAGTGGTACGTTAGGTTGAAAGATAAAGTATATAATTGCGTTTTTGATGAGAAAGAAAAAACCATAGGCGGGAACATTGATGCTGGCTGCATGTCGCCACGACAATTACTTACCACCACTATTGGCGATGAAATCCGGTTGGCTAATTTTAATAAATCGAAGGTCATTGGTGTTTCTCTCAATAGTAATGCTGCTATACTTTCGACCGGGGCTACAGCCAATGCTGCTTATTGGTTTGATGGTGAGACTGGCAATTGGATAACTAGTTCATATTATATGAAGGAACTGCCTGGCTGGGTCAAGGAATTTGACAATAAGAAATTTGCCGATTTATATATGACAAGGCGCTGGGAAACAAAGTTCCCGCTTAACGATTATTTCCAGCGATGCCTGCCAGACGACAATAAATATGAAACAGGGATCGAGGGCAGACGGACTTTTCCATATAATTTAGCTGAAATGGGTATTGTTTCTGTCAATAAGAAAAAATATGGCTTATTGAAATACACACCATTTGGCAATACTTATACCAAAGATTTTGCAATTGCTGCTATTGTTAACGATAGTCTTGGTAAGCATGATTATACCGATTTACTGATGGTTTCATTTGCGGCTACCGAATATATAGGGCAAAATTTTGGCCCTGAATCTATCGAAGTTATGGATGCATTCATCCGTCTCGATGAAGATATTGAACATTTTCTTAATTTTTTAGATCAGGAACTTGGCAAACAAAACATTCTTGTTTTTCTTACTTCAGATCACGGAGTGGCTCAAAATCCCGAATATCTTGCCGATAAAGGGATCCCTGTAGGATATTTTGCCCAAAGTAGCGCTTTTGGCTTATTAAGAAGTTACATGAATGCAGTTTACGGCCGCGGCGAATGGATAAAAAATTATTATGCACAACAAATTTTCTTGAACCGCGACCTCATTGAAGATTCCAAATTGAACCTTGCCGATGTTCAACAGAAGGTAGCACAATTTATGATTCAGTTTAGCGGAGTGGCCAATACGGTTACTGCAACTACCTTGCAAAATGCATATTTCTCCGACGGGGTTTTTTCAAAAATCCAGAAAAGCTTTAATCAAAAACGTTCGGGCGATGTACTGATTAATTTAGAACCCGGTTGGATCGAAAAGAATGGAACTGCTACCAATCATAATTCATCTTACTCATACGACGCTCATGTGCCATTGATCTGGTACGGCTGGAAAGTTAAGCGTTCCACAATATTTGAGCCTGTAGATATGGTTGATATTGCTCCCACCATCAGCTATTTTCTGAATATTGCGAGCCCCAACGCTGCAGTAGGAAAGCCAATTCTCGGGCTGGTAAGTCAGTGAAAATTAGGTTAAGCAGGTAGGGTTCATTAATTGTCAAAAAAGTATCCATTATTGACTAATTTTTGATGGTGATATAGCTTTTTGCTAAAAGTGATATTAATCATCTTAATCAATGGTTTAATATCATTGCCAAATCGGAAAATCAAGGATTAAATTGGAGTACTTTAGCTCCAGAATTGTAAGTAAAATAATAAGTGAGCTAAAAAATTTTGATAACGTTTTATTTAAAATTTAAACAATGAACAATTTGGTAAGGACAACCACAGACCCCCATTCTACGTATTTCAAACAATTTTTAACAATTGGAGGACTGGTTTTTACAGACAAACCTACCCAAATATGGACAGTATTAGGCCCATGTGTTTCGGTTATCTTGCATAGCCCTGGTAAAAAGATTAGTGCAATGTGTCATGCACAATTAGTTGAAAAAGAATTTTTAAGTAAGCATCATTTCGGTTCGGGCTCAAACCAATATACAACCACTACAAAAAATATTGATTTCAGATATGTCGCGTATTCAGTTAATTATATGATTCAGCAATTTTTAATGATGGGAATCACTACAAACGAAATTCATGCAAGTATTTATGGAGGGGCGCATCTAATTTCAGGCTTAACATATAACATTGGTTTTGAAAATATTAGTATCGCCTGTGAAATGTTACAAAATCGGGGTGTAAGGATAATAGTAAAAGATGTAGGCGGTGAGAAAAGCCGTGTTATCAGGCATTATTCCGATACAGGGGTTACACATGTAAAGGTATTTTGACAGACCCATAGTATAATTAATATCCAGTTACTATTACTTTTTAAGAGCCTGTCCCGCTTTTTGCGGGAGGTTGGGGCTATTAGCATATAAATCAACATTTTAACAAAATTTTATAATTGAACTCACGTTCATTAGTTGCTTATTTGCTTGAAACGTTATATTTGGCTGAAACAATTTCGAATATCACCTTAGGATTATCTTCCACAGCATTTCCGATAACAATAATATCAGCTCCTGCATCAAAAATTTCACTGGCTTGTTTCGCTGTGTGAATACCTCCCCCAACGATAAGAGGAATCGAGATGTTTTGCTTTACTTCACTAATGAGGCGAGTGTTGATGATTTGCCGGGTACCACTTCCTCCTTCGAGATAGATTAGTTTATGTCCAAGCATTTCGCCAGCCAGGGCAGTTGCTATTGCAATATCAGGCTTATCGGCAGGTATAGGGGCTGTATTGCTCATATATTCCACAGAGGTACGTTGTCCTGTATCAATTAACATATAGCCGGTTGGGATAATTTCCATATTACTATTTTTCAGAAAAGGGGCAGCTAGTACCTGGTTGCCAATGAGAAACTCCGGATTACGTCCTGAAATAAGAGAAAGAAAAAAAATCCCATCAGCCAGGTCGCAAAGTTGAAGCAGGTTACCGGGAAACAGGAAAACTGGTAGTTGTGAGTTTTGTTTGATGGTAGCAATTTGTTCGTTAATAGATTTTGAAATAATGCTTCCACCTATTAAGAAAAAGCTAATGCCAGCCTCATTGGCTATATTGACAGTATGCTTCAGCGATTCGTCATTCTGCTTATCCGGATCGATAAGCAGAACAACCAGTTTCTCTTTATTTTGTTTGCTAAGGATAAAATCGTACAGCATAGTTGTGCCAATTACATTTATTGACTACAGAATACAATTACATAATTATCACGAACCTCATATTTCAGTAGAAATTCATCATGGATATGCTCGTCGTGATGGACACATTTAATTTGTCCCTCGTGTTCGATTTCAAAAGGTATGATAGTGAGGTTTTCCCTAAAATTAATGTTTTTCTTATCGCATATCTTGTAAATCGCTTCTTTGGCGCACCAGTGAATATACATGTGAAGCGGTTCAAAGGCTTTGTTAGAAGTGATGTATTCATTTTCGTTTATGAATTTGTGCGATATTCGGTTGATCCGGTGCGACATATATTCGAGGTCGATACCTACACGTTTGTGCTGACTTAACAGGATGGACGTGAGTTTATTTGAATGCGATATGCTGATGTTAAATAAATTATCAAATAAAAAAGGTTTATGCTCTTCGTTATATATGATTTTTGAATCACGTTGGGTAAGATCATTCAATAAAGCGCGAACACTGAGCCACTCAATCTGCCTTGACTCATTTCTAAAGCCATACAATGTTTTTTTTTCGTCTTCGTCAAGCAATACCCTGGCGTATAATGTATCGAAATCTTCTTCAACCTCCCATAGTCCCATCAGGCAATCATCCTCAACGTATTTTTTGACCACAATACCCATTCTATTACAAATTAAATATCTATTATTTACTTAGAAATAAAATTGAAATAAGATGGAAATAAATTGAAATAAAATAAGATAAATGTATTTCAAAGTATTTTATTAATTTTCCCATTTCAAAGTTTCGATCAAATGTAAAATATCTTTTCTAAAAAATTCGATAGCCGGGGCCAGCGAATCTTTATTTGGCTGAGTTTCGAAATATAACGATCCTCTAAGAAAATGCCGTATACTATCGGTCACGTAAAATTGTACCGATGATGCTGCATTACCTCGAATTTCAAAAATTAAACCATAAACTTTTCGTTTTTCATCGATTACAAGATTTTCATCGATAGCATCAGCTTTGATAGTATGCTTATAGGCTAATGTATGTGCGTCTTCAATAAATCCGGCAACATTATGGTTAATAGATTTATAACTAAGATGAATTTTACTTTTGTATTGGGTGAACTCAATATTCATCCAGCATGGCTCCGCATTTTTATCGAGGTCTTTAACAATTTTCCCGTATACCGGATATTCGAATATGAATGGGCAGATACTATCGAAAACCTGGTATTTTTTTTCAGGGAAGCCGATTCGGAAATATCCTCTTGGTTTTGGAGTGTAATTATTACTGCAACTGTAAATTATCAAAAAGATAATCAATAATATATATAAGTTTTTGTTCATCTAGATCATTCGATTGTGAATCAGTATTATATAATTATTATTTTGTTATTCTATTGATATTATTCCCTTTACTAAATGTACTTCTCAACCCGGTGTAATCATAGGCTACATCGTTTAGCCATCTTTCTCTTGCTTAATGATGACCCTTATTTGCTTAATACGGCGGGAGTCGACGGCCTCAATTTTGAACGTGAATTGTTTATATTTAATTTGTTCATTTAAAGCCGGAATTACTCCTTTCAATTCAAGGATTAGACCGGCAAGCGTATCAGCCTCGCCTTTAATCTCGTCGAAAATATTATTCTCTGTCTGTATGGTTTTATAAAAATCGTTCAACAAGGTTTTACCATTAAAAATATAGGTATTGCTGTCGATTTGTGTATAATTTTTTTCATCTTCGTCCGATTCGTCGGTAATTTCGCCAACAATTTCTTCGAGAATATCTTCGAGGGTGACAATACCAAGCGTACCGCCATACTCATCAACAATTATCGCCATATGGATTTTATTGGTCTGAAACTCAGTAAGCAATTCTTTAACCTTTTTGGTTTCAGGCACAAAATAAGGAAGACGAATAAGTGATTGCCAACGAAAATTATCCGTTTCGTTGATAAATGGTAGCAAGTCTTTAACGTATAAAATTCCCTTGATGTGATCAAAATTTTCGACATAAACAGGAATACGCGAATATCCTGATTCTATAACTATTGCAAGTACTTG
>Ga0182027_10004344_pt1 | contig 22000 bp, 24 predicted proteins | sample 712E1DmetaG_FD_121300 | JGI IMG/M metagenome (GOLD analysis project Ga0182027, IMG submission 121300) | Permafrost microbial communities from Stordalen Mire, Sweden - 712E1D metaG (Illumina Assembly) | ecosystem: Environmental > Terrestrial > Soil > Wetlands > Permafrost | place: Sweden... | reverse complement strand
GAATCGGAGCATAAATTTTGGGGCAAAGGCGTTTCGGCCTGCGCGGTGTGCGATGGAGCGCTCCCGCTTTTCCGGGGCAAGCCGTTGGCCGTGATCGGCGGCGGAGATACCGCGGTGGAGGAGGCCTGCCACCTGACGAATTTCGGCTCCAAGGTATCCATCATTCACCGGCGCAATGAGCTGCGCGCAAGCAAGATCATGCGCGAGCGCGCCATGAAAAACCCGAAAATAGAATTTATTTGGAACAAAACGGTCGAGGAGTTCGTCGGCGACAAAACCATTTCGGCCCTTAAACTTAAAGACGCCGTGACGGGAGAGTATTCCGCAATCGAGGTTGCGGGCGCCTTCGAGGCCATCGGCCATATACCGAATACCGCGTTTTTAAAAGGCCAAATTACAGTTGACGAGGCGGGATATATCATCACGAAACCGGGCGCTACCGCGACCTCGGTCGACGGCGTTTTCGCGGCGGGCGACGTACAGGACTCCAAATTCCGTCAGGCCATCACTTCCGCGGGCAGCGGATGCATGGCCGCTTTTGAAGTCGAATGGTGGTTGCAACAGCGTTTCGAATAGGGCGGGCCTTATGGAAAAAACCATGGAATCCGGCGTAAGTACCACGGAAAAACCCGTCATTTTGCTTTTTTCGACCCGCGAACGTATCGGGAACATACTGAATGTGGCGCTCATGCAATGCAATTACCGGATCATTCAGGCAAATACCTCCTATCTGGCGATGATAAAAACCAATCAATTTCTTCCCGATATGGTCATCGCGGATATAACCCCCAATAACACCAAGGACACGCTTTTAATCAACCGCTTGCAAAAATCGCTGCGGACCATTAAAATCCCGATTTTGGTCATCGTTCCGAAGGCGATCCGTAGCCTCATCGATCCTTTACAAAAAGAAAACGATCCGGAGAAAACGGCCGCGGACGAGGCCCTCGTTTCGGTGCTCGAATTCCCTTTTAATTTCGCGGACCTTCTTAAGCGGGTCGAATCGATTTTGCTGCGCAATAAACAGCTCAATATAACGCTCGTCAGGCACGAAATCGACGTCCACACCGCCGAAACGGTCATAGCGCCGCAGCTTTTCGACCAGCGGGTGCCGGTTGAATCCAAGCTTAAGGCCGTCGAAAGCGTCATTCAAAAACAATGGGCGTTCCCGTTCACGGTCATCAAGGCGCTCGACATCATCGGCTCCAACGCAAGCAGTTCCAATGAACTGGCCAAATGCATCGAATCGGACCTCGGGGCCTCGACGGCGCTTTTGAAAGTGGCCAACGCCGTGTATTACGCCAAGCGCGGAAGCCGCGTTACCGACGTGCGCGAAGCCGTGGTCCGCCTCGGCTACCGGGAAACCAGCAATTTGTTGGCGTGCCTTGCGCTTATCGACCTTTCGCCGGAATCACATAAAAATTACGGGTTCCGGCGCGAAGAATTTTGGCTCCATTCGCTTGCCACGGCCCTTATCGCGGAAAAACTTTGCGCTCTCGGCGGGCACCATAAGCCCGAACTGGCCTTCGTGGCGGGCCTCATCCACGATTTGGGCAAAATCCCGCTCGACAATAATTTCGAAACCGTTTTCCCCCGTCTGCTTGATGAAACAACAAACAGCGTATCGTCGTTTTATAAGATCGAGGAAAAATATCTGGGATTTTCGCATGCGACGCTCGGTCATTACCTGACGTCGCTCTGGAATTTTCCTTCGCCGATTTCAATGGCCATTCTCTACCATCATAATCCCGACATGATTTTTACGACGCCCACGCCGTCCGATCGCCTTATTCAGGGGGCCGTTTATGCGGCGAACATTTTGGGCAAGGCATTGTATCTCGGCCACAGTTGCGATGAAATATGCGAGGAAATTCCGGCGGCGATCTTAAAAGAGCTTAAAATCCCGGCCGGTCCCGGCGAAAACTTCTTCGGGTCCGTGTTTCGCGATTTGTGGATCATGTGCAAATATCTGAACCTTTCCCCGAAAAACATCGCCATCGGCAAGGTGCGCGAAGGGGCGCCGGTCGCCGATATCATCGTTGTTTACAACAAGAAAATAAGTTTCCATCCGCTCGTGGTTGCGCTGCGCAATAACGGCTATACCGTCAAGACCACCTCGCAATTCGTGGCGGATTTGTACCGGCAGGCGCGTGTCGTGATATTCATTCCCGAACGCGGCATACCCATGGATATTATGTTTTATGAGGATGAACAGGGCAAATCCGACAGTCCTTCGATCCTGAAAATATTTCTGCTCAACGCCCTGCCGCCCAAAAAAGCGTTTCCGGAAGACGAAGACAGCGACATGGTCTTTCTTGAGCGGAAAAATCTCGATTTACGCTATGTTCTCCATGTCCTCGACCGGTTCCTTAACAAAGTGGTTACGCCCGAAAATGAAAATATCGAAGTGCCCGACAGTGAATTGTAATGACGCGAGGGACCTTTAACGCCATGATGCTGTGCCCGAAATGCGCAAGTCCCGTGCCGTCGCCCGAAACAGCGCGGTTTTGCGCCGTTTGCAACGCTCCTTTTCCGAGCGGCCTCGAACTTTCGCGCGCGCCGGAAAAGGTCGCGTGGGAGGAGCTTGAAACGCGCGGCGTCGTTACTGCGTTTGTCAAGACCTTGAGACGCTGCCTCATGGATCCAATCGGCTTTTTCAGCGCCTTGTCGAAATCGGGCGGTTCGAGGAGCGCCTGGCTTTATGCGCTGCTCGTAGGCTCCATCGGTTCCATGTTCGGTTTTGTCTGGACATATGCGCTCATCAGGCCGCTGCTTGCGTATTTTCCGATGTTGGACGATTTCGGCTTCGACAGCGCGGTTTCAACGGCAAGCCTGATTTTCACCCCCCTGATCGTCAGCGCAAAGGTCGGTTTCTTCGCGCTATACTTTCAGTTTCTTTTGTTTCTTACCCACCGCGACCGGCGCGGAATTTCCGCCACGTTCAAGGTGGTTTGTTATTCACAGAGCGCGGCAATATTCAACCTTATTCCCGTATTCGGCAGTATCATTTCGCCTTTTTGGACGCTGTATCTTCTTGCGAGGGGTTTCAATAAAACCCATACCATGAGCATGGCCAAGGCTTTTTCAATCATCCTGCTGCCTTTAATAGCAGGTATCGTAGTGATAGTTTTGCTGGTGACTTTAATAAGCGCCGGATTTCTTTTTCACGATGTTCTTAAAGATTCGTTGTCCTTGTTCCGATAATTAAATAGAGGATTCTATTCAGCAAGGGGATCAATAGTATGACCAACAGCATCAATATGCTCCTCGACATCAATGTCCCCATTTCCGTACAGCTCGGACAAACGCGAATGACGATCAGGAAATTGCTCGATTTAAAAAAAGGGAGTCTTGTCCAGCTCAACCGCATGGCAGGAGAGCCCGTTGACATTTTTATCGCCAAAAAGATGCTCGCAAAAGGGGAAATTACCGTGGTCAACGACAACCTGTCGGTGCGTATCGGCCAACTGTACGATGAAAAGGAAAAGTTCAAGCACTTATAGGGGAACTTCGCCGTTGGCTGGGTCCGGAGTTTTTTATTTCGTTTAAAACCGATATCCGAGCGATACGCGCAAGGGCGAATAGCTTACGTCGTCGAAACTGAAGGCATAGTCAAGATAGTATCGTTTATACCGCACCCCGGCGCCGAGAGTCGGGACATTTTGCGACATTCCCGCGCGAAAAGCCAGCATTTCCCAAAAAAGCGCTTCGATCCCTGCGTGATAGGTCACCGAATAGGACTTTTCTATTGAAAATGAAACGGTCCACGAGGCGTTTAAAATACCTGTTTTGTCAACATACGAAATTCCGTAATCCTGCAATCGGTCCACCGGTTCCTGGTAATTGTCGGGCGAGTGGAGCCAGGTGACTTGGGTGCCCAGCGCGTCGCGTAGCGCTATTGACCCGAAGATTTCGCGGGAAACGCTTTGACTAGTCATGTCGTAATCCAGTCCCACGTGTAAAACCGCGCCCACGTCGCAATTGACGTTTACCCCCATACGAAGCTTCCCGTCGGGGTCCATGGTTTGCCAGTATCCCTTGAAACTCACGCCCAGCGAAAGGTCTACCGGCAGGGGATAGGCGTAGCTCGCGGGCCTTGGGACCGGAAGGTCGAAGAGTTTGGCCAGCGTCAGCGACAAGATGTTCTGGTTATTTGAAAACGACCCCTCATTGGAACCGTCGGCCCTCATCGTTGGGTCCATTTGACGCTGAAGGTAGGTGCCGGGAAGCGTGTCCCAGCGGCTGATCTCGCCGCTGAAAAACGGCTCATAGATAATGCCGACGCTCATGGCGTCGCGAAGCGGCGCGCGAAAAGCGGCGCAGGCTTGGCTTGATAAACCGCCATAAAGCTGGGCGTATTCGGCCGAAACTTCGTACGAATTGACGTATGAGGCTGCCGCCGGGTTCCAAAACATGCCCACCGCGTCGAAGGGAAGGGCGATGCCCGTGTTTCCCATTGCCGTAGCGCGGCACCCGACGGGCACGGTATTGAGTTCCGCCGCGTATTCGATGGCGGTATTGAGGGAGTCGGCGCTTGCGGTGACAAGAATGCCTATCGAGATTATTGCGATAACGAGAAACGGCACGGGCGGTCCTTTTTATTAGGATTATACTATTACGGGCCGCGCATTTCCATAAGCCCCCGCCACGGGCCGACATTTTGGGTAGCTGTGCTTTTTGCGATTACTTTTTTTGCCGGCGTTTTACTCCGATTTGCCGGGACGGCAAATCGGACTATCATCAATGGTTTTTGGGGGGGTTGTGCGATTGTTTTCTATTGAACACCTGTAACAAATATGTTATATTTAAAATATGGCATGGAAAATAGAATACTACAACGATAAAGTAGCTAAAATAATTCTGAAAATGCCTTCGGGCCTTTTGGCCCGATATATTCATGTTACCGATATGATGTTGGTTTTTGGCCCAAATCTTGGAATGCCTCACACCCGGTCGATGGGAGAGAAACTTTTTGAAATTAGGCTTAAAAGCAAAGAGGGAATAAGTAGGGTCTTTTATTGTACCAAAACTGGGGAACGAATCATAATGCTTCATATGTTTATTAAAAAAAGTGAAAAGACTCCGGAAAAAGAATTGCGAGTTGCACGAGAAAGACTTAAGGAGGTGTTGAGAAATGAACCATAATGAATTACGAGAAAAAGCGCTAAAAAAACCGAAGGTTGCGCGAGCATACCGGGATTTGGAGCCTGAATATAAACTCCTAAAACGTATGCTCCTGGCTCGAAACCATGCCGGACTTAGCCAATCTGACGTAGCAAAACGAATGGGAACCAAACCACCTGCTATTGTTCGTCTTGAACAAAGTCTTAGCACTGGAGCTCATTCCCCTTCCGTTTTCACGCTTAATAAATATGCCCGTGCTGTAAATTGTCGGCTCGATATTAAACTTATCGCTTCAAAATAATTAGTAACGTTTTATAGCCCCACACGATGTGGGGCTTTTCTTGGCCAGGCTGAAAACCCCTTTTGCGCCGCAACGTTTGCCGTGTTACGACGTGGCCAGCGATAGAAAACGTGACGGAGCTTTGCGACATGACACGTTTTCTTCAATCGCTGGACATGTGCGCGTTTCGCACGAACGTAACGCGGCTGTTGGCGGCTGAAAATTTGAATGCTACCATATTTTATTTCTTTGCGGCGGCGAATTCTTGTTTTGATTTGTTGATTATTTATTACCTTGCATATTTATTCATCTACTTTCTTCCCAATTCTTTTAACGACTTCTGGTTGACCTAAATAATTCTCAGACGTAATGACTTTTCTACCAGACTCTTTTTCAAGTTGTTTTCGAGCATCACCTGCAATTTTACCACCTCGTCGAGCAGTGTCTTGATTTTCGATAAAGCCTTGAGCATTCTTATTGCGAGTGATTTCTGTTGTGGCGGCTTCCCCTAGCATATTGAAAATAAGCTCAAGATCGGACATGTGGTCACGAAGATTTTCACGCTTTAATCCCTTTAAATTCATATATTCAGAAGGGGTAAGACCAAATGTGGCTTTTGAAATTTCAGCGGTCAAAATTGAATATTCAATATCTTCTTTTATGCCTCTATTTTTCCATTCATCAGTAAGTTCTGCACGGATGGCGATTCCTCGCATGCGACGTTCAATCCATTGGTCAGAATATCCTTTGGCTCGATAGAGCGCTTTCGTCCTTTTTGTGCCGATTTCAGGGTCTTCTATTTCCTGGATTCGCTCGTATCCAACCTTGGCTAACCACCGCTTAAAAGGTTCAGCCTTTGGCGATGTGACGGATTGAATAATGCGGAATATTCCTTCCGTATTAGCACAATTTGTTTCCCGCTTTTTGCCATCCGGAGCAAGCAATTCAAGTGGGGTACAAATTGTACCCCAGTAGGAATCTAGTTGAGGATCACGTTGCCGCATTTTTTTTATATATTGGCGGACATCAGCACTTTCGGTCAAAACGCCGATGACGTCTGCAACGGAGAACCACCACTCATTATTATGAATTGTCTTTCGGATTTCTTTTCCCTTGAAAACTGCTACTCTAGTTTCGGGCAAAGACAGAGATTTATCATTCATTTAATAAGCTCCTTTTTTGACGGATATAACGGTATTTGCTATCATTTCTTAAAATAAATTGATCAATTGCATAATTTTAGAGAATTTCAATTAGTACCTGTAATTCTTATGTTTCAATGCCGCGAACGCATCAATGTTTTTCTTACCAGAACGTATGAAGTCAAGGAAGTCCAAACCTCGGTATTTACAGGTTTGGCAAATACTTAAAAGGGTAAGGTACTCATCAACTCCTTTAGCAGTCGAGGTGCCAGCAATTACATCGCGGAGCGCTGCGAAGGCTTTGATTGCATGTTCTGCGTTGTTGTTATTCCAAGGAATGCCATCATAGCTCAGAAACGTGAAAAGCTTATCGCGGTTCTTTTCAAGACGTACCTTATATTTCAATGCGGCCTCGCTACTGAATTGCGAACTACCAATTTCCTTAAAAAAACGATCGGCGTTGACAATATGCTTTCTTAAAAAATATGCTTTCAAACCATACCGATCAACAGTTTCAACCATTGGTTTTAATAGGGTGGAAAAGTTGATTGCAATATTTTTGAGCTGTTCATCAAAAGGGTTGTTGAGCACATCATCATTCAAGTCTCGCATAAAATGGATCAGACACTTTTGTTGAGGACAGTTAATGGAATCATATGCCGCATAAAAATCTGAAACCAGTACCCCTTTGAAATCCGAAAGTTGTTTCTGGATTAGTTCGCCCTCCCGAGTTTCAGCAAGGATATAAACGACATTCTGCATACTTGTCAAAACCCAGACGAAAGCAGAAACGCCTTTAATATTTGCCTGGTCTCATCAGCATGAATAAGATTCCCATGAGTGATAAGATCAAGAATGGCTTGCTTTGTTTCCGAATAATATTCAGCCATTACCGCTTTAATGTTGTTTAAGGAACTGCGGTGTATACTGTATCCAAAAATCCTATTGAAATGCTTGGCAACCGTCCGTTGTGGGATACCCAATTCAATTATCTGAAAGAAGAAATAGGCAATCATATTCCATCCGTGTTTCCGAAAAACGGTGTACATTTCTGGAACCCCAAAAACAGTTTGACAACTTCGGCAAATATATGTTTGGAAAATGTACTTAACGAAACGCCTTTTAATGCTAAATCTTCCAAAAACGAGGTCCTGAAGGACCCTATGAGCAATACGACCCTTTTTACAATACTTCTTTTGGCATTTCGGACATTGCCGAGAGGTTTTATATTGAATTGTTCTATAGGCTTGCCTCGGCCTACCTCGTAAAAATAACGGTTTGACGCTATTCTTAGGAACGGTACCGGACCGAACAAACACGCGATCTCTTTGATAATTCCAATGAGCCGTAGAGTTTATGTGTTCAAAGTCTTTTACCGGGCTGGTAAAAGTCCTCCATTTAGTATTTTTCATTGATTTGATAGAATCGGTACGTACAACATTCTCTAAAAGTTTAATGGCCGGCGCATTGCTGGAAAATTCATTTGCAAGTCTCAAAACATATTGAGCAATCAACGATAGAGCTTCACAATCTTGCGAATTATATTGAATAAGTTTATTTTTTCCTGATTTATTGGTTAGCCATTCATGATACCAAGTTATCGAAAGTAAGCCAGAAGCATCAATTTCAGACCACTTAAAGCCAAGGTACGAGGCAATTTCCTTGAGCCCATTGCTATAAGTGGGAAAGTAAATCTGAGCGTAAATAATTGATAATAAATTAACTGCGGAAGCTATGGCTTTCGCAGCAGGAGAATCTTCTTCGGGTTCAGTATACCTGCTGCACATTTTTCGGAAGAATGAAGATTCATAGCCGCCATAGTGTATAATAACCGGACTTTTTAGTTTGTTCAGAATTTCTAGAAAATCGCTCCATATTCTTTGTTCATCTTCTTGGGTATTTGCCCACAGATTATGCTGAGAAATGACATTTTTTTCATCAATTCGAATTCCAATAAGGTAATAGAAATCACGATCTGGTATGCCTTCAACATCGACATAAACAGGTGTTCCATCCAGTTTCAGTTCTAGATTGCCTACTACATGTATTTTTTGCTCTCTGATAGAGAGTGCTTTTAACGAGTGGTGATATCTTTCCCGTTTGTCTCTCTGGCGTTTAGAGCGTCTACGTGGCCGAAATGTATATGAAAGTTGTGTAACTGTAAAAATCCCTTTGCTATTGTACTTTTTGCGTTCCTTTGTTGACATGCTGGATAATAGGCTAAGATCATTTTTCTCCAAAGATATTTGTTTACAATGATATTTAAATTCACATTCGTCGCAATGACGAATTAGAATCAACTCCGGTGCGTCGGTTGACGATAGCAAGGCATTAATTTGCTTTATAACCTTTTTAACAGCTCCTATCATTGTTGAAACTTTTACTTTTAGTACATTGGCATTATCACCGTGGATGAGCTTGCCATATTCAATTGCATGCCCAGTCAATTCTGACAGTACAAATGCTTCAAAACTAAGGATTAGTTTATCGTTTTTGCTGATTTTATTTGTGAAACAAAAACGTATCGGGATTAATTGAGATCGAACCCCTTTTTTTAACGATTGGATACGTTCAATTGCCTGAATGGTTGTTTTAAATTGGGGCGTTGCGGCAATAAAGTGAAAAGAAAATTCCCAATCAGGTTTTGCTAAAGCCTTGATATCGGGTTCTATAAGAATCTTATCGGATATGCAGCTACTTTTTATTCTAGCAATTTGCCTGTTTCTATATTCTTCGGATGTCGATTGTGCCCATTGAGAATAGGCGTTTTCTGTTTGGGATTGCCCGTTCGAATATAGAAAACATTTCATAGGACAATTTAGAAAAGATTCAAACAAAATCGAAGAAATATCCATAAGAGCGGTGTTTTACAATTTAATGAAAAAAATACGGAGCCTGTGGAGGATTGAAGCTGAGTTTTTGCTTTATATCTATGTCTTTCTCGCCGCCGCCTATCAAATTGACCATTCAAATTTATTGCCGCTAACTCTTCGCATTAGGCCCATTGTACGCCAATTGTTTATTCGGTTTCTCCGTATACGAATATGGTTCGTAATGCATCCTAAAATCAGATGAATTGCCTGCTTTTCGGACTTATTGTTTTGGTCTAAAAATTCGGCGAGCGCTTTTAAAGAAATTTCCCCTGGATGGCACGCGTGAGGCGACAAATAACCATTGATAAAATTCCTGAATCCGGTTATTGTATTTCCCTTCAAATCCCTTTCGGCGCAGGCTTGTTCCAATTTCTTGAGCCAAACTCCGCGCCACCGGTCCCCGGTGCGCGACCGGGCCGTTTCCACGAATGAAATCTTTGTTTCAGGCATGATTATAATTCAAGTTATGCCTTAAAAAAAGTCAAGCAAAATGGGGCCGCGAAAAGGAATACATTTCCAGGATTTGAAGTGGTGCGCCCTGAGAGACTCGAACTCCCAACCGTCTGGTTCGAAGCCAGAAGTGCGGGCACTAAAATACCATAAATTTCAATAATTTCGCCGTTTTTACACTGCTTCGCGTTCAGGAGGCTTCACAATCGCTTCACGTTTTGAGGTATCTGGCACAGGGTCTGGCCATTTAACGTTTGCAAGCGCAGCGTCGCTGTCCAGATGGTAGTAGATCCGAAGCATATCCGTTTTCCACCCGGCCACCGCATTGACAACCGTACGGGGCGTGCCCGCATTTATCATTTCGGTTCCCGAAATGTGTCTAGAATCATGAATCCGTAATTTCGGGTATCCACACGCGGTTCTAACCGTGTTCCAGGCCCGTTTAAAGTCCCCAAGCGTTACGACTACCCCATGAACAACGCGACCGAAAACCGGTTCGTCAAGCGACCGTGAGTCACGTTTACGGCGTTTAAACCACCCGAGCATATTGGGTGGGATGGGTTTCCATGCCCCTATATCGGTTTTTGTTTCCCCATTATATGTTCGAACACGCCGATTAAATAAATCAAGGTCGGCAATGGCCATGCGTACTACTTCTAGCTTACGGCATGGCACGGAAAAATAAAACTGCAACGGCCGAGCGATATGTCGGGTACGACGATTTTTTGCGGCCGTTAAAATAATACGTCTTATTTCACTGGCGGGCAAAAAATTGTCACGAGCGTTTTCTTTCGAGTAGGGGAACCGGGCTTTTGTAATGGGGTTCTTCTCGAAATACTCAAGATCGACACCAAGTCGAAACTGAGAATGGCAGATCTCAATAAAACGGTTCGCTTGATGATTTTTCCCTTGCACCCTTAGCTCCGCAATAAGCCTTTCCAGTCGGTCGGGAAATTGCGAAAGGGCGGATCCCCCTTGCATTGATTCAAGCCGATTGACGTTGCTTTCATGGCTCCGTGAGAACGAACCATGCTTATCCTTGTAGATCTTTATAAGGTCCTTATAAAATTTTGGCGGCGAAATTGTCAAAGAGCAAGCGACGGATTTACCAGCACGAATTTGTTTTTTTAATTGTTCATGCCGTTCCTTTGCTTCTTCCTTGGTACACTGTACCGTACACCGGCGCTGAACAATTTTTCCGTGCACACGAACTCTAGCGATGATCCGCCACCCGTTTGCGGTTTTAGTTATCCCCTTCATAGTTAATATCTCCTAAAGAAGGGTACCGCAGTTGTGCAATGATAAAATAACATTCTTATCACCTAAAAAACTATTTAAATGTCTCAAGCAAAAAAGACCCTGTCGCAAGGCGCTTCTCAATATCAGTTCGACGAAACCGCCAAGATCTGCCAATTTTTACCATCCCCGGAATCCGGCGCGTCCCGACGTGCTTTTCGATGAATTTTCTCGACATTTTTAAATATATCGCTAACTCGTCTGCTGTAAAATATTCGGGTTCTATTTTATCCATTTTTTCAAGTTCCTTTTCAATTTCACACAGTTCACAGCTTATCCGTGAGGTTTTAGGCCTCGGAAAGGCAACGATCTCGATGACTCTCCATGGCCTCAAAAATGTGGAGACCAATCGTAGGTTTTACGCAATTGCGTAATAATTTTCTCTTGTTAGGAACCCGAAATTTTGACAGATCAATACCATGTGATTTTTGTAAATCTTGAATCCGAGCCCGTCGGATTAAATCTGTCGAAAATTTTTTTTCTTGTACAGGAAAGTTGCTCCAGAAAAAATGCCTCTGCAAAATAAAGCTTGGGTTTATTAGGGCCGGATAGTAGGGCCGAACGTTTTCAACCACCCAGAGCCCCCTGAAATTGGACTTTAAAAAAATTATTTCCTGGTAAAGGCTCATGTCAGGGTAGTCCGCCGGCGAACGGTGGGAGCGTACGTGGAAATTCTGACGGAAGCTTGAATGGCTTTGGCATGGCGGACTTGACCAAATAACATCGAATTCAGAATAATGGTCACGTAAAAAAACATGAGCATCGGCAACGACCACCTTGTCATTTGGGAAAAATGTGCTATATATTTCGACGATCTGGGAATTTAGCTCGACCGCCGTTACGGCGATTTTCAATGAGGGCCAAAGTATCCGATTACCGCCAATTCCGGCATAGAGATTCAGCACCCTAATTTTTTTGGATGGAAAAATCGAATCGGCCGCCGGGAGCATTCTTATATTCATTCGGAATTGTCCCGGCAAAGGTTATTATAAAAAGGATTGTTATGACATGTCAACTGTTCCACATTGATAGGATTAACGGTATCGCTCTTATCCCTTCCTTTATTCAATTCGAGGCCAAGGCTCGAAACAATCTCCTTTAGTTTCCCCAAACTCATTTGAGGACTTGATTGATTCTCCAGTTTTTCCAAATCTGGAAAATCATTATCCCTCATCTCGTATTCGTCAAGGTCAATGTTGTTTTGGGTCCGCCCAATCCGTAGCTTCCAGGATAGGGCACTGTAAAGATGCTCATCGTTTTCGGGATTCTTGTGGAATTTTTCGAGGGATTCTCGCTCCCGGGCCTTAAGAAAAGCTATTTTTTCATGGGGTTTCAGACTGAGAAGTTCATGTATCCTGCCGGGCTTGCCATGGTAAAATGTCATGAGCACCCGCGAGGAATTATCCATTAAATAGGCAAGTTCATCAATGGAAATTCCCTCTTCCGTTGCATTATATGCATGTACCGTTATCGCCAAATGGCGCAAAAAATACGGCTTGAGATCTTGTAAAATAGGATAGATTTTCTTAAGTGTTCTAACACGTTGCCAAAAGACGAATTTGCTGATCGCCCAGTAAGGGTCGTTTCCTTTTCGTCCCATTTTTGGGGAATGTTTTACAAACAGATATGGCACGGTTTCCGCATCAGGGCCCATTAATTTGGCCCGCATTTCCATATATTTCTTTAGGTATGGTCTCACCCAGCGTGGAAATTTAATCGGCTTTTCCTTGCCACTTTTTCGTAGGATTATAATTTCACATTTATCATAATCGATCCTTTTAAACTTGACTATTGCAACTTCTTGGCCTGGACGCAGACCACAAATCCCGACGAGAACACAGATCATTAGAGTGTCACGGTAGCATGCAAACGTTTGTTTCGAGAATGCCCATTCTTCTAACAATTTTATTTGTACTTCTGATGGTAATGCAGGCTTTGCTGGCAACCATCGTTCGGTCTTTAATAGCTTTAAAAGATCATCGTTGCGAGTAATGATTCCCTTATTCATAAGATATTTTAACAAATGCCGGTATGGGGCAACGCGACTCGTGCGGTAATTTATCTTCTTGATAAGCTGTTCAAGTCGGCAATAAACTTGGTAGGTGTTATCGTATGTGACATCCTCTGGGTAAACAATTCCCAGAGTATCGAGCTCTTTAAAAAGGCTTGTTCCATAAAAATTGTAATTAAAAGCATCTGATTCGGCTTTTATTGTTAGCGGCTTTTTCCGCCGGTATTTGATGAGATCATCCAGATAATCCCGCGCATGCTCGCGTAAAGTTTTATGAACTGCAAATGGACATACTTCGGGATGGATAGCAACGGATTGATTATTAGCGTTAGGCCGAAATTGAGATACCGGTGAATATTTTGCTGGTACGAAAATAAGCGGCATTGTTTGGCAATTTTGCCCAAGAACCGGGGTTATGATGTGATAATAGGCATATTTATTTTCCATACATTTACAGGGTATATTAAAACGTTATTCGTCTAATATTTTTAACTTAAAAACAGGGCAACACGGTTTTGTTTTTCTTATAAAAAATGGAAAAACAAAAGTATTAACAGATGTTTTTTAAATTTGTTGTAATGCTATGAATTTAATATAGATGCAAGGCTTGTGTTGGGTATTGGCTTTTGTTAAAACATTATCCGGTCTGTTAATAAGACACCCCTTTTGTTATTCCATCACGAGATAAAAACGGTTCTGGAATGCATGCAAAAGTGGGTCAATGAAATCGGACTATATTGGTGAAAGGCTAAGTCTGCGAGATCTGGTAATATGTGGACATATGGCCCTTAGGTTATTCCATGGTTTTAAAATTATCTTGATTATTATTGTTATAATGATTATAATTATAATAATATGGAACTTAATCAAACTGATTTGGATCTCAAAGAAAAGCTACTATTTATTTCCCAACACCATGCAAAAAAAACTACGAACTGGATGGCTGACGAGCTCGGAGCTACCCCAACCTGGGTTGAAGCCCAAATTTCTAATCTGAGAAAGGCCGGGTTGATAAAAATAGCAAAGAGGCCACCTAAAAAGAAAGTCCTACAAACCCTAAAGGAAATTGCATCAATTCAAGACAAAAATAACACTTCTTTCGTTAACACGGCCGATCCAGAAAAGAAAACCGAAACGGGAAAACGGTCTCAAATTAAAAAGTCAAAAACTTTAATTGGTGTTCCTGAAGGTTGGCGCCGGGGAAGCATAGTTGCCAAAATTGAACGATTTACCGACCTGGACGATTTAGCCTGGTACTCGCGCCGCCTCTTGCGAGAAATTCAGGATGAGGCGTTAGCCGAATATATTGAAAAGCGGGGGGATCAGCTCCTAAAAGCTCGTGAGGAGCGACAAAAAACTGACCTACTCATGCTTAAACATTAGGAATTAAATGGTAGGCCGAAGATATCATTTGAATTGGACTATATCCAATTGAAAATTTTAACCCCGTCGGTAATTGATTATAGCGGGAAATAAAACCGGGAAGCTGTCTTTGCATTGATGGAAAATTGCTCAAATCGTCGGAAAAAACCGGGTAAAAATCACGGTCAAGCGATAACAGGAATGGATGGCGAAGCGAATCTGTCAGAACAAATTTCTGCTCATTTCCCAAAACAGAAATAAGTTCCAGAAGCGCAGACCAATTTATTTTAAGATGCTTTTTTCGTCCATCCGTTAATGGCTTTAAATTGGGTATGCATCCCGGAAAATCAACAATAATCATTCCATTGCATAAATGCACGCTGGGCTTAAAACCCGGCATATTTAGAAATTCTCTAATAAACGTGCGTAGACCTGAATTATAATTTAAACCTACATTTTGCTCAAACATCCTGCAAAAAGCAAAACCTGTCATGTGGTCGATCAAGCTGAGCTCGACTATTTTTTCTTGGAATTTTTCAGGTTTTCTAATGAAAAAATAAAATAAACAGCCCGGATATAATATGGGAATTCGCCTAATCCCTTCGCGACTGGGAAAGGATGAAGTCGCCAGCGGCCCTCCAGCATGAACCAATGATTTCATGAATCGGCGTACATGTAAATCTTGAACTTTTCTAGTTGGGATAATGTTTAATTTTTGATCTCTTAAATATTTATTAATAACCTCGGAAGAAAGCTTTTTTGAGGAAAAAATACAAGAAGCTGCAAGTCTATCAGATAGACGAGCAATTCCGTAACTATTTAATACATTTTGGATTGTGCTTAGAGGATATTTACCTTGAAGAGATTCTCGGTATAATATGTGTTTCCCATATTGCGGATGTGCCATTGCAGAATTGACGATATCCTCGTGACTTTGGGTCGAGACTATCGCCGGGTGCCTTCCAGAGCCAATATACTCCTGAAAAATCCGATAATAGGCCTCTTTTGAACATCCGGCGAGCTCGCACGCTTTACGAATATTAAATACCTTAGCATTTTTTTGCCCCGTTAGTAATTCCTGATACTCAAATATCGTATATAGCAAATTTCGATTGACGGCCATGGATAGTGCTCCTTTTCAATAATATACAAGAGAAGTTGCTTGCCGCCCAAAAAAACAACCGCTATTAAATTCCTAAACCTAAATCCCGAAAAAACGATCCCGGTGGGAATATATCCTTGATTCCATTTTGGGGCGGAATCGGGTTAGATTCGCTAGGCTTGGGTTCGCTTTCCTGGTTCACACTTCCCTTGATCATTCGGTAGGCGTTCTTTAAACTGTGCTTCCAATAGTGCCTTTGTGCAATCTCAAGGCTGTGACCATACTGACCTGACAGCGTAAACTCCGGGTGATGTACCGGCGAATCTTCGGCTCTGGCGTAATCGTTAGAAACCGCACTGCGCCTACAACCTTGAGGATTGAGCGTCGATAAATCCCAAATGCACCCGGATAATCGAAGCTCTTCCTTAATTCTCCTGATAATTGCCTGCACACCGGCTTTTGAAATTACATAAGATTCATTACGTGGAACCAGCGAAAGAAAAATATGCTTTTCACGGATTTTATTATTTATCATAAAATGTGCCCGTTCTATCATATAAAACCGCAAAGCCTGAAACGTTATTTGATCCAGCATTACTTCTCGCTCGGCGTCTTTTTTCCCAAAAACTTTCAAATAGCAAAGATCCTCATATGGGAAAATATGACATTCGCACAGTTTTGGAAATTCCAGTGGCCGCAACCCCCGAATGAGAAAAAGACAAGCGATCAGGTGATTACGTGCAATTGTAAAGGAATTATTGCCCCACTCACCTTCAAGCACCTCTTTTTGAACTTCCTCCGGAACCGTTCTGATTGGTTTCTTAGTTTTTATTTTAGGCAAATGGAAATCCTTTAAAAAGTCGATTTGAATCCACCCCATTTTCCGGGAAAACTCCATTAATTGCCGGACCGGCGTAATATAGGAGCGGACTGTTTGGACGTCTAAAGAATTTAAAAGCCAGTTTTTATAATTTTCGAGGTCCTCCTTTTCAATTTCATGTATTTGAATAATGTTTTTCTCCGCCAAAAAGCTGGTAAAGCCATACTTTTGGTCCAATAAAAGGCATCGTTCATATTTCCTTAGTGTTAATTGGCTATGCAAGGAATAATTATACCCTGGCAGTGCCTCCAAAAACTTTTCAACACTTTCCTGGATATTGTGCTTTCCAGAAGCGATGTTTCTAAGCAATTCGTCAATATCATTATCGACCCTTATTGGGCCTATTCCTTCATTTTCAATATTCATAAGCACCTCCTTGTTAATTTTTTTACCAACTATTTTTCAATTCAGGATATTGTTATGCCTAACCGCTCCTGAACATAGGATATTAACCGATCAGGCTGACTTTTTAATTTTTCAATATTGACAATTTGGAACACTTTAAAATCCGGTATTTTCCGCAACAAAAATATGCGGGTAACCCCTTCAGGGTCTTTCGTGGACCAGCTATCATTAAACCAACAATAAAGTTTTGCGCATTCTTCAATATCCGTTACAAATCCCTCGTATATGAAAAATCTGTAATCTCCAGCCTCATTTCTTATTTGTCTTTGTAATTTTGCAACTTTATCAAAAGGGTTGCTCATTTTTATCCTCCTTTGTTAAGGCTATTTAATTTTATCAATTTCAATCATCGTCATTCATTCGCCGGCCCTGGCGTCAACATCACACCTCCACAATCAAAAGCGTCTCCTTCAGTCCGGCCCATTTTATTGCTCAAGAGCAAGCTTGTTCCACGCATTCATAATTTACCTCCTTTGCCTATTGCGAAATTGGTCTTCAACATACCTATGAACCCATTCCGGGTAATGATGTTGATTTATTAATAATGGCAGCTCAATTTCCGGCAAATTTTTGAAAAGGATTTCGAAAAGCCTTTTCATGTTGGGATAAACGGACAACAGGTATTCGTAGTCTTTTTGCACGATTTCCTCTTCTGACAATATTCGTAAGTCGTTTGCCCTATATCTAATTGCCGTATGGCCTGGGAAATGACCGTTGATTGTTGCTTTTATAACTTTTTTATTCATAATGACCTCCAGATTAAATGTATTATCTTACTGTTAATTTGTTGACTTTCCAACTTTTCATGTTAACAATCCGGCCCGGGAGTCACCATCGCTCCACCCCAATCAAAACTGTTTGGATCAGGCGGAGGAGGTGGTCTTAATCTATCCTCAATGAATTTTATCAATCGTACAGGCATTTTAATGTTATTGAATTCAGCTTCAATGATCCAGTCCGGCAAAAGTGAAAGTATTTTTTCGCGATATAGGCAATCGGGATCATAATCTGAATAAGTAAATGCCAAGTAAATCTTGACAAGATCATAAATATTCATTGTATCAATTCTTTTCCAAATGATTTTGGCATTTTCCACAATCAGACGTATTGCATCTTCCCGCTTTTGCGCCTCGATGAATGAATCCCTTTTGTCATCCTTCATTTTAGTTCTCCATTAAGGCCGTCTTTATCAATTTTAGTAGGTGAAACTTCATTCCCATGTGGATCAAGTCCACATTGCTCCAGGAGGTTTGATGGGATTTGCTTTTTCCCAGAAACACCTATGGCTTTTAGTTCTTCAGCCCTTTTTATTAAATTCCCCTTTCCAATTGCCAAGTGCTTTACGGACTGTTCATATCTTTCCTGGGCCCTTTTAAGAGCATCACCTATTTCCTGAAAAGAGTTTAGAAACATACAGAATTTATCGTATAAATCGCCCGCCCTTTGAGCAATTTCCTCAGAATTTTTCTGCTGTTTTTCAACCTTCCAGGTATGGGCAATTGTTTTAAGTGCTAATAGGCATGTCGTGGGACTTACAAGGATGATATTTTTTTTAATGGCATCTGCATATAAGTAAGGATCTTCTTTAATTGCGAGTACAAACGCCGGCTCAACCGGAATAAACAACAAAACAAAATCCAATGAAGTTACTTCTTCCAATTGATCGTAATTTTTCTCACTAAGTTCCTTCACATGCCTACGAACCGAAAGCAAATGGCTTTTTAACGCCAGATCTCGTTCTTCGTCGTTTTGGGCCGAACAGAATTGTTCGTAAGCAACCAGCGACATTTTTGAGTCGACAATTACATCACGGCACTTGGGTAGTTTTACAATAGCGTCTGGATAAAAATGGTCCCCCTCTGAATTATGGGTATGCACCTGGATCTCATATTCTCGTCCTTTTTCAAGGCCAGATAGTTCAAAAACGCGCTCCAAAATCATCTGACCCCAGTCACCTTGCACCTTATTATCCCCTTTCAACGCCTTTGTTAAAGCAATCGCATCATCGCTTATTTTCAAATTTAGGTTTTTTAAATTTGTGATTTCGTTTGTTAGTGCTGCGCGACCTTGCGATTCCTTGTCATATACATCTTCTACCCGCTTTTTGAACTCTCCAATTTGTTCCTTAAGCGGATCGAGAATAATGCTCATGTTTTCTTTGTTTTGCATCGTAAAAGACTTGGTTTTTTCTTCCATGATTTTTGAAGCAAGATTTTCGAACTCAAATTTCATGATGCCTTTGGATTCATTTAATAAAGCCATCTTGTCTTCAAATGATTTTTGTTGATCTCGCAGTCTTGTTTCCATTTCGGTTTCCAGCATGGTCAGCTCTGTTATTTCCATATCCCGATTATGGATTTGCTCCCTCATAATAGTCTCCGCTCTTTTCTTTACGATCCACGTTCCCATAGAACCAAGCAAAATCCCAATCAATGTAATTAACACGACATTTTGTATTTCCATAATATGCTCCTTTGTTAATGTTAAATAAGGTTCTTATTATATATGAATATCCTTTGACTACCGACCGATTCGTTGGTTGTATGCTAGCACAAATCGTTTCGAAAGTGAATTTTCCATCCGCCGATTCCATCGTGTGCGATAGGTAATCACGGGGTTTCTTAGCGGTTTAAGAGATGTTTGGTTTTTTGAGCAATTTTCTGAACCTTTAAGCGAGCAATTCCAGCATTTGTCTGAACATTTTACTTTTGTACTAATGATTTTTGTTTCCATAAACCACCTCCAGAAAGAAAGTGAATAAAGTTTGTTTTGATTTTTAGATGGGATTTCCCTCCCGTTACGGGCCGACCTTTTTTGTTTACCTCCTTCCTCTGCTTGCTAAATATTTTATCCTTATCTATATTATACATATTTGTACGCTCATTTAACACATATTGTGTGTACATTTATATTATACCATAAAATCATTGGGAAAATATCCGTTTTTTTGTATTTTATATGAGGAGCAAAATAACCCACATTAAAATCAATGGGTTGGAGAGGAATTTTTTTTGTGAAAAAGAAACTGCCAGAAACCCTTGAATCAAAAGATCAGGGAAAGACTGAGCGATTAGACATTCGCATACACCCGATTTTAAAAAAAACTTTAGAGAATTATTGTAAAGAAAATCTCGAAAGTACGACTGAAGCAGTGACAAATGCTATAAAGGCATATGTAAATTTCAATAATAAATAGCTTGATTGTCTGCAAGTCGCCGTGAAATTATTAGATTTTATTGGGTATTATGTAACAATTGCGGCTAAATTAATTTTCAAATATCGAAAGAGAATACAACATTTATTTTACACAAATACAAAAGGAATACCATGATTGTAATTTCTGCAACTCCAACTTCGGATAAAGATAACCAAAATATTATTACCATTTCCTATGCAATCAGTCCCAATGATAAATCTGCATATAAAGAATTACTAAAAAATAAAAACATCTCCGATTGCTCTTTTGTGAACACAACTATTGAGGTTAAAGGCGGCCCGGCATCTTCTGATGTCCAGCAAGCAATCCTGGATTTTTATAAATTAAGCAAATCTGAGGGTTGCATCGGAAACGCTTTCTGAACCCTATTTCCTTATTTCTGCCTTTAAAAATCCAGAGGCAAGAGATTACCAATTTTAGTGCGTAACCAGTAGAATTGTTCCTTCCCTTTCAAATATATATATTATGTGATATTTAATTGCCGATCCACCGGGTTTATTAAAATATTTCTTAAAGAACATCAAAGTCAGGATGGAAAATGAAGCTTCCCGTTTTATTTTCGGTTTTAATGTTTTTGGCAATGTCGATTCCAATTTTCGCAAAAAACAATGCAACGTTCTATATGAAAGACGGGACGAAAAAAGAAGCGGAATTTGTTGGAATGGAAAACAATGTCGTTACCGTACGGATAATCATGCCGGATTCCAGCGTCGTTACGAAAACATTCCCCAAGGAAAAGTTCGATAAAATTGAAAAATATGATTGGGAACAAATTGATTTATCTTTGTCCGATTTCCCGGCTAAAAAATCAAATAATATGGCGGCCCCCGCCATAAAAGATTCTGTAAAGAATTCCGCGCCGGCGCCTTTGGAACCAACGCCTTTACACAAAGACACTGTTGCAATCGTCCAACCGCCCGAAATTGTTAAAGACACGATAGCCAACGTCCATTCTTCTGAAAGTAACGAAAATGATAAAATCGCCACGCTTATTGAGGCCGGAAATTATGAACGGAAATCAATATCCTTTATAAATTCGTTATGGTGTTTAGATGGTTCGGTAAAGAACATTCCCAGCGCTGACCTAAAATATGCATTGAATAAAATCAACGAAAAGCTGAAAATGTCGCGGTTCGATTATAATCCTTTGCCGCAAAAGCTTATTGATGATTTTACGTCTGAGGCCAATGCAGCCGGTGATTTTTCACCCGATAAGCTTCCGGACATTCTGGAAAAAACCCTTTTGCCGAAAATAATCGAGATTGTAGATTTTTATAAGGAAGCCCGTGCAAAAAGCTATACTTCGGAAACGGAAAGAAACTCCTTTTTCACGAATAAAGCAAAAGGTTACGGTTTCACCATGTCGGAACTCGCGCGGGTCATGAATTCCGCATATATTTATGTTCCTTTCATCGGCGATTATAAAACGATTTCCAAAGATGGTCGAACAATAATTTCAATGAATGCGGGCATTTTGTGGTATCACATTTCAATTAAAAGCGGCAAAGCCAAAGCAGTGCTGGTGGTAAAAAAAGAAACCATGTCGTTTGGCGCGGGGAGGGAAGGGAATAAAATCCCCTATATGTGCGACGGCAAAGTATGTACGCCCCAGGAATTTGCCTTTCGCTCATGCGTAAAGAACGCCGCCGGGAATTTGCTGGTGGCCACTCAGGCCATGCCGGAATTCAGGCTTTCGGGACAAGTGCTGGAAAAGGACGGAGGCAAAGTCGGGTTTGATTTGGGCAAAAAGGAAGGACTGGTCATTGACGATAAATATAACATCGCCGAATTTGAAGAACTGGATGATGGGACGATAAAGCAAATCAATAGCGGTTGGGCTTCGGTTTCATTTGTTGCG
>Ga0182027_10004343_pt1 | contig 22004 bp, 17 predicted proteins | sample 712E1DmetaG_FD_121300 | JGI IMG/M metagenome (GOLD analysis project Ga0182027, IMG submission 121300) | Permafrost microbial communities from Stordalen Mire, Sweden - 712E1D metaG (Illumina Assembly) | ecosystem: Environmental > Terrestrial > Soil > Wetlands > Permafrost | place: Sweden... | reverse complement strand
GCCGGACTGGCGGCGGCCGGCGGAGACAGATAATCGTAATAGTTTCGGTTAAAGAGATTGTCCACGGCGCACAAGATTCGGAACCTGCGCCACGAAACGCCGGCCTGCAGGCTCCCAAGGGCAAAGGCCGCGGTGTTGGCAAAAACCGGCATGGTGTCCGGCTGCGGATTGTTTTTTGATGCGGCATAGCGCAGACCGAACTCGACCCAGGGCTTTAGCCCGGTTCCGGACCAAGCGTGACCGGCCGCGAATGCGAGTGTGGCGGGGGGAATCTCTGGCAGCTGGCGATGAGCTTCGCGATCGGTCGCCTCCACGCTCGTTCCGGTCAGTTGGAACCAGGAATCCTTGGCTGGTTGCCAGAGGAGGCTTATTTCACCGCCCCAGAAATCGGCCTCCGTGGCACGATAACCGTAGACCACGGCTCCTGCTGGCGGAGGTGGTGGAGCGGTTGTTTTGCCCACGATGGTGCGGTGCAAATAGTCGGGCAGATAGCTGTCGAAAAGATCGATGCTGACCGAAAAGGTGCGTCGCCGCCAGCGCAGACCCCAGTCGCATTCGTATTTGTCCTCGGTTCTCGCGGTCGGATTTCCGATCTCGTACCCGCCGCCGAGGGCATCGGAAAAAGCGCGGTAACGTTCGGTGGCGCCGGTGGGCTGGCGACTGAAGCCCGCTCCGAGAGACGTGGTCAATCCCGTCGCGAGTCGTCCCGTCAGGAGCACATTCCCCGCGCCGGCGAGATCGTTCTGCGTCGTCTGTGCGGCGGCAGGCCCGTTGTAGGCGACGTAGAGGTCGCGGATGGTGTGATTGAACGACGGGCCATCCGCCTCGCGAGCTTCGCTTCTCACCGTGTCCAGGCGCGCTCCGAGCCGCAATTTCCAGGCGTCGGCCAGTTCCCGTGTGTATTCCGCAAATGCGCCGAGATCCTGCTGGTGAAGATCAGGCCAGAGCAGATCCACTGCTCCCGGCCGATGCCGTTCCATCCGGCGATCTTCCCGAGTGGCATCGATTCCAGCTTCAATCTGGTCTCTGCTGGCCATCGGATGACTCACGGAGACTCCCGCTGCCAGGCTGAGGGTCCGTCCGTCTGCGGTGATCAATGCCGGGGCAGGGCGGCCCCGGTTGTCGAGATGGGGTTCCGTGATTCCAGCACCGAAACGGGTCACGATCCGGGTCTGGTCGGGCATCGCCCAGTCGTATCCCACATTCATTGCCATCGTGTCGGTGTCGCGTGTGTCGAGCGGAAGTGCGGAGTTCACGGCCAGCTCCTGGTGGGAAAAAAGGGCTCCGAGCCGGAGCTGGTGATTTGGGGCCGCTTGCCAGCTTAGATCTAGCGCCGTGCCTTCATTTCTATCCTCGGCCGGAACCACCGTGCCATTGCCGGAGGTGTAATTTCCGAGCGAGTGCGCGGCCGCCGCCGCCCGGTAACTCCAGTCGCTGCCGCGCCCCGAGGCGCCGGCCAGTGCGTCACCCCCGTTGCGATCGAAGTCCCATTCGGTGTTGGCGTAACTCGATGCGAGTTGATCGTTGCCGGCGCCAGGCGCGAGCGACAGGGCAACATAGCCGGCGTTGGCGGGCGGGCCGAGCGCGACGGATGGCACGGCCTTGCTGACGTCGAAGCCGGCGATCAGGTCGCCGCCGATCAGGGCGATCGGAGAGTCCGTCCGGGTGGGCGACGCATTGGGCAGAGGCAGGCCGTCCAGCGTGGTCACGACGCGATCGGAACCGAGGCCACGCAACAACGGTTCAGCGGCCGCCGCGCCCATATGGTGCATGGCCACGCCGGGGATGTCGGCGATCGTCGTGGCGAGGCTGGAGGGAAGGCCATTGGAAGAAACGGATGCTGCGTCAGATCGGCCCGGCCCGGCGTCGCCGTGTACGGTCACCTTGTCGAGTTGCACGGGCACGTCATTGGCAGGCGGCAGGGTTTGCGCCTGCAAGACAGTCGGCCACAGCACTCCAATGCACAATCCGGCGGCCAGGGCGGAGCGGAGCGTGCCGGTCATGGCGCCATGGAAACAGCGCATAATCTGTAATCGCAAGCGCCGGTCTCTCGGCAGGCTTGTTCTGCTGGCCAGCAGAATGGGCTTGTCAAACGGGCGAGTGGATCCGTGATAAAAAGTCGGCTCGCTGGTGCTCGCCGCTACGCCGCATCGGAGGCATTTTCCCCTCTGGCGCAAAACCGGCTTTGCGGCTTGAGCTGAATTGATCCGGCAATCTCGCATAAAGGTGCCGCCTGTAAGCCGGGCAAGTTGCCCGCAGTCAAGCCGGCTCTTCCGACCGGCTGCAAATCACCGCTACTTGACCACCGCCAGCCGGGCGGCGCCCAGGACGGCGAGTGCGGCGCCGATCCAAAAACGGGGAGTCGGCCGGCTCCGTTCAAGTGCCCACGCAATAGGCACGGTGAGCAACGGCGCCGTGGCCACGATCGGGAGGACGATTCCGGCCGCGTTGGACCGCAAGGCCCACTGATAGCAGGTTACGCCCAGCACGGGTCCGAGCAATGTGTTCAGCACGACCCATGCCCAAGGCGGCAATTTCTGCGCGGGCGCGGAAACCGTTGCTTCCGGATTTGTCGGTTCCGAGCCCGGCCACCAGCGCACCACAAGCAGGGCGAGCGTGCCGACTGCGAGGCCGCCGAGCGCGCGCTGATACGCTGACGTGGCGCCATCCATGAAAAATCCGCGGGCATGAAGCAGGCCGAAAGCCTTGCGGCTGATGACGGCGCCGCCGCCCTGGGCGCATGCGGAGATAATGGCGAGGGCGAGGCCGAGCAGATAGCGGGGAGGGTGCGTGCTCGGGGCTTTTATGGGACCTATAGGTCGTATAGGACCCATAGGACCTATTAAGGCCACAACCACACCGGCGAGCGTCAGGGCTGCGAACCCGGTTTGCGCCGGCGAGAGTCGCGAGCCCAGCCAGAGCCATTCAATGAGCACGGCGGCCACAGCGGATCCGCACTGCACGATGAGCATGCTCAGGTTGGACCCGAGCAAGGGCAGGGCGTGAAACATCGTCAGGCCGCCGAGGCCGAATCCGACGGCGCCGCTGACAAAGAACCATGCGAACGCACCGCCGCCGACCCCCTGGCCCGCGGCGTGAGCCCACGCCGCGAGGAGAGCCACGGCGAGCAGCAGACGCAGGAAATTGCCGGTCGTGCCGCCGTAATGGAGCGCCGCGCGCCTGGCGCACACGGCATTGCTGGCGAAAAACAACGCGGTGAGAAATGCGCCGGTCACCGTTTATAGAGCGGGCGGGCGGTATAGCGCGTGTGCAGCAATTCGTGGGCTTTGTGGCTCAAGGGCTGTCCGAGGAAATCGCTATAGACCCGCTTGACCTCGGGATTCTCGTGCGACAGCCGGAGCTGGCGGTCGCGATCGTGTTGATACAGGCCGGCGGCGCGCTTGGTCCGCACCTCGCCATTGACGCCATAGGGCTGGCCGCCGCCTCCGATGCAGCCGCCGGGGCAGGCCATGACCTCGATAAAATGGACCGGCGGTTCGCGACCCGCGGTGCGTGCGGCGCGGATTTCCTCCAGCACGCTCTCGACATTGGCAAGGCCGTGGGCCACGGCGACGCGGATAGTCGAGCCATTGATGGTGACTTCCGCCTGCTTTACGCCCTGCAATCCGCGCACTGACTCGAATTCCACCTTTTCCAGGTTGTGGCCGGTGACGAAGAAGTAGGCGGTGCGGAGCGCTGCTTCCATGACGCCGCCGGTGACACCGAACAGCGCGCCGGCGCCGGTGTAATCGCCCAGGATGCTGTCCGCCTCGCCGTCCGGCAGATTGAGAAAATCGAGGCCGGACTGCTTGATCAGGCGGGCCAGTTCGCGCGTCGTGAGGGCGATGTCCACATCGATGTAGCCCGAGGCGTACATCTCATTGGTGCGCTCGAGCTCATATTTCTTGGCCGTGCACGGCATGAACGAGGCGACGTACATTTTGGCCGGATCGAGCCCGAGCTTCTTCGCATAGTAGGTCTTCGCGAGCACGCCGAGCATCTGCTGTGGGGACTTCGCGGTGGAGAAGTTGTCGATGAAATCGTAATGCACCTTCTCCATGAAGTCCGTCCACGACGGACAGCACGAAGTGATCAGCGGGAGCTGGCCGCGCTTGTGGACGAAGCGTTCGATGAACTCGCTGGCCTCCTCCATGATCGTGAGGTCGGCGGAAAAATTCGTGTCAAACACGGCCTTGAAACCGAGACGGCGAAACGCGGTGTAGAGTTTGCCGGTGAGGTTGGTGCCGGGGGGCAGGCCGAAGGCCTCGCCGATGGCCACGCGCACGGCCGGGGCGATTTGCACAACGCAATACTTTGCTTCGTCGTGCAGGGCGGCCCAGACGGCGGGTGTCTCGTCGTTCTCGACAATTGCGCCGGTCGGGCAGTGATTTGAGCACTGGCCGCATTTTACGCAGGGGGACTCGGCGAGGGTGATGTCGCCGGCAGGCGCCATGCGGGTGTTGATGCCGCGGTCGAGGAAGGACAATGCCCAGACGTCCTGCACCTCCTGGCAGACCTGCACGCAACGGCCGCACTTTATGCACTTTGTGAAGTCGATGATGATCGAGCCGGTGGATGTGTCGGGCGGTATCGGGGTGACGATGCGCTTGATGTTCTCGGTGCGCATGCCGAAATCGGCGGCGAGCGCCTGCAGTTCGCAAGTGCCGTTGCGGCCGCAGGTGAGGCAGCTGCTGGGGTGCGTCGAGAGCAGCAGTTCGAGCACGGTCCGACGGATGTCGGTGAGCGCGCCGCTGTGGGTCGTGATGTCCATGCCCTCGACCACGGGGGTGCAGCAGGCGCGGGGCATGCGCGGCTGTCCGGCGATCTGGACAATGCACAGGCCGCAGGCCGCGGTCGGCAGGAGATCTTCGTCCTTGCAGAGTGTCGGGATCTTGACCTGCACCTGGCGCGCGGCTTCGAGGATGGTCGTGCCGGCGGGGACGGTGACGGGCATGCCGTTGATCTTGACGTTGACCCGCGCCGCTGCGGCGGGGTTGGCGGCGGGAGGGGCGGAAGGGGTACTGGCGGTGGCAACCATGGAGGGGGGCGGGGTCAGGCGTTGACGGGCTCGGCGACGGCAGCCTCGGGGGGGCGATTTGCGTTCATCTTGCGCGCGTAGCTGACGCCGCCTTCGAGGTAGGCCTTGAACTCGGGTTCGAAGTAGCGCAGGGCGGAGAGCACCGGGTTGGGAGCGGTCTGTCCGAGGCCGCAGAGGGAAGCTTTCTGCATGGCCTTGGAGATGGCGCGAAGGCGCTCAATGTCACCCTTTTCCCCGCGGCCGCGGGCCACCCGATTGAGAATCTGCAGCATCTGGTAGCCTCCGATCCGGCAGGGAGCACACTTGCCGCAGGACTCATCGACGCAGAAGCGGAGGTAGAACCGCGACACTTCTACCATCGAATCGTCCTGGTCCATCACGATCATACCGCCGGAGCCCATGATTGATCCGAGTTCCTGCAGGCTTTCGTAGCTGACCTTGGTTTCAAGCAGATGCTCGGGAATCATGCCGCCGGACGGGCCGCCGGTCTGTACGGCCTTGATGGCCTTGCCGCCGAAGACTCCGCCGCAGAGGTCGAAAACGATGTCGCGCAGTGTGACGCCGAGCGGCACCTCGACGAGTTGGGGGAAGCGCACCTTTCCGGTGACCGCGAAAACTTTCGTGCCGCGGGATTTCTCCACGCCGTACTGGGCGTACCAGGGTCCGCCCTGCACAAGGATCGCCGGCACTGCCGCCAGCGTCTCGACGTTGTTGATGGCCGTGGGCTGGCCGAACAGGCCGCGCTCGGAAGGATAAGGAGGCCGCGGGCTGGGGCTGCCGCGCTTGCCCTCGATCGAGGCGATGAGAGCGGTCTCCTCACCGCAAACGAATGCGCCGGCGCCGAGGCGAACCTTGGCGTCGAAAGAAAAGCCTGAGCCGAGGATGTTATCACCCAGCAGGCCGGAGGCCCGCGCGTCGGCGATGGCCTTCTCCACGCGACTCACGGCCAGCGGGTATTCGGCGCGAACGTAGAAGTAGCCGCGGGTGGCGCCGATGGCGTACGCGGCGATGATCAGACCTTCGAGAACGCTGTGCGGATCGCCCTCGAGCACGCTGCGATCCATGTAGGCGCCGGGGTCGCCCTCGTCGCCGTTGCAAATGATGTATTTGGGTGTGCGCTGGGCGGCGCGTGTGATCTGCCACTTGAGCCAGGTGGGGAAGCCGGCGCCGCCGCGGCCGCGCAGGCCGCTGGTCTTCATCTCCGCGATGACGTCCTCCGGTTTCATGCTTTTTAGGACGCGCACCAGCCCCTGGTAGACTCCGTAACGCAAACTGTCCTGGAAGTTCTCCGGGTCAAACTTGCCGCAATTGCGCATAACCACCCGCACCTGCTTGTCGGGCTTTTTGTAAAGCAGGTCGTCGATGACTTTCTTTCCTTGTACGCTGGTCTTGACGATGCGGGCCACATCGGGGGCCAGAACATTCGTATAGGTGACGCGTGAAGGCAGGAACTGCACGGCCACGCCCTCATCGTAGACGCCCATGTCCAGGGCGCGAACCACCTGCACCTTGTCCTGCAGGTTGCAGCGCTTGAGTTCCTCGGCCAGGGAGAACTGGAAGAACTGGGACTTGTCACCCTTCTCGGCGCTGGTATCCTTCACCAGGATGTACGTGCTGGGGCCGTCAAAGGTGAGGGCGCGGTTGCGCCAGGCGAGGATGTGGTCGTCGAGCAACCGGCGGCCGACCAAGTGTGCCTGGAGGATCTGGCGGGCAACTTCGTCGTCGACGCGACCGTAGATCACGCGGGGCATGCCCTCGCGGGCGATCTCGACGAGCGGATCGGCAAAGGAATAGCCGAGGCTGCCTACGCGGCGGACCTCGACGGGGAATCCCAGGGTGCCGACGCCTTTTTCGAAAATGGTGCAGACCGTGTCAGCGCCGGCGGCGATCCCGCCGGTGTCCATGCTCACCCGCACCCAGTTCGGGCCCGAGTCGGCAAAGACTTTGGAGTACTTCTCCAGATCGGTAAACGTAAGCTTGTTCATGACTTGGCCTTGGGCTGGGTGGCTTGGTTGACGATGCGAGACACGTCGGAGGCGTTCAAACGGCCGTAGGTCTTGCCGTCGACCACCATTGCGGGGCTCATGCCGCAGCACCCGATGCAACGGACGACGTCCAGGTGCCATTCGCGGTCGGCGGTGGTGCAGCCCTCCTCGACCTTGAGCAGTGTTTTCGCTTCGGCCAGCATGGCCGGTGCGCCCTTGAGGTAGCAGGCGGTGCCCATGCAGAGGGACATGTTGTGGCGTCCCGGAGGCTTCAGTTTGAAGTAGTGGTAGAAAGTCAGCACCTCGTAGATGCGCGCCAGCTTCACCCCGAGCGCATAGGAGACCTCCATCGCGATTTCCCGCGGCACATAGCCGTGCTGATTTTCAATCTCGTGCAGGATGAGGATAAGGCTGCCCTCCTCGTCCTTCCATTTCGTGACCAGCGCATCCACTTCCTTGCGGACGTTGCTCTCGACCTTGGTCTGGAGCTTGCGCAGGCGCTCGATCTTGACCTCAAGTGCGCGCGAAACCTCCTCGGCAATATGGCGAGGGATGAAGCCATGCTTATGCTCGATCTGCTCCAGGGATTCGAGCAACGACGCCTCTTCGTCCTTCCAAGCGTCAAGTTTTGTGGGGAGTTCGGGCGGAACGGTCTCAGGGGGCATTTTGGGAGGGGTTTTCTAAGAACGCCTGAAACCTAGGGGCTTCCGCAACGATCGATCAAGCTAGCTGATCCTGTGCCCGCCAACAATCAGTTGGACGAATGACCGCCATCACCAATGCCGCCGTCGCTCGCTGGGCAGGCCGAAGTCCTGGCAGGGAAGGTCTGCTTCCCCGGCACGGGTATATTCTGACTCTCAACGGAAATCCGAAACTCGCGGGAAATGCCAACCTGGTCGACCCGGTGCCTGGCAATGAACGCGAGAAATACTTCGACTTTCAGACCGTGACGACGGACACGCACGGATCATATCTGGCGACGTTTGGCATAGCGCTTCCTCCAGGGCCGTACAATGTGCGTTTTTACGTCAAGGATACGGCCGATAAAAAACGCCAGATCGAGTTGTCGGCGAGCTCGATGTGGATATCATTTTGGAGGACATTCAAGACTTTGCCCCATGAATACATCGATCTCCGTTTTGCTGGAACGCAAAGGCTCAGCCGTGTTTTGCGTGCCACCAGATATCACGGTGGCGACGGCGGCGAAGGAAATGGATCGGCACCGGGTCGGCGCCATCCTGGTGATGGAAGCCGGCCGGATTGTTGGCATCTTTACCGAGCGAGATGTGCTTTCCCGCGTGGTGGCGGCGGACCTTGATCCGAGAACTACGCCCATCGAACGGGTCATGACACTCGATCCAATCACGATCCCTTCGTGCACAACGGTTGAAGAAGTCATGGCGCTGTTTACCGACAAACGATTCCGTCATCTTCCCGTTGTCGACGATGGCCGCCTTGTCGGGTTGATTTCGATCGGCGACATCCTCCGGCGCATGGTGGATGCCCACCGTTATGAAGCGGAACAGCTCAAACAGTACATCGCCGGAGGTTATTCGGCCTGACTGGGAGTCTGGCGGATATGTGTTCTGCGATGCTCCTGTTTGGAGCCCCGGCGTACACGGGCGAGACCCGGTCTTCGCCAGAGGCTACATGCGCGCAGGTCGCCCAGGCCGCTTGTTTGACTGTCAATCGAAAGACAGCGTCTGGGGAGCTGCGGCAGCCGCGTTTGCGGTTGAATCACAGCCATCAGTATGACTAACTCTGAGTTAACACAGATTCAGAACTACTAATGAATACCTCAATTTCAGTTTTGCTCGAACACAAAGGGAAGGCCACCGTTTCCGTGTCTCCCTTCGGGACTGTTTCTCAGGCGGCGCAAGAAATGAATCTCCGGAGGGTCGGGTCCGTGCTCGTCATGGAGAGCGGCCGGCTTATTGGAATCTTCACGGAGCGAGACGTGCTTTGGCGCGTGGTGGCAGCAGGGCTCGATCCGAAAACGACGCCGCTGAGTCAGGTGATGACGCGCAATCCGATCACGGTCGGACCCGACACGCCGATTCAGTGCGTGATGGACATCTTTACCGAAAAGCGGTTTCGGCACCTGCCGGTCGTCGATGAAGGACGGCTGCTCGGGCTGATTTCGATCGGCGACGTTTTGAGGTGGGCCGCCGAAGTGCACCGGCAGGAAGCCGAGCAACTGAAGCAATACATCACCGGCGGCTATCCTTCGTAAGGACCGTGACAACGGCGTAGACTGTGATAAAGCGGGTCTGGATCATGAAACTCGACGCCGCAAAAACCCTCATCGCCGAAGTTTTCAAGCGCATGGATGCGCTCTACCAGGCGAACGTGTTCGACGAATGGGTGGTGGTTTCTCTGCAATCCGGCCGGAGCAGGATCCTGGCCTATAGCGGTCCCCGGGGTGAAAACTACCAGCAGCGTTTTGCCACCGATGTTGGGCCATTGCGGAGCGGGATGAAGGGAAAGCAGATGGCGATTGGGGATTTCGAATTCACCCCGGACGGAATGGGCACGCGTTACGATGCGTGTCTGCGTCTGGGCGCGGCCAGCTACCTGATCTGCAATCATACGGTCGAGTCGATGGCCCAGATCCGCCAGAACCCAAACTGGATCGAGGCGCAGAAGCCATTTGTGGAACTTAGCGAGAGATTCCGCGCCGATCCGCTGGCGTGAATCTGGTGTAGCCGGGGTCGCCGACCCCGGACCGGCCTCAGCGAGGCCGGCTACAACAGCACGAATGCGGCCGCGCGCACAGGTGGAACAAACTTCCGCCAGAATCCTTAGGCGAGGCCGAGGTAAAGAAACCACGCGTAGCCGGCGATGAAGATCCAGCCGGCCCAGCGGGGCAGCCCTCCGAATGCGAGCAGCGAGATTGCGTGGGCGACTGTCGCGCCAAGGAGGATCAGGAGACCGGTTATGAAGAACGCCGGCACGTCTACTGGCGCGAACAGCGCGCAGATTCCCAAACCGAGCGGGATGCAGATGTGGCCGTCTCCGACCTGTGAGCTGTAGACGATGTCGGCCCGGTGTTTCCATCCCCAATAGAACGCGAGCAGCGCATTGGGCAGGACCATGAGCCAGCCGCTGAGCCAGCCGAGATGACTGGCGTTCACGAAACCGCCTTGCTGCTGCGAGAGCCAGGCGACCAGCCAGTCGATGCTGGCGTACAATCCGTAGGCGCAGACAAGAACAACGCCGATGTCGACGTAGAACATTGCTCCGAATGAAGCCTGCCGCCGGACGTTGTGTTTGAGGACGTCGTAGGTCTGGAAGCATTGCCAGAAGACGAAAAGGCCGATGAGGATCAACCCGTCCTGCCGGTCGAGCCGGCCATCATCACCGAGCACCCAGGCCGCCCCGGTAAAGAACAACACCGCGGCGAGTGTAAGCAGAACGGAAAGGCGGTGGATTTTAGGCTCGATGTCGGCGCCGGCTTTGCTCTTCCGACCCCGGCGGCCCCCGCGTGCCGTTGCCGTGGCGGGCATCACCGAGAGTCCCCAGAGCACCGCTGGCAGGCCCAAGATCAGTGTGAGGTTGGTGACGTTGTTAACGAGGCAATTTGTCAATACCTCCCGGGAAGACCCTCCGTGCGCGACGACCAGTCCGACGAAGATCAGGTTTCCGAGCCCGGAACAATAGGGCATGATGATCGTGCCGAGGGCGGTGCCTTCGAGTCCGTGATCGAGCATCGCTTCGAGCCGCCACATCATCAGCAGCGAGACCGCCAGGAAAACCCCGACATAGGTCCACACGCTGGTCAGGCCGAGTGAATCGATGAGTGCGGGCATGAGTCGGGTGGAATGGGATGAATGCGGGCTAGAGCTTGAGCAGTGGCCGCGAGCGCCAGCGAGTGAATCTGGAAACGGCTGTTGGCTCGCTGGCGCCCGCAGCTACTTCCCAGCCAAGGTTTCTTCCTGTCCAGCGCAAAACTCTTTTCTTGGGTGGGACTGGATTATTCGGTCTGAGCCTGCGGACCGCAGGGCGTCGATGTCCTCAGATTCCGCCGTAGAAAGCAGGCTGGAAGCCTGCTTTACCGACAATCGGGAGATAGATGCGGGCAGCCGGACTCTGCTGGCAATTTCTCGCCGCGCGCACAGAATTCCTGTAACTTTTCGCTAGCAGCCGGGTTTTTCAACTACAACCCCCTCTTCCCCGTCATGAAATCCTACCTCCCGTTGATCTTTGGGTTCGGGTGGCTTTTTGCCACCCCTGTGTTCCTCAATGCTACCGTCGAACGCACGGTCGAGAAAACTTTCACGGTCCAGCCGGGCGGCACCCTGAAGGTCGAAACTACCGGCGGCAACATCAGCGTGGAGCCGGGCGCCGGCAACACCGTCAAGGTCGTGGCGAAGGAAAAGATCCGCGCGAGCAACGACGCAGAGGCCGACGATGTGTTGAAGGACCTCACGTTGACGATCGAGCAGCAGGGCAACGACGTCACTGCCATCGCCAAGTATCACAGCGGCGCCGGCGGCTGGTTCGGGAGCAACCGTGTGCAGGTCAGTTTCGTTGTCACCGTGCCGGGTAAATACAGCACCGATCTGCACACTTCGGGTGGCAACATCAGCGTGGGGGACCTCGCGGGCCAGATGGTGGCGCGGACGAGCGGTGGTAATATCAGGTACGCGAACATTGACGGTTCCATCGACGGCGGTACTTCCGGCGGAAACGTCGAACTCGGGTCCTGCACTGGCGACACCCGCTTGCAGACGTCCGGCGGAAATGTCCGCGCGGAGAAGATTGTAGGGAAAGCTGATCTCGGCACTTCAGGCGGCGACATCGTCGTGAAGCTTGTGGAGAATGTGCTCAATGCGCATACGAGCGGCGGCGACGTCGAGGCTGGAATTGGCGGCGCGCTCAAGGGCGACTGCTCGCTCGGCACCTCGGGCGGCGACGTGAAGGTCACGGTCGACAAGGCTGCTGCGTTCCGGCTCGATGCTTCTACCAGCGGCGGTGGAGTCCGGGCGGACGGTCTCACCATCACTCTCGATGATGGTGGCTCCGGCCGCAGCCATCTCTCTGGCAACGTCAATGGTGGCGGCCCTCTCCTCAAGCTGCGCACTTCCGGCGGCAGCATCCGGGTCGTCACCAATTGACCCGGATGATTCAGGCAAAATTCCGCAGTTGAGGCTTCCGCTCCTCGTAGCTGCGAGCGTGAGCGAGTGGATCCCGCCTCAACTGCGGAATTTAGGTTCAGGGAGACGCGACGCCCTCGTCGCGTATGTCAGGATCTCTTTTTCAGTTGTTGGTTGGTGCAGGCCGGACGGGAAACTGTCCGGCCTGTTGCTTTCTCGCGGTTCACTCGCGATCGCGCCGTGCAGTCCGAGCAGCGCCCAGAAAGCGATCCGGAATGTTCCTTCGTTGTTCACTGAGGGAATCCTGCGTTCTGCTTGCGTCGCTGGTTGGGAGCCAAGGGGGCTGACCGTAAGTTGGGCGGTGACGGTTGCTCGGACGAAGTCGCGGGCCGCCAGGACGCGGGATCATTCCGGCCCGGCGACCTTGCGCTGCCGTTCGACAGGCCAATCCGGCGGTTCGCAGAAACGCGCTGGCAACGAGGCGGCAATAGCCGTTCTTGGCTGCCATGTTCATCGGGATTCAAGTTCGATTTGCGGTGCTTGTTGTCATCGCCCTGGTCGCCGCGGATGGGGCGCTCGCCCAGGCGTCCGGATCGGAAGCCGTCGAAAAGCTGGGGGAATTCACTGTCATCGCCGGCCAGTTTCCGACCGGATCGCAGCAAGGCGCCGTGCTCGGCTCCATCGAGGTCGTCACGACTCCCGGCGCAGCCGCCGACCTCAACCGCGCCGTCCAGACGTTGCCAGGTGTCCAGCTGGCCGATGAAGGCAACGCACTGTTCGTGCGCGGCGGCGACAGTTCGGAAACCACGACGTTGATCAACGGCATCGTTTACCCGGTGGCGCAGCACCTCGATGTTCCTGCGGGCACGTTCGTTGGCACCGTGAATCCGTTTCAAACCCGTCGGATCGATTTTCTCGCCGGAGGATTTGGCGCGCGTTACGGTAACACGCTGTCGGGCGTGGTCGACATCGAAACACTCGATCCTCCGGCGGTTTCCGGCGCCACAGTCAATGTCGGGGTGGGCGCCCTGTCGGGGAGAGGCGACGTCGCTCTTTTCCCAGGCGGCGGCTTCCGCATCGCCGTCGCGCACAGCGATGTTGCGCCTCTCTTTGATCTGAACGGGTCCAACCGGGACTATCCGCGGCCTCCGGTCAGCGACAGCGCCAGCGTCGACGTGGGCTGGAACTACGCTCCGGGCGCGGAAGTCAAGGCCTTCGGCCTGGCGCAAACGACCGCCTTCAGCCTTCGCGTCAACGAGCCGGAGTATCGCGGTGTCTACAGTGAGCGGATTTCCAGCCGGTTCGGCACGGTGTCATGGGATGATCAATACGGCTCCTGGCGCCCGGCGATCGATTGCGGCGGCGGATCGCAGACGCGCAGCGAAACCATCGCCGGAGGCACGATCGTGACGGCGACGCATCATCAACAGTGCGCCGCCCGCCTTGGCTGCGACGCGGGCGAGCGTCTGCTGATTACGGGCGGCGTCAATGTCACCTCGGAGGATTCGACCCTCACAAAGACAGCCGGTGGCGCCCCGGTTTTCGACGGTTGCGCCGGCGACACTCGATGGGGTGCGTTTGCGGAGGCCGACGCTTTGCCGCTGCCGCATTGGCGCGTGATTGGCGGAGTTCGCACCGATCAGTCCCATCTCACGGCTCGCCCAACCGTCGATCCGCGTCTGTCAGTGGCCTGGGAGCCGCAGCCCGAGGTGGGTCTAAGCCTGTCCGGCGGTGGCTACCATCAGGTGCCCGATGACTATGCGTTCATGGCCGGCGAAGGTGCGAGCCGGACGCTTCCGTCAATGGGCGCCGCGCAAGGGATTGCCGCCCTCCAGATTGGGCGCAACGAGCGCTTGGCCCGCCTTGAACTCTACGAGAAGCGCTACACCGATCTCGTCGCGCTCGATCGCGACTACCGGCCGGTGGCAGGCGGCGCCGGCCGCGCCCAGGGAGCCGACCTGATGTTCAAAACGAACCTGCCGGGCTCCGTGCGGGCGCGGCTGACCTGCAGCCTGGTGACGGCCCGGCGCACTGATCCCGACAGCGGCCAGATGGCGCCTGCGCCGTTCGATGTGCGGTATACGGCCACCCTGTTGCTGGAACGGACCATCGCGCGTTGGCAGACCGGTCTCGCGCTGCACGTGGCCGACGGGCGGCCGTTCACGCCGATCACCAGCGCAAACCTGACCGTGCCGGAGGCGTATACCCCGGTTTACGGGGCGCCGTTCTCGCAGCGTCTGCCCGGATTCCAACGCCTCGACTTCTCCGCCAGCCGGTACTGGCGCCTCAATGACCGCGTGGCGCTTGTCACCTACATATCCATAAACAACGCGCTGAACAGAGCCAATGTCTATGCCTACGAATACTCGCCCGACTACGCCGTGCGGCGCTCAACGCCGAGTATCTTCAATCGATCAGTTTTTTTCGGCTGCTCGTTTCTATTCAACTAAACCATGAACATGACCCCAAAACCTATGCTAGCTTTGCTTTCGTTCGCGCTGCTGACCAGCGCGGGCTGCGTCTCCTACCGCGAAACCAAATACACGGACGTCAAACGTACACAGGTTGCGTTCGCTAGCGACAAGGCGGCCCGCATCTTCTACGAAGCGTTCACCGCCGCAGGCGACGTTGGCCGCAAGACCGAGAAGCATGCGAGCACATGGTTCTGGCTCACCTCTTACGATAGCTGCACAGTGCAAGGACCGAACGTGTTATTCAACGAAGCGGTGCGTTCATGCGACGCGAATGGCGACGGTCAGATCACCGAATCCGAAGCTGAGGCCTTTGCCCGCCTGTCCAACAAATCACAACCATGAAGATGATCTTTATACCACTGGCACTTTCAATTCTCGTGCCGGCCCTTGCCGCTGCGAACACAACCGGCACGCCCGATCCCAGCGCAATCGCCGCGGCGGCCGAACGCGCGATCGAAGTCGCTTCCATGTGGAGCGACGCCGGCGCGCTTAAAGCCGCCACCCGCACGCTCGATGACGCTCTGACCCGCGCGCCCGATGATGCGGCGCTCCTCTACACACGCGGCTTTGCCTACTATGCCGAAAGTCTGTCGCTGTACCGCGACCCGAAGAACCGCGTGGCGATGAAGCGTTGCCTCGACAAAGGCGTGGATGAGCTCGAGCGCGTGAAGGGCGCCCCGTGGGAGACCGAGGCCGTCGCCCTCGAAGCCAACCTTCTCGGCTCCCTGATTGGGTTTCAGGACGATCCCGCGATGGCCGGCGCAACGTTTGGCATGAAGTCCAGCCGTCTGCTTGGCCAGGCTGCGGCTGCCGCACCCGGGAATCCGCGGGTTCTCCTGTTTCGCGGCACGTCGCTCTTGTTCACCCCGCCTGAATATGGTGGCGATCCGGCGCTCGGTGTCGCCACAATCGAGAAGGCCGTCGATCACTTTGCCAGCGACGGCGCGACTGCTGCCGGTCCGCACTGGGGGCACGGGCAGGCCCTCGCCTGGCTCGGCCTGGCGCGCCAGCGGACGGGTGACCTTGCGGGAGCCCGCGCAGCCTGGGAAAAGGCTCTGGCCCTGGAGCCAAACTACGCGTGGGTGAAGTTTGCACTGTTGCCATCCCTCGGTCACAAATAGACGAAATGATGAAACCCGTGCTCACCCGTGCGCAGGCTATTTTGTTGTATCTCGCCTGCTGGGTGCCGCTGGTGCTGATCTTCACGGTCGCGATGCGGTCAAGCGCTGCCCCCGGCTGGATGGCAGCCTTGCTCTACACGGTGAGCTACCTGCTTCCGGCGGTGGCGTTGGGTGCGGTGTGGTGGTTCGTGCTAGGCGCGGTGCTGCCTTGGAATCGGATGCGCTGGCCGGCGCTCGTGGGCGTCGAGTGCCTCAACGCCTTCGTCTATACTGCTGGCTGGACCCTTGTTTTCGGGCTCATGATCTGGGCCACGGCGGGTGGGGCGGTGGTCCGCGCGTTTGTCGTCTCCCGGCTGCCATGGCTGGTGGCGTTTGGACTGGTGTTTTACGGTCTTCACGCCGCGATCTTTCACGCCGTGCGCCTGCTCGGCGATCTGCGCCGGAAAGAGGCGTCCGCGATCGAGGCGGAGAACTTGCGAATCCGTGCTGAGATGTCAGCCCTGCGCGGACAGCTTAATCCGCATTTCCTGTTCAACTCACTCCACTCCATCCTCGCGCTGCTGCGAGAGGACCCTCGCCGCGCCGAGGAGGCGTTGCTGCAATTCTCCAGTTTGTTGCGCCGCGTGCTGGCCGGCCAGCGCGGCCCCACCGACGAGGTCACGCTGGCCGACGAGATGAAGCTGGTGCAGGACTACCTCGCCATCGAGCGCCTCCGCCTCGGCGACCGCCTGCGGGTCCACTGCGAACTTGCTGCGGAGGCGCTGGATTGCTGGTTGCCGGCGTTTAGCGTGCAGCCGCTCGTCGAGAACGCCATCATCCATGCCATCGCCCCGCGGCGTGACGGGGGCACCCTCACGATTCGAGGCTGGGTGGAGGCCGGCCGGCTCTCGCTGCAGTTGTCCGACGACGGCCCCGGGGCCGACCCGGCTGTGATAGCGCAGACACGTGGGGTGGGAATCGACGTCACCCGGCGGCGCCTGCAGGCGCGGCATGGCACCGCGGCCTCGCTCACCATCGACACTGCACTGGGGCGCGGCTTCCGTACCACGCTCGCACTGCCCGCAACGCATGAACCTGTCAGCCACGCCGAATCATGAAGCCTCGTGCCGTCATCGTTGAAGACGAGCCGCTGGCGCGCCAGACGCTGCGCGAGATGCTGGCGGACGCCGAATGGCTGGAGTTCGCCGGAGAGGCTGGAGACGGATTGAGCGCCGTGGAACTGATCAATACGCAAAAGCCCGATCTGGTGTTTCTCGACATCCATCTGCCGGAACTGTCCGGACTCGATGTTCTCAAACGGCTGGTGCACGAGCCGTTGGTGATCTTCACGACGGCCTATGACCGGCACGCCATTGCCGCCTTTGAACTGGCTGCGCTCGACTACATCCTGAAACCGTTTGGTCGCGCCCGGTTGCAGCAGGCTCTGGTTCGGGCGCAGGCGGCGTTGCAGGCGCGGCCCGTCCGGTCGCCACCGCTCGCCGACATGCGGCAGGCGCTGGAAGCGAAACGGCTGGACCGGATACTCATTCGCGACGGCACCCGGATTTTGCCGATGAGCGCAGGTGAGATTGAACGCATCCAGGCCGATGGCGATTACGCGGCGGTGCATGCGCGAGGCCGGCGCTTTCTGGTCAATCTGCCGCTGGCGGATTTCGAGGAGCGGCTCGATCCGCAACGCTTCATACGCGTCCACCGCTCCCATCTCGTCAACCTTGACCACGTGGCGGCTCTGGAGCCGGCCGACAACGCGCAACTGCGGGTGCGGATGAAGGACGGCGAGGAAATCCTCGCGAGTCGCTCCGCCTCCAAACGGTTGCGCGACACCGCGCTTTGACCGGACACGGCGCTTCGGACCACCCGCGAAGACCTGTGGCGTCCGGGGCGGATTCATTCTCAGATGGAACGTGCGATCTCCTCCTGTAGGGGCGCGATCTTGTCGCGCCCTCGGGAATGGGCGCAGCGAGACTGCGCCCCTACGACGGAGAAACGTGTGTTTGCGCTGCCGAGAATGAATCCGCCCTGGTGTGGCGTCGAGGAGCTCACAAATGCACTCGCGAATACTCGCGTTTTTAGTTTCAATGGCTGCATGACAACTGCAGCTGCCTACACAGAACTCATTGCACTGCTGAAACGCGCCCATGTTCTTGGCACGGTGAATGGCGTGCTTAGCTGGGATGAACAGGTCAATCTGCCGCCGGACAGCGCGGACCTGCGCGCTGACCAACTCGCGCTCATGGCCGAGCTCCAGCACGCCGCTTCCAGCGATCCGCGGATAGGAGAGCTGCTGGCAGTGTTGGAGAGTCGGCCTGACGAACACTCGGACGACCATGCGGTCGTGCTCAAATGCAGCCGTCGCGACTACGATCGCGTCACCAAGCTGCCGCCGGAGTTTGTGAGCGAAAAGGCCCGCCACAGCAGCAAGGCGTTTCATGCCTGGGCGGAATGCAAGGGAAAGTCCAACTTCGCCGGCTACGCTCCTTTCATCGAGCGCCACCTCTGGCTGGCAAAACAGGAGGCCTCCTATCAGGGCTATGCCGCGGCGCCCTACGACTACATGATCGACCGGCACGATCCGGGCATGACCGCGGCGATAATCGAGGCGTTGTTCGCCGAACTGAAGGAGGGGCTGGTGCCGCTCATGCGCGAGATCGTTGGCTCCCCGGTGAAGGCGCGGGCCGGACTCTTTGCCGGTTTCCCGGTGGATCAACAGCGGGCGTTTCTGCACACCGTGACTGAGCGGCTGGGATTCAACTACCGCCGCGGTCGCATAGACGTGTCCCTGCACCCGTTCTGCGAGGGCAGCGGGGCCGACGTCCGCATGACCACGCATTTTGACGAAGGCAACCCGCTGAATTCGCTGTTCAGCGCCATTCATGAGACCGGCCATGGCCTCTATGAGCAGGGCACGCCGATCGTGCGACAGGGCACGCCGCTGGGTCAGGCCGTGGGCATGGCCGTCCACGAATCACAGAGCAGGCTGTGGGAGAACCAGGTGGCGCGCAGCCGCTCATTCTGGAAGTTCTTTGAGCCGCTCTTTCGCGAGATGTTCGCTGCGCAGCTCGGCACCATTTCTTCCGACGAGCTATACATGGCGGTCAATGCAGTGCGGCCCACGCTCATTCGCGTCGATGCCGACGAGGTCACCTACAATCTGCACATCATCCTGCGGTTCGAGATCGAGAAACGGCTTTTTGCGGGCACGCTCGCCGTGGCTGACCTGCCGACGGCGTGGACCGCGCTGGCGCAGGAACTCCTCGGCCTGAAGCCCGCAAACGACCGCGAAGGCGTGCTGCAGGACGTGCACTGGTCGGGCGGCATGTTCGGCTACTTCCCGAGTTACTGCCTCGGCAACATGATGGCGGCGCAATTCTGGTACAAGGCCCAGGGCGATCTGCCGGGACTGGACGAGGACTTTGCGCGCGGCGATTTTTCACGGCTTCTCGGCTGGCTGCGGAAGAACATCCATGAGCAGGGCCGGCGCTACGATTCCCGCGAGCTGGTCAAGGTCGTCACCGGCGAGGCGTTGACGCCAAAGCACCTGCTGCGCTATTTGCGCGAACGCTATCTGCCGCTGTATCGAAGGTGAACTAGCCCGTATGTTCTATACTCTTCTGGTACGCATGCCAGCATGCTATAGACTGTCAATTGACTCCGTCGCTTTGGCTGGCACATCCGGGCAATTAGCCTGCATATGCTGCGGTTTTCGACGACACTTTGGTCGGGAGCAGAAGGATTGCCATGAAAACGAGTGAGACTGCGAAATATGCAGGCTAGCATGGCCTTGATTGACACACACACGCACTTGGACGCCTTCGCAAGGCGCGGCGAGCTGCCAGCCGTGCTCGGGCGGGCGCGCGCGGCCGGGCTGGAGGCGATGATTGCCATTGGCACCGAGCCGGCGGATTGGACGCTCTATCGCGAACTGGCGCGCGAGCATTCCGGCACGGTGTACTATACGGTCGGGCTGCATCCATGTTCCGTGGAAGCCGACTGGGCGGAGGCGATGTCGCAGCTGGAGGCATTTTTCACCGGCGATGCGCCGCGCCCGGTGGGGCTCGGCGAGATCGGGCTGGACCGGTTTCATCTGCCGAAGGATTCTGCCGAGGCGGAGCCGATCTTCGCGCGTCAGCGGGCCGCGTTTGCGGCGGGCTTGGAGATCGCGCGTCGCGTCGAGGCACCCGTGGTTGTGCATTCGCGCGGCGCATTCCGCGATTGCATGGAGATGATCGATCAGAGCGGGGTCGACTGGAGCCGGGTGGTCTTCCACTGTTTCAGCGAAGGCGCGGAGGAGATGAATGCCCTAAACCGGCGGGGCGGTCTCGGTTCGTTCACGGGTGTGATCACCTACAAGAACGCAGAGGGCGTGCGGGCCGCGGCCAAGACCCAGGGGCTGGCGCGGCTGATGATCGAGACGGACGCGCCGTATCTCGCCCCCGTGCCCCATCGTGGCAAACCGAATGAACCAGCCTATGTGCGCCATACGGCGGAGTACTGTGCCGGTCTTTTCGAGGTGAACTACAATGAGCTCGCGGCGGTTACCACCGCCAACGCCAGGGCGTTTTTCGGGTTATGGGGGGGCGAGCGGTTCCCTGGCGCTGACGGTGCAGCGCCCTCCACGGCAGGCGAAACGCGATGACGGCGTCGCGTCCACATAAGCCGGAGCCATGCAAATTGTAGGAAGCGAGCTTGCTCGCGATTTAGAGGGGAAGATCGCCCGTCCCTCGACCCCGTTAAAGACCCTTAGCTCGTCGAGCGGTCGAGCGGGCTTCCTACACCGCTGACTGAAGCGTTTGGCCTGGAAGGCGCGAAGCCCGACCGGCTGCCGGTCAGGCTTTCACCGCCAAATCCTACCCGCGCAGCGCGCGGTTGGCGCGGATCAGCGCGAGCCGCTGGTCGACCGACTTTCGGGTGGTCAGGCCGTCTTCCGGAGTGTGCAGGCACCAGTCGACGAGCTTGGGCACGGTTGACCGGGCGGCGTAACAGCGGGTGTCCGAGCCTCCGTAATACATGATCACGGTGTCATCGGGAAAACGCACCCACCCGTTGGTGAAGGCGACGTTCGAGACATCGCCGACGCGTTCGGAGAAACGCGGTGAAAGCACATGGCCGCCGGGGCGGGCGATGACCTTCGACGGATCCTCGAGCGCGGTCATGAACATGTACATGGTATAGCGCAATCCGGCGGCGCAGCCCCGCACGCCATGGGCGAGGTGCAGCCAGCCCTGCGGAGTCTTGATCGGCGCCGGTCCCTGGCCGTTCTTCACCTCCTTGATCGTGTGGTAGGCGCGGGATTCGATGATCGTCTCCGGGCCGGTCACGCCGGTGGTGATGTCGGCGCAGAGCGTCCAGCCGATGCCGCCGCCTGAGCCGACGTCGATGAACCCGTCCATCGGGCGGGTGTAGAAGGCATACTTGCCGCTGACAAACTCCGGGTGCAGCACGACGTTGCGCTGCTGCGAGGCAGGCGTTTTCAGGTTCGGCAGGCGCTCCCACTTCCTGAAGTCCTTGGTGCGGACCATGCCGGCCTGCGCGACGGCGGAGGAAAGGTCGCCCGGGGCGGCATTGGGGTCCTTCGATTCCGAGCAGAACACGCCGTAAATCCAGCCATCCTCGTGCATCGTGATGCGCATGTCGTAGACGTTCGTTTCCGGCGCCAGCTCCGGCAGGTCGACCGGCTCATCCCAGAAGCGGAAGTTGTCCACGCCGTTGGGGCTTTCCGCGATGGCAAAGAAGCTCTTGCGATCCGCGCCCTCGACGCGCACGACGAGGTGGGCTTTGCCTTTCCAAAAAAACGCGCCGGGGTTGTAGGCGCCGCCGACTCCGAGGCGCTCCATGAAATACGGGTTGGTCTTCGGATTGAAGTCGTAGCGCCACTCGAGCGGCACGTGGCGGGCGGTCACGACCGGATACAGGAAGCGCTCGTAGACGCCGTTCTCCCACGCCGGATTGACGGGATTCCGGCGCTTGAGGAACTTCTCATGGGCGGCGCGAACGGCCTTCACCCGGGCGGCGAATTTGCGCCCGGCAGGGCTTTGTCCGGGTTTCCTGGACGCGGCAGGAGCAGAGGATTTCTTCGATTTCATGGTGGTGGAAAGTCGGTGCGGCGGGCATGGGCTGGCGCCAGATCGCCGCAAGATTCACACAACCGTAGAGGAACGCGCAAGCTCCTAGCCCGCATATTTCACAGTTTACACCACCGCTACGATCACTTATCTGCACGCGTCACAACTGCTGGCGGTGGTCGCAGAATATGCGGGCTAGATTCAAAACCGCCCCTCCGAAGAGGGATC
>Ga0182027_10004342_pt1 | contig 22009 bp, 16 predicted proteins | sample 712E1DmetaG_FD_121300 | JGI IMG/M metagenome (GOLD analysis project Ga0182027, IMG submission 121300) | Permafrost microbial communities from Stordalen Mire, Sweden - 712E1D metaG (Illumina Assembly) | ecosystem: Environmental > Terrestrial > Soil > Wetlands > Permafrost | place: Sweden... | reverse complement strand
GTCGACGAGCTGCTGCCCGCCGCCTTCGAGCTGTTCTAAATTTAAGACCGACCGCCCGCGGCTTCGAGCTCGGCAACCGACTCGAGCAACCGGTTCACATCGGATTCGTCGTTGTAGTGGACCAGGCCGGCCCGAACTGCTCCCCCGCTGTCGCGGACATTGAGCACCCCCGCCAGCTCCCATGCGTAGTTGTCGCCGCTCCAAACGTTGAGCTTGCGTGCGCCAAGATGCGCGGCAACTTGTTCAGGCGCCATACCCTCGAGGTTGAAATACGCCGTCGGCGTGCGCAATGGCGCCTTGCCGTAAGTGGTCACGTGGCTCATCGCTCCCAGACCGGAGCTCAGAGCCTCGAACAGGCCCGCTTCGTAGTTCTCCACCGCCTTCATCGAAGCAACCACCCGCTCGCGCCGCGAACCTGTCGCGGCCAGATCGAGCGAGGCCAGATGCTCGACCGCCGCTGTAACCCCGGCCAGGTCGGCGAAGGGAGCCGTGCCTCGTTCGAACCGACCCGGGACCGAGTCGGGCGCTGGCTGAAGCTTGTCCGGGTGGATGGTCTCGAGCAGCCCTGGGTCCGCGACGACAAAGCCGACGTGCGGGCCGGACCACTTGTAGGCACTGGTCGCGTAGAAGTCTGCCCCCAGCGCGGCGACATCGACTGGGCCGTGGGGCGTCCAGTGCACCCCGTCCACGTAGGTGAGCGCGCCCAAGCCGTGGGCCTTGGCTGTTATCGCCGCCACATCGGGCCTGGTGCCGATTATGTTGCTCGCCGCTGTGAGAGCCACGAGCTTGGTCCGTTCCGACAACAGCTCGTCGAACTGGTCCACAGCCAGCTCACCGGTCCCAGCCTCGACCTCGGCCCAGCGGACGACCGCCCCGACGCGTGCTGCCGCCTGAACCCATGGCCGCACGTTCGCGTCGTGGTCCAGCCGGGTGACGACAACCTCGTCTCCGCGTGCCCACGTCCTCGACAGCGTCGCCGCGAAGCGGTAGGTGAGGGTCGTCATGTTCGGCCCTACGACCACTCCGAGACTGTCGCCCCCGACAAGGTCGCCGACCGCGCGCCTGCACTCGCTGACGATGGTCCCGCTGCGTCGACTCGCAGGGAACGCGCCTCCCACATTTGCGAGCCCTGCACGATAAGTGTTCGAGATCGCCTCGATGACGCTCGCCGGCACCTGGGTCCCTGCCGCCCCGTCAAGATAGGCATAACCGTCGGCGAGCGCGGGGTATGCGGACCTGATCTTGCTTACCTCGAGAGTCAAGATCGTGCTCCTTTGCAAAGAAACGGGGGCTCGCCAAAGTCATGATCGGCGAGCCCAAGGCCGCGGACATCTTCGCGATCCGCCACGATCATCGTTCAGCCTGTGGGCCGCTGGCCAGCCGACGGCGCCCCGCCGGCGAGGTCGGAGTTTCACTTGCGGGCCGCCACCCGGGTTCCCACCGGCCAGGCACGGTCCCGGCACAAGGCCGGCCAAGGGTGCAAATGGGGCTACTCGGCTTGGTGGCAGACAGCTTCGACGTTGTTGCCGTCCGGATCCCGTACAAAAGCCCCGTAGTAGTTCTCGTGATACTCAGGCCAAACGCGCGGCTCGTTGAGGACCGGGGCGCCCAGTGCCACCGCCGCGTCGAAAAAAGCCCTGACACTTGCCCTGTCCTTGGCGGCGAAGGCGACGTGAACCTCACGATTGGGCTCATCGGAGGTGAACGGGCCCAACCAGAACTCGGGCTTTCCCTCGACGCCGTAGCCGATCACGGCGCCAAAGTCCATCGCCCGCGTACCACCAAGCGCGCCAAGCACGCTGTCGTAGAACTGGGCACTCGCATCCACGTCCGAGCATTGAATTGACAGATGATCAAGCATGAACCGGATCATACGACGATGACTTGACGATTCGTCGGAGTGAGAATTCGGTCAGCACCGGCGTTCAGGTGATCGGCGTGGTGGACCGTTCGACGCTCGACACTGTCGCAAAAAAAGGGGAAACAGATGGAACATGCCCACGAGATAGCTGAGGAGCTGAGGCCCAAAGCCCGCGCCCTGAGGGACGTGATCAGTGGCGTCTTCTCGGGGTACGCGGAGATGAGCCGGGCGGCCATGTCAGAAGGAGCGCTGAGCGTCCGCACCAAAGAGCTCCTGGCTCTTGCCATCGCAGCCACACGCGAATGCGACGGGTGCATCGCCGCGCACGCTCGAGGTGCGCACCGGGCGGGCGCCAGCGCTGGCGAGGTCGCAGAAGCGATGGGCGTGGTGATCATGATGAACGGCGGCCCCGGAACAGTTTGGGGGCCCCGGGCATTCGCCGCGTTCGAGGAGTACGCGGGGAGCGGACCGCCCGAGCCCGCAGCTGTGTGATAGGGCCTCGCCAACACCGATCCTCGCATCGCTGGACCCGCCATCTTGCGCGATCGCCGGCTGTTCAGGCGCCGTTGAGGAACTCTCGGTGCGCGAGACTTCATGGTTCAGATGGCTGTTCGACTCAAGCGCTCTTTCGCCCGCGGATTGGCCCACCAGGCCGACTGGTCCGTCGAGGTTCTCAGCGGGCCGCTCGAGGCCGCCCGACGCCGGGGCGCGGCCAGCGCCGTGTTCCTCGTCGACCTCAACGGCTTTCACGTCCTCAACAACGGCCTCGGTCGCGCCACGGGCAACGAGGTGCTCGGAACGGTCGCAAAGCGCCTCGAGCGCAGCGTGCAGGGCACGGGGCAATGCCTGGCCTGCGGAGGTGACAGGTTCATGGTGCTGGTGAGCGAGGCCGGAGTCGATCTTCAGATCGACGCGATCGCCGACCAGCTGATGCAGGCCGTTCGTACGCCCATTCGCGTCCAGGCAACCAACGCGGCGCCCTTGGTCGTTTCGGCCTGCATCGGAAGTGCTCTCGATGACGGGGCGAGCGTCGAAGAGCTCGTGCGCTGTGTTGAAATCGCGCTCGCGCACGCAAAGACGGGGGGACTCGAAAGCCACGTCCGCTTCGCACCTGGGTTACGCGATGCCGCTGAGCAAGCGGGTCGTCTCGAACGTGATCTGCGAGAGGCGCTCGACACCGAGTTGTTGTTCCTCGTCTACATGCCGGGCGTGGACATCGCTTCAGGTCGCGTGACGAGTGCCGAGGCACTGCTCCGCTGGCAGCATCCCGAGCGTGGGGTCATCACGGCGAGCGAGTTCGTGCCACTGCTCGAAAAGAGCGGGACGATCGTCGAAGTAGGCAGCTGGGTCCTTCAGCAAGCCTGCATGCAGGCCGCTGCCTGGCAGAGGCGCGGCATGACCATCGCGGTGCACGTGAATCTCTCGGCGCGCCAGCTCGGAGCCGAGGCTCTTCTTGCGGACCTCCGCAACAGCCTCCGGACGAGTCGACTCAACCCGGCCAGTCTCGTGCTCGAGGTCGCCGAGGCCACCATCGCGACAGACACCGCGGCAATGGCAGAGCGCCTCGCTGAGTTCAAAGCCCTCGGCGTCCATATCGCCATGGACAGATTCGGCGCCGCTTATGCCACTTTTAGCCAGTTGAAGCTTCTTCCCCTCGACATCGTCGAGTTCGACCGGTCCCTGATTGCGGGCCTGGGCAGGGAGGACTCCGCGTCCGCCCTGATCCACACCCTCGTGGAGATCGCCGACAGCCTCGGGCTTGCCACCCTCGCCACCGGCGTCGAGGACCAAGCTCAGCTGAAAGAGCTCCGCGATGCCGGCTGCGCGGGAGCGCTCGGCCACCTGTACTCCCAGCCGGTCGACGCGGAAGCCTTGGACCAGCTCTTCAAGGAATTCGAGGTCCGAGCCCCCTTGACCTGGCCGGTTCCGCTCGACCCGAACGCTGTCGAGGAGAACAGACCAGCCGACCCGGATGCCGTCATGGACCAAGCCGGGACCGAGGTCCCGGGCCAAGCCGTGGACTCTCCTTGACCGGTGCGGCACCGCAGAACGACCCAAGCGACTCCGAAGGAGGTCCACACCGGATGGACATTGTGAACATCATTTGCTCGAAACGCGACGACCACGAGCTCGCCGATGCCGAGATCGACTGGCTCATCGATGCCTATGTCAAGGGCACGATCGCCGACGAGCAGGTCGCGGCGTTGCTGATGGCGGTCTTCTGGCGTGGCTTCTCGGTCGCCGAGCTGTCCCGGTGGACAGCCGCGATGATCGCCTCGGGAGAACGGATGGATCTGTCGGGCCTCTCGCGTCCGACCGTCGACAAGCACTCGACTGGAGGCGTGGGTGACAAGGTGTCGCTCATACTGGCACCGCTCGTGGCTGCTTGCGGGGCGGCCGTGCCACAGTTGTCCGGCCGAGGCCTCGGCCACACCGGGGGGACCCTTGACAAGCTGGAAGCCATCCCAGGATGGCGCTCCGAGCTGTCCAACGCTGAGATGCTCACCCAGCTCGAGGAAGTCGGTTGTGTCATCTGCGCTGCCGGTGCTGGGCTCGCTCCGGCCGATCGCAAGCTCTACGCCCTTCGCGACGTGACCGGTACGGTCGAGTCGATCCCGCTGATCGCGGCGTCGATCATGTCGAAGAAGATCGCGGAGGGGACAGAGTCGCTCGTATTGGACGTGAAGGTCGGATCGGGCGCGTTCATGACCCACAGGGATCGTGCCACCGAACTTGCACGAACGATGGTTCGCCTGGGTCGCGACCACGGCCTGAAGGTGACGGCGCTGCTGAGCGCGATGGACGCTCCCCTCGGCCGTGCGGTGGGCAACTCGCTCGAGGTGGCCGAGTCCGTCGAGGTCCTCTCCGGAACAGACCACGCACCCGATCTCGTCGAGGTGACCCTCGCTCTCGCGCGAGAGATGCTCGAGCTGGCGGGGATAAAGGCCGACCCCGCGGTGGCACTTCGGGACGGTTCGGCCCTCGAGCGGTACCGGGCGATGGTCGTGGCCCAGGGGGGCGATCCTGATGCTCGCCTCCCTGTGGCGACCCATGTCGAAACCGTGGACGCGGACCGTCCAGGAATCCTCGGTCGCCTGGATGCCCGGGCGGTCGGAGTGGCCGCATGGCGTCTCGGGGCCGGGAGGGCACGCAAGGAGGATCCTGTGAGCGCCTCTGCCGGCGTCATGTGCCTCGCGAAGCCTGGTGACAAGGTGGCCAAGGGCCAGCCCCTCCTGGAGCTTCATACCGACCAATCCGAGCGTCTCCAGTGGGCCCGCGAAGCGCTCGAGAACGCGATCGACATCGGCGACACGACGCCAGCGCCGCTGCCAATGGTTGTGGAGGTGATCGCGTGAGCCTCAAGCCCAGTCTCGACCAGATCCGCCGCGCCCCGAAGGTGCTCCTGCACGATCACCTCGACGGCGGTCTTCGGCCCGCCACGGTGGTGGAGCTCGCTGCCGAGCACGGTTACCACGAGCTGCCGACGACCGATCCCCAGGAGCTCGCCGCGTGGTTCGTGGCCGCCGCCCCGCGGCGTGACCTGGTGCGCTACCTCGAAGGCTTCGCCCACACCGTGGCGGTGATGCAGAGCTGCGAGGCCCTCGTGCGGGTCGCGACCGAGTGCGTCGAGGACCTGGCCGAAGACGGAGTCGTCTACGCGGAGGTCCGCTTCGCCCCCGAGCTTCATACCCAGCGAGGCCTGACACTCGAGCAAGTCGTCGAGTCGGTGCTCGCCGGTTTCGACAACGCGATGGCGCGCGCCGCACAGTCCGGGCGCCCGATCGTGGTCCGCACGCTGCTCTCGGCCATGCGCACCGCCGCGCGTTCGCGCGAGATCGCCGAGCTGGCCGTCAGGTATCGCGATGCAGGCGTAGCCGGCTTCGACGTTGCCGGCCCAGAAGCCGGCTACCCGCCGACCGCGCACCTCGACGCGTTCCATCTCGTGCAACGCGAGAACTTCCACGCCACCTTGCACGCGGGCGAGGCTTTCGGTCTGCCCTCGATCTGGCAGGCGATCCAGTGGTGCAACGCCGAACGGCTCGGCCACGGCGTCCGCATAGTCGACGACATCGTGGTCGACCCCGACGGCGAAGTCTCGCTGGGCCGCTTGGCCAGCTACGTGAGGGACCGGCGCGTGCCACTGGAGATGTGCCCCACTTCGAACGTGCACACAGGCGCGGTGCCTTCCCTTGCCGAGCACCCGATCGGGCTGTTGCGCCGCCTGAGGTTCAGAGTCACGGTCAACACCGACAACCGCCTGATGAGCGGCATCTCCCTCTCCTCAGAGCTGGAGGGACTCGTCGAGACCTTCGACTGGTCGTTGAGGGACATCAACTGGCTCACGATCAACGCCATGAAGAGCGCGTTCTGCCCCTTTGAGGACCGCTTGGCCCTGATCGACGGCCGGATCAAGCCGGGGTTCGCCGCACTCGATCCAGATGGGGCCCGCGCGGGGTACACGGACAAGACTTACGAAGCTCATGCATCGGCCGGCGAACCGCTCATCGACTGACAACGGGCCGCGACGTCGTCTTTGAGCAGGCCGAGGAGAAGAGCCGCAGCGCGGCGTGCCTCGACCAGGCCGTCGAGTGGCACCGGCCCGGTGGCGACCTCGAAGTAACCCTTCAACTTCGGTTCGGTGCCACTAGGCCGCAGCACCACGCGAGCACCCCGGTCGAGATGGAAGACAAGGGCATCGGTGGCCGGAAGATCCGCGGTTGGCTCGGCAAGATCCGTGAACCCCGTCACCTCTAAGCCCGCAAGGACTCCGGGTGGGTCACTGCGCCAGCGGTTGACTATCCCAGCCATCTCGCCCTTAGCGTTCGGGCCTGAGAGCCGCAACGACCATTGCGTCGTGGAATGCACGCCGAAACGCGACGCGAGGTCGTCCAGGCGACCGAGCACCGAGGACCCTTGGGCCTTTGAGTCCGCAGCGATCTCGGCGGCGACGAGCGCGGCCGACAGCCCATCTTTGTCGGAGACCGCGTCGCCCACCTGGTAACCGAGCGCCTCTTCGTAACCGAACACGAGCCGGGAGCCGGGTCGGCGCAACGCCGCCCTGGCGATCCATTTGAAGCCCGTGAGCGTCTCGACGTAGGCGACGCCTGCCGCTTGCGCCATTGCCGAAAGCATCGTCGAGGAGACGATCGTCGTCGCCACGAGCCGGTCATCACCACAGCTCGAGCTGAGAAGGTGGTCGGCGAGGAGCACGCCGAGCTCGTCACCGGTCAGCATTCTCCAGGTTCGCCTCATCGGGTCTGGAACAGCGACGGCGAGACGATCTGCGTCAGGATCGTTAGCGATGACGATGTCGGCATCGATCCTGACCGCATCAGCGAGAGCGAGATCGAGCGCGCCTGGCTCCTCCGGGTTGGGAAAGACCACGGTCGGGAACTCGGGATCAGGCGCCGCTTGAGCGGCGACAACCGACACCGGTCCGAAACCCGCGTCTTCCAACAGCTTTGGCACGACCGCGCCACCGACACCGTGCAGGGGTGTGTACACGATCCGGAGCTCGCGGGGCGATCCCGGATCCAACAGGCCGAGCGCGATCTGCCTGTAAGCGCCGAGAAGCTCCGCCTCGTCGATGGTCTCCACGGGCGCCGCCGCGCCTGGCGCCTTGCGTGTCGTCGACGCCGCGGCTTTCGCCGCCTCAAAGATGCGGGCGTCGTCGGGAGGTATCACTTGGGCGCCGTCGGCCATGTAGACCTTGTAGCCGTTGTCGGCTGCAGGGTTGTGGCTTGCGGTGATCATCACACCCGCGGCCGCGCCGAGCTGCTTGACGGCGAAGGCGGTCAGCGGAGTCGGCAGCGGGCGGGACAGAACACGCACCCGTACCCCGGCGGCGGAGGCGACCTCGGCGACATCGCGGGCGAACTCCTCGGACCCGTGACGGGCGTCGCGCCCCACGACGATCCCCGCTGACGCCGCTTCGGCGCCCTGGTCGAGCACCCACTGCGCCACGCCGGCTGTCGTCCTGCGAACCACCAGCCGGTTCATCCTGGCAGGACCGGCACCCAGGGCTCCGCGAAGCCCGGCAGTGCCGAAAACGAGGGGCTGTTCGAACCGGACGCGCACCTGGGCACCATCGCCGGTCTCGAGGAGAGCCGCGAGCTCCGCCCGCGTTGTGGGGTCGGGGTCCGCGGCCATCCATGCCTCGGCCTCGGCGGCGAGGGCACCCGGAACGGGCTCGGTATCCGATCGGCCTGAGCTCACAGCCGCTTGAGCACTCCTTCGAGGAGCTCGACCAAGTAGGGCGCCGCGCCGGCGCCGGCCGCGAGCACCTCCTCGTGGTCGAGCGGTGTCGGGCTCACTCCCGCCGCGAGGTTCGTGACCAGTGAGATGCCCAGGACCGACGCCCCCAGGTGGTGAGCTGCGATCGCCTCGAAGGCAGTGGACATCCCGACCAGATCGGCGCCTGCTCGCCGCAGCATGGCCACTTCGGCGGGTGTCTCGAAGTGGGGACCGACCAGGGCCGCGTAGACGCCTTCGGTGAGCGTCGGATCCACCAGTTTGGCCACGGCACGCAGCTTGGACGGGTACAGATCGGTGAGATCGACGAACCGCCCGCGGTAGCCCTCCGGGGGTGCCGCGCCGCCGAGCGGCGAGGCACCCATCAAGTTGAGGTGGTCCCTGATCAGCACCGCCTGGCCGGGCTTCATGGCCGGCTCGAGCCCACCCGCCGCGTTGGTCAAGATGACTACCCGGGCTCCGGCTATGACCGCGGTGCGAACCGGATGAACGACCTCTGCCGGTGAGCGGCCTTCGTACAGGTGAGTGCGCCCGATGACCACGAGAACCCGGTGCCCGCCGATACTCAGCGAGCGCAGCTGGCCCTTGTGCCCGGCAACGGTCGGGGTCGCGAATCCGGGGAGATCGCTGGTAGCAATCTCGGCTTCCGCGGACCCGAGCCCGTCGGCTACTGCCTGCCATCCCGAGCCGAGGACGATGGCCACGTCGTGAGGCGGGTCACCCGCCCAGCGCGCCAGTTCGGCGGCCGCCTCGGCTGCAAGCTCGTACGGATTCGGTGCGGCACCTGCGACGGTCATGGAGCCAAAGGCTAGATCCGAGCGTCATGTCGGGCACGCGCCCTCGCGAATCTCAGATCCCGATGGGGTGCCACACGGTCTTGGTCTCCAAAAACGCGAGCATCCGGCGCGGCGTGGGCGCGACGGTCCAGTCGGGTTCGAACCCGGCGGGGTGAAGAACCCTCTTGACGTTGGTGACTGCGGCGCGCTCGAGATCGGCGACAAGAAGAGCGGGAGCTCCCGCCAAGTCGAGAGCGTCGACATCGCGATGGGCGGCGAGCACAGGTGCCAGCTCGTCGACCCGGCCCGTGACCAGGTTGACCACACCACCTGGCAGGTCCGAGGTCGCGAGTACCTCGGCAAGGGTTATGGCAGGCAGAGGCCTCTCTTGGCTTGCAAGCAGAACCACGGTGTTGCCCGTCACGAGGACCGGCGCGAGAACACTCACCAGCCCTAAAAGCGAGGAGGCCTGGGGGGCGACCACACCCACGACACCGGTGGGCTCGGGCACAGAGAAGTTGAAGAACGGCCCGGCAACGGGATTGGAAGAGCCGGCCACCTGGGCGACCTTGTCCGACCAACCGGCATACCAGACCCAGCGGTCAACGGCCGCGTCGACACTCGCCTCGGCCTCTTGTCGGCTCGTGCCTTCGCTCGAGGCGACCTCTTCTGCGAACTGGGAGCGCCGTCCGTCGAGCATCTCGGCGACTCGGTAGAGGACCTGGCCCCTGTTGTAGGCGGTCGCACCGGCCCAGCGGGGCTGTGCCTTGCGGGCGGCCACTACAGCGTCGCGCACGTCCTTTCGCGAACCGAGTGCCGCGTTGGCGAGGAAGGCCCCGTCAAAGGACTCCACGACATAGGAGCGACCGGACTCCGAACGCGGGAACGCCCCTCCGATGTAGAGCTTGTATGTCTTGCGCACTGCCACGCGTTCGTCAGACATCGAGATACGCCGCCAGTCCTGGGCGTCCGCCCTCCCTGCCGAAGCCCGATTCCCGGTAGCCCCCGAACGGGCTGGAGGGGTCGAAGCGATTGAAGCTGTTCGCCCAGACCACGCCGGCTCGGAGCTGACCGGCCATCCACAAGATGCGGCTCCCCTTTTCTGTCCAGACTCCTGCGGAAAGCCCGTAGACGGTGTTGTTGGCCTTCGCGACGGCTTCCTCCGGAGTGCGGAAGGTGAGGACCGACAACACCGGGCCGAAGATCTCTTCTTGGGCGATCCGGTGTGCCTGGGACACCCCCGTGAAGACCGTCGGAGGGAACCAGTAGCCGCGCTCGGGAAGAGAGCAGGCGGGCGACCAGCGCACAGCGCCCTCGGCCTCCCCGGCGGCTGCGAGCTCCCGGATCTTGTCGAGTTGGGCGGCGTTGTTGATCGCACCGAGGTCGGTGTTCTTGTCGAGCGGGTCACCGACACGCAAAGTCGCCAGGCGGCGCTTCAGCTTCTCGACGACGGTTTCGGCGATCGACTCCTGCACGAGCAGGCGTGAGCCTGCACAGCAGACCTCGCCCTGGTTGAAGAAGATGCCGTTCACGATGCCCTCGACCGCCTGGTCGAGGGGTGCATCCTCGAAAACGATGTTCGCGGCCTTGCCACCGAGCTCGAGCGTCAAGTGCTTGCCCGTCCCGGCAAGAGCGCGCTGGAGATCCTTCCCGATCTCGGTCGAGCCGGTGAACGCGACCTTGTCGATCCCCGGGTGGGCGACCAGTGCCGCACCGGCGACCGAGCCGGCACCGGTGAGGACGTTGACGACACCGGGCGGCAGGTCGGCTTGCTGGATGATCTCGGCAAGAAGCAGGGCGGTCAGCGGCGTAGTGGTCGCAGGCTTGAGCACGCAGGTGTTGCCGGCGGCGAGCGCTGGTGCCAGCTTCCACGCCGCCATCATCAGCGGGAAGTTCCAGGGGATGACCTGGCCGGCCACGCCGAGCGGCTGTGGGTCGGGGCCGAATCCGGCGTACTCGAGCTTGTCGGCCCAGCCCGCGTAGTAGAAGAAGTGAGCCGCGGCCAGCGGCACGTCGACGTCACGCGATTCGCGGATCGGCTTGCCGTTGTCCAGGCTCTCCAGCACGGCGAGCTCGCGCGACCGCTCCTGGATGATGCGGGCGATCCGGAACAGGTACTTCGCTCTTTCGACACCGCTCATCGGGCCCCAGACCGTCTTCTGGGCCCGTCCGGCCGCCTCCACCGCAAGGTCGACATCGGCGGTGCCGGCGGCTGCGATCTCAGCCAGCAACTCCTCGGTGGCCGGGTTCTCCGTCTTGTAGGCCTTGCCGTCGAGCGGCTCGACGAAGGCGCCGTCGATGAAAAGCCCGTAAGAAGACTGCAGGTGAACTATGGAGCGCGACTCGGGCGCCGGCGCGTACTCGAAGACCGCCTGACCGGCTCGGCCGGTCGCGGGGAGCTTGGGTGAGCAAGGCTCGTGCTGTCCGATCAGGCCGGCACCTTCGCCTTTACCCACAGCGTCGTCGCTCTTTATCGAGCCGGTCTCGAGGTCATGTTCGGACTCTTGGGTCGGGTAGCTCTTTGTCATGCGATGCTGAAGTCCTCCGTCCCTGCATAGGAGCCGCTCAGCTGCTTGGAGCGCTGCATGAGCAGGTCGTTCAGAAGGCTCGATGCCCCGAAGCGGAACAGGGACGGGTCGAGCCAGGCTTCGCCGACGGTCTCGTTCACAATGACCAGGTACCTGATGGCGTCTTTCGCGTTGCGGATGCCACCGGCCACCTTCACCCCGACAAGGGCTCCGGTGAGCTCCGCGAAGTCACGCACGGCCTCGAGCATCACGAGCGCCACAGGTAGCGTCGCCGCCGGAGAGACCTTCCCGGTCGAGGTCTTGATGAAGTCTGCGCCACCCACCATCGCAAGGTAGCTGGCCCGGCGGACGTTGTCGTAGGTGTCCAGCTCCCCGGTCTCGAGGATGACCTTCAGGTGTGCCTGGCCACAGGCCTGCTTCACGGCCCTGACCTCGTCGAGGACCAGGCCGTAGCGGCCGCTCAGGAAAGCCCCGCGGTCGATGACCATGTCGACCTCGTCGGCTCCGGCCACGACTGCGTCTCGCACGTCGGCGAGCTTGACACCAAGCGATGCACGCCCGGATGGGAATGCCGTCGCAACCGATGCCACCTTGACGCTGCTGCCCGCCAAAGCACGCTTGGCGACGGGCACGAGGTCGGGGTAGACGCAAACCGCCGCGACCGGCGGCACCGACGGATCGCCGGGGTCAGGCCGGCGCGCCTTCGCGCACAGGCTCATCACCTTGCCGGGGGTGTCGGCGCCCTCGAGAGTCGTGAGGTCCACCATGCTCACCGCCATCTCGAGAGCCCACAGCTTGGCCGTGGTCTTGATCGACCGCGTCGCCAGTGAGGCCGCGCGCGCCTCGGCACCGACCTGGTCGACCCCGGGGAGCCCGAGAAGAAAGCGGCGCAAGTCCGACTCCGAGCGTCCCATCTCCGCGAAAATCTCGCCGACGGGCCGCTTGGTCGCGCGAACGATGGAGCTGCCCGCGCCGGCGGTGCCTGTCAAAGGTCGGGAGCTCTGCTCGAGATCGGGATGGTCGGGCGCGCCCGAACCGCTCGGAACGGTCGTCATGGCCTCGCTCTGCATTCCCTCACCTCTCGGTCAACTGCGGAATCGAGCGTAGCCTTCCAAGCTCGTTCATCGCCTTCCCCGCGACAGTCGCTCCTCGACGCGGCCAGAATGTCGATCCGGGTCAAGAGTGAAAGGAGAACGCCGAGATGGCCGGAGCGAATTCGACGAACCTCGGGGTCCGGTCCGAAGTCGGCCAGCTCCGACAGGTCATCGTTCACCGCCCGGGGCTCGAGCTTTCCCGCCTCACGCCCCAGAACATCGGCGAGCTGCTCTTCGACGGTGTGCTCTGGGCCGCCAGGGCAAGACAGGAGCACGACGCTTTCGTCGAGTCCCTGCGGGGAAAAGGCGTCCAGGTGCACTATTTCGCGCAGCTTCTCGCCGAGGTTCTGGAGATCAGCGAGGGTCGCAGCTTCGTGCTCGACCGCATCTGCACCGCCGAGATCGTAGGGCCACCGCTCGTCGACCCACTTCGCCGGCTTCTCGAAGATCTCGACGGTGAGAGCCTCGCCACCTTTCTGGTCGGGGGGGTCCTCAAGGGCGATCTGCATCCGATCAGAGCAAACAGCGTCAAGTGGGAAACGCTCCACGCCGACGACTTCCTGCTCACACCCTTGCCAAACCATCTGTTCCAGCGCGACGACTCCTGTTGGATCTACGGCGGCGTGTCGATCAACACGATGGCGAAGCTCGCCCGCAAACGCGAGACGCTGCACAGCCGGGCCATATACCGGTACCACCCGATGTTCGCCGATGCGCAGTTCGTCACCTATTTCGGCGACGACGACTTCGACCACCTTCCCGCGTCGGTCGAGGGTGGAGACGTGCACGTGATCGGCAACGGGACAGTGATGATCGGCATGGGCGAGCGCACTACCCCGATGGGTGCCGAGATCCTCACGAGGCGGCTGTTCGCCTCTGGCCAAGTGGACACCGTCATCGCCGTCGAGCTGCCCAAGTCCAGGTCGATGATGCATCTCGACACCGCGATGACCATGATCGACCGGACAACCTTCGTTCTCTACCCGTATTTCGACCGGCAGGTCCGTTCCTGGACGATCACGCCCCGAGAGGCAGACGACTACGAAGTCTCGTTCAATGAAAACCTCTGGGAGACGCTCGCAAAGGCGCTCGGCGTCGATCGAGTGACCATCCTTGCCACAGACGAGGACATCCGGGCCGCGGAACGTGAGCAATGGGACGATGGGACGAACTACCTCGCCGTTTCACCCGGAGTCGTCTTCGGCTACGACCGGAACGTCGCGACCAACTCCCTACTGAGGAACAACGGCATCGAAGTGATGACCGTCTCGGGCGGCGAGCTCGGACGCGGACGCGGCGGCCCGCGGTGCATGACGTGTCCCATCGAGCGCGACCCCGCATAGCAACAGGGTTTCGGATCTGACGAAAGGTCCCTCAAAGCCTTCCCGGCTCGGCCGATCTCGCTGCATCCAGATCGGACGCGGAGAACACCGCTGTCAGCGTCAGCCCGGCGGCGTTCAGCGCGCTGTGCTCGCCGTTGCTCCTGTCGATAACGCAGAGCACATGGTCGACAACGGCCCCGAGATCGCGGAGATCCCAGGTCGAGGTCACGACTTGACCGCCTGTGGTGATCACGTCCTCGACCATGAGCACCCGCCGGCCCGAGACTCGCGCTCCCTCGGCGAGCTTCGCAGTTCCGTAAGACTTCGCCGTCTTGCGCACAAAGACGGTCTCGAGCCCGGTCGCCAGCGACAGGGCTGTGGCGATGGGTACACCGCCAAGCTCGAGACCGGCGAGCACCTCGATCCCAGCAGGTATGAGAGCTAACGCATGAGTCACGATCTGGCTCAACAGCTCCGGGTCGGACTCGAACAGGTACTTGTCGAAGTAGTGGCCGGAGGTCTGTCCAGAGCGAAGGACGAACGTGCCTTCCAGCCGACAGCGTTCGTCGACGGCGGCAGCAAGTGTCAGCTTGTCCATTGGCCACAGTCTGGCGCGCGGTGTTCGAACTCGACCGGAGTTTCTCCGAATGCCCGCGCCCGCCTCCTGGCCCCTTGGAGTGACCTCGCCGTTGCTAGCGAGCGCCCGAGTCTTGGCCAGCTCCGGTTAGAGACACAGATGGCGTCACCAGCCGCAATCTGCAGCTTGTCTCGCGCCGCATTACGCCCGAAGACAGAACCTGAACCCTGGAGGCGAGAACCCTTGCCGCGCTTCGCGATGAAAGGACTGTCGGCGACCGGCACGCCCGGCAAATAGCCGAGAAGACACAGCTGAAATTCGTAACATTGCCTGCCCAAAATGTCAGATGCTTCAGTAGACAGACTGGCTGGCTCCAAGCGGCGCTGCGAAAGCCGTCGTTTGCGAGTCGGTCGAGACATCTCCTTTGTAGCTACCACTCCAGGTCCTATCGTTGCCACTCAAAGTGAGGCTAGGGTAATGGCTCTACGGGATGGCAGATGACGCGAGCGAGCACGATCGGCTTCCCAAAGAGGGTGGAGTGCGTGCGTCGCGTATCGTCGTGGACGCTTAGGCGAGTCGCGTCGGCGAAATCTCGAAAGGCTGTGAGAACGTGAAATTGTCGCGAAAGCTAGCGTCCAGTTTCCGAGTGGCCTCGATCGTTGCTCTCACCAGCGCGCTGGTGCTCGTGCTGTCCAGCTCCGCGCACGCCGCAGGCACCATCACCCAGGTCGCGCCACTCGGGAGCACGACGACGCCCACTTTGAGCACGACCTTCACCGACCAGCTGGCAACAACGGGAGGCGAAGGCGTGAGCTTTACCACGACTGCGCCGTCGGACGCGCTGTCGGTGTCCTCCTCCGGAGCGATCACGACCGTCGGTGGCCCACTTTCGGAAGGCGCCTTCACAGCCTCTGGCCAGGATTCTGACGACTCGGGCGACTCCGGTACCTGGAGCTACACCTTGACCGTCGCCTCCAAAGCAATCACCCAGATAGCGCCATTCACGAATACTTTGTCGGTCACGCCGTTTGCAAGCAATTCGTTCAGTTCCCATCTGGAGGTGACTGGGGACGACAACCAAGGCGTCACCTTCGTTACGACCTCGAGCTCGAGCGGGCTCACGGTCAGCACTGGTGGCCTCATCGAGTCAACAGGCACTCTCGATGAAGGTACCTACACCGCCTCGGGAACCGACGCCGATGGTTCCGGTGACACTGGCACCTGGAGCTACTCGCTTACGGTCTCTGCCACGGCCATCGCCCAAGTCACGCCCACGCCGGGCTCGACGACGCCTGCGACCAGCACCGGCTTTACCGACACGCTCAGCACCACTGGCGGTGCCGGCGCGATCGGCTACACACAGAGTGTCGGCTCCAGCTCCGTGGTCGTCTCGCCCGCCGGTGCGGTCTCGGTGCCGGCCACTCTGGCCGTGGACATCTATACGGCCAGTGGGTCAGACGCCGACTCGTACGGCGATACCGGCATCTGGAGCTACACGCTGAGCGTCTCTGGCACAGCCATCACCCAGGGCGCACCGACGTCGAACTCGACGACGCCTGGCGCCAGCCGATCGTTCACCGCTCGATTGCAAGTCTCGGGCGGTGCCGGCACGATCAGCTATGTCCAGAAGACCGGATCGCCCTCTCTGAGCGTGTCGGCCTCGGGCGTGGTCTCTGTCCCTTCACCCTTGGCGAAAGGGGTCTACACGGCCACCGGTACCGACAGCGACGCCTTCGGCGACGACATCGGGACGTGGAGTTACAAGTTGACCGTATCTGCCACGGCAATCACCCAGACCGCACCGTTCTCCAACGGCGCGACCGTGATCACACCGGCTACGAGCCCGAGCTTCACCCACCTGCTGTCTACGACTGGCAGTGATGGACCGGTCACGTTCACCACGAATTCGACGAGAGCTCCGTCTGGCGCAACGGCCACGATCAAAGTCTCGTCGTCAGGATCCGTCACGACGACTGGAACACTCGACGCGGGTAGCTACACGGCCTCGGGCAGCGACGTCGACAAGTTCGGCGACACCGGGTCTTGGAGCTATTCCCTTACCGTCACCGCCTCCAAGATCACCCAGGGCGCGCCGACCAAAGCGACGATACAAAGAGGTAGCCCGTTCACATCCCAGCTGACGGCGACCGGCGGCGTCGGGACCATCACCTTCGCCCAGTCGGGCGGCGCTCCATCGGTGACGGTCTCGTCCTCCGGCAAGGTATCGGCGCCGGCGACTTTGGCTACAGGCGACTACGAGGCGACGGGCTCCGAATCCGACGCTTACGGAGACGTCCGCGGCACGTGGAGCTTCACCTTGAGCGTCACACCGACCAAGATCACCCAGGCAACACCGGAAATTGCGACCATCACGACGGACAAGGGCTTCACCAGTCAGCTCAAGGTCTCCGGCTCACACGGAACGGTCACCTACCTCCAGTCGACCGGCGCGCCTTACCTGAAGGTCTCGTCCTCGGGCGTGGTCTCGGCGCCGGCGACTTTGGTGGCAAGGACCTACAGGGCAACCGGCACCGACTCCGACTCCTATGGAGACCTGAACGGCACGTGGAGCTTCACCTTGACCGTTACCGGCACCAGGATCACCCAGGAGGCCCTAGCCACCGCGAGCACCGTGACAGGCAGGGGGTTCACAGGCGAGCTCAAGGTATCGGGCTCGCACGGAAAGCTCACCTATACCCAGTCGACCGGCGCGCCTCGTGTCAAGGTATCGTCGTCCGGCAAGGTCTCGGCCTTGGCGGACTTGGCCGCCGGGACTTACAAGTCCACCGGTACCTCGAGGGACGCTTACGGCGACACCGGAACCTGGCGAGTCACATTGACCGTCAAAGCACAAAAGCTCACCCAGCACGTCCCTATAGCGGCGACGGTGGCCGCGGGCAAGACCTACAGCGGCCGGCTCGAGGTTTCGGGCTCGCACGGAATTGTCACCTACACCCAGCTGACCGGCGCGCCCCATCTGAAGGTCGCAGCTTCCGGCAAGGTCTCGGCGTTGGCCAGTTTGGCGGCAGGGACCTATAAGGCGACCGGCACCGCAAAAGACTCCCTTGATGACAGGGGCACCTGGGGCTTTACGTTGGTAGTCAGGTCCAACAAGATCACCCAGGCCGCTCCCGCTAGCGCGACGGCCGCGACCGGCAAGGCGTTCACTGCCCAGCTCAAGGTCTCCGGATCGCGCGGAACGGTCACCTACACCCAGCTGACGGGCCTGCCCCATCTCCTGGTCTCGGCGTCCGGCAAGGTCTCCACAATGTCCACCTTGGCTGCAGGAACCTACAAAGCCACCGGCTCGGTCAAAGACAGCCTCGGTGACAGGGGATTCTGGAGCTTCACCTTGACAGTCACTGCTGGCAAGTTCATCCAGATCTCTCCGGTCACCGCGACGATCACCAGGGGCAAGGCATTCACCGTCCAGCTCCGGGTCTCCGGCTCGACCGGCACTGTCACCTACGCCCAGACGAAGGGGACGCCCCAGTTGAAGGTCACGCGTTCCGGCAAGCTCTCGGCACCGGACACCTTGGCTGCAGGGACCTATACGGCTACAGGCACCGCCAAGGACAAGTTCGGTGGCACGGGATCATGGAGCTTCATCTTGAAGGTCAAGCCCACAAAGCTCACCCAGATCGCCCCGAAAGCCGGTACGACGACGGCGGGCAGTGCCTTCACAGCCCAGCTCATGGTTTCGGGATCGCGTGGGAAAGTGACCTACACACAGACCACCGGCGCCGAAGTCATGACCGTCACATCCTCTGGCAGGATCTCGGCGCCCGCGACTTTGGCCGCGGCGACCTACCAGATCACGGGCACATCAAAAGACAGCACCGGTGACAAAGGAACGTGGAGCTTTACCCTGACCGTGACGAACGGTGCGGCGGCCCAGTACGGCTTTGGCGCCGTGAGCCAAGGTTCTTCCGGTGACGTGCTCGCCCACAAGAGCTGCCTGTGGACACAAGTGTGCGACATCGGGCACTGAGCTTGACCAAGGTCACCTGTCGCGCAATCTCCTCTGCCGCACCGGCTACGAATCGGGTCCGCGGAACCGAACCCGGCTCCGGCCGTGGACCTGGGGTGGATCGCGAGCCTCTCGAAAGTCGGTAATCGGAACCAACGGTGCCCTCACCGAGCATGACAGAGGCATGCAGTTGACAATCTCTTTCGTATGACAGAGACTGTCAAACAATGCAGACATTCACGGAAGCCCCGGGGACAAGAGCGAACACGCGCTGGTGGGCACTGATCGCGCTCTCGGTTGCCGTGCTCGTGGTCGGAATCGACCTGACGGTGCTGAACGTGGCGTTGCCGACATTGGCCGCGTCTTTGCACGCCTCGACTAGCCAGCTCCAGTGGTTCGTTGACTCCTACAGCCTCGTGCTCGCCGGACTCCTGCTCCCGGCCGGTCTGCTAGCCGACCGTTACGGGCGTAAGCGCCTCTTGCTCGTCGCCTTGGCTGTGTTCGGCGTGAGCTCGGCCGCGTGTGCGTACGCGGGCTCTCCAGTCGAGCTGATCGCGACCCGCGCGGTGCTCGGTGGCGGCGCCGCCGTGATCATGACCGTCTCGTTGTCGATCCTCGCAGTGCTCTTTCCGACCGACGAAGAGCGTCAGAAGGCGACGGCCGTGATCATGGCGTGCACGATGCTGGGCTACCCGCTCGGCCCGCTGCTCGGCGGTTGGCTGCTCAATCACTTCTGGTGGGGCTCGGTGTTCCTTATCAACGCGCCGGTTGCAGTTGTCGCCGTGGTCTCGATCGCGATGATGATGCCCGAGTCGCGAAGCACCCGCGTTCCCAGGCTCGACAAGGGGGGAGTTGTCCTCTCGAGCCTCGGTTTGGTGGGTGTCACCTACGGCGTCATACAGGCGGGCCAGGACGGCTGGTCGAGTGCCCGCGCCGCCTCGGCTCTCGTGGTCGGCGCGATAGCGCTTTCGGGCTTTGTCGCCTGGGAGAGGCGCATAACTCGTCGCAACCTCGAACCGTTGGTCGATCTCGACCTCTTCGGGTCGGCTCGGTTCACTTGGGGCACGGTGCTGGCGACGCTGGTCACATTCGCGATGTTCGGGCTGATGTTTGCGATGCCCCAGTACTTCCAGGCTGTGATGGGCCAAGACCCCCTCGGAAGCGGCATCCGCCTGCTGCCGCTGATCGGGGGTCTCGTAATTGGGGCAGCACTTGCCACGCGGCTGCAAGGCGCACGGTCTCGAGACCGAATGCTCCCCGTGGCGACCCCGTCCGAGCCAAGGCTCCAGGCGAACCTCGTGGTTGCCATCGGCTTCGCGGTCATGGCAACGGGCCTGTTTCTCGGTGCAACAACCAAGGTCGACAGCGGCACAGGGTGGGCAGTGTTCTGGTTCATGGTCTCCGGCTTCGGGCTCGGCATCTCGCTTCCCGCAACGATGAACGCGGCGCTCGGAGCATTGTCGCCCGAGCGCGCCGGGACCGGCGCCGGACTGATAATGGCTTGTCGCCAGGTGGGCGGCACGATTGGCGTGGCGCTGTTGGGAAACATCCTCAACTCGGAGTACCGCGACCGCGTGAACGTCTCCCACCTGCCGGTGTCTACCTCCCAGCTCGTGCGAAGTGGTGTGGCCACCGGGATGGCAGCGGCACGACAGCTCGGAGACATTGCGCTCGGGCGCTCCGTACAATCCGCGTTCAGCACCGCGCTCGACGTCATGCTTTGTGTGTGCGGTGCAATCGCAGTAGGCGCAATGGTCCTCGCCTTCGCTTTCTTGCCAGGGCGCCGCGCACCAATCACAAGACCAGCGCCCGCGCCGTCGCGCCAAGGAGCCGATCTGGATGACTGAACCTCCTGCCAGCTTGCGGGAACGGAAGAAGGCCAAAACCCGCCTCGCGATCAGAGAGCACGCGATGGCTCTGTTCAAAGACCAGGGCTATGACGAGACCACCGTCGAGCAGATCGCCGCCGCGGCGGAGGTTTCGCCGAGCACATTCTTCCGGTACTTCCCGAGCAAGGAGGAGGTCGTCCTTCAAGACGACTATGACGCACTGCTCATTGCCGCGTTCCACGCCCAGGATGCCGGCATCTCGCCACTCAAAGCTCTCCGCAACGCAATAGGCGAGGTCTTCTCCTCGATGCCGGCGACCGAACAAGGCCAGGAGGCTGAGCGGATGCGGCTCATCACAGGGGTGCCGGAGCTGAGAGCGCGCATGTTGGACCAGGTTTCCGAGATGATTCAGATGCTGGCCGACGCCGTGGCCGAGCGGGTCGGGCGTCAGAGTGACGACTTCGCGGTGCGTACTTTCGCCGGAGCCCTGATCGGAGTCGCCCTCGCTATCGCGGCGAACGCGGAAGACCACGAGGAGAGCAACTATCTCGAGCTGTTCGAGCGTGGCCTCACCCTTCTCGAGGCGGGGCTGCCGCTGTGAGTCAGGGTGGCTTGCTCACGCGATCTTGTCCTACCTGGCTGTGTGCCCTCTGCCGGTCGCATCGGATGCTCCGGCTCGCGGCGAGCTCGACGGGAGCTTCCTCCAGCATCAGCTCTTCGGCTTGGGACCGAAACGACTGCGGTTCATGTGGGACCTTCGCAAGCGGGAAGGCGGGTGAATGTAGTAGCTCACGGCTCCGAGAAACCCGAGCCCGGCAGATCTCGAGATCGCGATTGGCGCCTAAGGTCGCCTAGCGCACTCGCAATCTTGCGTCGAGCGCGTCGCGCAGCGCGTCGCCCACGAAGTTGAACGCGACCACTGTCACCATCACGATGAGCCCGGCCGGATAGACCTCCCACCAGTAGCCGTCCAACAGATACGTCGTGCCCTGAGAGAGCATGGCCCCCCAACTCACAGCCGGCGGCGGCAGACCGAACCCGAGAAAGCTCAACGTGGCGAGGATGATGATCGCGTCAGCCACTTGGAAGGTCGCATTGACCGATATCGTCCCGAGAGCATTCGGGATTATGTGCCGCCCGATAATGCGCGAGTTTCGGCCGCCGGCGGCGCGAACGGCGTCGATGAACTCCCGGGTCCTGATCGACAGAGTCTCTCCGCGGACAAGACGCGCCGGTCCGAGCCAGGAGAGCAGCGTGAGCACGACTATGAGAAGTAGGACCGTGGGCCTGAACACCGTCGCCAAGTAGATGAGCAGGAAGATTGCCGGCACGGAAATCACGACGTCGACGATTCGCATCATGACGGCATCCAGCACACCACCGGTGAAGCCGGACACGGCGCCCCACAACACGCCAAAGCTCGTCGCTGCGAAAGCGACGGCGAGGGAGATCTCGAGTGCGCTCTGTCCCCCGACCATGAGCCGTCCGAGGATGTCGAACCCGTTCGCGTCCGTACCGAGTGGATGACCCCGCATTGGCGCAAGATTGGTGAGCAAGATGTTCGCGTGGACCTGGTCGCTGTGGTAGACGAGCGGGCCGAGGAAGCAGAAGGCGCCCACAGCAACGATGATCCCGAGACCGCCAACCCCGAGCCTGTTCTCCATGAACGCCGCCGCGAACGACTGGCCTTGGTCGTTGGTGCCGGGGACCTGCGGAAGCTGGGCCGCCTCGAGATCCGAACCGAGCTCGACCCTCGCGAGCAGGGAGCCGGCCGAAGCGGCCTTGGGACGCGCCCTTAGC